>OJAW01000147.1_pt1 | contig 54985 bp, 20 predicted proteins | sample 1589151 | NCBI WGS metagenome assembly OJAW01 (sample SAMN03283290) | human gut metagenome | biome: human-associated habitat; material: feces | host: Homo sapiens | place: Peru | collected 2012
TGGATAAAAATTTAGACGCCCTCTTTATTGATGAAGCTTAGGAGTAATTTATGACTGACCTCACAGAAGGACTAATTAATTTAGACGATTATAAACATATTATCTTCTTTACTGGTACATCATAAGTATTAGAAAGTTATTTAAATGAGTAATATTATTTAGCTCATTACAATTTCGGAGATTATATGATATAACCAATAAAGGAGTTTTAATTCCCGATTATAAAATTTGAATTAAATAAGGAGCCTAAATATGAAAATGATAATTTTATCCATTTAATATTTAACAGAAACTTAAACACATAACAGGCGCTCATATTAGGTGCCTAAAAGAATTACAAAGTTTAGACATCTTAAAATTAGTCTGATATTTTAGCTCCCACTGCTAGTGGAGTTTATTTATGTATTGAATAATTCACCACAGGTGTCACATTAAAAAGGTGCACCTCAGTTGAGATTTAAAACACATAATTCACAGAAACAGATATTTAAGCGATATTTAGATGTTGGAATCCTAATTATATCGATATTGAGCGTTATGTTTATTTCTCCGATATTGAGGTGATGAAATAAACGTTAATTTATATTTACAGATAAACAGGCGCTACTTTTGTTAATAAAGATATTATTTCCAAGTTCTTTTAAAATCATGTGAGCTAAGAAGATTTAGCTTAATTAAATTTTGATAATGATTTTTATTTAGAACTAGACACTTCAAAAAGTTAATAATTATAGAGTTTAATTAAAAAAATTATACTCCCGAAAGATTTTGATTAAATGATAAATAGATTTAAATAAAGTTTATTTTAAGATAATAATAAACTAAAAGAATTAACTTAAAAAATTATTAATATTATTGAAAATATATCAGAGTTAGATAAAACTAAAAGAAGACTTTATAATACTTATTTAAAGACTCGTTGTTTAAGTTGTTCTTTCAAGTATTTAATATAAAATAGAATTTGAAAGAAATTATTTTAACTAAGATTATTCAATATATAAACTCTATAATAAATTATCTTTATAAGAGAAACAAAAAATATTTGATTTAATTAAATATTTTTATAAAGATTTAATTAAAGAAGAAGATTAAAATTAGTTACATAAAATAAGTTAAGCTATATTTATTTTTACAGATAAGAGTATTAAATGTAAGTTTGTGTCAAATATTTTAGAACTGATTTAAATACCTTTATCAAAAGAAAAGTATTTAAAAATGTTAAAATTATTTTAAACGACTTCTTAGGAGTGTAAATAAAATGCGGAGATATTAACTCCATGGGATATTGCAGAAGAAATGATAAATAAATTAATATCAATTTATGGTCTTGAAAAAATAAGAAATTGGAAAATAATAGAGCCTTGTTTTTGTTACTTAATTACTATTAAAGGGATGTTAATAAATTTATTTTAATGATATTAATCCAGCTAATATTTAGTTTGTTTAATTATTAATTTAAAACACTCAATAATATGGGTGTTTATAAGATTTTTCAAAATATTCAATGAGTGTCGATGCATTATAAATAGATTATTCAAATTATGATTTAGTAATAACGAATCCACCTTATAATGAAGATAAAAATAAAAATAGATTCAATATTTATTAAAACTTTTGCAGTGTCTTTTTATAAGCTAAGCACTCATTATGTATTATAAAAGGCGACTTTTGTCGATTTAAAGAAAACACAACCACAAAAGCTTAGTCACAAACTAAATAAAAAGCTGTATTTAAAAACAAATTTAAAATCCTTTTAACTAAAAAGAATATAATAGTTAAGATGATTATTGTTACTATTTAACAGAGAAAGATATTAATAAAGATTTTAATAAAGAAGTGTTAATAAACAACACTTTAATAAAGCTTTAATACGACGACTATTTGTCTCTTAATTAAATTAATTAATAATTAAATATAATTAATAAATATAAATATATTGGTCAATTTTATTACAATATAACAGCAAAAGAATGGATTAAAAGAGATTAATTGTAAGAAATAATAGTTCATGATATGAAGTAAGAAAATGATATAGAAATTCTTATAAATAAAGAGATTAAATATATAGATAAAAAATATATTTCTTAAACAAAGTTATAAGAAAAGTTTTATAAAGTGGTTTTTATGTATGCTGTTGCTAAAAAGAATTTTAAAATATATATTCTTAGACCAGATTAAATATTTACAGAAACTTATATCGGATTTAAATGCTAAACACTTAAAGAAGCTTAATAATTAAAACTTTATATAGAATAGAATTTAGATATTATTTATTAAAGATGTAAAGGTTCAATACATTTTAATTAATAATGTTTTGAATGATAATCTTTTGAGACAAGAATACAGTATTAAATTATATGAAAATTATTTATTTTTTTATAAAAAACGCCATATATAATTTGTGTATCAGGGAACATAGGTTCAGGTAAATCAACATTCATTTAAAAATAGAAGAATGCTGTCTTATTTGAAGAACCTTTATCTGAATGGGAAGACTATTTACAAAATTATTATGACGCTCTTTAAAAAATTAAAGATTTTTAGAAAGAGGACGCTAATAAGACTGTTTAACTCCTTATGGGGTATAATTAAAATAATTTAGAGAAATGTTACTCAGATATTGTTATGTTTGAAGTTTTAATTACAACTATTAGATTAAAGATATATTAAGAACTAGATAAATATTAAGATAATAAAACTTATATATTTGAAAGGTCTATATCTGAGTCGTGGTATGTGTTCTGTTAAACTTTTAAAAACTTAATACCAGAGCGTTATTTTAAGTTTTTAGAAAAATTCTTTAAAGTCGCTATCGACTATGAACCGTAATTTAATAAAGTAATTTATTTCACTTATCCAGTTGAGACTCTTTATGAACGAATAACTTAAAGAGGTCGAAAAGAAGAAACTTAAATAAGCAAAGAATATTTAGCAACTCTTAACTCACTTTATGATAAATGGATCGGAGATTAATAATTCTCCCATTTAGTTATAAACCCAGAGTTAAGAGACTTAAATGACTTTTAAGAGTCTCTTAGTTTATCAAAGGAATAAGAAAAAATATTTTAAGAAGATATGAAAAAATACTCACACTATCATCCTTTGACTAAAAAAGAATGATATAAATATTCTTTTTTAGATAAATATTTCTAAATAAAGTTATTTAAATATATTTTATCTAATAAAGTCTTTTTAGATATTTCTTATTTAATTTATTTTTTCTTCTTAATAATGTAACTTTAAGATAAATTATAAGAGATATATAAATTATATAAAAGTAATGGGGATTCTTCAAGAAGTAATAATAAAAGTAAATTAATGAATAATATTTTTATATAATTTTTATAAACAATTTATTTGAATTTAGAATTTAAATAAGAAATATAAGTAGAAAGTATTAATTATAATTAAAATAAAAGATGTGATATAGTGGGTTACACCTAAAATAAAATCACACATATATTCCCTATTAAATTTATTATGTCAAGTTATTTAAAAAATAGAAATAATTATTATGAAAATTTAGTTGGTGAAAGTTATTGTTTAAAATAAGCTAATTAAGACTTATAAATAATTCCTATAAATATTATTTTATATAAAATTCCTAATTTTGATATAAATAAGAAAATAATATCATACACTATTATAGAAAAAGAAGATTTTGAAAAACAACTTTAATTATATAATTAAAATAAACTCTTTTAAGACAATATTTTTATAATATATGACTAAGAAAATAATATTATAAAGTTTTCTAATATAAATAAAATATAAAATCCAGATAAAATATTAAATAATGAAATATTTACTCCTGAAAATATAGTTTAAATAATAATTAATTAACATAAATAATATTAAACATCTTTATTAAATTGTTTAGAGCCATCATGTGGAAATGGTAATATTATCAAATATCTTTCTTATGAAAAAATATATTGTTATGATATAAATAAAGAATTTATTAAATAACTTTAATAAAGAAAAGATATTAAATAATCAAATTTAATTATTTTTAATAAAGACTTTTTAAAAGAAGAATTTAAATAAACATTTGATAATATTATTATGAATCCCCCATATATAAGAATATAAAATTTATAATAAGACTATAAAGACTTTTTAAAAGAAGAATTTAAATTAAATGGTTCTTTTGATATTTATTATGCTTTTATTTTAAAATGTTTATAATTATTATCCACTAATGGTATTTTGACAATGATTATTCCAAATTCATTTTTAACTAATACATCAACATAGTTTTTAAGAGATTAAATAGATATATTACGTATAAAGAATTTTAATAGTGAAATAGTGTTTAAAAATATTAATATTTATACTTGTATAATAACTTGTAAAAAGAAATAATTATAAAATACTTAAATTAAATAACAATATTTATAAAAATATTGTTCAAACGGTATAGCTACGTTAAATGATAAAATATTTATATATGATAGTTAATTATTTAATGAACCTTGTTGGAGATAAATATTAAAAGTATCTAAATAAGAAATTAAATTTTGTATATATCCATATGATAATTAATAAAAAATTATATAAGAACAATTATTTAAAGAATAAAATCCATAAACATATAATTATTTATTATAATTTAAAGATGAATTATAAAAGAATAAATAGATATGGTATTCTTATGGAAGAACATAAAATTTAAAACCTTAAAAAGGTTTATTTATATCTTCTTTAATAGAATAAAATAATATTAAAATTTATGATTCAAAAACACCTATATTGTATTATAATGGTATTTATATTTCAAAATAGATATCAAAAGAATAATGTGAAAATATTATTAAATAAAATTATTAATAAATTTATAATGAATCTTCTAAACGTGCTAATAATTGGATAAATTTATCTGTTACTAAATTAAACAAATATTTTTAATGAATTCTTTTTTTTTTAAAAAATGATAAATAAAAAGGACTTAAATAGACAAATTATAATAAACTCGCTTAAAGATAAATATGGAATATAGAATTTATAAGTGTTAAACACTCATAATCTTTACTCACTCTATTTTTATTAACACTTTATAGATAAGAATATTTAAGCTATAATATTTTAAAATGATGAATTATAAATTCTTCGTAAATATATATATCATAATGCAAAGAATTTAAAAAATATTTAATTAACTGTTTTAAACAATATTATTTATCTCTTTTTAAATGATGATGTTATATTAGGTGTGGATCTTTCTAGTCTTAAATTTTAAAATTAAGAATTTAATCTCCATTTTTCTAATAACTATTTAATAGAGAAAAAAGCATTATTACTCTTATTTGAATATGTTAATTGTAAAAATAAGATATTAACTTTTGAGATATAATAAACTCCTGAATTAAATAACACGATGATAACTTAACTTAAAATAGATATTTATAATGACGATAAATAAGAAACAGTTTTTTTATAACTCTAATAAGCTGAATATTAATAATAACTCTTTACTAAATATAAATATACTTATTTATCGTGGTTCTTATAAGTTTATGAACAATAAAGAGATATAGCTTGAAACTTTTATTTAGATATATTTATATTATAATAAGAAAATTTTTACTAAATATCTTTTCAAGATAAGAAATTTATTTTTTTTAAAGAATATGCAATAAATAATATATACCACTGATTTAATAGAAATTGAATTTACTGAAATTAGTAACTTCTTTTCAATTAATAAACCAGGATGTAAAGGTTATTATAATAAAGCTGGTGAATTTTAAGGCCTTAAATTTATTAAAAAGCTTTGTGATAAATTACTTATTTAAACAGATTAACCACGAATACTCTTTTAAGATTCATAGAACATAATGAATTAAGGAAAGAAATAAAATTATATATATTAATTAACAAATAAGAATTTTATTATGACATATGATTTATATGTTATGCTTAAATTTATAAGTTAAACAAAGTTTAATATTAAGTTACCTGTTAATAATAATGGTGAATAAAAACAACTTAAATTATTTACAATAGATAACCCTGATTTAGATCGTTTAGTTAAAACACCTAAAACTCCTGCTGCTGTTAAAGCGTCTAGTAATGATATTACTGATGCGCCTCAAACAGAAGCACCATAAAAGAAAAGTAGAAGTAAGAAGACTTAGTAAGTGCCGATTAGTGCGCTTTAACTATCGCCTTAACAGGCGCTTCTTACTGAGCCCGGACATGTATAGTTTGATGAAGTTAATTAGTAAAATATTCCATAAATTCCATAAGAAGAATTTGTTTAGCTTTAACAAATGCCTCCTTAATAGGCGCCTATTAATAATATGAATTATTAGATGTAAAATAATATAACTTAGTAAGCGCTAGTTAATACGCCTTAGCAGATGCCTTAGCAGACAAGTGTTATTTAACCTAATAACTCTTAATCTATTGAAGACATATAAAATAGAGTTAAAATGTAAGTAAAACAAATTTAACAAACTTCACCTTAGCAAATATAAACAATATCGTTTAATGATAATGGAGTTGTATTAGATGATTTGTGAGTAATTTATATGACTTTATTTTTTTAGATATGTTCCCTCGTGGTAAATCTCCGGATTTACTACGTCATATAACACGTAAGTTTTGAGTTTAGCTCCAAAGAAGCATAACACCGTAAGGTGTCTCAAAACTATGGCCTAATTTTAAGTATCTTGATAAAATTATTATAATAAGAATATCAAGTTATTAATTTCTTGAAATCTTTATCTAAAAAATATATCTTTTTAGATAAATTTTTTTCTTTTTTTAAAAAACGCACACAACATAAGCTAAATAGGATGTACCTGGTTATATAGAAAAATTTAATAAAAGTTAGAAAAAGTTTATTTAATAACTTGTAAAGTAGATTTATGAAATATAACAAATAGAAGAACATATAATAAGGTGTTATTATGTGGTCGCAAAAGAAGAACCATCAGATAAAAGCACTAAATAACTTGAAGATATAAAAGCGCTTTAAGTTAAATTACCATAAGAATTACCATCTGAACTTAAAGAATTAATGAAACTCTATTTAGATAGTTTAGAATAACATTAAAAATTTGTTTTGTAATAAGAAAATGAGTGACAAAGATAAGAAAGATAAAAACGATAAAAAAGATGAAGATAAAAAGAAAGATAAAAAAACATATCATCCTTATACAGCAACTAATGAATATTTAGAAGAACACCGTCCCTTACATTTCATTAATGAAAATGAACTTAAAAAAATGAAATATGGAACAATGGTAAAACTTACAGCTAAATATGACAGTGGTAAAACTTATTCAACATATGGATTTTTCATCTATTACAACAACGAGAATAAAAAAATATTCTATTCAATACTTCATCCATGGAGTTTACCAACTATAAATTCTATTTGTGCTAAATAAAAGACAAAATGTTGGAGTCTAGTCAACATCGCAAAAGAATTTTCAATAAGATTTTTAGACCTTGACACTGATAACTCTTATTATTTCCCTTTATGAAATTTCTTTTTTTATCTAAATAAATTTATCTTGATACTCTTGTTTAGATAATAAACTTTTTTATTTTTTTTATTTAAATAATGACTTCTTAATAAATTGATAATTATTTAAAAAAGATAAAAGAAGATATTTAAAAGTTCGAATCTAATCCAGAATTATATAAACCTTTTTAATATCAATTTCTAATACAGAATTTAGAAACATTAAAAGCTTCCACTCTTTCATTAGATGAAAAGATAAAATAATTTAAATTATTAAAACGTAAATACGGACTTACTAGAATTTATAATTATCATAATGAGACATAGAGTTATAAAAAACCTTCTAATTAACTTTTATTTAAATGTTAATAATGTGGTGAAGATTTATTACATACTTCTTTTAGAACAGAAGATAATGAACCAGTTTGTGAAATATGTGGACATATAAACCATATTTAATTTCCACATTAACATAGTAATAAAATAGAAAATTAAGAGGTTAAAATACTTGACAAAATAGAGGAGTATTAAGGTGGATTAAAAATTCCTTATTTTGTAGGAAATTATATAAATTACTTAATTTATTAAGATATTTAAACTAAGTAATTCAACATAGCGTCCCCTTAATAAACTTCTTAACATGTTTTTAAATAAAACTTTCCAATAGAATTTTCAACAGAATTTAAAAGAAACAAACATATTAAAACGACTAATAAACAAATCATTTTATGGTCAGATATATTTCCATAATGTGATATTAAAGAAGTTTATTTAAAACAGTTATCTTTACATTAATTATAAAAGCTTCTTTAATTAACTCGTTAATAGTTACTGGATGCTCCACATGGATGCTAATATACTCCAGCTGATAACTGTTTCTTATAAAGTATATATAGATAGTTATATAAAATATATGATAAATAAACTTATTTTACAGAGGATGAAATAAAAGGGATTTAAAAACTTTATTTATAATTTATTTCTAAATAAAAGTAATAATAAGTTTAATAAGAAAGATAAAATTTAATGATTATTTAATAGTTCATTTATGAATATGTTTAATAGTTTATGAAAAAGTCTCCTTTAAATTAATTTTTCAAAGGAAAAGAAGTTAATGAATAAATTTAATAATATTTAAAAAATTTTTAATGAATAAAAACATGGTGAATATTGTTGGTGGAAATATAACTGACACAATTAGTGGATATGTTGGTCAAATAAATCCAAAATGGCTTAAAATATTTGGAATGATTCTTGTCGTTGTTTCTATAATTTGTGTTATCTCTCTTCTTATGGCATTCTTTTCTGGTAAGCGTTCTTTGACTCTTGATGTTGCCCTTGATGGACTAATGTATGTTATCTCCTTCATTGCTGGTATCTATATGTGGAAGTCTGGTGGTAACGCTCTTATGGGACCTATGTGAGGTGTAACTTGAAAAGAATATTATTTTTTAATTAGATATTCTTTACTAAATAAAGAAATTTTTACAAAAAATTATTTTTTATAAAATTTTGTCATAAATAAAATGTCATCTATCCTTTCTTCATCGCCGTTGTTTAATCAGCTGCCTCAAATTTCGACTTATCCAAATATTGCCTGTTTGATCGCAGCTCAAACTCCTATTGCTTAGACACTTAATGGTCAGGCGACACTTAAACAATATATCGATTCTTGTTAAAAAGAGAATGCTGCTAAAACTAACAAAGTTATTTAGCTTGGTCAAATTGCTAAATATTATCAATTCAATTTATTTAAAACTTTTTAGCCAAAACTTATTTTTAGTCGTTTTATTAGTCGTAACTTCCCAGGTACTAATAACTCACAAACTCTTATTACAAATGCGAGTTATGCTTCCGAAGTTTAGTTTAAGATTGATTTCGACTCCTCTGTTATCTCCGACCTTGTGGCTCTTATCACAATGAATATCGGCATAAATGAGTCTGTTTTGTCTGAGAATACAAACATACAAATTTAGGGTTATTCTTCAAAAGGCTTTGCTGGTGGTGTAAATGTAAAATGGTCTGATGTATTGAGTTTGTAGTATGCTTATTGTGAAGACTTCCTTTATCATTATATTTCAAGCGTCGATATTGGCTTCTGCAACACTGGTGGCTCTAATCCAATTTACCATCAAAAGGTGCCTATTGAAATTGCCTGGATCTATCATCGCTTAATTTTACCACAAGAAATGGGCGATGCTATTAAGCGTCTGTGTCGTGAAGATATTTTCACTATCGGTCATGATCCATTCCACATGTATGGCAACTTTATGTTCTAGATGAAATCAGCTAATGATCTTAATGATAATTATGATTGGGATAAAACAAAGCGTTACTTCAATAGAAAAGTTTCTGATGCCTCAGCTCAAGGTATGAATGAAATAGCTATGTATTATGTCCAGGACACTATTAAAGGACTTGATGTTGGTACAATTGGAAGAAGTGAGTATGCTAATCCAGTTAATTGGGTAATTGGTAAAAATCCACAGCTTACATATGTCACTGTTAATGATAAAGATCTTGATAAGACTCACAAAGTAAAGAAATTTAATATTATTTCTACAATCGATAATTTCTTATTCGGAGATTGGAACGATTATTAGGTTACATTTAAAGAAATATTAAAAGATAATGAGGGCAATGATGCAGTGAATTCATAATAAATATCTACTTAGAGGTGCCCAATTATGTATGCTTGTTCTACTAACAGAGTTTTAGACTCCACTTCTATAATTAATTTTGTTAACTCCGCTAATGCTGGACTTCCGTTTGCTAGATTCACTAATTATATAGTTTATCTTGTGCCTATTGTTTATGTATCCTTCATTAGTGGTACAAAACTCTAGCTAGGTTTCGCACCAGTTATGATTTAGAATGATGCCTAAGTTGAAAATGGTATTGGTAAATGTTCTATTATAATACAATTTAATACTTCTTCTTCACTTTCTACTATTGGAGAACTTGAAACATTAGAAATTTCTGTTAATGGTGAGGCTGAAGTTTCAAGTGTTACAAAAGAAATTAATCTTTCTGATGATGAAGACACAAATGCTGAATTAGACGTAGATATTGATTGTGGTGTTGATGCTAATGGTAAAAAGATAATTGATGAACATAAATTTAATATTGAAGATCTTAAAACACGTGGTCTTAAATTCTCACAAGGAACATTCTATCCTTATAAGACAGGTATTAATAGAAATTATCTTATAACTTTGTTCTTTGCTAGTGCTAAAATAAACACATATGATGAAGATGTTCAAAAAGTTGAAGATGAAACAACATACGACTTTTACACTATTACAGAATAAGGTACATTCTATCCTTTCAATACAGGTATAAAACCAACAGATTACATTTCTAAAAGAGATGTAGACAAAGACCCTATCTATATAAAGATGACAGATGAGACTAATGTTTACAACGTTTTAGCTAGTGTCTACAATATAACAAAGGAGACTATAAAGAGTTTGTTATCACAGTCTTAGATGCAAATATTTAGAAAGAGTGGATTTATATCTCCATATATCAATATTGGAAGCTTGAATTATCTTTTAGTTGAATCTAATGACTTCGATTCTAATGACTTTGGATGGGATGCCATGTATGAAACTTATTATAAGAACAACACAGGCAGCACTACTTATCCACAAAATTCACCAGACCTTATAAATGATATCTTCAAATATAATATGGCCATGTTAAATAATAAAGATAATGAAGAGTTTAACCCAACATTAAGAAATCCAGATTATATTTCTATACACACATTTAGAAAAGAGCATGGTGTGGTTGATTTCTACTTCCCACTTAACTTCCTCTTTATTTGTTAAGGAATTTCATCAGGCTTCCCACATTATGCTTGTGCAAGCTAGTCACTTGTAATTAAATTTACATTCCTTAATCCAAAGGCCTTTATAAACACCTGCCTTGTAGTAAAACCAGAAGCAGTCGATAAATTAGACTGCACTCAAAAGGCGCGTGTTTATATTAACAGAATAAACACAGAACAACTATTCACCACAAACTGCACCGACATGAGAATGGTCCTCTTCTATAATCGTTATGTCTGGGTGCCAGATCTTAGCGATATTATTACAAACTATAATCACTATGCTTGGGTGATTAGAAACTATGAAAGAATTTATAAAGATATTGGTGGACAAGTAAGTGGTCAAAGTATTCTTTATGAATTTAGTCGTTCTGTGTTTTACACTAAGATATGGCTCTTTATTATTAATACAGACACTTATAACGTTTTATAGTCTTCTGGACAAACTAATTAAATATAGCCACTATATGTTAATAAATATCATTTACCTATATTCGATGTTGTATAGTTCTAAGAAGCTACCAGCTTTAATAACGCTAACAGTGTTACCGGATCAACCGCTAACTCATGGAATAAACAATATAACTCACCTTATGGACTCGTACCAGTAGATAGTTTCTAGATGGCGACTTCTTCTACTATCGGAATGTAAGATACACTGCCATATAGACTTCAACAATTTGCCGACTATGTAATGCTGAATCATACATAGGCTCATTAGACAATTACTAATAACAACCTTATTTAGTTTAATATTGATCCTATTTTCTATCAAGAAGGAACACCAAATGCTACTTATGCTCCAGCTTATGCTCCTAACTTCTATATCAAATATAATCCAAAACTTCAAAGTGGCTATAATAGAAAATATGGCTGTATCATTATTAGCGAATGTATGAATATTTCTTACATCTCTAATCACGTTGTTTTGAGTAAATATCAGACTGATAACTGAACGAAATATAAAGCGTGAGCTTAAAATATTTAAATAACAATATTAAAAAAGAATTATCTAAAAAGAGTTGTTAGAAAATACTATCTTAATTTAAGATAAAACTTTCTAAAAAATTTATTTAGATAATTTATTATTTTTTATAAAATGAATTATATATCATTTGAATATTCAAGAGATTTTTAAAGAATAAATTATTATGCTTATTTTATTTAAACACATTTAAATTTATCATTTGAATACATATTAATGAATTTATTTTATGAATAAAACTATGATAGCTGGGAGAAAGATGACTATAAACAGTAAATAAAAGATTTATATTATACATTTACTTAAATAAAACCTTTTAATAAATATGTAATTAAATCTAAATAGTATTATTTAACTAATTATTTGTTATATGCTTTTGAAGATAAATTAAATAAGATCCCTGAATGGATGTTGTTTGAAGACTGGAATAAAACAGAGTTATTTGATTATATCACATATGGAAGAACAATAAAAACATACAGTTATGCTTTTGATTTATATTATTAAAGAACTCATAAAACACCACCATAAGAATATTTTGATAAAACTTTTGATGATTATAAACTTAACTATTATATTAGAAATAGAGGTCTTTATTTAGACTTTGATATAACACCTTTAAAAGAATTTACTAGTGAAAAGTCTTTTAATAAAATTTTAACATAATAACTAGAAAGAGAAATTGTGACTCTAAGTACTTTTTAAAAAGAAGACTCATCTATTTGTGTAAATAATCCTTTATATAAAGATATTATTAAAAATTATATAGCTGATATTTTTAATTACTTAGAAGAGGTTCCAGAAGAATTAAAATTTGAAGGGTGGTAATAATAAAAAGAACAATTACCTTATGGTAAATATAACTGTTTTTAACTCTATTTTATGAAGTTTCATAAATCACCACCATAAGAGTTTTGGTATAAAGACTGTTTATTAGAAACTTTTGAATATATAGTATTAAATATAGGAATATTACCAAAAATAACACCTAATATGTGGTTTATTGGTGAGTTACATTAACTCCCACCAAAAGAATTTTAATATAAAGGATGGTAAAAACATAAAACACTTATGAAAATTGATTGTGATATAGAAGGTGTTGCTCTAGATGTGTAATATAATTTTTATATGTCTTTACCTTTCTTCTGGGTTCTTGCTACTAAATCTCCTTTACCAAAAGAATTATAAATCCCCAACTGGAAGACTAAAAAAGAAAATATAAAGAAAGTTTTAATAAATTTAGACATGAATTTATAAAAGGGACTATATTCGATTTATATGAAATTTTACATATAAAAGAACCAGATCCGTTAGTTGATAAATGGTTTAATTATAAAATATCAGATAATGGAACTTGTTCTATATGTTATAAAGATAATATTAAAATATATAATTTTTGTGAAAATAAACACACTATCGGAATATGTGAAAATTGTTTTAATTAATTAGAAGAATAAAAATGTCCTGTATGTAGAGAAGATTTTAATTTATTAAAAGTAAAATTATAATATCATACTTATATAATATCTTATAGAATGAAATTTTTAAAATGAAAATTCTATTTTAGTCTTGTTTATCTAGCTTCCTTTATCTAAAAAAGAGAAACTAATTTATTATTTTTTATAAACTTCTTTTATGAATTATATTTATGACACTCTTTTAAAAGAATTAAAATAAATATAAAAAGATACATAAGACACTTGTAAATACTTATTATATATAAAAGACTTTAATAAAAAATATAAGATATCAAAACTTGTAAATAAGAACTTTTATAATAATCTTTTAAATATTTGATTTTTACTTTATTTATAATAATACTGAAACATAATTAATTAGTTATTTTGTATATTCTGATAATGTAGCAAAAGATATTAAAGAACAAATAATTAATAAATACTCTTTTAACTTAAAAAATTAAAAAGAGTTCAAACCCCTTTCGGAGTGTTAGTATAAAGCTTAATAACTTCTTTAAATATTATTTGTTTAAGATCTGAGTTATTTAAAATACAATTTATTAATTATTTATTCTAAAATACAGACTTTAAGTAAAGACTTGTAACTCTTTCTTAAAGAAAACATTTTATAAATACTTTGTAAAAACAACTCTTTATTTAAAGATATTATAAAATAAATAGAAGAAAAGATATTTTAAAGTAATAACTTTTATTATAAGGGTGTGGGTATTAATGATTTATTTAATCTCTTTTATATTTATTATTTTTTAATAAATGAATTGTTATTCAACAATTTTTCCAGAACCTTATAAATAATATAAAGAATATTCTACTTTTATATAAAATAATTTAAATATATCTTTTGAATAAATATTATAAAAGTTTAATATAAATACAAATAAAAAAGAAATATTTAGAATATCTCATTTATATTATACTTTTACTCATAAAAAACCTTTTAGAAGATATTAATTATATAAGAAAACATGTTATTTATCAAATTATTTACTTTATGCTTTTGAAGATAAATTAGATAAACCACCTAAATGGCTTTTATTTAATTAATGGAATATATAAATTTTAAAAGACTATACATAAAATATATTTTTATTATCTTATCCTTTTGATGTTTATTATTAAAGAACACATAAAATACCACCAAAAGAATATTTTAGTAAAACATTTACAAAATATTAATTTAATAAAAATCTTTAAGAAAAAAATTTTTATTTAGACTTTGATATAAGCCCTTTAAAAGAATTTATTGATGAAAAATCTTTTAATAATCTTTTAAAGTAGTAAATAGAAAATGAGATAATAAATTTATAAGTTAAAAATTAAAAATTTATTTATATAAACAATTCTTTATATATGAAATTTATATAACCATTTATAGCAGATGTTTTTAGATATTTAAATTAAGTTCCAGAAGAATTAAAATTTGAAGGGTGGTAATAATAAAAGACATAAACAAAAAATTACTTTATATATGAAAATAAATAATTATCTTATAACTGTTTTTAACTTTACCTTTTAAAGTTTCATAAAGCACCACCATAAGAATTTTGGTATAAAGACTGTTTAATCGATACTTTTAATTATAATAATTTATAACTTACACCTATAATGTGGTTTATTTATAAATTACATTAACTCCCACCAAAAGAATTTTAATATAAAGGATGGTAAGAATAAAAATATTTTATATAAACATAATACTCAGATGGATTTAAATATTAAAAATATTCATTCTATTAATCATTACCATTTTTCTGGGTCATTAATACTAAGTCTATTTTACCAAAAGAATTATAATTACCCAATTATGAAACCTAAAAAGAAGTTTTTATATATGAAATACCTAGTGTGCATTATGAATATATAAAATGTACAATATTAGACCTTTATAAACTTTTTGATATAGAATTAATATAAAATGATTTAAATAATTATAGACTTTAATAAAATAATTAATGTTATATATGTTTATAAAATAATATTTAAATATATAATTTTTGTAAAAAATAACATTAAGAAGGTATTTGTGTAAATTGTTATAAATAATTAGAAAATAAAAAATGTCCTTTATGTAAAAAATAATTATGTCATATAAATAAATCTTTTAAATTAGAACCATTTATAGTCTCTTATAGAGTGGAATATATATGAATTATATCTTTTAAAGAATACTTTTAATAAACTCATTTAAAATATACTTTTAATTTATTATTTTTTAATAATAACTTTATGAATAATATATAAAAGGTATAACAATATATTCGGTTTATTAAAAAATGTATTAAAAAATATGGTTTAAAACACGCTTTATCTTATAAACATCATAAATTTGATAATGTTTATAAGGATTATTTTCTAAAAGGTTTTTTATATATTTTTATGCCTGATAATAAAGAAATTTTACATATAAAAGACTTTAAAGAATATATTAAAAATAATTAATAACATTAAGATTAATTTTAACATATTCTTAAAATAATTGATAAATATAAGTTTAATTTAAATAACTAAAAAGAGTTTAATTAACAACTTCTTTAAATAATATTTATAAAGTAACACCCTGATATTTTTATTTTCCCTTAACATATTTTATTTGAATAAATTTGTTTATTGTATGGTATAATAAACGAATTAGAAGAAGGTTTATAACGCTTTCTTAAAGAAAATATTTAATAAATATTATGTAAAAAGGGAACTCCTTTTGAAGTGTTTATTAAATGAATTTAGTAAAAAATTAGATATTCATTATTTAATCTCCTTTATCTAAATAAATTTTTTAGATAAATATATCTTTTTATAAGATATTCTTTTCTAAAAATATTTTTAGATAAAATTATTTAATATCTTTATTTAATTTATTATTTTTTATTAAATAATGAAATATTATAATTATGATTTTTATTTAGATATGGATTACTGTGAAGAAGGTAATGAAAAAGAAAAAGCAGAATTTGTAAACTCTCATGAATATGATTATTAAATAGAATATCTTTAAGAAGTAGATTTATTTAAAAAAGCATTAAAACACTTTACAAGATATAATAAAAAAACATAAAAACAAGAAATAAACTTTATATTAGACGACAATATCGTTTCTATTAATAATTTTTATATTCCATATGAGAAGTGCATAGAGTATGATGAATTTTCTTTTATCGAGTTTATATTTGAATATTATTTTAAGTTTGAATATGTATAAAAGTATTATGATAAATATCCAGAATGTATTGGTAAATTTAATTGTCGCGCACGAATAAAAGAATTTGCATAACTTTATTTACAAAGAACTTAATATAATAAATAAATATAAGAGTGGATTAATCACTTTTATTAAATAAATTCAACAGATGAAGATTTATAAAATTGTATCGAATATATATAAGTTTAATAAACTCTTTCTTTATTAAAGAATATTGAAAATTAAGTTTCTTTAATAAAAGATAATAGCTAATATTAATGAGCTAAATAAACTTTTTAGAAAAGTTTTATCTAATGTTCTTTACTAAAAAGAATTTATTATTTTTTAATAATATCTTTATGGAATAATATATTGTAGTTAAGTTTTTAAATGAAGAGTTATCTGTTAAAATATTTAAATAAAGTTATTTATATTAGTGTTTATAATAATTTTATAATAAACACACTAAATAAACACTTTCTAATAAAACGACTTCTTTATTATTTTAAACTATTACAAGTAAATAGTTTTTAGATTATATAAAGTAAAAAGTAAATATAAATTAATACACTTTATTATAATAAGAGTTTTATAATTCATATTAAATAAACGATATTATTTAAGAGTAAACAGTTTATACACCTTAATAAAAATCTATATAAAGTTAATGTTTATTAGAGTCATATTTTAAAGCTGTATTAACTTTTATATTCGGATCTCTTATTTCTATTCTTATGGTAATTCTTATAATGTATTACTCAAATTATATATCTTTTATAAACGATTATTTAACTATGTTAAAGTAAATAAAATAATGAATTATCTAAAAAGTATATTTAGATAATATTATCTTAATTTAAGATATTCTTTTCTAAAAAATATTTTTTAGTAAAACTTTTAAAGCGCTCTATCGAGCGCTTCACAAATTCTTTAAGAAATATTTAGCATCCGATTATTAGCGCACAATAAAACATATTATAGTAAAAGCACCTAATAATCCTATTACACAAGATATAACTATTATTTACCACCCCACTGTTCTTACTCCAATTTATGAAAAGTTTAAGTTATATGGTGTTTATTAATTATTAATGTATTAAGTGTAAATTTTTGAGACCCCATTATATAAATAAGAGTTGTTAAACACCTCGCCTTATGTTAAGTAATATAAATTCCCATTTATAGAAATATTATTTATAACCATATCATGTAAAGAGTATTAAACACTTATTATTTAAGTTTCTTCTTCATTATAATTTATTATAATACCACACCACCCAACAAATGAAGAATAAGTTTCATTTACTTTTTTATAAACAGACCCTAATGCTATATTTTAATCTCCTATTTTAGTTTCTCTTATTTAATACTAATTATTTAATACAGTAAATATAATAGAGGATGTTAAAATAGATAATTAATTGTCCTTTTATGTGGTGGTGGACATATAAATATTATTTGTATTAGAGTCAAGTTCTATATTATTCGTAATAAGCTGTCTATAATTTAATAAATATGTTTTACCACAATTTTAAACAAACAAATTAAAAGGATTTAATATACAAAGACTTTTATATTCTTTTACAACAGTCTTTATATAAGACTAATTTATATTAGAAATTTAAAAAGACAAATTAACAGAGTAATCTGTTAAAGCTGTTTTATTTTAAGTTAAAGGATAAAATGTCCATTCATTATCACTATTATATTTAGTATAAATTATTTAGTCTGTTTTTGTACATAAAAAGTCTACACCAAAATATAAACTAGCTTATTTACATGAAGGAAATATATTTACTAAAAAGATCATTATTTTTTTATCTAAAATGTTATTTACTAAAAAAGAGATATTAGATAAAAGATATTAAATAAAAAAATAATTAGATAAATTTAACTAAATAAACTTAATTAAAAAGACTTTCTTTTACAAAGATAAAATTTATTAAATATATATAGTATTAGATAAGAATTATCTAAAAAATCTATTTAAATATTCTTTACTAAAAAAGAGTTATTAGATAAAAGAGATTAAAAAGAATTGTTTAACAATATCGTATTCACTATCTATTATACTTACCACTAGCAACTTACTTACAAATCTAATCATAAGAAAGAGCATTTTAATTTCTTATATCAGAATCTATTAAGTCTTACAAATAATTAGCTTAAAAGTTGTCCATTAATTCATCTGTTCCATTATATTTTATTCTTGAATCTATTTTATTTATCTAATTTGTCATATTATTTATATTAGTGTTTATTGTTTATATCTAATTTTGAAGTTCATTTATTTTAAGTCTTATATCATATAAATCGTTTTACATATTTTATTTATCGAATAAAAAAATGTATTAATATAAACAAATCTTATTAAGTAAAGACCTTTCTAATACAGTTGTTTAAGAATTAAAGAATATATAAAACTTATAAAACACTTATTAAGATAGAAATAAATAAATAGGGACTTAAAATGATAAAAAAATAACAGAGTGGGACAATAATGCCTCTTTATGGTAAAAATATAATTTAGTTTTTTAATAATGAATTTATTTTATATCTTGATAAAAATATTTAATAAAACTTATCTAAATCAATTTATCAAGAAAATCTTTTTATGAAAGTTGAGTAAAAATTTCTTGATTCAAGATAATATTTTTTAATAATTCTTATGGATCAAACTATTATAATAAAGTTTTATAGATAATGTTATCCACACACTTTATTTAATGACGAAGATATAAATACTGTTATATTTAGATAACAATCTATAATAGACTTTAAAGAGTTCTTAGCTCATTAAGAAATGTAATATCTTGACAATATTGAGATAATATGAAACTATTGACACACCTATAAAAGAGATAAAAGAGATAAATTAAACATTTAATATAGAGCCTTTATATAAGTTTATATTAATAGTTATTATAACAATATTATCTATAACATGGGTTGTATATTTAGCTAATTAAATTCATATATTATAACTTGAAGCTAAACAATATGAAAAAATATTATCTTGAAACAAGAAACTCTTTTTTAGATAAGATTATCAAGATAATTATTTTTAGTTACTCTTTTATTTAAAAAAGAATATTTATTTAACTAATATAAGTACGCTCTATCGAGCGACCTTCTTTGAAGGTTTTTTATTTAACACGTAAACGTATTCACTCTTTAATCTCCAACTTTTTAGATAAAGGATAATAATATAAAAAGGCCTCAATATCGTTTTTACGACCTATTCTTCTTGAACGACCTATAATCTGGTATAACTCTTCATTTGTTAATGGAGGGTCATAAAATAAGAAAACATCTATAAATGTAATATTAGCTCCTATTATTTAATTAAGACTTTAAACAAGTAATATATCTGGTGTAATTCCTATTTCATCAACTATATGAGGGAGCTATTTAAGGACCTCTAAAAGAGTTTATTGTTATTCAAAATCTATAATTTAAGAAAGACTTTATTAAATAATTCCTTTTAAGTTATTTAATATTATATTACGATAATTATTAACTTAATTATAATTAAGTATTTTATAAAAGTTTTATTTAAACTCCTTTATAAGTAAGTCTTTTATTTATTATTTAGCATCTTTCTTTTAGCTCCCAAACACTTCTTATATCTTTTTTACAATATCATTTACTTAAATATTATTTTTAATCAAGTTATTTAAGTTATTTATTCCATTAGAATATAATAAGATGTGTTTATTCTCTTTTTTATATTAATGAATTTATTTAAAAAGTATTTAGTCTTTACTTAATGGTGAAATATCTAAGTTTTCAACTATCTTTTATGAGAATTCAGCGCCTTGTGCACTAGCGCCTTGTGCACTAGCGCCTTGTGCACTAGCGCCTTGTGCACTAGCGCTTTATGTTTAGCTCACATTAATATATCTTTAAGTGTTCAAATTTAAGAATTATTTATTTTCATTTTCTATATATTAGAGACAAAAACAGCATTTTAATCTCCCATCTTCATAAAAGAGAGCATTATCAATATCTTTTTAATTAAACAATTAGCCACAGCATCTACAAACACACAATTATTACACATCTAAATCTTGTTAATTAGTAAAGGGATTAAATAACTTATTTTAATCAATATCTTATTAAGTTATTTCAAACTAATATTTTTAAATCTTATTAAATAATTTATTTATAAAATCTTATTTATTTTAAGCGATATAAACATTAAGCGGCTCTGAAAGTAATTAAAATAAGTCTTTAATTAAATCTTATATTTCTTCGTTTTTAAGTCCTTATTATTAAAGCTGTTATATAGTATCGTTCATTTCAAAAAGTTATTTAAGAAACTCTATATAATCTATTAAGTAAGATATTTCATATTATTATTTATCATATAAGATACCGTTAGCACTTTAAGCGTTAGCACTTTAAGCGTTAGCACTTTAAGCGTTAGCACTTTAAGAGCTAACGCTCTAAGAGCTGCTAAAGCAGCTCGAAGGGAATTTATATAAAAGAAGTTTCTTAAATAATTCATGATATTAAAGTTAATTAGATAATATTTTTTAATAATCTTCTATGGTGATTATTTGATTACTCTCTGATTTATCTCCTTATATTATTTAAAAGATATTTTATAAGTATAATAACCCCTTATATTAAACAAAGACTTAATTAGGAGTGTAACATATTTATTATTTATAATAACATGGTGGAAAATGTAAAATTTCTTAAACTTACTTTTCATTAACTCTTAAACTAACTTTATTATTTAAATACTTATTATTTATAAAACTATTACATAAATTAGAACTATAAAATTACATATTTATCATAGTTGATCCTACAAAGATATTCCAAATACTTCTTAAAGGAAAGTGATCAGGAAATTTTATTAAATCAAAATCATCATAAGCTATTATCATAAAAGGCTTTTCATTTAACTTATTTATTCTTTAATAAGTCATCCAAAAGTCATTATATGATTTGACATCCTTATAAGCTTACTTTATTTAGTTGACTTATAAATTGTATTCTTCAATATCGTCTTATGAGATATAATTTTAGATATTTATTAAATAATTTTATGGCTCCAATTAATTAACATCCCATAAAATTATATCCACATCTTATAGAGATGTTTATACAGGAAGCTCATTTATGGCTCCATTATTAGCCCCCTTAATAAAGTGGTCTTATAATGATCTCTTCTAAGTGGAGGCTTATAAGAATTAAACAAAACTTTTACCATCTTTTACAGAAAAATAAGTTAAAGAAGTTTACTCTGTAATATATTATTCAAATTAACCAATAACTTAATTTTAAACAAACACTAGTGCTTATTTTCTAAAATCTTTATAATTAACAAATATTTTTTTATGTCCTTCTATGTAGTATCCTTAATCTTTATTCATCTCCATTTTATAAATATTACTATTTAAAAGTTTGTAATAAAAACAATCTTAGCTTAGTAAATTTATTTTAAGATTTCTGTCATAATGTTCTATCATGTATAAAAGACTATTCCTTACTGGTATTTTATCTGTATGAATTTATTAATAATTATTATTTTTTAGCTCCTAAATAACAGACAAAAGAATAAGACTTTTACCAGTACCAATAGATCCTTTCAACCAAATATTTTTATTATTCATTTTTGAACCATCTTCATCTTTAAATATAGTTTATCTATCTATTATATCTAAAATACTTTTAACTAAAACTTTTTAATGTAAATATAATTCAAGTTTAATTCCTTATGGTTATATCTATGGAGTCTTATCATTAATATTTATTATAGGTTCCATTTTATTTATCGAATAAAAAAAATGGCAAAAATACGTAAAAATGAATAAATTACTTTAAAGCCGTAACTAAAATATAATGGTCCATTTAATAAATACTCTATTAAAATCAAAGCTAAAAAAATAGTAACTGTTAATTTTGTTTCAAATGAAGAAGCTTAAAAAACAACATTATAAGCGGAAGCATAAGCGGAAGCATAAGCGGAAGCATAAGCGGAAGCATAAGCGGAAGCATAAGCCCCATAGGGTTTAGACACTCAGACCATGACAGTGGAGTAATAAGCTGTTATTTCAGAAATAGACCCTTTTGCGAATATTTAATAAATTATTACAGAAGACACTCAATAAAGCACCTTAGACATCCCATCTTATGATGGTAAGTCTGATAAAGTTGATATATCTTTTTATATGAATGAATATTTTATAAATGATTTATTTATTCTTTTTATAAATTTTTATTTTGGATATGAATGTAAAACTGATAAAGAAAGTGAATAATACACTCTTATAGAAGACTCCCCAATAGAATATATTTATAGAAAAAATTAATATGAATAATTTTAATATTTTTAAAAGTTATTTTAATTATATTCATACTCCGAGCCTCTGAAAGAGTCCTCTAATAAGGAATCATAAGATAAGGAAGCTAGTATGGTTTTATATATAGGTCCTTTAAGTATTATAGCGTAATAAGTTATTGATGTTTATAAAATAGATAATTAAATATTTGATTATAAAGATTTATTTAATAATATAGAATTATCAAACAATATTATAGCTGTTTCTTATGATAACTTTATTAAATGTCCTAAAACATGGTCATCTAAAACTCTTACTATTTATCCTTTGTTTGGAACAGGCACCTTTACAATTATTTATAATTTTGAGGGAGTAGTTTAGACACAAATTATTTAAGATAATTATTTATATGTTTTTTCAATACCAACTTAATAAGAACTCAATAAAACACCAACAAAAATAGACTTAATAGACCTTTCTCATCTCCCTATTAAAATAAAGAGTCATATAAAGACTTATTATGACTTTTAGACATAATTTTTATATGAACACTCTAAATTTATGATAAACTTTGACGAGTTTAATTTATAAAAGTATTCTAATACAAACTATTAAATAGACTTTTTAAATAATATTTCTATAAAAGTATTCACAAGATATAACTCTTTAATTCTTTAAACTATCTCCGACTCATTAGAAGACACTAGAAAATATTTTGAGATAATTCAGCATTGTGGTAATTTTGATAAAATCGAGTATCCAATAACAGGTCTTAATATTCTTTAACAGATAAGTCCACTTTAATTCGGGAACACAGAAATTACTAATTACGAGCATTAATTAGAGTCGATGAAAAAGCGACCTTAAATACTTTTTAACAAAAACATAAAAAAGACTTTAATAAATACTTTTTAAGACTAATATATTGATGAAGGATTTATTAATTAAATTAACACTTAAAATAAGTAAAAGTTATTAGATATTTAAAATAGTCGTTCTATAAAAGGATATAATATAAATGGATTTAATTTTTATTGTAATGATTTATATCCTTATTTAAACTTTACTAAACATGAGATTTATAACGACTCAGAAGATAAACTTTATTAAATATATTATTTTAAATGTTAATTAGCTCCCATTAAATTATCAGTTCTTAATTTATATAAATTATATGATATTTATTAATAATTCGACTTAGATGAAGATATTAAATAATATTTATATAAACAGATTTAAGGTCTTATTTAAATAAAACCTAATTTATTTGTTGATTATGAAACTATAATACCTGGTCAGTTCACTATTTTATCAAAAGACTTATATAAATATTTTCCTAATGAACTTTATTTATTAAAACTTGTCTTAAAAAAGAAAATATAAAAAGACACTATAAAAGAGCTCCCTAATAAAATATATCAAATAGACATCGACTGGTTAAATTCAGTCTCTTAAATTCCTTTTTCATTAAACGACTGTGTATTTTATAATATAAATGAAAATTCTTATTATGCCTTTTATTATCGTCCTATTTATAAACACATTATTTTAATAAAGGACTTAATGCTCTTTACTTTAATACATATTAATGCGGATATAAAGATAGGAAGAGGTGTTGAAAACACATCTAATAAAGACGTTAAAAAAAATAACTCTTAAAAGACACTTACAGAAGGCGTTTTATTAGAGTCCAATGAAATTTAAAAATATACTTTATATGAAATTAATTTTGAATTTAATACAGATATAAATTAATTTATTTAAGGAACAGAATATAATAATGAATTTATTAAATCAATTGACTCCAATAATGAAGAAATAATTATTTCTTCTTCAACAATCTTAACTAGTAAAGTTAACTCAAAGTCCGATATTAAATAGAAGTTTAAACATGACTCATCAAAAACAATTATGAAATATATAGACTCCAAAGAACGAATAATAGGTGAGGAGTAATATGGAAATATTTAAGTTTATTATCCAAATAAGAAAACTAATAAAAACTCTTTATAAGAATAATTATAAATAAGTAATATTCCAGATAAAGAATGTTAAATATGTTATAATGAAAAGTTAAAATATGAACTTTCATTAGACGAGATATTATGTATAATAATTATTAATAACAAATAACTATTAATTAATTCTACATTAACAGATAAAGAAAAACTTTTTAATAAACTTTAATTAACTCTTTCAACTCATGAAGATATTAAATTTTATGGACATAGAATAAACTATTTAACCACTATTATTACAAAAGAATAAGCTAAATAAGGCTTTGATTATTACCTTTCTATCATTCCTAACACATAAGAATTATTAGAAGAGTTTATATTAAACTTTATTTATGAAACAGACTTATATTATAACTAACATTATGAATAAGTTAAATCAATATCTAATTATGTCCAACTTTAAAATATAATTCTTTATAGATAAGTTATTTAATAAGATATATGACTAATAAAACTTATCTAAAAAATATTTTTAGAAACTATTTCTAAAAACTCTGTTTAGATATTTTAACTAAATAAGACTTTTCACTCTTAAAATATTTTATATGTAAGAATATCAATTATTTTTTCAAAATCATTTTATTATTCTTTTGCCTTTTCAGGCTATTCTTTAAGAAATTATCTAAACATAATATATTTACGAGGATCATGAATATCTTTTAACATAGACTTTAACATGTCTTCCTTTATTTAATACTTATCTTAAATATATTTATTTATATAAACTTATTTAATAAAGAATAATTAAATATCTAATACAATATCGAGTAATAAGGTAGGGAGCTCAACATAGACTTTAACTTAATTATCTAAAAGAGCTTTAAACTAATTCTCATTTAAGATATCTTTAATAAGTGGTCTTAATAGATATTTGAATTCTTAAATACGACATAAAATAAAGTAATTATAATAATCTTGACCTGTTTAATTATTTTTCTATTTATACACAACTGGATAAGTGTATATAAAGTCTTTATATTAATCTATTATCTATTAAAGTTTATGAGGCTCCGATATTAAAATAAACTTTTCTAATATCTTTTATTAAGCTTCTTTATTTAAAATAAATTCATTATTAGAAATAAAATATTTTAAGAATCCGATATTCTTCCATAAAATAGTGGCAAAAATAACTTCATCATTAACTTATGGAATAGATAAATCTAAATCAACCATACTTACTGGAAGCTAAAAAGTGGAGCAATGTCTCATCTTTATTAAACGCCCTAATAAAGAAATTGTTTAAATGTGTATATTATCTTCATTTGTTAAAGCCTGTTTTATAAATTATAATTCTGTATCTGTCGGCACCAAAGGTGCCTTTAAGGCGTTAGCCGTGGCTATAATATTCTATTTAGTGTCTTCTTTCTAAATATTCTATTTAGTGTCTTCTTTTTCTTTTTAGTTAGCACTAATATATTTTCTTAAATAATCTTTTGAGTTATAATATTTAACAACTTCTTATTTATTCTATTCATCAACTTACTAAAACAGCTTCTATAATTCAATTAACTTTTTAGACATCTCTTCATCACCAGGTTTTATTTAATATTCATTTTTTAGCAACTTATTAAATTACATATATTTATTTAAATAATTAAAATGTTTAACTGGTAATAAATACGATAAAATTAAACTTAATTATAATTTGGAGACTATATAAAGCGTTAAAAATAGTAATAAATAAAAGACTTAATATAAACTTTTATTAAAAACTTTACACCATAAGAAGATATTTAACTCTAATTAATAGCTCCCAATATTTATAAAGGACTTTATTTAAACTAATTAGAAGTCCTTTATATAAATTACTCAACTAATACTCTTATATAATCAAAACATCTTTAATAAATACTCAACTTAAATCCTTAATTAAAAAACGTAATATATATTAACGATTTAGATAAAGAAGATGTTATAAAAGAAATATTAAAAGAATATTCTATTTATAAGAATAATGAAAAAATAATAAGTTTGTGAAATGAAATTATTTACTAAAAAAGAGGGTCAAGATATTTATTTTTATTTTAATTAAACATATAACAACATTAACAAACAATCACTTATATCGTCTAACTTTTCTATATCATATTTCTAAACAAAGTTTTTAGTGTTTTCTGAATAAAAACGACATAAATGAATTTTACCATCTTTACTTCTTTTAGAAGAATGGAGACCAAAATTATTTTAATACTCCACTTTAATTAAATCTTTATCTAAATAATTATTCATTATATACCATTGACCAAATATTTTATTTGTTTAAAGTTACCTTTAAGAGAGTTTAGAATTATCGTTAAAAGCTTCTTATATTTTACAATTTTATAAAATAGAATATTTTAAACATGGATTTTATTAAACGATATTTAAGTCTTTTATTACAAAAAACATCATCATAGCAAATTATAACTTAATATTAGACTCAACAATTTATTATTCAATATATATTTTTTTAATAACTTTTTAAATAGGAAGTTTATATTTATCTTCACAATAAGAATTTATTAAAGAATAAACTTTTTCTAATTATTCGTTTAAGTGTTTAAGTTTGTTAAATATTGTTTATTATGGGCGCTTGCCCGTAGGGCTTAAACACATTAGTGTTGTGGAGCAAGCCCCTAAGGAGTGCTCATTTATATCTCCTTTATTAGCGCTACTAAAAGCCTCCATAGGAGGTTCTAAATAAGAAAACAAATAAAATTTATATATAGGGTCATCTTAATACTTTACACATATAGACGTATGTAAAGCTCCGACATCAATAGACATCATTTTATATTTTATTCAAATATAAAAGAATCTAATAATTCTTATGAATAATCAATATAAACTCCACCAAAAGATAAGAAGTTTATAAAACGTGTATTAAGTAAAACATTTTATAAAGAGGAGTTTTAAATAAGTTAAACATCTTTATCGAATAAATAAACATTTTCATAATCTTCAAAAAGAATAAACATAACTCTTATTCCCTCTTTTTTAAGAATAGTTTTTGGTATCTTTACTATTTTCTATTTTTTAAATAAAGGAAGTTAATTAAATTCACCCATGTCTGTAAAATATTTTTCTAACTCATGAGGTGTGTTCTTTAATTAACATTTTAAAATCTTTTTTATTAAAACTTCTTTATCACAAAGTGGTGCTTTGTCGTCGGCAGCATAGCTACCTTTTAGACATTAGCCGTCCTTTAAGGCTCTTTCAGAGCCGCTATACTAAATATTTATCTAATAAAGTTCTAATTATTAATATAATTCATAAAGAAGCTAATTCCAATCATATTTTTACGACGTTAAGTCCACATTATTTAAGAAAGTATTATAAGCTAATAATTCATCATACTCACACACTTAATACATTTCTTAAATAATTCTATTAGCTTCAAATTTAGAATAAATTTTTTTATGTTTTATTCTTTCTATAAAGAGATCTATAACATCTTCTATGTCTTCGTATTTAGTAACTATTTCTAAACACATTGATCCACATGGACCAGTTGAGCCATTCATATAAATTATCTTTTTAGTGTTAAGAGATAATAAACAGTGCTCTAAGAAATGTAATAAGTTAAATTAAGCATAACAAATCTTATATAAAGGGAGTTAATAATATAAATCAATCTAAATAAGATCAGTTCCCCATAAGTTGTTTATTTCTTAAAAATAATTTATGCGCGTGTTAACACGGCCCTTAACGCTAACACTTACATGTTTTTTAATACTAATATTCTAATAAGTAAAATGAGGATAAATTACCTTTGACTCCGCTTTTTAACCAGTAATTAAAGAAATCTTTTTTTCAAAAACTTCTGAAACACATTTACCATCACATAAAGATAATTTAAGTTAGAGTTTAAGACCTTTATATTCATTAATTCCTTTATTCATATTTAATCGTAAAAGTTATATATCACTCTCTTTTAATACCCCGTCCCATGAATTCCACCTTTGTTTAATTTATTTAAGTTCCTCTTTAACATCCTTGTTATTAAACTTTTAACTCATGAAGACTAACTCAAATCCTTTTCTTTATTCAGAGACATAAGGTAAATAAAATAAGTTTAAGACAGTAGATAAATTCATTTAAATAATTTGTTTAAATAAGTTAAAGAGTGCTTTGTTTTAAAAAAGTGTTTTAGCTGATTAAATTTTTATTACTGCTTTTATATTCATTTTTATTTTAGTTAAATAAAGAATGCGTAAAATGACTTATAATCCAGATTTAAGAAAAGTTTAATTATAAATTAACCCTAACTTAACTATTCATGAATACTCACTCTCAGAATGTATGTTAAAGTCGAATACTAGACCCTTCTTTATGATGTCGTAATCTAATGCTGGTAAGTCTGTTATCGCTATTGATTTCTTTACTAAGGCTGTATCTAATCCTTCTTATAATGACCTTCACTATATAACTGGAACCTATGATGGACAAGGTAATAAGTATTTAAGAAGTAAAGTTTTAAAAGCGTGTTGCTATTAACCTCAATCAGCAAAAGACTTATTTAAATATCTTGACTAATTAATCGACTTTATGAAAGATATGTAAAAAAATTAACCTAGACCCGAATAAATAATTGAGTTTGTTTAAAACGAGTTATAACATCATGGAGATTATTCATCTGAATTAAATTAAATTAAATAAGCGCTTTAATAAAGTTACTAAACATTTAAAGTACAGAATCCACCTAATCCAATTATTAAACTTATTTTTGATAACTCCTCAACTTCATAAAAAATATTTAATGAATGTTACAAGCAACCAGTTTTTGATAATTTTATTTCAGTCTTTAACAGTAAAACATTAGAATTAACAAACGAAATAAAAGAGACAGCAGAACTTTAAATTACTATCAACAATTAAAATATTTCTAAATCAAAAGCATTAACAAACTTTATTAAAAGTATTAATAAATAATATAATGAATATAAAGCCAAAGAGTTAAAATATTATAAATCCGTTCTTAAATAAGAGTTTTGTAAACTTAGCACTAATGATTCTTCAAGATAAAAGATGATAGAATATTTTTAAAATCCAGATATAACTCATTTAGTTGACCCTTATATAAAAACAATTTGTGATTATTTATAAGACTCTTATAAAACCGCTGTTGTGTTAGATGATATAAGTGACTTAATTAAAACAGCTCAACAATCAACGGAGCAAGTTTACGATTCTAAAAATATTACTCTAAAAAAGCTTTATGATAGTATTATGGCAACAATTTTAACATAAGGTCGACATTATGGTAACTTCTTTATAGCTGTACATTCTCCTGAATAAATCCCTTCTGGTGTTCGTTAATAAATAGGAAATATAATTCTTAACCCTTAATGCTGTGACTGGCTTCGTTCTTCTAGAAACTTCGATAAAGAAGAAAGAGATCTGATTTAAAATATCTTATCTGAAATAGACTTTTATAATAAAGAGACTGGTGCTCATTTTAATTTAATAGTTTATAAAGAATAATCAGAATCTCCGGACCCTAATAATAAGTATGTGTTGATGTAAGCTGAATATAACGAGACCTAATAATTCGACACTTCAAATTATTAAAATAATAAGTATTTTAAATACTTAGCTGAATAACAGAAGAAAGGCTTTAGCTGTTAAAACGATATAGATGAAGATGATATATGACTAAAAAAAGAATATATTTCAAGATAAGTCTTTCTTTTACAAAAGATAATTTTTTCTTGATAGATTTATTTAGAAAGAATTAACTAAAAAATCATTCTTTATATTATGATTCAAATATATATTATATGTTACCATAAGTTTGTGTATTAAAATATCCATAAAAGAATAAATTAACTTTAATATTTTCAAATTAATTTTCATCTAAATCATCTAAATAAAATACATTAAGAAAAAGATCTCTATTATAATTTTTTATTTTTTATATAAAAATATTTATTGGTGAAAAATTATATTTTTTATTCTATAAAACTATTTAAGAAGAGTCTTATATTATTTTTTCTTAAATATATTCGTTTGACTCATACTCACTATCAATTGTAAGAGTTTTTAATTATTAAAATTATTCTTAACAAGAATTAATATTAATAAAGTTATTTAATTTATTTGTTAAATCATATTCATTTATATCTTTTAATTTAGAACAACATTTAAAAACTCTAATATCAGGATTAAATAATTAAAAATATTTTCTATATTTTTATTATTCATAATCATAAGAAATATTACAAGAAAATATTTACTCTTTAAACTTTATAAAAAATCCCCAAGCTTAATCTCTATTATTTGTAATAAATAAAGGATATTCTTCACCACCACTAAGTTTTACTTTAAGAGAGTTATATGGAGTTATATTATTAGCTTCATATTCACGATAAACACTATAAATCCCATCTGGTATATATTTTTATTCAGTAAAGTCTATATAATAATATTTTTTACCATTAACCCCAATAGATGGAGCTATTACTGGAACAGTAATTTTATCTTCTTTATAATTTATTATTTAAGGGAAAATATCTAACACAGACTTACTCTTATTATCAAACCACTTTTAATTCATCCACTATTCTACAAAATATTATTTAGTATAGAATTTATAATATTGTTATTTATCGTTATATAAATTATTTAGTTTTTAATTACTTTCTTAAATTATATTTTTAATAAACTTATCTTATAAGTTTATTTCTTAATAGATTAAACTAATAGAAGATTTTAAATCAGTTTCTTATTTATCTTTTTATAAAGTAATATCTTTTTCAACTGTCGGTATTAAAGATACCTTAAAGGTGTTAGCAGTCGGCACTTTTTCATTTATCATTAATTTTTATATATTATTTTTTATCAAGTAAGAGATCTTTAAATACTGGATCAAAAATTACAAAGTTTATAACATCTTTATTAGCCGTCTTATCAATTTCAGAAAAATACCCATAAAAGAAGAAGTTAAATTCATTTAAATGAAACTCTCCACTATTATAATTATCTAAATAAAAGACATACAATAAACATTTAATTACTTTATCACCAAATATTGTATTTTATACAAAAATATTTATTGGTGAAAAGTTATATACCTCCTATCCTTTCATCTTATCATAAATCTTATTAAATAAAAATTCTTTAATTTAATCATTTGATATTAAATCATTAAGATCCTTTATTGTTATATCCAAATATTAAAATTATTCTTAACAAGAATTAATATTAATAAAGTTATTTAATTTATTTGTTAAATCATAATATTCTTTTTACATCATTTTACCAAAAGCTTCACTCCATCCACAATCGAACCATGTTTTATTATTATCTGTTTTATCTCCAAAATCTTTATCTTTAACAAACAACTAAAAACATTTTCTATATCCACATACATCTTTATCTCCGACTTCATCACTTATACCCTTTCTATAAACATTATTACAAGAAAATATTTTTCCTTCATGTTTTACAAAGAACCCCCATGAATCTTCATCACGAGTGTTTTCATCTGTGTTAAAGACTAAATAATCGGACCCATCACTTCCTACAACAGATAAACCTCTATATGGTTTCTCATATTTTTTTTCATCTTTACGATAAACACTATAAATCCCGTCTGGAATACACTCTTATTCAGTGTAATCTAAATAATATATTTTTTCAACATCTTCTCCATCTCCACAGATACCAATAGAGGGAGCTAGTGTTAATTTAAATTAATTATCAATATCATTTACAAATACTTCATTTATACTTTTACTTCTATTATCAAACCACTTTTAATCTAACCACTAATCTACAAAATATTAACTAGAATAAAATTTCCATTAATTTAGTTTTTAATTTGTTTCTTTAATTAAGTTTTTCAAATACTTATCTTATAAACTTATATTTTAATATAGGAGTGTTATAATATTTTTTATTTCAACTTTCTTTTTATCCTTTTTAACTAAATTAATATTTTTATCAACTTTTAAATAATCATTCATCTTTATCATTTATTTTTATAATCGAAATTTTTAAGTCTGTATTGAAAGGCTCAAACACATAGATGGGGCTCATAGAGTCATCATAAATTACACCATAAAAGAAGAAGTTAAATTCATTCACATGAGAAATGCCCTCATCAAAGTCATTCAAATAGAAAACATATAAAAGGAACAAATATTTATTTGCCTCTTTTGAGCTAACAAAAATATTTATTGGTGAAAGATTATATTCACTTTTAGCTAATAATATTTAGCTAATTTTATTTATTAAATATTCTTTAATATTATTTCTATCGCTCACTTCATTATCTATATTTAACTCTTAAAACTGTTATTAACAAGAATTAATATTAATAAAGTTATCTATCTTCTTTTCTAAGTTATATTCTTTATCTTCTTTATATTTAGAGAAGCAATAATCCCATGTTCCTATCCCATCTTCTTTATAATAAGTTAATTAAAACATCTTTAAAGACTTCTATTAATCAAGTAATTATTCTGTACAACATGAAAATATCTTATTTTAGTTTTTTACAAAGAAGCCCCAGTTATTATCTCCAAAGTCTTAATTAAACATTAAAGGGTACTTCTCTTAATGAATATTAATTCCTAAACTATCATAAGGCCCTCCTGTTTTTACTTTTATTTAGTCTTTATTATAAACGCTATAAATTCCATCAGGTATATAGTCGTCATTCTTTAAATCAACAAAATAAGTTCGTTCATCATGAACACCAATACATGGCATCACTGTTAAAGACAACTAACTCCTCTTTTTATTAAATTCTTTTGAATTCTCATGAGGATCAGTTACAGACGGTTTATGACTGTTTGATTCTTTACTATGTATTTTATTATAAATTTCATCTAACACATTATTTAAGCATCTATCACCAAAATACTTTTACTACATCCATTATTCTACAAAGTATTTATTAGAAAAGAATTTTTAACCTTTTAATCTAATAAAAAGATTTTAATCACTTTCTTAAATTATATTTTATAAAAACTTATCTTATAAAGATAATTCATTTAATATAATACTTGTGGCATTTGTTAATCCTATATATTTATCATCTTCTTTCACAAGTTATATATCTTTTTCTATTTCTAAGTTTGTTTAGACTTAAACAAGTTACTCATCATTATTATCTGTATATGACGCTTATTATGATACCTTTATTTAAGTATCTTATTAAGGTATTTAAATAGCTTCCTTATTTAGCGACCTTATAAGGTCTTTGACACCACGACTTTATTATAATAATTTTATATTCATTTTTTATTTTTTTAACGAAAAAATGAAAATGATTTAATCGTTTTTCGTTTAAGATTACTCAGATGATATTCTTTTATCAACTAAAACAGACTAAGAAAAAAGTGTTATAATTAGACTTTTTAATATAAATCGTTATATACTCATTGCTGCTATTCCGACTTTAACAGTAGAATAAAATATACTTTTATTAGAAAAGTTAGTTTAAGAAACACGCTTAAATGTCGTAATTTAACATGAGCCTATTTAAATGTATGAACATAACATCAACTTATTGACGAATAAATGGACTTATTTTAAAATAAGTGGTCCATTATCTGAGCTAAAAAATATTTATTTTATAAAAGAAGCCCCTTGCGGGCGTGCTTCATAAGAAGCTCCAAAGTGTAGTTAATAAGGCAGCTCATAAAGGGTCCTTAACAGAGCATCCAATATCTTAACTTTTTCTTATGATAATTATTTAATTCCTGATATAGATCCAACATAAAAGGACATAATTGTGAGTCCTTTTTATTATAAATGGTATAACGAATATATAAATATTAATTAAAATAAATTAACAGGTATAAATAAACTTATATTTCCTTATTTAAAATATCCATTTAGATAAACTTAATAAAATTATTAAGCTATATAATACAAATATAATATAAATTTCTTTAATCCTCTTATAATAAATAAGATAACAAAACTCACTCATAATAGTTTAAAATATAACTGTGATGAGGTGTGGTATGTTGATATGAAAGATATAAAATAATATGATGGTCCAGATATAGAAAAAATTATTTAAAACCAGATGTCTAATTATGTAGCTTTAATGTATGATATTGAAAACTATGTATTTATTCCTTCTTCAAATAAAAGAGAAACTTATAATCTTATTAATAAAAATATTAAAAACTTTTCTTAATTATCTGCTTCTTATTATTAGAAATATAATAAAGTTTCTGAACATATGTTAAAGTTTTGTGACCAATAATAAATCACCTCAATCTCCTTTATAGAGTCTAATTTTAAGTCTCAGATACTAAAAAAGTTTTGTGTAATAAACTTAGGCTTTGTTCCTTCTTAATAAGAAATGTTAAATTGTTGTCATGAATAAAACTTTTATACATACTTTTTATAAAAAGGAGGTAATGAATAGATGCTTTAAAATAATCTTGAAAAATGTTTTCAAGCTTATGTGAAGTTTTAAATAAATAATAAATATGATAAATAATTAGAAAATGAATAAGGCTCCTTACGGAATTGTTAAATAGCTGCTAAAGCAGCTTACGCAGATGAGGTTGTTTTATGTTATAATGAATATGACTTACTTTAATATACTTTAACTAAATTAACAGATTCTAAATATCATATTATATCTCACTTTAATGGATGGAAATTTGATGAGCCGATGATATGTATACGTCTTTTATGTTATAATTTATTAGATAAATATTTATATAAACTTATTCCGATAAAGTGTTTATAAGAGTAAATTTAATAAGTTGTGCCTTGTGATGCGGAATATAAATAATCTGCTTAAACAATTGAAAAAAATCTTACTTAAATAAAGTCGGCTTTAAAATTTAGTTTAGACGTGTATTAATTAAATCTCCATGATGATGTCGGAGCTTAAAAACATGATGGAGGTAATAGTTTAAATAGTTTATTAAAATATCATAATTTAGGACTTAAAGGTGATATTTCTTATGACTAAATTAGTGATGCGTTTGAGAAACATGACTTATAAACATTAATTAAAGCTGCGTGGTATTGTTAACGCGACTCTCTTTAATAAACTAAACTCCTTATTAAATTAAAAATTATTTTAAATCATATTCAATTTAGTCGACTTTGTTAAATATCATTAAGAGATAGTGTTTAAAAAGCTGTTGGTTAAAAAGTCCTTTCTACTGTTTATCAATATTACTCCCATAATTAAGTCGCCATATAAGATATACTCCCTACCTACTAGTACCCACAAGTTACTTAAAAAGTTGTTAGTGGTGAATTAAGAGATGAAAAATTAACAAACGTCGGAGGTGAGGTGATTTGTTATAAACCCGGCTATGACAAATGTATATCAGCTGTTGACGCAGCTAGTATGTATCCAGCATAAGTCGAAGCTAATAATATTTCTAATAATTGTATGTTATATCCTTATTAAATGGATGATATATTATAACATCCTTTTGATTACTCTGTTATTTAAATAAGAATTATTCCAATATTAGATTTATACAGTCCTTATTAAAATGAGGACTTTGAAGAATATGATTATAAGGCGCTAATATAGAGCGCTTAATGCGCTTAGCCCACAAGGGGCGCTTAATAAATCGCGCTTATAACAAATAATAATATAAGCATCCTTATAGAGCCATTAATAGATTTGTTAAACTTTCCTAATGAGTAAGTGGACCCTTAACATAACACTATAAAATAGCCACGTTTAAGAATTATCTTAAAAACTTCAACATAAGAACTTTGTTTTGAATAATTTTATTTTGTAAAATAAGGTATGACAAATAAAAGAAATTATGTCTTTTATCTTTAAGGTAAAAACTCTTAATTAAATTCACCATGGTCTCCACGTAGTGCTCTTTTAACTAGCTTCCGTTTCTTACGTAAAGGAGTTAAAAAACAGATGAAAGAATTTGGGAAACAAAAGGCCTCGTTAGAGGCCAACTAATGCGAGTAACTTAAAGAATAAATAAAAGAATAATAAACATATTAAATAAGCACCCCTAATAAGGTGCCTTAAACTAGCGCGTCTAATAACCTAACAACCTTAGAAGAGTTACAAAATTAAATAGAGTTCTTAGATGGTAAATAGTTAGCTATAAAAGTTTGTATGAATTCTTTATATGGAACAACAGATACAACAAATTATGCTTTATTTGAGAATATAGGTGCGAGTATTATAACACGTTAATCAAAAGCAGAGATAAGAAATTGTCGAGATAATTTACTTCATAATAAATTTTATATATAAGAGCGTCATAATCTTAACTAATTAAAGCCTTTAATAGATAAATACAATACTCTTATTAAATAGTTTTTATATGAAAACGATATTTAAGACTTCTTAATTTAATATTCTGATAAAGAGCTTCTTATTCCAAAAATTAGTCTTAAATATTAAGACACTGATTCCTTATATTTTACACTTGGTGAAAAGTTTAATAATATTTAAGTATAATAAAAAGATAACTTAACAGAAGCATTAATAAAGCCACATATATTCGGACTTTTTAATGATGTTATATCAAATTATATAAATAACTCGATGAATAAATTCCCTTTAATGTTCGACTTTGAAGGTGCATTTTATAAGGCGTTTCATATAGGCAAGAAGCAATACTTAGGTTAAAAGGTGCCTTAATACACATTAGATGTTCGATATAGTGAAGATAATTAATAAGTCTTGTCTGTAACAGTCTTACCAGGTGTTCATATATTAGAGTAAATTAAATTAGATGACTTTAAACCATAAGAAGATGATATTTATGTTTATTTAGCTTAAAAACATATTAAAGTCACAGGTATTAAAATAATTAAACGAGATACTACTATTTTAAATAAGATGTATTATATGAAGTTTATAGAGTAATTATTAAATAACTAATAAATATTAAATAAAGAAAGTTTATAATAAATAATTATTTAACTTATGACTTAATTAAAGTAATAATTTATATAAAACTAAATTCCTCTTTATTAAATTTGTGTATCTAAAAAAATTACTGTAAATGACTTAACTAAAAATATTGCTTTATAAAGTTATAATAAACATAATCCAGGTAAATTACTTGGTCTAGGTAATATGATGTATAAATATATTATGAGATATGATGAATAGAATCCATTAATCTTTTAAAAGAGTTCTTTTAAAGTTGTTGAATAAACATTAGTTGTTACAGAAGATTAATTATCTCTTATTCCTAACAATATCTTTATAGCATATTATTTATTATAAGTATGTAAGTCTCTTATTTCATTTGAAGCAGTTTATGACGACTCAGATGACTCGATAGAGAAAAAAGCATTTGAGTTACTTGTTGATAATACTCTTATTTATAAAGATATTTTAACATTTAAATTTAATATAGGACTAATAGATTATTCCATAGAAGTTATAAAAAATGAACTAAAAAATAATTCTTATAGAAAGTCTATTTTTGTAATTATAAACAATTATTATTATAAAATTATTACAGATACATTACTTAAAAACTTAGTTAAGAATAGAGACTCTCTTAATTAACAATAAAAGAATATATTAGATCTTTATCTTTAATTTATAGAATAATTAAAAGTAAAGAAGTGAATTTAAATAGAAATTTCTTTTTTTTATTATCTTTATTTGGCGCTCTTTATAGATGCTTATATTAAATAACTTTTAAATAAGATATAAAAATGTAAATAAATAAATATTGTTAAGATATTTAAAACTCTTAACTTTGTTATGGATGTTTTAGTTGTGATTAATTAATTCATTGTGAATAATGTGTAAATTGTATTAAAGGAAGAGAATTATATTTTTGTGATAATTGTTATAATTGTTCTTATTGTTTGTGTTGTAAAGATTTATAAAATTAAAGATATGTTATAAATGGTTCTCTTTATTCATTCTATTTATAAAAAATTGGAGGCTAATAAGTTGAAGATGTTTACTCTTTTAATTAAGATAAATATTTTTCTAATATAAACGATTATTTAGACGTCTTTTATGATATAAAATAATATGTTGGCTTTACTGACTAATTTGGTTTTAATTACAGTGTTTATATCTTTTATCATTTAGACCTTATAAATAAGTTTTAATATGAATTATATTAAAAATATGGAGTTAGAGTAAGTAATTTAAATGATTTATCGTAATAAGAGTAATAAGAATACTAATTTATTAAAGAATACACTTTAAATGAAAATAAAAAATTAACTTTATGAGTTTTGTAAGATTTTTATAAGCGCCTCATATATCGTCTTCTGTCATCTCTTGTTAAGTCTACTGTTAAAACTACTGTTAAAACTACTATTGAGGTGCTTAATTTGTTATCGCTTCCTATTTTTAAAGTCTTTCAGAAGCTTCTGCTTTTTTAAGCTCTTCTTAAATAAGTTGTTATTGTTGCTGTAATTATGTCTTTTAACTATTTTAAAGTTCTAATCTCTGTTATTATTAAAGATATTTAAGTCTCTGTTATTCTTCAAGTTCTTATTTTTACTTTTCTTAAAGTTCTTTTTCTTACTATTCTTATTTGTTAACTTTCTTTTTATGAAGAATTGCTAATACAACTAAAATAATAGACACAACAACAACAACTGCTGTAATACACCATATAAGAACTTTATTAATTCCAAGTTTAATTCCTTCTTATTAATTTATTTCTTCTTTATCTCCATTATCTAAATTACCACTATGAACTGGGATTTCAATTTCATCCTTTTATTCTTACATCCTTTATTTTTTGTAAAAAAAATGTAAATAAATAAAAAACTTGTAGAATAATTATAAACAACATCCCCTGCTAAAATATTAGAAGAATATGGTGTAGACTTATAAGAGATTTAAACAAACGAATCAGACGATAATTTACTAGTAAATAATTTTCCAAATATCTTTTCTATTCCTTATAATGAAGAATATAAATCATCTTTACCAAAAGATACTAATTATATACTCTTTAATATGTCATAAGGACTTTAATACGACGATTAATTAGTTATTTATAATTATAATGGCTTAAATGGCTCCGAGACAACTTATGGATTTGAATTGTATAATATAATTCCTAAGTTAGCACCATAGAGCTAACTCAATATTAAAGCTTCTCATAAAGCAGGACTTTTAGAAATAAATTAACCATAAAAAGATAATAATTTATTTACAGTTATTTTATAATATTCTTCTACTTAATATTTATATTCAAAAACTTAATTAGAAAAAAGTGTTATTTTATCTAAAAAACTTATGAATAAAATTTTATAAGTAAATGTGGACAAATTAAATAGTATTATAAAAACAGATGATAAAAAATAATATTATAAATATTACTCTTTTGTTGAAGACTATTATTATAAAACACCATTAGCTCCCATTATTAAATCCCAAATATAAGAAAACAAAGATGATTATTATCTTTAAAGATAATGGCATAATATAGGAATATTTTTATAAGACTTAGAGTAATATAAAATAAAATAATAATGAAATAAAAAAATTATCTAAAAAGAGTTATTAGATAAAAGACACTAAATAAATTTATTTAGATAAATATTTCTAAATATTCTTTATTAGATATTTTATTTTTATTTTTTTATTTAGATATAGAAATGAAAATTTGTGTTGTAGGAAATATAGGCGCTGGTAAATCGACTTTAATAGAAGATTTTGTTAAAGAGAATCCAGATTATATTAGAATGCCAGAATAATTAGATGTTTGGAAACCTTACTTTAAACCTTATTATGATGCGATTAATTAAAAAGGAGAATTAAGTCTCGACTAATAAGCGGACATTATAGCTTTTTAATTAATAACATCTTTAACACGTTATTAATAATATATATAAATAGACGACTCTAAAAATTATATCTTTGAAAGAACTGTTTAAGAATCGTTTAAATGTTTCTTACCAAATTTAAAAAAATACATCACAAATAACATTTTATACGACACATTATACGACTTCTAATTAGCTATGTGCCGATTTGAGCCTAAATTTGATAAAGTCCTTTTTGTAAATAAAGATATCTCTGTAAGAGAGTTAATGGAACGTATTACTTCAAGAAATAGAGAAGATGAAAATATTACAGAAAATTATTTATGGTGTTTAAAGTAGTAATATGATAAATTTGAATAAACAAATTCATTTATGGACGATGTGAAGGAGATTAAAAATTAGCATTATATAATTGGCTCTGTTGGAGTTGGTAAAACGACTTTCTTAGAAAACTTACCATTTTGTAGAAAATAAACAGAGTAAATTAATTATTGGAGTTATAATGAATAAGAAAATTTATTATAACGACATTTAGAAAATGTTAATAAACATAAATAAAATGTATGGTCGTTTATATTCTAATTAAGAGTAATTGCTTCAAGAATTCTTTATTAGTAAAACGATATGATTTATGAACGTAATATAATAGAGGAGTATATGTGTTTTATTGAACAATATTCTTATGTATTTACATCTTTATAATATAAACTCTTAAAAGAGTATTATGAAGTTCTTTTACCACATTTCTTAAATAATGCTGTTATTTATTATGTTAAACCATTAAACGGAGTAGAGTAATAAATATAACAAATACATAAAAGAGATAGAGATGGTGAAGATAAATACACAAAAGAATATATAGAAGAACTAAATAAAAAATATGATTTATTAGAACAATATTTAAAGAAATATAATATAAAAACTCTTTATTATATTTATCACTGAATAAGAATTATTCAGATAATTTTTTTAGATTTATCTTGAAATAATTTTATTATTAATAATATATAATATCAAGAAATTTTCACTTTATTTTTTAGTAATTGTCCCCCGGCAAACAAACAACTTCTAATATTTCTTCGGGAATATTGGGAGCGTTTGCCGTTTATATAGCCCGTAAATTTTTTACTGATCTTTATAGATATAAGTCTAAGGCGTAAATTTTTATCTAAAAAGATATTTTTTTAGATAGAGTTATAAAAAATAATTTTATATTTCACTAATGAATTCTACTAAACTTTAAAGCTAACCACACTCTATTAACTTATATTTTAAATGTTGCTGGTAAATGTTTATATTCATTTGACTATTTAATTTGTCCAAAACTATTAGGACTCTAAATAAGAGTTTTAAGTATGGACTTTAAGTCTTCTTACTACTAAGGAGATAATTTAACTTTATAATCTCCCATTTGAGCTAAAAAGACTTATAATTATCCAGCTGTGTTATATTTATCTTCTACTGCGTTGTTTTAAACTCCTTCTACTTATTACTCCTCATAAGAAACAAAATGCTCTGCGCTTGTCCCATAAGGGGCGTTTTCATTAGCACTAGCACTTACACCAGTGTTAGCACCCTTATTAAAGTCTGGTAATTCAGTGTAAGTTTCTTTTTTCTATTAAACACCTCCAAAAGGATTAACTGGTGGGAGTAATTATCCTGTTTCTTGTGACCGTTATATAATATTTTCTATTGCTGTTGATTAAGTAATTTTATTGCCTGTGCGAACTCTTCTTTAATCAGCTAATTGAATATCCGATTATCTCAAACGGTTAGCTTACTCCATTACCTAAGACTAAGCTGTGGTGAGGTCTGGTTAAAGTTTTCTTTGTTGTAAATTTATGTACTGACCATCATTATTATAAACTTCTTGATAATCAACTGTGCCTGTTTAATATAAATTCTAATTAGTTAATTAATCTAAGGCGTTAGTTACAAAATCAGTCTAATCAAAAGTCTTAAAAGATTCACGTCCATAAAGTTACTATTAATTCATTCCAGTTTCAGATGGTATAACAGAGTCATAAAACTAAGTATTTTTCTAAACCTCCGTTGTAAACTAAGGTCGACCATATTTATTCATATTATAATTATTCATTTTTATTATTTAAAAATTAGTTTTAATTAAATAAAAATGAACAATAAAAAAGATTTAGTTAAATATCTTTAAACAGATTTAATTCCAAATTTGTATAAAATAATTTATAAATATCGTTCTCTTGTGTATTAGTAAAAAGATTAACTTTAATAAGATCTCTAATTTTATAAAAATTATCAAATAAAGGAGATAGACGTCGAGTCTGAAAATAACTTTTATAATATTATTTTATAGAAACTTGATTAATTAGAGATGTTATTAAAATTTGCTTAAAATGTTGCCTTAAATTATATTTAAGAGATTCTTTATTGTGTGTAAGAGTTTTAGATAAATATGAAATAATGTTATTAAGAGTATATAAATATAGGTGCTTATGAACTGTTATATAAACATAACAAAGGATAAGAGATATATAATTTATTGCTTAAATAATTTGACTTTGATGAAAACACTAAAATAACAAATTTAATAAACTCCCTCTTAAACGACAAAACATAAAATATAAGAAATATTCTTCTTAAAAAAGATAACATAAAAATAGTTAAAATAAGAGAGATGTTTGAGCTCCATTGTTTATATGAAAACTTTTATTAAAAAATGTTTTAGCGACCTCTTATATCAAAGATTTTAATGCCTCCATAAAGATTATGGACTAATAGCTCCGTTATTTAAGTTCTTTATTTTTATCTTTATAATGAAAAAATTAACTAAGACTTTTATCCAACTCTTTCTAATATTGTGTGTTCTGATGAATGTATTGAAATAGTAAATAGAATGTTAGAGATATTAAAATAGTGACTATCTAAATATTATTTTTTAGACTCTTATATCTAAAAAAGAATATTTATTTAGTCAAGAATAACTAATAACTCTTTTTTAGTAAAGTTTATTTAAAAAATATATTTAGAAACATTTTATTAAATAAATTTCATATACTACCACTATCTTCTATATTCAAATAATTTACTTCTTCTTTCTTTTCTTATACTGGGACCTCATAAGTAAATATTTGTCCATCTTATTTAATAAGTCTAAACTCTTCCTCTTTACTATTAAAGAAATTAAATTACTTTATATTAAATAAGTAAGCTTAATTAGAAGCATAAGCTAAATCTTATTTATCCACAATACTTAAAAACTCTTTTTAGTTTTAAGGATTTTAAATATAGTTTTCATAGTCAGATAAATAAATTATATTGTTTATAGTCTCTGGATTTTTAACTAACTTAGCTAAAACTTTATCTAAGGTAATAAATATTTTTTCTTTATCCGTGTCTTCGTCGTTTGGTGAATTCTTTTTATTAATATCTTCTTAACTAATAAACAATTCATAAAGTTAGTTTTCATAAAGTAAGTATTATTTACTTGTTTAAGCTAAATTTCTTATAACATTTCTATAATTTATAATATATCTGTGATGATAAATATTTTAATAATCTTCTTATAATATATTTTTATTATCTGATATAGTCTTATCTAACATAGAACCATTGTTATACATTACAACATAACCACCTTTTAATGTCTCTATTGGAGTATATTTATTGAAGTATTAATTAATTATATTTTAATTAGTGTTTGCGTAATTTATATTAACTAAATATAAAACAGGAGATAGTTTATACATCTAATACTAATCACTATCAAGAAGTATTATGCTTCCTGGACATAAAGGAATATTTGTCATAATCTTTTTTATTTCAAAATTTGATAAATATTAGTTTTATAACTTATAAACTAATGCGTCTTATCTTTTACTTTCATTATTATAATAATATTAAATCATATCCATAAAGTAATCTGTATCATTTTACTCTTTTAGAACTTATCTCACAACTGGCTCCTTATCTTTTAACTCTTCTATAATTTTATATTTGATATATTCCATATTATCTAATTATTAAAGTAATTCTTCTGGACGACTTATTGGATCATATTTTTTATTAATCTGTGTCATGTGTTTAATTTCTAAAAGAACTTTTTCACCAATAAACTAATTTTAAGTATATTCTTTTAATATAAAGTTTTAAATAAGAGTATTAATCTTACTTCTTTAATTAAACATTTTATTAAATTATAAACTAATAAAATGAATTAATTTGTTTTAAAACAATCGACTTAATCTAACTTTGGCTAAGTCTAATTACCTGAATACAATTAACAACAACCTAAATAAACATCCCAATCTCTTGGAGTAGACTTTCCAGACTTTTTTTAAAATAATGATACTCATGATTTTAATATAAATATAGCAGAACTCCCATCAAAGGTGTAAAATGTAAATGTTGAATACAAGAACATCATACCAAACAACGAATATGGGATGAGTAATTAAGGTCTTATATAAGGCACCTCTTCTAATGGCACAGTAAAAGATTAACTTGGAATTTTACGTGAAACAAAGCGCCATACTCCGGATTAAGTTAAGAAATACATACCAGAAGATTATTTATATGGCGACTCTTAACATACAGCATTTAAATAAGGTCAACTAACAAGCGTCGGACAAGAATATATTAAATAAGTTCCTCATATGGTTTAAGCGCGAATAAATGATACAGTTAAATAAAAGCCGACAGATATGAGAAGAGCACAAGGTGAATTTAACACTAACTTTGAAAATGAGCGACGTCTTATAAACCACGATATGAAGGTAACAAAAGACTTAGCTGACTTTAATATAAATGAAGAAGTAGGAAAAAAATATTATAAACGTATTTCAACAGAGGCCTTAAATAGAACAGATTAAACAGCTGCGCGTAATAGTCTTTATAATTCTAAACCAAAGTAACTTAATAACAACTTTAAATTACAGAACTTAAAATATGTTCCATAAAATCAAAGCGACTAAGTTAAGTAAGTTTAATAAAGGAGTTATATAGCTCCCACTCCTTATAATATTAATACATATGACCCGACTTAAAATCCTTGTTTAAAATAATTCTTATCTAATGTGTAATAATATTAAAATAATATGAGATAAGCACCTTAAACATACTAGTCTCATATTATTACAAAAGGAGACTTTAATATTTAATAAAACAACAGACCATAAATATTTAGTCGCACTTATGATCCACATTTATAAGGTAAGTTTCTTTTATAACAAAAAGGAGGTAAGATGTCTATATTATCTAATTAAGCGTCTATAAATACTTAATAATAATTTCACTCAGAATATAATCCATTCGATTTTACTTTTCCAGACTTTTCTATGGAATGAAATAAGCAATTAAAGTCATCTTTTTAGTTATTTCTTTTAGCGACTTTAAAATATATCTATTAAGCACCTATAAAAGTAATTTATTTTTTGTTAAAAAATATGGAATATTAATTAGTATCTATTTCGAGTAATTAGATAAAAAATATTTCAAATTTTTAGATAACATCATAAAAAGACTTATTTAATGAAAGTTAGTCATGTCCGATTTGTCATTAATAATTAAATAAATGTTTAGGTCATAATAAATATATCCCTTTATAAACACTTGTACCAAAGCCTTTATTTACTCCTATTTTAGAAAAGTTTATATAAAACTTAGATTTAAACTTTAATATAACATAAACTAATTAATAATATTTTTAAGTTCTTCATTATGATAAAATTAATTCAAAAATATTTATTCATTTTGTCACCACTTTTGAACACTTATATAGAATGTGTTATTATATCATTCACCACAAAACTCCTTTTTATATTTAGTATATTTAAAATAAGAATAAATCAATTACTTTATTAGAAGAATCTAAATAAATTCTTTTAAGTGAAATATCTAAATTAGAAACTAAAATAGAGTTAGACACAGAATTATGTGTTTCTAACTCTGTTATTTAAAAATTTATTTAAACATGGCTTTAATAAAATAATAGATAAGATCTTTTATATTTATAAAATATTTTTATAAGTAATATTCCTGTCCCTTCTATTACTAATAGAGTGTAATAGTAAGTTTAGTCAAACACTTATAATATGATTTATGAAAGAATTTTAAAAAGAAGTTTATAAATGGAGCGTATCTAATACTCTTATTTAATACTCGAAAATTATAAGTTATTAGATATCTTTATTCCACGCTCTATATTTTAAAACGTTGATTCTTCAAGTAAAAAAAGAAATAAGACTATTTTGTAAGTATTAAATAAAGGAGATACTGCTTATTTTTGTAAATTGGAGAAATAAAAACAAGACTAACTCCCCTTTGTTGTATAAGAGTATTTAAAATTTATTACCTCATGTCATATTGCTATGTCAAAAGACACTTCTAAAAACACTGTGGTAGAAGTTAAAAATAAGATGCTTGAATTAATCGGCTGTTAATAAAACACATAAGATGCGTATTCAATATTCTCAGCTTGTATGAATAAAGAAGGTTATTTTAGATAAAGTATTAACTCTTGTCGTGTTACTAAATCTTCTCGTACTGTTTGTACTGGTAATCCTCTTATAAATAGTTATTAATGTGTATGTCCTCAATTTATAGCCGAGAATATATTTGTGCCTATAAATGTTAATGCTTAAAACTTTATCTAAATTTAGAAACTTATTTTAAATTATCCAAATTATCCATGTGCTTAATAAATACGTAAATTTAATATCCCTTATATTTATAATATAAATTAATTTACTTATAAACGCTTTGCTGATGAATTAAAACTAGGTGATATTATTTATAGATAAATTATTAATAATGACATTTGTATGACGAATAGATATCCCTCTATTAGAGAAGAGTCATTTGGTTCTCATATTGTAATTGTTGATCCAAATATTAAGTCTGTTTAGTTTAATTTATAAGTTGTTAAAAAGATGAATGCTGATTTTGATGGTGATGAATTATAGCTCTTCTTCTTTTCATAAAATAGCGATTACACAGAAATAGCTTTATTATCTTCTATGCCAAGATAATTATTAACATATGAAACAGGTACCTCTCTTATAGGCTATTGTCCAGAAATAAAATTTGCTTGTTATAATTTTAATAAGATATCTAAAAATGTTATTAATAATCTTATCTAAAAATATTTCTAAAAAATCACTATTAATGCTGGAGGTATAGAAATTATTAATGGTGAAATTAAAACAATATCTCCTAAGCTTGTTTCTAATGATAGTTAATTTATTGCAACCTTATCTCATTTTTATCCAAACTCAACTATAATACATTTTATAGATGATATCATTAGATACGGCTATTAAATAAATAAACAATATGGTCAATCTTTATATTCAAAATTACTCACTCCTCTTAATAAATAAGAATATTAATAAAGTTTATTAAAAACTTTATAAAATAATATTCATGATGAACTTTTATATAGAAAGGTGTTAAATGATGGTATGCTTGAATAACTTAATATAATTTAAAGTGTGTTGAAATTTAAAGAAGACTTTTATTATAATAAACTTATTGATTAATTCTTAGATTAATTAAGAGGTGGTAAAATTTAGTTAGGTTAAATTTACAACGATAAAGGTGAACTTATTAAATCGACTTATAGAACTCTTCCTATGTATTAAAAGTTTTAATAAACTCCACAAAGTTAAGGGTTTGTAGAAAAGTCTTATATAGAAGGCTTAGACTCTATCGGCTTATTTTACGACTCTATACCAGGTCGCTTTTAAATGTACAAAAAAGGAACTGTAATTGCTCGCGACGGTTATAATACGCGTTGTGTAAGTAAAGGTATGGATAATATTTATACAGGTTACGACAGCTAAATAATTGGAGATGGTGATTGTATTATAAGTCTTAACTATTTATATGATCCTAGATTCTATTATAAAAAATAAGTATCTAAAAAAGAATTATTAGACTCTTTTACAGATGAAGACTAAATATGTAAAGATTATATAAACACTCTTTATTAAAACTAAGACAGTGTTTAATTTATTTTACCATTCGATATTTAATACTTTAACCTACCTCCAACTATTAAAGAGATTTATTAAATATTAAATTCTAGAATAACTGAAAAAATGTCCACTTTCTATTAAGAGATAATGTAAGAAAACACTATTAATTTTGTTATTTATTGTGTTTATTTGTTTAGATAATAAATAGAAGGACGCTAAAAGAACGACTCTGAAACAGATACTTCTATTTAAGCACCTTTATAAAGTTTGTATTTAGATTCTTTATGTCCAGCTGGAGAGATGGTAGGTCTTAAAGCAGCTATGGCTTCAACAGAGCCATATAGTTAAGACTCTTTAAATAGTATTCATAATTTACGTAATATAGAAAAAGTTTAATTAGAAAAGTCGTCTGGTGGTGACCGTTTCTCTGAACTTGTTATGGGTAAGTCTGGTCCTATTATTGTTAAATTTAAGTTATTAAAGAATTATGACTATAACACTTTTATAAATAAGTATTAATAAATTACTTCAACTTAATTAGGAGTTAAATATTAAATTTATTAATAAGGAGACTTTTATTATACACGATTATCTTTTAAAGTTAAAAAACTTATCAATTATAATATTTCATTTTAAAATATTATAAAGAAGTTATAAGATACTAATTTTAAAATAAGTAATATAGAACATAATAATAAAATAATTTATATAACTGTTAACTCTTTATTAGAAAAATTATTAGAGTTAAAATATAATGGATTTGTTATTGGACATTAAAATTTATTTAATATTCTTTATTAAGAGGAGTCCGTATATAATACGGGCTTAAATCACACATATAATGGGGCCTAATAAGATGTATCACAAAGTGGTGCTTAAAACATTTCATAAGGTTATATTTATGCTAATTTGGAAGAGAATAAAAGCGCTTATATTTATTAATTATAAGAAGTTGATCCAGACTCCATTTATATAAATTCACCATAAGAAATTTCTTTATTATCTGGAATATTTGGAACGCGTTAAATAGTTTATAAAGAACTTTATTAAAATTTATCAACTCTTGAAGTAACAAAAGAAGTGTAACCAACACATGTTAAACTTCTTTCTGATGTCATGTGTAGAGATGGAGAGTATTAAATCTTTTCAAGAACTAATTATAAAAAACAAACTTATAAAGATGTAGTTAGTTTAAGTTTATTTGAATAAGGAGATATGTTTTTAGTTAATGCTATTTAGAATCCTTAAAAATATGAATGTAAAGGTCTTTTATTGAGTGCGTTATTTGGAAGTAATGCTAAATGTGGAAGTAACGTCTCTGAAATTTATATTGAATGATAAGAGTTAATTAGAAAGAATTTTCTTTTTAGCTTTATATTTATATTTTTTAATAAATAATTATTATGTAAGATATTAATATTCTTATATAAGAGTTTAACAAAATAGATGTTTTATATTAAAAGTTTTAAAATAGTGTGTAAAAAGAAGTTTAATAATATTAAAAGAGTTTATAAAAGAAAAAATAATAATTATTATTTTTATAATTATATTTTATATCTCTTATTATAATAAATATTATTCTGTATATTGAATATTATACAAAATGATGATACTAGGTCCTGATGTTGTATAGTCAAGTTTATATATAGTAAAAGTTATTTATAATAAGATTAAAAAATGATATTTTAACACCTTCGGTATAAGTAAACACTTTATTTTTTTCTATAAATAATATGATTTCATATTCTAAGATAAATGAAGTTAAAGAAATATTAGAGACAGATAGAAGAGTCGCTAATATTAACGCAGATAAAATTCCTATTAAATATATTGTTGCTCATATGCTTTACTAAAATTATCGAGATGATGAAAAAGAATTAATAGAGACTTTTATAAAAGACATACAAGAATATAGACTCACAAAAAATTCATAACTAAAATAGAAGCTAAATAAAGAAATTAATAAACTTACTAGAAACTTTTATTATAATAAACGTGAGAAAGGCTTTTTAGAAACTTTCTTAGATTGGGATATTGATTTCTAATTAACTAGATTGGATCTTATACCTTAAAATGAATTACTTACTTTCTTAATTGCTCCACATGATGGTTCAGACACAAAAGTCTTTATTTGAAAAAATAGTTTATTAGATAAATATATCTAAACAAAATTTTCAAAATAAGATTTTCTTATATTTAAGATATTATTATCTTGAAGATCTTTATTAGATATTTTTTTCTAACTTAACTTATTTATCTAAAAAAGAATATTTATTATATATTCAAACTCACCATTATTTATTAGATAGACCTTTTACAATGCTATCAAAGTTAGCGCTCAAAGCGGAGTCAAACTTGTCAATCTTTGAATTAATACCACAGCCAACATTCATAAGAGCGTTTTCAGCTACTATATCATCAAACTATGTGTTAAAGTCAGCAACACCACCAAGAACTGCTAGCTACTGTTCAAATCTTTTACAGTTACCATGATGCTACATCTTACGAATTGCCTTAATACCATCAACTGCTAATTCCGCACCTACTTTATATACAACATGAAGGCGAGTATTCTAGAAATTCTTTATGAAGGAACCATAAAATCTAAAACTCTCTGGATCCTACATAATACAAGTAATAAGAAGTTTAAGAGCTTCTTCATAACTCATATGCGCACCCATTTCCATTTTTCCAACAATATGATAAGTACATGCTGTCTTTATTAGTCCAGCTTGCTCTAAAAGACGTGGTTTAAGAGAAGGATTACAAATCGCAACAGCAGCGATACATTGTCCAACAGCGCAATAGCTAAGTCCTTCTCCAAACGCGTTTTTAATTTCTTCACATTTTTCAATCACCTCTAAAAGATCGCATCTCTTTTTAGCATATTGTTGAGTTACTTTTTTAGCTGTTTCTAAAAGCCATGGAGTTAATTAAAGCATTCCTGTTTCAACACCTCCATCATTCATAGCAGCAGTAATAGCTTAAATAGCACTCTAAGAGTCATATATTTCAGTCACATTTATTTTCTTACAGATACTTATGGCGAGGAGTTTAAGATAAGCAACATAAGAGTTCTTAAATTTCTTTTCTAAAACAGAATTCGGATCAAAGGCTAAATTATTTTTAATATCTTCATATGAGAAGCCTTTATCTTGTTTAATGATATCATAAACTTCATTATCAAAAGGTGAGAATCTTTGAGTGCACTTATGTTTGTTATCTAAAATAAGATTCTAACCTCTCACGACTGGTTTTCTTTGTTAGCTAAATAGATTCTAAATAGACATGTTTTTTATTTATGAAAAAATTTTAATATAATATTCTTAAAATAAGAAAAAATAATACTTAATAAAAATTTTTAAAATTCATATTTAGAATTTAGAAATATATTTTTTAAGTCGTTCCATATTACCATTCATATTAAGCATCTATTAAAAGACTTTGTCTTATTTATCATAAATAAGCAACTCTTATAAATGCTCTAAAAGGGTGCCTATATCTTTTTTATTTTATTTTTGTAAAAACTATTTAAACATTTATTTCATATTTATATCTTTAAATCTCCCATTTCTAACAAAGTAATTAATCGCTTATGTAAATTCCTCTTCTTCTGTTCCTTTCTCTTCTGTCTCGATATTATCACTTAACTCTGTAAGGGGCTCCTTATGGAGCATGCCCTCAAGGGGCTCCTGCCCTTAGGGCTTAAACGCATTAGCGCTATCAGCTTAATTAATATCTAATGGCTGTGGCCTCATAAGTGGCGCTTAATACAGATTACATTATTCAGAACATTAGCTTTTTATTTCACCTTTTAGTTAGCTTAATATATCATCACAAAGATTACAACAATTTCCTCTCTTAGTCATTTTTTATTAGTAAATAAATTATGCAAACAACAGAAGATAATAATGTTTAACAATAAACAGATTCTTTAAGAAGTCAATTAAAAGAGTCATATAAAAAGATTTAAATATTTTAGAATATTTCTATTATATCTATAAGCATCCTATTTATAGTTTTTATCTTGTTAATTATCTTTATTAATATGTTTGTATCAACACGTAAATCATATGAAAAGATTTAAATAAAGACTAATTAGATACTTGAAAATATATTAGCATTAAATACTCCTAAAAGTGAATGAGTTTCTAAACACTCTTTTTTAGATATTCTTTTTATAATAAGACTTTTTAATAAAATATATCTTTTATAAAGAAAATATTTTAGATAAATTTTTTATAATAAATATTTCTAAATAGAATTTATTATTTTTTAATAAAAATTTCTTTAATGAAGAAACTATTATTAGGAGCTAAATATAGACCTTATATTGATGTTTCATAAAATTTATCTTAAATATTTGAAGTTGAAAATTTAGAAGTTTGTGAAAAATATGAGACTGGGGTCTTAAAAACTATTATACCTGAAATAAAAATTTATTATTTATAAACGATAGTTTAATAAACGTTAGTTACTTAAAAGTAAAGTATTTAAAAAACTTCTTTTATAGTTAAAGCATAAGAAAAGTTATTTGATGTCTTTTTAAAATTATCTTTTCCTAAAAATGTTGCTAAAATATAAGAATTAAATGATTTATTATATTTATATAATTTTGATATGAGTGAGATACTTCCCACTTATATAAAAGAAGATATTTATAAAAGTATTAATATGAAGAATATATAAAATTATTATTATGACTTTTATGAAGATAACTTTTTATAACTTTATTTAGTAACTCGACCTTATGATGAAATTTTATAAAATTTTGAAGACTTTATAAAAAAGAATTGTAAAAAACTTTCTAATAAAAGAAGTTGTAAATAAAGATAAAAAAGAAATACTTGAAATATTTTCTTATAATTGTATACTGTAACAGTTAATATTTATAAGATAAGTTTATCTTGAAAATTTATTTTTTTTAATTAATATGTTTAATAACACAAGAGATGTATCAATAGAAGATTTATATGTTTACACACCTTAAATAAAGAATTTAATAGTTCTTTATTCAAAAATTAAATGAAATTTATTTTTTTTAATAAATATAACTTATGAGTGTATATTGTGAATAATGTACAAATTGTGTATAATGTTTTGGTTGTTATAAATGCGACTCTTTAATAAACTCTGAAAATTGCTCTAAATGCAATAATGGTAAAAGTTTATTCTTATGTACAAGATGTAATAATTGTTAATATTGTATATGTCTTACAGGAGTTGATAATTTAAAGTATGTTATAAATGGTAATCTTTATTATGCTTTCTTATAAGATGAAATTATTACAGATGAAAACTTTATAGAAAATTATAACAAAGACAACACTATAAATAAAGTCTTTGCTAATAAAAGAGACTATCTTAAAGTTCTTAATTTTATGTTTATAGATGAAGAGACAGGTGACTTTATGGGAATGCCTTGTACAGATTCATATGGAACAAAATTTAAACCAATGAGTATATATTCTTATCATTTAGAAAAAATATTTGAGTTTGCAGACACTCATGAAAAGACTTTAACAGAGGATGAATAAAAAGAATATAAAGAACTTGTTTAATATTCTAATTCATGGAGAATTGATAAAGAACATCCATTTATAAGAGCTGACTTTAAGATATGAGTTTGACTTTATTTTTTTGTAATCAGTAATTAAGAATTTAATTACTGAATAAATACATCTAACGCTTATGCGTAATTAGCTAAAGCTATAAGGATTATTTAGATATATTTATAAAGATATTATAATATTTAAAAATATATATCTAATAAATTTTATTTAGTTGATTATAACTAAATATTATTTATTAGATAAGTTTAATTAAATATATATTAAAATTATTATAATATATATGAGCATAATTATTAATTAATAATTATTAAGATATTATAAAGCTCCGACTTATAATATTGATTCTCATGGGAGCAAAAACGAGCCTTTATATAAAGGCTAAACGGACTCCGTGGTATCTAAATATTACTATTTATATACTTGAGCTCCTCTTATTAAATATAAGAGTTGAGATCGTATATTATTAAAATATTTAGATATTGTTTTTT
>OJAW01000148.1_pt1 | contig 54951 bp, 56 predicted proteins | sample 1589151 | NCBI WGS metagenome assembly OJAW01 (sample SAMN03283290) | human gut metagenome | biome: human-associated habitat; material: feces | host: Homo sapiens | place: Peru | collected 2012
GTTGTTGATTCTTCCTTGCTTGAACAACGGCTCTCAATTTTTTTGAGTATTCAAGCTCCGCTTTTAAATATAAATTTTCTTTTTTTAAACGCTCATTTTCTTCTTCAAGTGTTTCGTTCTTTTTAGACTTTATTTCTTTTTTATTCATAGTTGGCCGACCTCGCTTTCGTTCAACTATATTATAACCCATTTCTTTATATTTTTTAATCCAATTTACTAACATTCCATTACTTGGTAATCCTATATCTATTGCTACAGACCAAACTGACTCATTATTTATTAGAACTCTATTTATTGCTTGTTCCTTAATGTATCTAGGATATTCTCTATTTTTACTTTTTCTTAATATATCATAACCATGCCTATCTATTAGTCTAACTAAATAATTTACTCCATTAACAGTTATATTATATTTTTTTGAAACTGAATGTACTGCCATCCCTGATTTTCTGTCGACATATAAATTTATTTTATCTTCATAAGTTAATTTGCTCATATAAAAACCTCGCTTCTTGTGTCCAAGAAACGGGGTTCATATCACGGTTATCAGTTCTTTAATCTATAGCGCATAAACCTATACTATGTTAAAATTACTTCTTAAGTTTTTTTATTCCTTCACTATATACTTCGTTATAATCTCCATTCATTTTAGCTATTTTAAGTTCTTCATAAAAATCTCTAAGTGCTTTTATATCATAACCTTCTATAGATAATTGTTCATCATAAGAAGTAGTTAGTTTCTTTTCTAAACTTTTAATATATTTAATATAAGTAGTTAACATTAATCTATAGTTAAAATAGTTAAAAGTACCTTTTTCATAAATAAATTTCTTATAAAAATCTACTAAATATTCTTTTGGAACACTTGGGTTTTTGCTTCTTAATGCATCTCTCAAAGCATATAATCTATCAAAGTCTTCAACACTTTCTCTAGCTCCTTGCTCTATTCTGCCTTCACTTAGAATCATATTAATAAATTCTATTTTATCACTATTTAAAGATAATTCTCTTTCTAATTTTCTTTTATTTTTTCCTAAATAGTACTTATTATTTTCTAAGGATATACCAAGTAAATAATTATACTTTTTATAAATAACTGGTAATGTTCTAATATCTTTATTATATCTATACATTATAACTATATCATGATTATTTTTTGATATATTATAAACTTGTTTTAATTCGTAATCATTTTCATACTTAGAAGTCATTATATCTATTTCTTCCAAAGTACTAGGTTCAGTTATCTTTTTAAACTTATAATAAGTAGCTATTCCCATATTATAGTTAAATTCAATATTACCTAAAAAATATGGGTTTCTTGGATTACTATTATATTCTGTAATATAATCAACTATTTCTCTAGCAGTATATTTACTTAAACTTTTTGTAACAAATTCTTCTTTAATACCTAAAGTATATCTATTAACTTTCTTCATGAATATATCTTCCCCCTTAGTACTTATATTATACCAAATTTGGTACATTTTGTCAAATATTAGAAAAAAACCAACTATTTGTTGGCTTTTGTTTTTGCAAGTTCTTTAACATCATCTACTTGTTTAAGACCTAAATTAATAAAGTAAATTATTACTAACCAAGCAAGTATAGTTAAAGTAAGTGGGAGTATGTAGTAAGGTAGGTTGATTGGCATATCCCAAACACCATGAAGTACAATTGGTATTAAACAAATAAGTAAAAATCTTTTATCATTTAAATGTTTCTTATCAAGTCTACCAAAACCTTTAACATACATTAATGCAGCTCCTTCAATTGCCGCCCATGCAACGTGTCCACCTGGGGCTAAAATACCTCTTACCTTTATAACTCCTAACATACTTTGTAGTCCACCTTTTAGACCATAGTTTAATATATATCCAGCAGTTTCAAAAGCGGCAAAACCTGCTCCTACTGCAGCACCTATTAAAAGACCATCTAATATATAGTTACTTCTTTTTTCTTTAAACAAGAAGAATGCAACAATTGCAGCTTTAGCTATCTCTTCTATAACTCCAACCATAAGTGCTCCATCAAATGTTGAAATGTCTGTGTTAAAGTCTAGTGAGAAGAATAATATTGCCACGATTAAACTAAGTGCACCACCTAATATAAAGTATTTCATAACTTTATAAAATGGTATATTTCTAAATACATTAATTTCAAAAAAGAATATTAATACTGTTACTGGAACTGCGAAAGCAGAAAGCATTATCATTGCTGGTAAGAAGTTAGAATTACCATAAGTAATAAAACCAATTCTTACTGGAATATAAGCTAATATAAAGAATACTAATATCTTAAAATACACCCATGCTTTAGCATTTTCTGGTTTAATATCCTTTATATCAGGAGTAGTATTCTTTCCTCCACATATAAATACTTCGTCAAGTTCTTCATCAGTATGTTTACTAAAAGTATCTTTAAATAAATCTTTAAAAGTTACATAACTTTTACTTTTAGCACCTGTTATTCTATCTAAATTATCATTTATTATATTTTGAGCATTTGTCTTTTTAAGTGGAAAACCACAGTCAGAACATACTTTGTCAGTAGATTTAACTCTCTTACCACATTCAGGACAAAATTTATCATCATTTTTATACCCACAGTTAGGGCATACTTTTGCAGTGTCAGAAATTTCTTTACCACATTCTTTACATTTTATTAAAGCCATTTTAATTTACCTCCTTTAAAGACTTAATTATAAGTTCTGTAACATTGTTTATTTCAGTTGTATTTACATTTTCTTCTTTAGTAGTTACTAAATACATACTATTATTAACTAAAAATGCATATCTATTATCTACTACTACATGTCCACTTGATGTGTAAGTATATTGAATACCATAAGTATATTTATCATTTATATAAGCAGTTAACATAGAAATTGTTATTCTTGCATCAGAATAAGCTTTTCCTATTTGAGTAGTTACTTCATCTAATAAAACAGCTGGATCAGTATATTTACTACTATATTTCTCTATACTTATATAAGGAATTAAAGCACCATTATTATCAATATTTTGGCCTACATAAATAGTTTTATCCTTAGCTATATAAACTTTATAATTAGTTGGAAATTCAAAATATTTACCACCCTCGTTAAATTCATAATTACCATTTGCATTTGGTTTTAACTCCTTAGTAGGTTCATTAGTTCCACCATTTTCACTCTTTCCATTATTAAAAAATATAAAATAAACTCCTACGACTAATATTAATAAAACTATAAAATACTTATTGTCCCACTTGATTTCAAAGGTTTTAGAACTACTATTAGTTTTATTTAGTGTATAACCGCAGTGTGGACATTTTTCTGCTTTATCACTCATATTTTTTTTACATTCCGGACATTTTATTAAAGCCAATTAAATCACTCCTTCTTCTATATTATACCATATAAATATAGAAATAGAAGAAAAAAATAAGTCATTTCTGACTTATTTTGAAACTTTTACAGTTGATGTTCTAGTAGCACCAGTTCTTGTCCATCCAGCAAGTGTTTCTGAAGTGCTCCATTTATAAGTATAACCTTTACTTACTTTAGACACTTTAGTAGCAGTATAACTATTTACTAAAACTGTCTTTTCACATAATTTAGTAGCATTATTTAAAGTACCACCATTATTACATAAGTAACTAGTTTTTCCTTCAGTCTTACTTGCATTATATTTAGTTGTTTCAGAAACATAGCACATACCATTTTTAAGTGTGTCACCATTATCACAATATGTTTTAGTTGTACCATTTACATAAGTTGCATTTCTTGTTTCTGTGTTATTAATTACTTTAGAACATGTTCCATTACCATTACTTACATATCCATTTGGACAACTATAAGTAGTTGTTAAATCTTCATAAACTGTTTTACTTGATCCACCTTTAGTACAAGTTGAGCCATTTCTTGAGTATCCACTTGGACAAGTATAATATCCAGGAGAATCTTTATAACAACTTGTGTATACTGGTATTACTCCAGGACAATGTTTGCTCGATGTACAAACATATTGTTTACTAGTTGAACAAGTATAACCAGATGGTTTATATTCATATGTTCCATTAAGGTAACTTCTACCACCCTCGATCCATGTTGCACTTATTGTACTACCACTTGTTGTAATTGTTTTTTGACATCTTCCACCACTTATAGTGTATCCACTTGGACATGTACTAATAGCAGTTGCATTTACTGTATCTGTACTTGTACTAGTTTTATAACATTTACTACCGTTTAAAGTATAACCAGCTGGGCAAGTATAATAACCATTAGTAGTACTTGTATATGGTTTATATGAAGTCTCTTTACTTATAACACATATCTTACCATTTAAAGTTCCACCATTTGGACAATAATATTCTCCAGTAGTTGTTTTTTCTGCTGCTTTATAACTTGTTTTTTCGTATAAACTACATGTTCCATCTTTAAGATTTCCACCATTTGGACAAGTTAATGAGTATGTTGTTTTACTTGCTTCTTTCTTGAATTGATATTCAGTTACTTTTTTTACTTCATCTTTATTACAATCTTCACAGTAATTATAACATCCTAAAGTTTTAACTACTGTATTTTTTTCTTTTGGACAAACAAGTGTTGTCTTTAAAGTATAATCATTTTGATTTTTAGTAACTTCAACATATGATGCATCTAAATCACAACTATTACCATCTTCATCAACGAAAGGTAATATTAAGTTTTTATTAATCATATCTCTTAAAGAAATATCTGCACTGTCACCTACTACTTTTGGTAATCTCTCATTAGTATAATAGCTTTCAGCTGCATCTTGCATGTATTTTATATTTTCTCTAAATTGGTTACTATAAAATGGTTTCATATTAGGAGTATTTATTTTAAATAACCAAATTAATAATAATATAAATACTACTACAAATATTAATTTTATTAATAAATCTTTCCAGTTTAATCCTGGATTCTTTTCATTACTATACATAATTAAAACCTCCCTTATTTACTTAATGTTAAACTATTATTGTTTTCTTTATTATAAGCTGCTTCATTTACCATGCCAATTAAATCTGAAGTTAATTTATTTACATAAGTTGTAAATGTTTCTCCATTATCAGCAGTAACTTTTGCTTCACAATTAGCTTCATTAGCTTCTTCAATAACTTTATCTAATTCAAATTCAGCGCCATTTACTATAACTCTTACATTTGGTACATCTATATAAGCATAAGTGTTTGTAAAATATGTATCTATTAAGAACTTCATACCACTAGTTTCAAGCACATAACTACTTACATAATTATTAGTTCCATTTAATATCCAAGAATTAACTAGTAATTTAGTAAATTCTTCTGCATTTTTAGTGAATTCTTCTTTACCTTTAGTTTCCATTAATGAAGTTTTACTTTCATGTATTTCTTTAGCTAGCTTACTACCTAAAGAACCATCTAGGAAGAACTTACTTACATCAAATGCTTCTTTAACTTCACCTTGATTTTCTTTATTCATTAAATATTCAACTCTTCCAGTTGCAAATAAAGCTGCTTCATTACTTACTTCATCAACATTCCCACCATTAAACCATTTAAGCATATTTTCTATTTCTTCAATAGTATAATCGTTGTTAGGAACATTTTTGTCTATTTCATTTTTAATTAAACTTGCTCTTTTGTATACTTCTTCTTCATCATTAATATCTGTAAATTCAAGAGCTTCTTCTTTAGTTTTGTCTACCTCAGTAATAGAAGTACCATTATCTACATTTTTAACTTTCTTAGAAGTACCTTTACCAATAACAACACCAGTTAGAATACCAATTGCTGCACATAAAGCTGCTATAGTTATTAATTTCTTCTTACTAGTTGGTTTAGCTTGAACTTTCTTTTCCTCAGTAGCCTCTTCTTCTTTAGTTTCTTCTTTTTCAGGTTTTAGTTCACTCCATTTATTAGTAATTGCTTCTTCAAGAGCTTTTTCTTCTTCAAGTAGTTGTTCTTTCATTTCTTTAGCAAATTTAGTAGTAACTCCATCATTCTTTTGAATAACTGCTGTTAAATCGCATATGGTTTTATCAATTTCTTTTAATGAGTTAACATCTTCTCTCATTTCTTTGATGTCAGTAGCTAAAGTTGAAACTTCCTTTCTAATTTGTTTCATTCTAGCTAAATCTTTTTTAGAAGGTACATGTGTAAGATCAGTTAATTCATTATATTCTCCTTCATATTTTTTTAATAAGTTTTCTAATTTTACTATTAATTCACTATTCATAATTATTACCCCCTTTGTGAATATAGTTCTATGTTATACATTAATTAACTAATTTAGTCAACCGTATAAAATAAGAAAAATCTTCCAACAAGGAAGATGTAAAACACTTATGTATATTAACCATTCCCCCATTGATGTATAAATTATACCATATTAAATACAAATTGTCAACACTTTTGTATTTATTTAAGTACTTTTTTATTCTTTAGCATAAGTATCAAAATATGTTTTAGTTTCATTAGCTCTTTTTAAATCTGCTTCTTAATTATTTATATCAGTAAACTTTCCTTCTTTTACTGCTTCCTTAGTATTATCTACTTCAGTAATAGCAGCATTACTTATCTTGACTTTTAACTTTCTTATAAGTACCTTTACCAATAACAGCACCAGTTAAAATACCAATTGCTGCATATAGAGCTGCAATTGGTATTAATTTCTTCTTACTTGTTGGTTAGCTTTAACTTCTTTTCCTCAGTAGTTTCTTCTTCAGTTTTTTCTTTAAGTTCACTCCACTTATTAATAACTTCATTTTCAAACTTTTCTTTAGCTTGAAGTAAAGCTTCCTTAATATATATAGAAAGGTCTTTATTCTCTTCAGCAATATCAAGGTCTTTTTCTATAGTACTAAGTCTAGTGAAAATAGCTATTGCAGCATCAAATTGTTTTAACGTATTTAAGTCTTTTCTCATTTCTTTGATGTCAGTAGCTAAAGTAGAAACTTCTTTTCTAATTTGTTTCATTCTAGCTAAATCTTTTTTAGAAGGTACATGTGTAAGATCAGTTAATTCATTATATTCTCCTTCATATTTTTTTAATAAGTTTTCTAATTTTACTATTAATTCACTATTCATAATTATTACCCCCTTTGTGAATATAGTTCTATGTTATACATTAATTAACTAATTTAGTCAACCGTATAAAATAAGAAAAATCTTCCAACAAGGAAGATGTAAAACACTTATGTATATTAACCATTCCCCCATTGATGTATAAATTATACCATATTAAATACAAACTGTCAACACTTTTGTATTTATTTAAGTACTTTTTTCTTTTTTATAAATTCTTTATTATTTATAAGTTCAATTGGATCATAATTTCTAACTTTAAATTCTTCATATATTTTATCATAAAGCATTTTTACTTTTTTTTCATTTTCAAGTATCATATATCTATAAGGTTTTGTATTTATATCAAACCTAAAATCTTTATTTTTAGATAAGAACCATATTGTTATATCCACTTCACTATTAATTACTGAAGTTAAGAAATTATAAATGTTAGTATCATTTTTAAATAGTTTTGAGTCTTCAAAATCTTCAAATACAATCATAAAGTTTCCTATGGGATTACAAAATTCAAACTTTTCTAAAGATGGTTTAATTACAAATTTACCAAACCTATATTTATAATCCTTTCCAAGAACTATGTTTTTTACTCCATCATGAAGAACATAGTTATCAGCAAGTAATATATTATTATAAGGTAGATTTTTCTTAGTAACATTTCCTATTTCAAAACTAGTAAAACATTCAGGAAATTTTATTTCTCTATTTATTCCCTGTTTTAATAAAGAATTCAAAACATATTGTGAATAATTAGAAGCATTTTTATCATTAATACTTATTAAACTATCAAAAAGTGCTTCACTTTTATATGTATTAAAAGTGAAATAGTATGCTGTTAACATAAATATCTTACCTAGTAAAGTCTTTTCTAACCTTTTTTCATTATCCTCTTCTAATAGTTCTACTTCCATTTCTTTTAAAGTATCTTTAAAAGAAATATACATTTTAATTAATTTAGCATAATCTCTAAATGATATTTCTTTTTCCCATGAAAATATATCTTCACATAATATACTCTTATTACATAGTTCTTTATTTACTTTTAAATGTTTTATATAAAGATCTAAATCTCCATAACCATTACCATTTTTATAAACATTTAAAATTCCCATTTTAATATTATTATTTAAAACTTCCTCTGGATTAAGTTTACCATCTTCATAAAATACATTCTTTATTAAATTTTGCAATTTAACTTTTTCTTTTTTATCAAGATTTGCATCATGAGATAGTCTTTTAGTAAATTTGCCATTTAAAATATCCATAATATCTTTAATTATAAAAGTTTCAAAATATACTTCATCTAAATCTGTCATAAAATCATTATAGTTTGTAATACCTTTTTCAAATAGTAAATCATACTTTTCTTTAAATAATTTATTTAAGTCATCTTGTAAAGTTTTATCATTAGTATATTCTATTAAAGAAGAATACATAAATATTAGCATATTAATGGTATTTAAATCCAACTTATTATTTTTAATACTATTAATATCCTCCATAATATTTTTCTTATTTAAAAATAAATAACTTTCTAAAACTAGTTCATTTGCTACTACACATGACAAAGATTTATTTTCTTTATAGTTTAAATCAAATACACCCATGTATCTTTCTAGTCTTTTACTTCTCTTACTTAAATATTCATTTTCATCTACTTCTTTTAAGTTAGTGTAATTAATAATACTTGAATAATTATTTATTTCTAAATTAAGCGCATGGAAGTTACTTTGACATATTACTATTTTAAATTCTATATTAGTTATTTCACTTTTAATTGCTTCTCTTTTGTTTTTAGAAAATATATGTTTTTTATATAACTCATTAAGTACTTTTAATTTAATAAATAATTTATTTTTATAATTATTTATTTCATTTTGATAATGTCTTAGTTTTAAATATAAAATTTTAATATTTACATTATTTCTTTCTTCACTATTATTTACTAAGTCTAAAGTATAATCTAGTTCAAATAATAACTTCTTAATTATATCTGTATATAAATTAATATCCACTTCTTTTATATTAAATTCTTTACTAGTAACACTTTTATGTGTATTTAATATTTCTTTATAATAATTATTAAATTCTTTATATAACTCAATATTCTCTTTTTCTTCATAAAAAGACTCATCAGGGTAAACTATAAAGTTATTAATATTTACTAAATCTAAAGAACTAGTTACTACTTTATTTCTTTTAAATAATTTACTAAATAAACTCATAATTAGCCTCCTGTCTTATTTATTTAAAGTTTTAGTTTTAACATATGTTGCATTTTTAATTGTATATTCTTTTACAAGTAGCGATGATAAACCAGTATACAAATTATAATAAGCTTTTAAAACGTCTGAAGAAGATAACCTATAATTTTTAGGATACCTTAACATTATTTCCATTAAAGCTTTTAATGAAATTAACTCTGGTAATTCAGCATCAGAAGAAAACGCACGAACTTGCTCACTACTAACATAGTTATTTTTATATATTGAAAGTATTTCTTTGATTACATTTTGTACTTCTAAAGACTTACTATTATTTAATTCATATTCTTTCAGATTTTGATTAGAAGAAACATAATGTATATTATTGGTATAAAAATCATTTATTTTTTCTATAGTAAATATTAATTCTATTAAAACTTTATTATTTAGAATTTTATCTTCTTTATATAATGCATCTTTATTAAAATTTAAATACATATGCACATCGTAATAAAAATCTGAAAATATTTTATTTAAAGCACTTACTTTAAATTCTTTTTTATCAAGTTCATTTTTCAAAAATCCATTCATTACTTTGCATTCATAATCATAATTTACTAATAATGGCTTTCTATAATCACTATAATTTTCTTTATAACTTTTCTTAATAAAATCGTATTTTTTCTCACATATTTCTCTATAAATGTTTCGTAAGCCATAATCTCGTTTTACAGCATAATCGCACCTAGTGATAGTTTTATCAAACTCATTAATTAACTCTTCACCAAAATAAAATTTATGAGATATATACTTATTATACAAATTATACAAATCACCTTTTAAAATATTTTCATCAAGTTTACCTAAAGCTTCTAAGTTATCTAAGTTTTTTCTTATATAACGCACCTTATCTAATATAAAGTCATTCGGATAAATAAGTTTTAAATCAAAAGCATAAGCATATTTTTCGTATTCATTAAGTTTTTTAATAAAATATTTATCAATATAATCAAATATATTATATATAACATCTCTACTACTGTGGACTTTATTGCTGATAAATTTATTGAAATCTATTCTAATATCTTCAAAATCATCAAAGTTAAAAATTAAAGTATTTAGTAAACATTCTAGTTTATTATTTTTATCTTTTCTAAACACTCCCATTAGTAATTGATATAGTTTTTCTTTACTATAATTGTTTTCATTAAAATAATTAGAAATTTGTAAAGTGTCTACTTTTTCTTCCAAAGCTAATCTCTTCAAACTACTAGATAATCCGATAAAACTATAATTACCTTTACCTACTAATAATGTTTCTAAGTTTTTATTAACATATATATCAGTTGAATAAGCGTCTTCTATTTCATCAAAGACATTTGTATTTAATAGTTTCAATGTAGAAGGCAAATTTAATTTGTAGTATTTTTTATTATCTATAGCCCCACATACTAATTTAAGCCCACATACTACTTTAAGATGACTTTTAAATTCATTGTGAGTTTTATTACTATATCTATTTTTTACTCCTAAATTAGTTATACCTTCATATAAATCAAATTTATAATCGTTACCTAAAATATTTAATGTTTTGTAAATGTCAAATAAGGGAGTTAAAAATTTAGTTAAACCTTCATTTATACCAACATCATTGAGCACTAAGGTTTTATCATTTTTACTCGCACATAAATAAATTAAACTTTCAAGAGGAATTTCTTCTTCCCAAGTGTAAATATTTTCAAAAAGATCTACATTAACTTTTCTTAGGTACCAAGTCTCTATTTTGAAATTTTTAAAATAGTTTTTTATCATCATAGGATTATTTAAACTTAAAATAAGGCCTAATATTACTTTGTTTTCTTTATAATAAGCTCGGTTGTTCTTAATTAAATCTCTTACAGAAGTACCTATTTTTTGGTACTTACCATATGTTAGAAGAGGCATTTTATAGGTATATTCTTTAAATATACTTCTGTCATTTATAAATGTATTAACTTCTTTTAATAAGCAGTCATTATAGTATTCAAGCTCCTCTTTATAAAAGGTAACATCTTTAAATAAAACAGGATATTTAATATAGTTGCATTTTATTAAGATATATTTGTTTTTAAATACTAACTTAATAAATTCTTCATTTTCTTTACCAGTAAACTTTGAAATAGCTTTATATTTATCTATTATATTATTTATAAATTCTAATTTCTCTGCGACTTTTTCTTTTTCACCATGAAATTCCCTAAGTCCATCACTAAGTTCTTGTCTTAAATCTATTTTAGATGTAAATAAATAACTTTCTAAAACTAGTTCATTAGCTACTATGCCTATAAGAGAATTATCACTTTTATAGTCTAAATTAAACAAAGACATATATCTTTCTAGTTTTTTATTTCTACTATTTAAATAATCACTCTCATTTACTTCTTTTAAGTTAGTATAATTAATAATACTTGAATAATTATTTATCTCTAAATTAAGTGCATGGAAGTTACTTTGACATATTACTATTTTAAACTCTATATTAGTTATTTCACTTTTAATTGCTTCTCTTTTGTTTTTAGAAAATATATGTTTTTTATATAACTCATTAAGTACTTTTAATTTAATAAATAATTTATTTTTATAATTATTTATTTCATTTTGATAATGTCTTAGTTTTAAATATAAAATTTTAATATTTACATTATTTCTTTCTTCACTATTATTTACTAAGTCTAAAGTATAATCTAGTTCAAATAATAACTTCTTAATTATATCTGTATATAAATTAATATCCACTTCTTTTATATTAAATTCTTTACTAGTAACACTTTTATGTGTATTTAATATTTCTTTATAATAATTATTAAATTCTTTATATAACTCAATATTCTCTTTTTCTTCATAAAAAGACTTATCAGGGTAAACTATAAAGTTATTAATGTTTACTAAGTCTAAAGAATTTTGTACTACTTTGTTTTTCTTAAATATTTTACTAAATATGCTCATAGTTTACCCCCTTAATTAGCTTTATATGATACCATATAAAGTACATAAAGTCAAATAAAAGGAGCGTGTAAATCGGCTTAAAACAAATACATAATGCTTTTTTTTAACTTATTTTTTTAAATTTTTCCGTTATTTTATAGCATATAAACAACAAAAAAATATAGTAATTACCTCTTAAGTAAACTATATTTTTTTACAATTGTGTCTATTTCTTCCATTCTATATTTTCTTTTTACTTCTTCAAGTAAATCTTTATAAACATTATATTTTACTTTACTTTTTCTTTTTCTAAAAGAAATAGGTATTTTATATATATTTCTTAAATTAGCATAACATATAAAATCTACACTTTTATCATCAACAAATAGAATATCTTCTTTATTATCTATGACAAAATAATCATAAAGATAATTATTTATACATTTTCCACCTTTAGTAAGTGCTAAAAGGTAATCATATTCATTATCAGTATAAATAATAATACATGGTCTACCAGTATGATAAGCATGATCCATTTCATATTTACCAGTATTATTATTTTTAAATACTAAATGTTTAACTATAACAATATCACCTAAAAAACTTCTTTCATATGAATTCATAATAAACCTCAACTACTAAACTTATTAATTTAATTATATAGTTAATTAGTTATCTTTTCAATACATTACTTTAAATTTAGTTAAATAATTCATCTAAACTAACTATTTTCATACCTTTAGCATTTATAACTTTTATAAGTGCATTTAACTCTTTTAAAGTAACATTATTTTCACTTAGTACATAAAAAGATCCTTTTTCTAAATTATTTTTAACATTAAGAAGAATATTTTTAGTATAAACTTCACCCCTTAAAAGAGGTATTTTTTCTTTTTTACAATCTTTTAAAGTAGTGTTTTTACTAGTTTCTATGCAGTATTGACTACTACCTAGTTCTTTAGTTAAAGAAATGTAATTATTAATATTTTCTCCTTCAAATACTAAATAATTATTATTTTTAAGTACTTTTAAAAGATAATCATTATTATTACTTAATAAATTATCATTAACTATTATACCAAGGGGTATGTTAGTATTTTTACCTATTTCTAAAATTTCATTTAATAAACTTGTACTATTTACCTTAATAAGTAAACTAACCATATTTTTTGACTCATTACCTTTAATAATATAGTTATCTTTAACACTATTTAAATTAATTTTACAAGTTAATTCATTAAATACTAGTTTGCTCTTATCAAATTCATCACCTTGCATATTAGAATATGACTCTTCTATATTAAGTTCTTTACCAGATGCACCAAGTACTGCTTCTCCATCTTTGATATAACCTTCTTTACATACACTTTTGTTTTCTTCTTTATACTCTTTTAGAGTTACCATAAGGGGATCTTTACTATTCATTAATTTAGTTACTTTAGTAGTGTAATAGAAACTACATACAGCAAAAGTTAAAAGTCCTAAATATTCAAAATATTTTTTCAAAATAAACCACCTACTTAATAGTACGCGGTTACTTTATTTTTATTATCTATTTTTAGAAATTAATTTTTTAACTATTTTATCTTTACCAGTCATTTCACTATAATCTTTATTTTTTAGTTCTTCTTTATATAAATCAATAGGATCAATTGTTTGATGTTTAGTTACTAAACCACATCTAAAACAATAACAATATTTAAAACCTTTAATTTTAACAAATTTTCTTGCTGTTTTAATTGGATATATATACCCACATTCACTACACATTAATTCTTTTTCTTTAATCTTTTCTTTCATTACTACTCCCCTGATATATTATATTTACTTTACCCCTATGTATTCATTATAACATGTAAAATTACTTTTAGCAAAGTATTTTACTTTATAATTTCTAAACCACCCATATAAGGTTTTAAAACTTCAGGTACTGTTATACTTTCATCTTCATTATAGTTATTTTCTATCACTGCTATTAGTCCTCTAGGTGAAGCAACAACTGTATTTCTCGTTGTTGCAATTTGCACCAATGGAGTCAAATTCAACGCTTTCATTTTCATCAACTTCTTTCGTATTCACTTGTATTATATTTTTCTCATCTGAGGAAGCTGAAGATTGTTGCTTTCTTATTTCTTCAGCATATTTTTCTATAACGGTTTGTTTGCTATTTAATTTACGGGGTAACGCTTGTTTTACTTCTTTTCCATTTCTAAATACAAATTTTATTACATTTGGATTCAAAACATCAAACTCATCTTTTTCTCCAATTATAATTTTATCTGTAATGCTATTAAATACTACTGAATCAAATTCAGTTAATATATTTTTCTTTTTGAATATGGATTTAAATTCTCCAATTCTTCTTTTAATATCATTTTCATCTTTCATGATATTTTTGTACTCATCCAACTTTTCTTCAAGCAATAAAATTTTATTTTTAATTTCATCACTTTTTTGCACATATATATTTGAATCTATTATTCCATCTAACTTCATATCAACAAGATTAGATTCTCTATCTTTAAAAGTGTTAATTTGTTCTCTAACCTTTGCTATTTCTTTGTCATAATTATTTCCAGATAATATCTTTTCCATTGTGTCCAATAATTGATTAATAATTATAGTATGATTTTCACATACACTATTGTATGCTTGTACGAATGCTTCTTCAATTATATTTTCTTTAACATTACCTATATTCTGACAATAATTATCGTTTCTCCTCATGAATGTTCTACATGACCAAGCAACTCTTTTTGGTTGCCCTGGTTTATGTGGTGCCCAAGATCTCCTAATAAATTTTTGACCACAGCATCCACAATCAATTTTACTACTGAAAGGATACATGTGACTTTCTTTATTAAGCTTATTTTTTTCCTTATACTCACTTGTTCTTCTATCTAATAAAGCATTTGCCTTCTCCCAAATTTCTCTATCAACAATTGCTGCATGATGATTTTTAGTATAAAATTTATCTTTTTCACCATGATTAATTATTTTCTTTTTAGAAATAGGATCACTTGTATAAGTTTTACCTGTTAATAAATCACCACAATACTTTTCATTTCGTATCATTCTTGTAATAACAGTTCCTGACCACATCTTATTAGTTGGGCTTGGAATTTTCCTGTTATTTAATACTCTAGCAATTCGTGCTGTTCCCAAACCTTCCTCTACATACAGTCTAAATACTTCTCTAACAACTTGTGCTTCTTCTTCATATATGATTAATTCTTCTTTATCTTTATCGTATCTATAACCATAAGGAGCATAATGTCCAACTAATTCTCCTCTTTTCATTTTCATTCTTGCTCCCAAGGCAACACTTGAAGATATTGTAGCACTACCTTGTTGGGCAATTGCAGATAAAACAGTTAATAATATTTCTCCTTGCATCTGCATTGTATTAATATTTTCTTCTTCAAAATAAACTGCTACACCATGTTCTTTTAATAAACGAATATACTTCAAAATGTCTACAGTATTTCGACCAAATCTTGAAATTGATTTTACAAGTATCATGTCTATTTTACCTGCTAAAGCATCATCTATCATTCGTTTAAAATTTATTCTTTTGTAAACTTGCGTTCCTGAAATTGCTTCATCAGCATATATATCAACAAGTTCCCAATCAGCATTTTGTTTTATTTTTTGTTTATAATACTTTATTTGAGATTCGTAACTAGTTTTTTGTTCATCAGTACCTGTACTTACACGACAATATGCACACACTCTTAATAATTTCTTTATAAGACCTTTTATGCCATGTGCTTTTTTTGGATTAGCTGCTATAACTTTAACATTACCCACTAAAATCTCCTTTCCTCAATCAAAGTTTATAGCAAAACTTTCCTATTCAATTATAACACACATTTGAGCAGTTTTAGAATCAAATTAAACGATTTTGTGTTCCAATTTAATTTTTGCTCTAATCAATGAATATTCTTGCTCTGTTATTTTATTTAATCTTAATAATTCATTTAATAATGCTAACTTCATACTATACGCCAATACATTATTGCAATTCTTTTTTTCTAAAGTTTTATTTTCTATAAATATCTCTCCTTTTTGGTACGACAAAAAAAGGATACATAAATGTATCCATCAGTTAATCCAAAAAGAATTAGTCATAGCTAAAAGTTATTGTTCATTACTAACTTGAATGTATGCTTTTTTAAAATTTCTCATTTCATTTCCGACATCATAACCAGTCATAAACCTACTAAATTTAGGAAAATCCGTTTTCTCCATAAATAATGTTTTGTTATCTAATTTGACAATCAATTCAGTTAAAACATCTACTTGTTCAGTAAATTCAAGTTTTTTAAAGTCAGCAATAATTTTTCTACTTGTATCATTGCAAATACTATCATCATTTTTTGTCAATACTAACTTACCTGCCTTTTTTATTCTATCATTGTTTAACATTACGAATAAAAAATCAGATATTTCAGTACCTAGTGAATCATCAAACCCCATAGCAGATGGTTTAAAAACAACTCCCTTACCATTACTTATAGATTTATTGCTCCATTTTTTAAATAAATCTATACAAACTTCAAGTCTGTCAGCATATTTAATATTTTCAATTCGTTTAATATATTCTAATGTTTTTTCAGAAGCATCTTGAATAAATCTAAAGTTTTCACCTTTCATCAAAATTATATCCTTTAAAAAAATGTCATCAGGTTTCTTTCCTAATAATGTTGCAATTTCAACAGCTCTTTCATAAGAAAGAATTGTTTTGCCAACTTCTATTTGTCTATAACCACTTTTACTTAATCCAAACATAGATCCTATATCTGTACAAGTATAACCTTGTTCTTCTCTTTCTCTTCTTAAATCCTCTAACATATAATCATCTCACTTTCTGCAAAAGCAATTTTAACTAATTATATTATATCATATTTCGCCTTAAAAATCATTGCTTTTACTAGTATTTTTCAAGAATTCCATGTATAAAATATCTTGATTTTTTATTCCAGTTTCCTTCTCTCGAACACGAATATAAAGTTATTATTTTGTCTTTAATATAATTAACCTCTATATTCGTTTTATAATTACTTTTAGATACTATATAATTCAAATAATCATTATAATCTTCCAACGAAGAATAATTTTGATTATATGAATCGGATTCAGTATCAGCAACATAAGAACTAAATACTTTAACATTGTAATTTCCATCTGGTGTATATAATTTAAAAGTCGGATGTTCTTCATAAAAAGACTTATTCATGTATTTATATATTTCTCCAAACATAGATCCGTTTTTTGTATGATGACCATATATAAATGTATTATAGTCAGAAAAATTTTTTGATGAAGAATAATCCATAAAAATACTACCAAAGCCACTCCATTTTTTATCATAAGAATGATTCAAGTAATACGAATTATCTTTTCCTTGAACAATTGGATAGTTGATTTGAGTTCCATCAATTAAAATCCAACCCACAATATCAGGATTAATTTTTTGCAATTCTGAAAAGTTTACACTAAAAGGTGATTCCTCTTCTATATTTTCAGGAATATCAATTAATTCAATTAGTTCTTTTTTTATATCTGCTGTATTTTTTTCTTCTTTATATATTTGGTATATTTCAAAAACACAATATATTAAAGAAGACAATAATATCAATAACAAAAAAATTTTTAGTTTTTTCATTTTATTCTTTCCTTTCATGCAAATAAAAACCACTTAATAATTAAAGTGGCTTCCATACATAAATACTAATCCAGTAACAATCTATGCTAGACTAAACTTTTTGTACTCCTTAGTCCAATATTTTGTTATCTTTTTTCCTAATTTCTGGTAAGATACATTCCAATTTATATTCTTATTTCTACATTTATCTAAATATAGAGAAGTATTTTGAATAGCAAAATAAACATAATATTCAATAGAATTTGGTTCTGAAAAAACTAAAGGTTGTTTCATAGTAAAAAGATAATCACTCATTTTTTCAAAATCTTGTTTTGAAAAAATCTTATTGCTAGTTATAGTATTGTTTACTTCTTTTAGTATTTGTTTATAATCTTTCATAAAGTCCCCCTATCGGCTGACTATTATACCACAAAACAGAAAAAATTTACAACAAGTTACATTTCTATTTCTAAATCTTTTTCTTGCTCTTTTTCTATTCCAAAATGTTCATCATATAATTCAAATAATTTATTAAGTATTTCATCATCTTTCATATCAAGGTTAAACCAAGTTATTTCTTCAACTTCACTTTCCCAATAATCATGAGTAATCTTGTATCTATACTCAATCGTAGATTCACCTTCGTTATAGTGAAGTTCAACACAATATCCAAAACTAATAGCTCTTGCTACTGTATAAGAATTAACTAAATTCATACTTTTAATTTCAGTAACAATTTCTCCTTCAAGTAATCCAGTAGTTGAAATCATATCAATAGATAAATCATCACTTATATAACGACTTAATCCTAGTTCGTCAAGAAGTTTATCTCTAATTTCAATATACTTATCAAAATATTTTTGATGCTCTCCATAATCTTCTTTATGAACATTATATTTTTTTATAAAATTATTAGCTTTACTTATCCAATAATTATCTTCTTTCCCCATTTCGAATAACTTATTGATAGTCCAATCATTGCAAAAAATTTCATTATAATTCATGGCATCCGTATATAAATCTTCTAAATCATTTGGAATATAATCTTTTAAATACTCAAGCATACAAAATTCACCTAAATCATAATTTTCTTTGAATTTTTTTACATCTAATTCATATAGTGGATTCATATTATTCCCTCTTTCTTAAAATAAAATCATTATATTAATATACTAATTTTTATTTACATTTTTTAATTTCATCATATTTTTTATTTAATACTTTTGACTTTTGATAAATTGATTTAACTACTGTTTCAGTTGACCATGCATCTTGTGGTAAATATTTTCTATTATAAAAATATTTTTTACATATTTTAGAAATATCACAAATTAAATAATATAATTGAATTTCATCTTTTTCATCTATCATAAAATTCCTCCATCTTTTCTATTTTCTCTTCTAGTTCTATTTCTTGATTTTCTTCTATTTCTCTCCTCAGTTCATCACGAAGTTCCTCATTATATATGGAATCATATCTATCTTCTATTTCAAATATCTTATTTATTATCTCTTCTGTTATCTCTTTTTCATCAAATTCAAAAATATCATAAGCTAATAAAGCAACATAAAATTCTGTATTATATTTATCCTCTCTTAAATATTTTATATGGTCTTTTATTTTTTCTATATTCATTATTTTCTCCTTTTCTTTTTTATCAATATTTTTCTTTATAATATTCATTTACTTTTTGTTTTTCATCTTTTGATATTTTTTCTATTTCTTCTCCATTGACTCTTTCTATTTCTTTATCATATTGATCATATAGAGCATATTCTTTATCATCTACTAAATATACAATTCCTCTGGTATCATAACTAATCCACGCAACACTCTTTTTGGGAACATAAAAAAAGTATTCACTATATGGAATACGAATGCAATATTTATCTAAAGATGAGCGTTGTTCATCAATCATATTTTTGCTAATGGATACACTTTTAATATATCCCTTTTCACTCTCTAATGAAATGCCTTTTATTTTTTCTAATTCACTGGCTTTATTTTTTAAATAAGATAAATAAGCATATCTTTTGTTCATATCTATTTTCATCCTATTTGCTTCTGAAATAATTTCCTCTACCTCTTCTGGGGTTTCAACATTTAATTCTGATTTTATATCTAAAAAGGCTTTTACTTCATTAGGCAATTCAGCACCAGATGGATAAATATCTTGTTGTTCTAAATATCCATTATAATCATCCAAATATTTTATATATAAATTGCATAATGGAATCCTAAGTTGTAATGTTTCATGTTTAGATAGTAATGATTGATATTCTTCCTCTTTTTGTTTAATATCATTTTTTATTTCTCTAATTTGATTTTCTAATGAATTATAGTTATATATTTCGTGGTTATTTAAAAAGTTAATAGTATCTACTAATTGATGATAACGCTTTACTTCTAAATAACGAGAATTGTAATATTTATAATAATCTGAATTAGAATCCAAATCCTGCATAGTATATAAAACTGAATGTTTGGACAATCTTGCTAATTGGTCATATATATTTAAAATTTCGCTATCATTGACATTTAACTTATATTCTTCAAAATTAATAACTTTTTGGTTTCTTCTTTTTTCTCTAAAAAATAGTTTCAAAGCTTCTTCACTGTAATCATCACCTAATATTTTCATTGTTACATATCTTTCTTTTCCGTAAGGTTTTACACGAATGTTTTTACCATGCTTAATTAAGTATCCTTCTAAAGCAAGTTGCTCTAATAACTCATCAAAAGAATAGCATTTATCTTTTAATGTATCAATCATTTCTGCAATCTGCTTTCTCCATGATTTATTAGCAATGTCGTATAAATATTTATTCTTATGGTAATGACCAATCTTAGGGGCATCTTCAATTATATGAAGTCCATGCTCTAAGGCAATTTGATCACTTACATCTCTTAATCCATATAACCCCTCAACAGGATTTGATAATCTGTCTTCCAATTTTCTACCTTTTAGATTTACGGCTGATATGCAAAAGTGATTATGCAAATGTAAATGGTCAACATGGGTGCAGACTACTACTTGAAAATCTGGATATAATTTTTTTGCAAGTTCTATACCCATCTGATGCACTTCTTCAGGAGTTAAATTTTTTTCTTTTGGATCAAATGATTGATAAGCATGATAACAAGTTCTACTATCATTGTCCTCTTCTATATTAAATTTTTGACAATTTCTTAACATATCATAGGGAGCTAATTCAGCCGAACAATTTATACCTGTAACCAACTTACCACCCATAGTCTTTTCTGGATTCTTAATATAATCAATACATTTGATTCTCCCCTGAACTCCGTGAACTGCCCATCTAGCTGTTGCTGGAATAAATATCACCAGTCCATTCATATTTTTCATTATTATAACAATACACATTTGATTTAATCTCACTTGCACATCTTCTTGCTGATTCTAAATCATCATATCCAATTACTATTGAACATTCTAATTTATTATTTTCTCTATAAAAAGATAACAATGCCTTCTTCTTCATTGCTACATCACGAAAAGCATTTACTTGTTCTTCAAACACATTCATGTTTAAGTTATCCAAATCAAAATCAACATAACTATTTTTTAAATAAACTATATACTTATTTTTTATGTTTGGAACTTGTAAATTTGAAGGTCTTACTAAATAAATACTTTTATCCTTTTTAATTACTCTTCTTAAAAAGTTTTCATCTGGAGAATACTTCTCAATCAAGCTCATTCTTTGTTGAATTTTCTTTTCAGTGTTAACTGATAAAACTGCAACAATTAAACTAGACAATATATCTATCATTTCAATTATTTGATTATTTTGATTACTAATATTTTCTACTGTTTGAGATGAAATCAAAACATTTTTTAGAATAGCTTTTTGTTCATATAAAATTTCTCTAAGTGTTTGAATAAAATCACTTATATAATTACAAATCTCATTTTTTCCTTCTATATCTTCAATATAAATATTTTCATAAATACATGCTGCTCTAATATATTCAGCTAAACAATCTCCATATCCATACTTGATAGCTTTTTCGGTTATGATTCTTCTTTCTTCTTCGTTAAGCATAACATTAATTTTTTGTCTTCTTAATTTACTATATCTTTCATTTTGATTGTTCATACATTTTCTTTTTCACTTTCTGAAGACTTAATTTATATAACTCTAATTCTTTTAAATATACTTTACGAAAATAATTTTCAGTTAGCCACTTAACTCCTTCCTTTGAAATCATAACCTTTCCATTCTTTATATATTTATAAGATATTGAATTTCTTTTTTCCATTCTATTAATAGCAACACCAATTGTATTTTTTGTTTTTCCAAAGTAATCTCTTAAATCATACAATGAAATATCTTGATAACTAAATTCATGATGTGCAATATTTAATTCTCTTTCTAATCTTAGAATTTGATTTTGAAAAAAATCTATATCAGCATCTAAATAAAACTTCTTATCATTAAAATATACATCACTTAACCACTCAACACATTCCAATTTTATATATACAACTCTTTCGCCATTGGAAGCAATTTTTTTATGAATCCAACTTTCTAATGGATGTCTTCTTTTTATCTTCTTAACTACATTCTCAAATTGTTCATCAGTTAAATTAAACATCTGTTGAACACGCCACTTCTCCATTGATTTAAATTCCATTTTTTCTCCTTTCTAATTTAGTTTCAGAAGTGAGGTAACTAGGTAGTCTTGTATAATATATCAAGCATGGTGTTGACACACCCCTAAGCTTGTTAGGGAATATCCCTAAAACCCACTAAATAGTCGCTGACAGTTAGTAGATTTTTTTCAAAAATCATTAATAATATTTTTCATTTTCATCAACTTCTAATGATGAAAAATAGTCTAAACTATCATAAAAAACTGCCTCAGAAATTTCGTTTGAAGTTGCTGTTTCTAAATCTTTTTTTGTTAGATTTCCTCTTGTATAATGATCCGTTAAGTAATGAGAAATAGAATAAGGATTTATATTTTCATTTTTAATTTTTAGTGAAATGTCATAAATAAATCTTGCATCTTCATCACTGATACTTGGAAAACAATCATATATTCCTTGAAGTATATAATAAGATTTTAAATTATTTTTATGAATTTCTGGCATTGTTTTATATATTAAAAATATATCCAAATTAATCAACCTATCTTTCGTCTAAAGAAGAAATTTCAAGAGAATTCCCTATTTCTCTTCCGTTATTATACCAATTGTAAAATTCATCTATCGTCAACAGTTTTATATCATCTATCGACACACTTTTTTCCTCATATATCTCATTTGCAAGTGATTGTCCTACTTCAATTGGATCTGTATATTCGCCACCGAGAGCATTACATTTTTCAATCAATATTGTTAAATCTTCATTCGAAATATTCTCTTTAACATTTGTTAATCCTATATAATATAGATAATTATATATATTAAAATTTTCAAATGATTCACAAAATTCTTTGATTTTTTTATAATCAGATATTATCGTATTCAATTTCTAATTCCTCCTCATAATCACCTATCCTATAAATTCTATCATCTTCATAACATTCAATTATATAATCGCTAGAAATTTTTTCTAATTCATCTAATGTAATAACATCATCTATATAAATTGCTGTTGCTATTGCAGCTGAATAATCATAAATATCAATTCTATCACCACTTTTTTCGATACATAAAGATGTAAAAAATTTAATTTCATCAGAAGATAATTCGTTAAATTTAGTTCCTATTGCTTCTTTTAATCCTAAATAACTTTGATATTGATTTACACTTATATCATCTTTGTTTTTTTCAAAAAAATCATCCAATTCTAAACATATATTTTTAAAATTTCTCACTAAATTTCCATCTCCATTTCTTGTTCTAGTTCATTTGTTATAAATTTATCCTTTTTAATACTATTGTCATCTAAATAATCAACAATTTTATTTGCATCAGTTATTGCATTAAACAATTCTTGTGGACTATTTTTTAATAGTTCCAACCAATTTTTAACATAACTCTTATGATTATCCAAATGTCTCTTATCTTCCTCTAAATGAAATTTTTGCATTAAAAAAGAAGAACTAATTTCTGCTCTTAATTCTTCTTTTGCATACTCTTCTGTTCCAAATTTATTTTTAAGATTTCTCGACAACCTAGACTCATGCCCTGTTGAATGAGCAAGTTCATGGAGTTGTGTAGCATAATAAGAATTACTTGTTTTGAAACTCTTTGATGGTGGTAAAACAACTATATCTTTAGAAGGACTATAATAAGCTTCTTCTCCTTCTTCTTTATAACCTACACCAATATTATCAATAATATTTTGAATGTAATCATTACTAATAATTTCTTGTTTTTGTTCTACTTTGTCATTAACTAATCCATCAACTAAATCACCATTAAATACTGTATAACTCATCTTACTTATTTTAAATTCTTTTTCTTTTTCTGGATTTTCTTCTATTATTTTATTATATTTTTCAAAACTAATTATCTTATTATCTCTTTTATTTTTCATTGCCCACCATTCTACTGGAACACCTTGACCTTTTGCAGAGCCAACAAATTTCCAACGCTTTTTGCCCATTTGATTAAATGTAATCCATCTATTATCTTTATATCCTCTTTTGTAAGCAATGTATGATAAATATAAATTATTTACCCCTCTATATTTTATTCCAGAAATAGCATTTTCAGGGATAGAAGTCTTCCACATTTGCTCCCATGGAATATTTCCTTCTTCCAAGCTTTTTATATACATATCAATTAAATCTTGTCTATTTTTTGGAAGCTTATTCATATTCTATCTCATCCATTTCTTGTTCTTCTGCTATTTCTTTATCTGTTTTTTTATAAAAATCTGGGATAGTCATTTCATTAAATATTTGCTTATATACATATTTATTTTCGCTACTCAAATAAATATCTGATTTACTATTTTTTAATATTTCTCTTATATCAATCATTCTTCTAACATCTCTGGATAATCTAGAAATATTTGTTGAATATAAATCTATTATTTTGTCATTTTTTAAATCAGCTAATACTTTTCCAAATGTATGATTATGATTAACTGCACCTGAACATGTATCAAAATACACTCTTATTAATTCAGTATTTTCTTTTGCAGTTTTATTGATAGAGGATAAACAAGTTTTTATTTGATTATCAATGATATTTGTTGTTTCATTTTTATTACTACTATCTGTACGACAATATATTGAATACAATTTATTATTTTTGTTTTGTTCCCAAATTATATCCAAAGCTTCATTCATTGCCTCTTTTAATGTATCAGCATCCATTACATCATCATATTCTATTTCTCCATTTTTATCACAAAATGATAACTCAAACCAATTATTATTATGAATATCCATTTCATATATATCATGATTTCCGAGCAATATATCTGACAATTCATTATCATCTTTTATATATGACGACATTACTTCTTTAAAAACAGCATATTCATTTTTATCTTTAACACTTGCTATTATTGTTCCTTTTTTTATTTTTTCACCCAATTCATTAACATAGTCTTTTTTTGCAATCAGATCACAAAAAACAACTCCTCTTGCTGCTATTATATATTCTCCCTGTGAAGATTTTATATCAGCGACATTGCCACCATACCAAAATACATTATCATGTTCAGGTTCTTTATTTGCATCAATATTTATATCCAAATTTAACATTGTATATTCATTTGGTGATATTCTTTCACGAATTATATTCATTGACTATCACCTAATATTTTAGTATCCAAAACTTGTTGCATCTGATATATTTTTTCTTGTTGTTTTTTATAATCGTATAATATTTTTAACTGTTTATCGTAATCGGATATTATCATATTAATAGCATCTATTTTTTCTAATTCTTTTCTTTTTAATCCTTCTAATTTTTCTATTTTCTTTTCCAAAGTTTTATTCAAAATATATTCTCCTTTCATAGTTCAATTTCTGGCTCTTCTTCAATATTTTTTAGATTTTTATTTAATTCTTTTTCTCTGATATTTTTGATAGATTGTTCTAAAATATATTTTTCTTCATTTTTGTCTAAAAAAAGTGATGGTGAAAATTTTATTTTTTCGATTTTTTTTATATTTGTAATTTCAAAATTTTTTGTTAAATAATCAATAATTATTTCTATATCACTTTCTTTTTCACTAAACTCATTAAAAGATATATTAGAGGCTTTATATCCTTCTTTAAGTTCGTCAGACAAAATAATGCTATTTGAACTTTTTATCCAACAACCAACATCATTATTATTAGATGCATAATAATCTCCTCCACCAGCACCATTACAACAAGATAATACTAAACTTAAAGGATGGATTTTTGCTCCATCAATTAAGTTTATATTTTCATCATATACTACCCACTGTAATGGTTGTTTTTTCAAATCAATATATTCTTTCATTGAATCATTATAAATATAACGAGATGGTAATCTATTTGAATAAAAAGAAGTATTTTTTAACTCTTTATATGGATAACTATAGATATTGTTGCACTGGTATTCTTCATTTTCTTCACGAATATTTTTTAAAAGTTCACTAGAATATGAGTTTTCATAAAAATCAGGTGCGTAATCTCCTATAACTAGAATTCTATCACCTTTCCATGATGTTTTTAGAAGATTTTCTATTTGAAGCATATATTCATTTTGTTGATAACTCCATTCCATTAATTTTAAAAATCCTTGAGGACTTAAAACTTCTTTTTTATCAAAATTCATAAATTTATGATATTGTCCCACTGTTTTTCTCCTTTCTAACAATCTATTTCTATTTCTGTTTCTTCCTCTTCTGGTTCTATTTCTTGTTCACTATCATCTAAATAGCAAAGCCAAATTGCATCAATGGAACTTTGATTTAAATTATATCTTTCACTCATAATTTCGCCATCTTTTATTTTTAAAATCCCAGAATTTTCTTGTATTCCCTCATCAGCAAATATACATTCAAAAACAGCTTCAGGATATTTACGAGAAAGTTCTAAAATAACCTTCCCAGCAAATCCCCAAGCTGTTTCAAAAATCATAGTATCTTTATTATAATCTAATTCTGATAAATCCCACTTTGTACCCCAATTAGCACAACGCCAATCATACCAATCTACATAACCATATTTTTCATAATTAGAGATATATTTTTTAGCAAGTTCAATACTTTCTTTGTACCAAATTTTATCTTCAATTTTATTTTTATCATAGTTTTTTGCAAGTTTTTGAAACTTTATTTCATTAAAAATATCCCAGTCAAAAGGCTTTGTTGAATGGTATACCTCATTTATTTTATTCTTTGTTTTTTCATCATTACTTTCTAAATAAAGATACATTAATCCATCATCACCACTGCTACTTTTATCTATAGCTAATTCTTTGGGCATAGGAATTACATTATTAAATGAGAAGCCTTCTTTAGTAGAATATTTTTCTAAAATATCCTTTAATACATCTGGTTTTGTTCTTACAATTGTTTTTACCCAATTTGGCATAACTATTTTCTCCTTTCATATCACCTTTCTATTTCAAAACCATCTTCTAAGCTTGATCGTTCATTATTTTTCTTTATATCAATATATTTTTCTTTTTCTGGTTCTAATTTATTTGTATTTTTTTTATTTAATAATTTACTATTCTTATAATATGATTCTAAATCTTTTACAGTCAAAGGTTGTACTCCAAACCAATCTTTAGATGATTCTTTAGTATATCCAAATGTTAATCCTTTTGTTATTTGGAATTCAAAAATCAGATAATTTGGATTCTTATTATTAATTATAGCTAGATGTTTCCAAGCTGAAAAAGTTCTGTAATCTTTAAGAAGCTTTCCAATTCCTAAATCATCTAAAAATTTTCGAAATTTATTGAACTCATCTTCATTTGAAACGATTATAGTATTAATTCCAGCAATAAAGTCTAGCCATTTATTCTCTTCATTTATCAAATAAATCTCCTTTCTGTCATCTACAATAGTAGACATTCAAATTAAAAAAATTACATTTCTATTTCTAAATTAATATCTTTTTCTTCATATTTATTTGATGAATCTATTTCATAATTTTCTAAAAAATCAGTTGAAAATGTCTTAATACAACTATTCAAATCTCTCACACTTTCACATACATATCTTTCAGAATTATCTCCACAAGTAATAGTCAACATTTCAGCTGCTGGATTAAACTGTAATCTCATATCCAATTTTTCGTTTAATCTTTTGCTGTATAAATTATTTATAGAAGATTCTACAAAATCAGAAGAATCTAAAACTATTTCTTCATTATTCCATTTTTCTCTAACAGCCTCAATAGCCTCGTCAATATTGTCAGCCTTTACACTTACAATTCTCCTTAAGACTTCTTCTATTTCTATATCATAGTCTTTCATTTTACCACCTTAATAATAGTCATCATGCTCAATATCATCCATCTCTTCCTCATTATAAGAGTTATCATTTTCGTGATTTTGATATTGTTCATCTACTTTATTTTTTATACGATTTAATTCAATGGATTCCTGATTTTCAAGAAAATTAGAAATTTCCATTGCTTCAGCCTGAATGTTAGGATCAGTTATTGCTCTATGATATTCATTAGATATTTCTTTATTAAAAAAATGAAATTCCTTCTTCTCTACTTTTTGTTTTTCTTGAATGTAATCATAAGTGTGATTAATTGCAATTTGTTCTGACAATCTTAAATCTTTAGGATTAATATTATTATCAATGCAAATTAATGCTTGATAAAAAAGTTGTTCATTATCCTTTTTCAAAGTATTTAATTGTCCATACATAATAGACAAAAATTGCCTATTAACAGACTGACTAATTGCTCTTTCTACTTCTTGTCCAAATTCCTTTTCAAAATGAGATGCAGGTACTTTTGTTGGCTGATGTGTTTCTGGATTTGTATATTTAAAAACTATATCCTCAAGTGTTTTTGACATTTCCTTTGGTTTTTGTTGAATAAAATCATCATAAAATTTTCTCATATATTATTTCTCCTTTTCTATTAAATATTTATTTCTATATCATTTTTGTCTTTGTCTATTACTGATTTATTTTCAATTTTATTTCTCAGATTTTTATAATCTTCCATTTCTATTAATTCCAGTAAATTTTGAGCTTTATCACCAGTTAAACAAGTAAAAGGTGAATTAAATAAAAATTTATCTTTTATAATTTTTATTATTTTTTCTGTTAATACATTTGGTAATACCTTTTCTTCAAATTCTAATACTCCACCATCCAAACTATGCCCCTTGGAATTATAGAGTGTATAATCACAACTATATCCATCATTAAATATATGAAGGATATTATTCTCATTACTAATTATCAAAGTATCCATTACTCATCTCCTAAAACTAAGTTTATAATTATTTCTATTGGATTATCTATAAAATTTGAATCACAAGATTCTTCTTTAATTTCATCATCTAATAATTCTTCCATTTCCGTTATAGTATCTTTGCAGTTTTGATCTGATGGAAGATAACCTGCAAGTACAAGTAAATGAACAAAATCAATTTTTAAAACCTCACACATTCTAATCAAAGTTACTAAATTATAATTTTCTCTCTCACCATGTTCAATTCTTGATATTTCTGTATCACTGATTCCAACAATTGCTGCTAATTTTCTTTTGCTATATCCTAACATTATTCTTCTTTTTCTAAATACTTCAGCAATAAAACCATAATTATTTTTCATAAATATTTTATCCTTTCTTTTGTCCACAATAGTAGACATTTTGATTAAAAAAATTATATTTCTATTTCTTCTTCTAAATTTTGTTCAACAGCATTTTTATCAAATAACCTATCTTCTAAAACATCTATATCAAAATCATATTGCATATTTGAAGTAATATATGAAATCATCATTTCTTCCAAATCATTAGGATTTGAAATATCCATTCCTGATTCTAAAAATGTTTCCTTATTTTCCTCAAATAACTCTTTTATATACTCTTTATTCATTGTTCATCCTCCTTAAAAGAGCTTAAATATTTATCTTTTAATGTACCAAATATATTTATACAATTACTTCCTAATGATTGTTTATTATTATCATATTCATTTAATAATTCTTGACATCTCCACAACAACTTAAATTCCTCATCAGTTATTTCATAATTTCTTAAATCAACATAATTATCTGTTGGTGAATAATTATTTAAATTATTATAAAAGTCATTTAACATTTTTTCATTTACTTTTTGAACTGCTTCTATATATTCTTTTTCTGTAAATATTTCTTTCATTAAAGCCCCTTTCTTTATTAATTTGTTTCTAATTTCATTCCTAAATAGATACCATTTTCATCTTGTATTGGACTACACATTCCTGTTCTATTTATTTTTTTCAATTCTGTCGCACACGCATCAGATACATTCAACATTGTATATCCATCTGAAAAAAGAAAATATTTTACTATTTTCTCTGAAGTATTATTATCATTTTTTGTAGTTTCCTCTTGCTTAGGAGTTTGAGAATTTTGTTCTTCTTTTTGAGATGGTTTAGATTCTGAATTTTTATTATCAGAATCATTCTTAATTGAATTTGAATTATTTTCTGTTGAACCAGTTTTTGAATTATTAGTATCAACTTGTTCTTCTGTTTCCTTTATAATCACTTTCAATATAGCTTGACTTGTATTTCCAGCCTTATCACTAACGCTATATATAATAGAATGCTCACCAACAATAGATGTATCTATCATTTCATATTGAACTTCTTCTATTAAATTCCCATCAATCTTATCTTCTACACTTTCAATATAATCTTTGTAGTTTATATCATCCCCTTTCATTATCTCTATTTCTTTTATTTTTAATTTAATAATTGGAGCATCCTCATCTTTTATTACTACATCTTCTTTTGAATTTACCTTTGGTTCAGTAGATGAAGTATTATTAAAATGAAAATATAAAATCACACTAAAAATTAATATAAGAAGAAAAGTTATTCCACCAATTATAATAAACCTCTTCTTTTTATATTTACGATACTTCAGTAATAATTCTTCATCACTCATAATAATTTTCTCCCTTCGTTAATCTAAATATTTAAAGTTTGGTTTCTCTTTAATTATCACTTGAAGATCTATTTTTGTTGTATTTAATGCTTTATCACTAACCTCATAACTCACAACAAATTCTCCAATTTTATTTACATCTAACTCATTATATTTTACTCTTTCTATTAAATTGCCTTCCAAATTATCTGATGCTTCTTTTATAAAAGATTTATAATTAATTTCATCTCCCTGATACATTACCAATTTATCTTGAGTTAATATTAAGATTGGAGCAACTTCATCTGATTTAAGCATTTCCTCATATTTTTCTTTTTCAATTTCTTCTTGTTTTGCTATTTCCAATTTTCTTTGAATGACACTTTTGTTTAAAAATATTGGAATTGTAATACAAATAATAATTGTTAAAATCATTAAAAAAATCATTTTACCTTTTTTCATTTATTCTCCTTTTCATTATCTAAATATATAAATCCAACCACTGTTAATCCACTACTTTTATTTGCTCTTCTATAAGCGTCATAAGAACTATAAGTTTTTGTTCTAACCAATTCTTCAGCATGATTATTAGCATATTCTACTTGACTGCATGAATTATCATTACTACAAGCGTTTCCAACATTGCCTTCACTAATTGTTATTGATTTACCATCATACGCTTCAACATAAGCTACATGACCAAATTTGCGTCCCATTAATACGACAACAGAATTGGCTGAAGGTTGTGTTCCAGTCTTATAACCCATAGTAATAGCAGATGTAAGCCAAGTTTGTGCATTTCCTGTTGGCATCTTTTTACCAGAAGTTTCAAGAGCTCTACCAAAAGCATACCAAGTGCACTGACCTTTATATCCAGCAATTGTTAATGCATTTTTTGAATTATAATTATCACTTTTTAAATCTGCTGAAATTTCATTTTTACCATATACAGGAGTATGAGTTATGAAGTTATTTCCAAGTAACTCAGCAAAGTCATCAGATTGATATAATAAAGATAACATTTCTTTTTGGTCATCTGAAAACGACTTATCAGATCCATCTGTTACTTTCTTTTTTTTATTAAAGTCTGCTACTTTTGAATAATTATTATTTAACCACTCTAAATAATCTTCATAAACACCGTTTGTAATTACCAAGACTGGGATTGATGAGGAAGATGATTGACCATATTGTAAATCTTGAGATGGCGAATTTAATGATGGTGCAGATGGATTAGGTGTAGTCGAGTTATTATTTTCTACTTCTTGATACACAACTTCATGTTTTTCAAATAATCCAGCATTTTTAAATGTATCTAGTAATGCTTTCTCATCTGAATCAAAACTTAATTCAGCACCTGTTGACTGCATAATAGCAAGAGGTATACGCCAATCTATTTGACCATAATCACCATTTACACCAACAACAATTCCATTAGGATTAAGTCTTTTCCAAGTATCAACCTGTGTATTGTATTCACTTTGCACAGATGCCATGTATGATGAATAATCAGTTATTGACTTATCGCCTGATGAACTACTACCAAATATACAACATGCACCAATTACAATAATCATTGCTAAACCAATAATTACTGCAAATAAAGAAGAAGATGTGAATAGCGATAATAATAGTTTTAAAATTTTAACTAAAACTGTTTTTGCAATTTGAGCAAGTTTTTTGCCAATTGTCTGACTAAACTTTCTTTGAATTTTTTTTCCACCTTTTTTGGCGATTTTATAACTTGTAGTTTTTACTTTACGACCAATTTTATCATTTATATACTCAGTCCCAGTTCCATCACTACTCATCATCTTATTTAATTCTCTGGATACTTTTGTAACATTTTTTCTGGTCTTTGAAATTTTATTTCCTGTCTTTCCTATAACGGTAAATGTTTTAGATACCTTGCCTTGATTATCATTAAATTTAAAAGTTTTTTGTGTAGCTTTTGAAACGGAAGTTTTTAATTTACTGAATCTAGAAATAGACTCAGCCTTGCCTTCTTTTTCATCTCCAGAAGTATTAGCCTCCACATCTTCATTATTGACATTAGTTTTTATCCTACTAGTTGTTTCATTTTGAGAATTAATCTCATTTGAATTATTGACATTAGTTTTCATTCTACTAGTTGTTTCATCTTGATCATTTATCTTACTTGAATCTTCATTTTCTTGTATTCCTTCAGAAGTTTGTAATTGTGAATTGCTTTCTTCTTTTTTTCGATTTTCCTCTTCTTGAAATTTAAGCCTTCGTTCTTCTTTAACATCAGATATTTTTCTGGCAGATTTATCTACTAAATCAAATGTTTTAGATGATGCAGAAGAAGAAACAATTGATAATCTATCAATCGACTTCTTCGTATCTCTCTCTGCATTATTATTCATATTACCTCGCTTGTACTATATTATCAGTATTATTTACTTGATATATTAAATAGTCTTTAGGAACTTTATTAGTAAATGGAATTACATCAGAACCAAAAACAACTAACCCCTGCCCTGTTGGTGCATCACCTTGAATATACATTGATTCTTCTTGACTAATGTTAAAAATACTACATATATCTGGCAGATCTAATGTCTTTTGTTTTAATATTAAAGCAAATTCTGAGTTAGACAAAATATCTCTACCAGCTTCAGATCTTAATAAATGAGCAATTTGCTGTGATATTACAGTATTTAAAGCATTTAGTTTTCTTCCAGTTTTATAAAAGTTGGCAACATACTGAGCAGAATACGGATTAGAAAGTAAGATATGAAATTCATCAATAAATATCCATGTATATTTTCCCATTTCTTTATTTCTAGCTAATCTATTCTGAATATGGTCTAAAACAACTAAATATCCTGTTGTTTGTAATGACGCAGATAATTTGCTTATATCAAATGACACAAGACGGTTTTGAATATCTATATTTGTTTTTTTAGAAAATAAATCCATTGACCCTTTGACATATCTTTCAATAATAAGAGCCAAATCCTTTGCTTCGGCTTCAGGTTGTTGTAAAAGCATATTATAAAAATCTGGCAAAGTTGGAAGTAAACTTTCATCCTCAAAATTGCTTTTTTCATAATCTTCAAAAATAATTTTAGTGCACCTGTCAATTATAGTTTTCTGACCACCAGTTAGTGCATTAGCACCTACTATACTTTCTAGGAATGCAATTATATACTCTACCTTACTTTTAACTGGTTCACTCTTGCCATTATCAGTACAACCATAATTTAACGATAAATCAAAAGGATTTATATGTGTATTTGAAGTTGTTGATATAAAAATCTTTTGCCCATTAAATACTTTCAATAAATTAGAATATTCATCTTGAGGTTCTATAATACAAACATCATCTGAAGGATAACGAATTAATATTTGCTCTATTAATGTTTTTACATTGAAAGATTTACCTGCCCCTGATGTTGCCAAAACACATCCATTTCCATTAATTAGCTGTTTTCTATCACAAAAAATTGCATTTTTACTAACAAGATTTACACCATAAAATAAAGACTTATCATGATTAAAGTCTTTACTATTAAATGGAACATTAACAGCTGTTGCTTCACTTGTTAAAGTTCTTTGAAATTGTAATGAATTATGCCCTAAGGGAAGAATGTTCTGTAAACCTTCTAATTGTTGCCATAATAAAGGTTTCATTTCTACTAACATTTCAGCTGCAACTTCCTGTACCTTTACAGTTTGATCTTCTAATTCTTCAAATGAATTAGCTGAAATACAAACTAAGAAATTGTTTTTAAATATCTTTTGATTATTTTTTTGAAGATCATATTGTAATTGTTCTGCATTTGAAATCCTTGTTTCTAATTTTTTATCTTTGACCCATTCATAATCCAAATTACTCTTACCTGCTCTTTTGATTTTTTCAAGTCTTTCAGTTTCCATTGCTGATAAACTTTTATCAACCTGTTTAATCATTTTTGCAGAATTAGTTGGACTTATATTCAATGTGGTTATTAAATTAATTTCTTCTAATGTAGTTAACCGATTGTAAAATCTTGGAGTTATACTTTTAGGAAGTTTTGATACATATAAAACCCTTAGAAATTTTTTATCATCAATTTCAATAAAATCTGATTCTCGCATAGAAATCTTTTTAGGTGCAATAACATCAAAAATAGACATATTATTTTCTTTAGCATAAGTAATAATATTTTCTATTCCTCTTGTTTCTAAAGATTCTACATTAAAAAAATTGTATAAAAACTTTAGTCTTTCCTTAATACTAACTAATGTTATTTTAGATTTTAATTCTTTAAATTTTTGCTCAGTTTTGATAAACATGTTTAGAAATAAAGCGTTGGCTTCAAGAAAATTTCTTGCTTTTAGTGATATTACAACAAATCTTTTAGTTTGCAAAGTTTCTTCATTAGATCCGAGAGAATTAGTAATTATTGTATTTAATTCTTCAGCTATTTGTAACTGATTTGAATCTTCTATATTATCAGTATCAAATATAAATCTTTCTTTATATTTTTCCGTCTTTATTGGTGTCCCAGCATTGATAACGGAAATATGATTATCTTCTCTAAACGAATGTAAGTATTCTAACCATTTAAAGAATATATTTTCTGCTTCTTCATCATTAGCTTTAGCAAATGATACATCAGTATATTCTATACAAATTGAATATTCTTCATCATTTATTTTAAATATATTTGTTTTTTCATCAACATCTTTAAACATATACGATATTACTTCTTGACTTGTTTTAGGTATAAAAACTCTAGGAATAAAACTACGCTTCCTCTTTGTTTGTTGTCGTAGTTTCTTTTGTTTCATTAATTTGTTTTTCCCCCTTTCCAACTACCTGTTTTGCAAGTTTAAGCAATACTTGTGCCTCTTCTTGACTTAATGAAAAATTACTTTGGGTATTTTCTAAATTATTAATTCCAAATTTTTTCTTAGCACGAGCAATTTCTCTTTGCTTTTTTCGCTCTTTTTGTAATTCTTTTTGCTTTTGCTTTTCTAGTTTCTGAATATTTTTTTGTTCTTTTTTACTTACATTATTAGCTACTGTTTTTTTATTCTTACCATACTTTTCTTGAATAATTTCCTCTTCTGTTTTGTAAAGAATAGGTTTTGCAAAGTTAATGTAATTTCTTTTCCAATAAAACATTATTCTTTCAGCGTTAAGTCCTTGAATCGGAATAAATCCAACAAAACCAATAGGAATTGCAATCAATATAACAATCCATCCTGCCGTATTGCTTCCTATTTTTGGAGATAAAAAAAGATATAAAGGTACAGTAGTTATAAGAATAAGAATGCCAAATATCCATTGTCTTAATGTAAAATTATAAAATTTTTCTTTATAATCTTTTATTTCATCATGAATTCTAGGTTCTATTCTATCCATCTTATCCTCCTGTCCACTTTTCAGCCATATTGCTTGTCATTGAAATCATAGCCATCAAAAAGCCATTTAAGAACATAATAGCAATCATTGAACTTATTGAACTTGCATCAGATAAAGTTGATAGTGAAAGCGAATAAATTGCTGTTGCAACAACTATCATTGATGCCTCAATTCCTAAAGCAATAGTTGACATTATAAATCGTTTACAAACATTTTGTCCGTCTTCCCAAGTACCAATTGCTATTGGTATCGGAGAAAAAGCAAAACTTAATATTAATTTACCTATTCGTAAAAACACTTGAACAAGAACACCGATCATTGTTCCCATAAATGGAATATATAAAATTAAAATGATAATTCCCATAAAACTACGGTCAATTATTCCTCCAGCATTTCGTACTAAATCTCCCATTTGAGTTGATAAATTAGGTAATGTACCTGTTGAGGATATTGTAGCAGTAACTTTTGTTAATATATCATTTGTTATAGTCATAATAGATGATAACAATTCAAATGAATTTTCAATCAACATTTTAAAAATAAGGAAGCGAATACATGTAAAAACGATTCGCTCCCAACTCATTCTCTCATAATCCATTACTTTTTTTGTTATATCTATCAAGAAAAACAAAGTTAATAAACTCAGTCCAATTGGTACAATAATTGTATGTATCTTTGTTGCTAGAGTCCATATTGTAGTTTTACTTATAGTATTCCAATTACAAAGACTACGAACAGTTCCTACAAAATCACTTATATCTATTTTAAACCCTAATATTTTGAAGGATATTTTAAATAGATTTTCAATTAATTTAGCCATTCGTATCCTCCCTTATTTTAAATCTTATAGACCAAATAATCCTTTTGATTGACTAATAGCTATTACCATAAATCCTGCCATCATAGTCATTAATCCTCTGGACTTTCCTTCTGCATCATCCCTTTGCCATCCTAATGCAAACATTACTGCACCAATTAAAGCAACTACACCACCGATTTTTAGTAACCAATCACAAACAAAACTAATAAAACCATCTATACTACTTGTGTTACTACCAGCAGCATATACACTACTGGTACTTAAGATTAAACTACAAACTATTACATTTAAACTACTAACTGTTTTCTTTACTGCTTTTTTTACTTTTAATAAGATATTGTTATTTTTCATTGTTTTCTCCTTTTCTTTATTATGTCTACAATAGTAGACAATTAAATTAAAAAAAATAAAACTACAAATTTTCTAAAAGTTCATCAGTCAGACTTTTAGTAGATAAAATCACATCCCCTGAATTAATAGTTTGTTCTTCATCTGCTGTCAATTTTCTTGCTCTAAATTCGGGTTTCACTTTTGCAAAACCTAAACCTAGTTCGTTTAGTAATTGTTGCTTCTTTCTTATTTCTTTGGTCTTCCTCCTTTCTACTTCATGCTCATATTTATTTTGAATCGTGTTCTTTTCATCCCACGCCTCAAACAATTCTGAATATCTAGGATGTTTTGTTAAATCGAACATCTTAGAGTAAAACGGACGCAATCCAGACACTAATAAAATGCAATATCCTTTTTCCATTCTTGCTATCTCATCTATAAAAGCTAATTCTCTCCCAACAATATCCCAATTGGTAGAAGATGAACCCTGTTTAGAATAAGTTCGTCCTGATGATTTTTTATACCAAGATTTTTTCCCTAACATAGATGACATATAATCTAAAGTTTCTTTACTTCGTGAACCCATAAATAAAATATAATCGCAACAATCCAATGCTGTTTCCCAATTGTCTTTGTATACTTTTTTTAACTGTGATAATGATTGAAGACAAGTCGTTAAACCACAATTTAATCCACGAATATAAGCTAAATTTTCTAAATAGCGAGGAATAACACCAAGTTGACTCCACTCATCACAATATATTTGACAAGGCGAAGCAAGAGAACCATTGTTATGACTGGCATTATAATCAATAATAGAAAATATCTGAGTATACATAATACTTGCTATAAAATTAAATGTAGAATCATTTGGACTATTAATAATAAAATAGGCAATTTTGCCTTCATCACCTTTAGCTCCTATCCTACTTAATTCCATAGTATCATTAACTGTTATTTCTTCAAGTTCTGCTATATTAAATGGAGATAACCTTGCAGATGCTGTAATGATGATTGTACTCATCATTTTAGTGGAAGAAGCTGACACTTTAAAATGTTTCCATTGCTTTATTCCAATGTTATCTGGATCTTTTGTTTCCCATACTTTAAACATATTACCTAAAGTAGAATTGCCCTCCTTATCAGGTTCTGCCAATCTAATAAGTTCTAAGACAGTTTTAAAATTTCTATCTTTTTCATCATAATTAAAAATGACATAATAAATAATTGATTGAAGGAACATTGATTCACATCTCTCCCAAAATGGATCTCCAGTATTACTCTCTATTGTTTCGGATTTAGTATTTAACATTAATGTATTAATAAGAGTCATTACATCATCTTCTGCAATCCATTCTTCACCTTCAGAATCTTCAGAAACATGCCTGTTTATTTTCTTTATATACATTAATGGATTAAAATGATCAGACTTCCATTTTTCAACTAAATTTAAAACTTTAATATCATATCCTTTATTAATCAAAGACATTCCACAATCTCTAAGTAATTCTCCCTTTGGATCTGTAAGAATAATTGTTTCACCATTAGCATTCAAAATGTTTGGCTTAAAATAATATCTTGATTTTCCAGTACCAGGTCTTCCTAACAAAATAACATTACGATTTCGTTTAGATATTTTCATATTTTTTGAAAACATCTCTGTAGATGTAAATATTTGATTATTAACAAATTCTTTATCACGAAATTCTAAAGTATTTTTAGGTTCTTCCCACTCCGAGCTACCGTAAGTATTTTCCTGTATATTTTTTTTATTTTGAGTTAAATAAGTATAAATAACCATTGCTGTAAATAAACCTGTAAACAATGATGTTGATAATGTTTTTGCATTCAAAACTACTGGTGTTGTTATTATATGAAGTTTATCTAAGGCTTCTGTTAAATATTCAAATTTAAAACTACCATTAATTTCTGCAAGACTACTTACTCTAAGAGCATAATAAGAGGCAATGAAAACAACAATAAGAATAATCCATTTACTACTTTTACGAACTCTTTTAACGAGCAATTTCTGGTTCTTCTTCCTTATCTAATACTTTTTCAATAGGATTATTCTTTTCGGCAAATTTATCTGCCTCTTTTACTAAATCTGCCGTCTTGGATTTTTTTTTACTATTTTCTAGTAAGTCTTTTGTGTCAGTTTCTTTTATCAAAACAGTTGTTTTACCATCTGGTGTATGCTGAGCAACAAAATCCTTTGAACTATATTTTTCTTTAAACAATTTATAATCTTCAAAGTTATTTAATTCTAATTCAATTATATCATTTGAATTACTTTCTGTTTTTATATCTCTTGCACCATTTCTACCATACTCTTTTATTGGTCTATCTAATGGTGCAAAAGTTTTATATTCTTGTAAATCCTCTGATGGAATTGCAATTATCATTTCTTTGTCATTATACACACATGCACCATGACTTCTAAGTTCAAATAGTTGTTCTCTTATTTCACAATATTGTTCTTTAGTTATTTTTTGAGTACAATAATTGGATAAATAATCTCTAACTGGACAAGAGCCAAAATCTTCACCTATTTTACTTAAATCTGAAACTTTTAAATTCATTCCACGAGGCTGCATGATTTCATAATCTCTTTCATCAACAACGCCATCTTTATTAATATCTGTAAGTTCATTTTGAGCATATTGTTTAACTCTATTAGGTGGTATTTTTTCTAATTGTTCATTTAAAAAAGATAATTTACTTTTATTAAAGATTAAAACATATCTTTCATCTAAATTATCCTGTTCATCTTTAAGTGATAATTTTTTATATCTATCAGCCATAGTTTTACAAAAATTATAAATAATAGGTATCTTTTTTAAGTCTTTTCTTCTATCATCCCATTTATGAAACTTAATTTCATTTTTTGCTAGTTTTTCCTGTTTATGAAGTGATTGATTTCTACCTTGCTCACCACTAGGATCCATTTTCTTAATTCCCATTAAAACATTATTTTCTCTACAAACCGTAATGATTTGTTTTGCTTCGGCTCTTGTAAGTGGTGGTGAAACATAAAGTTCTTTAGTCGGTCCATCATTTCTAAGAGCCTTCATTGATGATGAAAAATGTTTTTGGTAGTATCTATTTGCTTTCTTCATAAACTTTCCAAATAATTTAGCAAATATTCTTGTTGATTTTTCTGATACAGCAACTGTTTTTTCTGCTGTGTGTTCCAAATCATGTTTTGCATTTCCATCCATACTATGCAACCTCCTTTTCTAACATTGACATATCTTGAATTTCGTTATCTTCAGAAGGAAAATTTATAATTTTATCATTTTCTAGCGTTTGATTATAATATTCTAATATTTGATTACTACTATAATGTCCTACATAATTTCCTTCTTTATCATGAAAACCTATTTGCTCATTTGGTGTAAATTCAATAATAACTGATTCTTTGTTTATTTTAGTTTTAATAATATTAACATCTATATAACCTGAAATATTATTAATAATTAAAGGTACTTCAACAAAATTAGAATTTAACTTGCATTTATATTTTGGAACATTTATTGATATTACATCTTTTTTCTTTGATTCATTAGGATAAAATATCTTTAAATATTTACTTATTTCATTATAGTTAATTCTTTTTTCAAAGGTCTTTTTAAACCCCTCTAATGAGTATTTTGATAAGCCTGAATTAAAGAGTCCCTTTCTTGGACAAATAATTAGATAACTTTTATCATCTGTCCAAGAACATATTTTTTTTATTGCAAATAATAAAGATGACGAATCATTAGTTTTAATATAAAAACCTTTTTCAGTTTCTAAATATATTTTTGATTTATAAATCCTACTAATAGGTTCTTTGTATTTAGAAATATATGAATTATCAAATATTAATTCCTCTTTTGAATTTTCATTGGAATCTTTTATTTTTTCATTACTGGGAGTCTTTTGCTTTTTTGTCTTATCTTCCCACTTAGTTTTTAATTCTTTAAAAGATTTTTCATATAGATATTCACCATTTCTATCATAAATTTTATAATATTCACCATCTCTTAATTTGGTATAAAATAACTCACCATTTTCAGTCCATTCACATTCATTCTTTGGCACATAAAAATATTCTTTAGCATCAGTATTTGGAATTCTAACAAAATAGTGTGTTTCTGTTTCTAAAGATGAAACAAGCAATACTTGATTTATAGAAAATATATAATCTTCTTTTTTATCTTGTTCTAACTCCTTTGTTGAAACAAATCTTTCTTCAATGACATTGCTTTCTTTTGTAATAACATTATTTTTGTTTAATACTAAGTTGTTATCTAAATTATTATAAAAAAGTATCGTTTTAAAATTTCCAGTCTTTCCTTTAAATCTAGTATCAATGAAATCCTTATCAACATTTAAAAATAGACTTCCAAATTTAAAAAATTCCATTTTTCCTTTATTTAAGAATAATTTTTCTTTTATATTCTCTTTTAAAATATCAAGAGTTTTATTTTTATATGACAATATTCCATCAATATCATCAAGATTATTGATTATATAAAGTTCTTCTACCTCTTCTAACGCTAATTTATCCTGATCACTAAGACTATTTTCATATTGTTTTATTACTGTTTGTATCTGATTATCATCTAATCTTATTCTTGCACTTCCATTAGAATTTTTTATATAAGTTTTATCAAATACATTTAAGTATTTAAAGCGATTCAAGGATTCATAATCCGAATAGTCTTTATTATCTTTCAAAAAATCTGTTAGTAATTCATCTCTGTTAAGATTTGATGATTCATTTTTTAAATATTTATTAGGGTTCATATTAAAAATTGATACAAGTCTATCTTCAATTTCATCTTTATGATTATTGAAATAAAAAGATAGTACCTTGTCATTCATTGAATTAACCTTTATTAAGACCTCTGTATACAAATAATTAGTCATTGCCTTAGTAGCAAAATTATCCATCACAGATTCTTTCTTTTTAATTGCTTTTGGATACATTATTTCTTCCAAATCTTGTCTAGTATAATCAGTATTTTCAATAATATAATCTCTAAACAGGGCATCATCATAGGTGTTAATAATTATTTTTTCTTTTTTCAATTCCTTATAAACAGAAGATATATTTTGAACCTTTAATTCTAGATTTTTAAAGTATTTATGACTTAATAAAAAATCAAAACCAGATACCTTACAATCTTGAATATCCATAAAAGATACATCTGCTTCTGATAAATCACCAAAGTCTTTATATTTTCCTATTTTAGAAAAATCTAAAACATTAACCTTTAATCCTTTTTTTATTAATTCTGGAATCAGTTTTATCATTGCATCATGCCCTGCACGATCATTATCAAGAGCTAAGGTAATTGTAGAATTATTTTTTTTGATAAGTCTTAAATGTTCTTCGCTTAATACTAATCCCATCAAAGAAGAAACATTTTCAAAGCCTAATCTTTTTGCTCCAGCAACATCTAAAAAGCCTTCAGATAAAATTAATTCATTATTATATGAAAGAGATTTAGCATTTGAATAATTGTATAATAACTCTTTCTTTTGAAATAATGAATTCTCTGCTGTATGTAAATACTTAGGTTGCTCATCTTTAATTCCTCTACCTGCAAATGATAATATATTTCCTTTTTCATCACAAATAGGAAACATTATTCTATTAGAAAATACTTCTTGAGTATTTCCATTTTCATCTATTCTCAAATATTTTAATTTAATTAAATCTTCCCTTGTTATCCTATCATTTTTTTCTGTAAATTTAAGTAACTGTCCCTTAACTGCAAAGCCTAAGTTTAATTCATTTATTTGCTTATCTTCTACTTTCCTATTATGCAAATAATTTTTGGCATCTTTATTTATTACAGTTAAGTTGTAGTGAAATAATTTAGAAAGATATTCATTTACTTCTATTAAATGTTTTTCTTCAGCAGTATATTTTCTTGAAGATACAATAAACTGATTATTATTTGAATTTCTATTTAATTTAGAAATATCTATATTTAAATTACATATTTCCACTACTTTTGCTATTGCTTGATTTATACTTAAATCGTTACCATTTACTTGTTTTTCGTATTTTTGAACAAATGATATAACATTTCCAGTAACGCCACAAGAAAAACAGGTAGCAATATTTTTTTTAGGATGTACTACTAAACTTGGATTATTATCATTATGAAATGGACATAATGATTTGTTATGATTTAATTTAAGCCCATAATAATTAAACACATCTATAATACTCGCTTGTTTTAAAACCTCGTCATATAGATTTATATTATATCGCCTACCTTTCTAGTTCCAAATCTAAATCATAATTTTTATCATTCTCATAACTAGATAATATTAATGCTTCATTCTTACATCTATAATTAATTTCATTGATTAATCTTGAGAGTAATCTCAAATTGGTTTCTACATCATGAACAATGTCGCTTACACTGAATTCATGACCTTCATCTAATTCTATCAACTGTCTTATATATCCATCTTTATCAAAATTGTCATAATAGTATTTTAAACCATCAGTAATATCAGTAGCCTTATTATTCGCTGTTGAAATACTAAATTTAAATGGAAATTGGCTTGATTCTCTTTGTTCAAAATTCCAAAATCCACAAGTTTGTTTTACTTTCCAGCCCAAGTCTTCAATTATTGGTTTTAATTTATTGATAGGAACAATATTCAAATTAATATATTCCCTTTCAACATAATACTTACCTATCTTTAATTCTTTAAATATTCTATCTAAATCAGAACACCATCTTGGTATAAAAGTATCTCGACCTAAAAGTTTACTTTCTAAATTTTCTAGAGAATTATTGTAATAATCTCTAAAACCATTAATATTATAATGTGCTATATCGCCACATGCGTTTGTAAAAAAAAGATACATTTTATTTGTTAATTTATCCAATGTACCACTTTTTTGCAGGTTTCTATATTCTTTAACTATTTTTTTAAATGAATATATAGTATTGCCTTCATATAATATTTCCGATTTTAAATTATTATTATCAATACACTTTTGAATCAATATTCTATCATTTGATTCATTACCAGTTAGAGGCAAATTATCAATTATATTCTTATCTGATTCTATGACATTATTGCTACCAAAAAAAGTTATTCTCTTATTATTTTTATTTAGTTCTATACGATTCAACTTAATCTCCTTTCTTTAATATTATTTTTCTAAATCAATATCTTCTTCTACTTCTTTTTTGTTAATTTCATTTCTTTTGTACCATTCAACTAATCTTCTTGCATTTGAGCCTATTTCATTCCAACAAGAAGAAATACACATTGTGTGATTTTTTATATTTGGATTTTTCATAGCACTTATAATTATATTCTTATATGAAGGCTCTTTAAAACAAATTAAATCATTTGATCTAACACAAACATATCTATTCTCTACTTTGTCCTTTAAAATAGCATAAAGATTATAATTTGTTTTCTGATATTTAAATATTTCTAAATTATATTTATTAATTTGCTTCTGCAATTCATTCTTTATTTGATTAGGATAATCTTCATAATTTTTATTTTTCTTAAATACTTTTTCCTCTATCCATTTGTTCATATAATCCATATCTTGATTCCTCCAATCTTGAACATTCACTTGATATGATGCAACAAGAATAAAAAAATGTTAGAACAAACAACAACATTAATACTCCCAATACTATTAACAATATTTTTATCATAAATTTACCTTTCCAATTCACAATCATATAATTCAACTTGAGATTGAATATTTTCAACCATTTTATTAAACATAACTTCATCTTTTTCTATTGCAATACTATTTCTATTAGTATTTAGACATGCAACAACAAAATTACCACTTCCTGCATATTGATCTAATAGAGTTTCAAAAGGATTTGAAATATATGAAATAATACTTTCTAAAAGTTCTACTGGTTTTTCTGCTTCCATTACCTTATCATTTTTTCCTCTTGGTTGATAATCAAATGTTGTGGGTAGCATACCATTAGTTCCCTTCATATAGCATACATCAAATCCCTTATTAATTAGAATATCTCTTACTTCATAGGAAGTTTTTCCCTTAATATCAATATTATTTTTAGTTGCTATTTCTATATTTTTCTTGGCATCTAATTTTAAAGTTCTAGGTTCTCCCTTTGAGAAAATCATAACCTCTTCTACATTCTTAGATTTTCTTCCTGTATTAGCAACAAAATCACCTTTTTTCCATGGTACTTTAGCAAAATACTTAAATCCACTTTTAATTGCCATATCTTTTATTTCAAAAAGATATTTATAATTAATTTCAGATTCTTCAGGTAAAAATTCTACAAGAAAAGCTCCGTCTTTTAAAACTCTTTGTTTTTCCTCAAAATCTTTTTGATTATATTTAAATAATTCATAAGAAGCAAATTTTCTATTTCCTCCTGTTAATGCCTTTGATAAATCATAAGGATGATCTGTTATAATTCCATCTATTGAATTATCTGGAATCATAGATAAATCTCTGCCATCTCCATTAATAAGTAAACAATCATTTCTATTACCATTAATTTGAGAAGTAACTTTATATACTCCACGAGAAACTTTTTCAAATAATCCCTTTTCAACACCTTCATATATTCTTGCTCTTATTGATTCATTATTTACTTTCATTACAGAGTTAACAAGATTTGTTGCCTCTTTAACAGTAAATTGATTATCATCCAAAAAATACTGAAATAGATTCATTTGAATAGTATTATCTGTCATATTCTACTTCATCCATTTCTTGTTCCTTATCTTTTTTTAAACATGGCTCTAATAGTTGTTTTAATTTATCACATAAATCAGTTTACTTTTTAAATTGAAATGACTCATAACTATCATTATATTCTCTACTATTTACATCCAAATCTAACTGAGCAGTCGTAATTTCAAATACTCCCCATGAATGTGTTATCCAAATTCTTTTATTTAATATTTTACTTTCCATAATTATCCATAATGGTTGATGTAACTCAACATAATTTCTACTATCCTTATAAAACCAATTTGAATGATCCTTTATTTCATCAATGTCAGCTGTAAAAATTAATTTATAAATATCTTTATATTTTGTTTTATAAATTGAGTTTTGTAAATTATCAGTTCTAATCATTTGCTTCACCAATATATTTAGTTAATATTTTCTTTAGTTGTTTTACTAAGCAATGCAAATCAAGTGAAGAATAGTATTCAACTCGTTCATAAGTTATTTTTTTATTTAATGCTTTTGAAATATCCATTATTACAATATAGTCATCATGATATTTTCTCACTCTAATTTCACAAGGCAATCTTTTATCCATTATTGATATATTTATTGTTTCATAATTTTTTTCACAATTATTCACTGGATTGTGAATTGATAAATCTAAAATATTTTCTATATTTTGATTAAATAAAAAGTTATATAATTCTTCATATTTTGTATCATATATTTTTGATTCATAAACTTTATTAAAATTCATTATCTATCCTCCCTAATTAAATTGACTTTGACCTTTTGCTCTTGTCCAAGCACTAGAATATCCATTTGTACATTGTATTGCTACCCAATATAAATAAGGAAAATTGTAATTAGTATAATTAGTATGAGAAGCAATATAATTTTTTTGAGTTTCTGCTTGAGCTCTAGTTAATGTATAGTCTGTAACTACAAGGTAATATCCTGGTGCAGATGGTGCTTCACTTATTTGCCCAGTCCAACCTGCTGATTGGAATACACTTAATAAGGCTGAAGCGTTCCCATAAGGACCATGACCAGTAATTAATTGACAATAAGCTTCTGTAACTGAAGCTGTTAAAGTTACATCATAATCGGGCATATTACTAACCCAACCATTCCAGCCATGAAATTTATGATAACTATCCAAAACATCTTGACCATTTAAATTAGGAATTTCATCTCCATATCCAACAGATCTTTGTGTCCATAAATTATTGTTAACATAATAATTTACTGTATAGTAATTTTTACTCCAAGTTGCAATATAATTTCTATTTCCTACTGAACCTTTAGCAATAATTACATTTTTAGTTGCTGTAGTTAATTCTGTTCCAGTCCATCCAAGAAATGTATAGCCTTTTTTAGTTGGTTGTGATAGTGCTATCGTATTAGATTCTATATTATAATTTGTTGGTTGAGATGAAATACTACCACCATCCAAATTATAAGAAATACTGTATTCTATTGGTTTCCAATTTGCAGTATACACCTTATTACCAATTGAACCTTTTTCTATTTCCACATTATCTGATGGTATTGTGCCATTATCACCAGTCCATCCAAGAAATGTATAACCTTCTTTTGTTGGTTTTGGCAATAGAAATGTGTCAGTTTCAATATTATATTTTGAAATTGATGATGACAAAGAACCACCATTTAAATTATAAGTAATTGAATAATCTATTATTTTCCAATTTGCCTTTATTTCATGATCAAAAGAAATATTCATAACTGTGTCTTCTTTTATTAATAAATTATTATAAAACCAGCCTTCAAATGAATAACCTTTTTTTGTAGCTTCTGGTATTGTTCCATATAGGCTATTATACGAAATATCTACATAACTAGGATTAACTATTCCACTATTTGGATTTAATGATACTCTGTATACATTAGCAATCCAATTGGCTTTATAATTTTTATTACCAATAGTACCCTTTGGTATTACAACATTAATTTCTGCTCTTAAACCATTATCACCAGTCCATCCAAGAAATGTATAACCTTCTCTTGTTGGTTTTGGTAATGTTATTGCATTAGATTCTACATCAAAGTTTATTTCTTTTAAATCTTTACTACTCCCAGTATTTAAATCATATTTAATAATATATTGATTTTTTGTGTATTGTGCATGATAATCAACATTAGTTTTTACTGAATTAATTGATGGACTCCATCCTGTAAATGTGTATCCATCTAAGAATGGATCTTCTGGAGGAGTTGGCATATTACCATAATCAACTTCTTCTTCTCTCAAAACTCCACCAAATAAATCATAATATTTTACATTTAATTTGATTATTTCCCATACAGCATACAAATTAATAACATCATTATCATTGCAAGATAAATTATATATTTCTTGCTCATCTTTATAAGTAACATTACCATTTGGAATTGTAGACCATCCTAAGAAATTATAGCCTTCTTTAGTGAAAGTATTTTTTCTTAAATTTTCTTTATTATTATATTTGATTTTTGTACTTTCCATCTTTCCTGTTCCTGATGATGAATTATAAATAATACTATATGAAATCGGTTTATAATTAGCAGTTAGTTTTAAATTACCAGTTGAACCTTTTTTTATTTCATAATTAATTTTTGGTTCATCATCATTTTTTGATGTCCATCCAAGAAATATATATCCTTCTTTAACTGGATTAGGAAGAATTATATTTTCTTCTACATTGTAGTTAAGAGGATTATCTTCAATCACTCCTCCAACTAAATTGTAAGTTATATCATATTTTATAATTTCCCAGTTTGCACTTATCGTTATATCTTTATCTTCATTAAATACATTTTTACTAGATACTTCATTATTGTTTTCATCAGTCCAATTAATTAACTTATATCCTTTTTTTGATATTGTTGGTAATTCACCATATATCTCATCAAAATTAATTTTTTTAGGACTTATTTGCTCTCTTGCACCATTTGTGTTATATATTAACTTATATGAATTAGGTTTATAATTGGCAAGAAGTTTTATGTTACCAATTGTTCCTTGATTTATCTTATAATCAATAATAGGTTCTTTTGTTTTATCATCTGTCCATCCTAAAAATGTATACCCTTTTTTTGAAGGCTTTGGAATATCAAATAAATCATCTTCTACAGTATAAGTTAAAGGAGCATTATCTTCAAATGCTCCTCCACTTAGATTATAAGAAATTTCATAATTATTAACATCATAAAGTGCATTATAAGTCAAATCAGTTTTTACTTCATTTACTATATCATTGTCCCATTTTGAGAATGTATAACCTAATCGCTTTGGATTTTCTGGAGCAATAACACTCTCTCCATAGTCATACTTACTTTTACTAATAACTGATCCATCATAATCAAAAAATTCAACATTATAAGTTTCTATTTTCCACATAGCATATAAGATAATATTTTCATTATCTTTAGTCGTTAAATTAAAAACATCCATTTCATCCAAATATATAGGTTCTCCATTTTTTTCAGTCGACCAACCTGTAAAAATATATCCCTCTTTTGTCATTGAATTTTTAGGTAATTTACATACTTCATTGCCTTTACAGGTTATAGACTCCATTGTTCCAGAACCATCATTAGAATCAAATGAAATATAATATTTAATTCCTTTTGCTTCTTCTACTTTTTTTCTATTTGGAACATATTTATATGGATCATCTTCTTTTTTCTTATCTTCTACTGAATCTTTGTTGTTATCAGGAAAAATTTTTGTTTCTGGAAAATTAATCGGATTTTTAATAGGTAATGTGTCATTTTTATTAAAAATAATTAACAATCCAAAGATTAACAATAGCAACAATAAGATAAAGAAAAAAGGAATACGATATTTCAAAGTAATATAACTATTATTACCAACGAAAACATATCCCTTATTAAATCCTAACATTTTGGTTTTCACTTCATATTTCTCATTTTTAAAATATAGTAAATCCAATTCTTTTTTTTCAGAATTGGATTTATATTTTTTTAATTTAGTACATCCAATAACAATATTATTTTGGTTTTTCTTTAACTCTTTTCTTGTTATATATGGAATTTCTTTATAATATTTTGAATTTTCATGCTCAATAACATTATAACTTTTACTCATTCAATACTCCTTTCATAATATTACTTTCTTTTTTTCTTTTTAATAATTGATCTAGTTAAAGTAATTACGCCAATCAATGATACTCCCCCAATTATTAAATATAAAGTTTTATTTGCTTCATATCCAGTTTGAACACCTTTATCAATTTTAACAGCTGGTAAAAGAGTATTTTGATATTTTATACTATAAGTTAAGTCTTCATCTGTTTCTACCAAATTATCATTAACAAACAAACCTTCATCATTCAAAGTTACCCTTACTATTTCAGATGAAATTGAGTAACCTGTCGGAGCTGATTCTTCACGAATGAACCAGTGCCCATACTTTATTGGGATTAATGCAGTACCATTTCCCGTATTAGCATTATAAGTTCCAATTACCTCATTACATTTCTCATCTTTACATAATTTAAACGAAAAATCTTTACTAACAATATTTTCTAATGTCTTATCATCTACTTTATTAATTAAAATATAATTTTTAATAGCTTTATTGTAGATTTTTTCTGAATTAGATATTTTCTCTATATTTTTTCCTTTGTACTTTGTATCAACTGATAATTTTTCTTCATTTTTATAATATCCATTTAATTCCTTTTCCTCACTTATTTCAAAATAAGTTTCATCATCATAAGATAATGGTAAGTCAGCATTAAATACATATTTACCTTTATTATCTGTTGTTCCAGTTTCTATTTTCTCACCAGCATGTACTAATATTTTTCCATCATAAGACAAAATATCCTTAGTAGCTGTTAAATTAAAAATAACACCTTCAAGTGTCATATTTGTTTCAGCATCTAATTTTGTTAAATTAACTTCTACTTTTTGTCGTTTATTAGTAATTGACAATGTTTTTAAAATAATTGGAGTTACATTATCTTTAAATTCCAAATTTATTTTATATTTATTAGTATCAATTATCATTCCTTTTGGAACTTCATATTCATAAACCAGATATTTCCCCAATGGAAGTTCTTTAGACAAAGCATCATTATTACATGTTGTAGTTACCTTATCAACAATTTCACCCTTTTTATAAATGATAGAGCCATCTGCTGGATCAATTATATCTTCATCTGCTTGAATATTTACAGTCATACCAGCAAGACATTTTTCTTCATAAATAAATTTCGTATTTCCATTTTTATCTTTTTCAACACCAGTTAGAACTTCACCTTTCTTCTCAATTTTTATTTGTCCTTTTACTGCTTTGTCATACATAGTAACAGTCAATATTGGATCTCCATCATCATCAACCTCTACAATATTTGAATTTGTTACTTTAAAATTTTGACCATCAGAATTAATCAAATAAAAATCAGGACTTTCAATTTCTTCAAGAATCCAATTTCCAGCTTTAACTTCTAATGGTAATTGAAAAAATCCTTTGTCTGAAGTCTTCCATGTATCATAAGTCTTATCAGCTACCTTTTGTTTTAGATATTCACCTGTTTCAGCGTTTTTAATCTTAAAAGTAGTATTTGACATTGTAATTAACTTATTGGTATCTTTATCTCTTTTTACAAGTTTTACATAGGAAGTAAAATTACGATTATTAATTATATATTTTACGGTATCTTGATTTTCTCTTGCAACCTTGAATTCCCATGTATTTTTGATCATATCTGTATCTACTTTACCTTTTACTTGTTTAACAATAAATGTTCCATAAGCAAGTTTTCTAGTTTTAGCATAGCCTTTGTCTGATGTAACTAATTTATCATATTCTTTTTCTATAAATTCATCTCTATGATTCCAAGCCTCTTCTATACTTCCATATTTATCAACATATTTTTTTGCAACTACTAAAAATTCAGCATCTTTTTCTTTTTCTACTATTTCTGATTCATCACCTGAAGTAATTATTTTTTCAAGTTCAAAATCTCCAACAATAACATTTTCTTTTGAAGTTGTTTTATTTATTACTGTTTTTGTTTCTTGATTAGCATAGTCCAAAGTAAACTTATGAACTGTTTTATCAACAGAATAACCTTCTCCAGCTGTTAGTTCACGCCACTCATAGTCGCCCAAATATAAATTATCTACTTGTGCCATTCCGTTTTCAATACGAACTCTAGTTATTTCTGTTCCTTTATTATATATAATAGAATCATCAGCTGGATCTAAAATATTCTCACTTGCATATAAACCATATAATGCACCATCAATAACTGCTTCATTTTGGGCATGTTTAACATCAGCATCTTCTTTATACAAATAAGCTGTACCTTTAACTCTTTCGTTGGATAAACTTACTTTAATACTACCACTACCTGTTACTTTATCACTTACTGTATTATTCTCTGGATTTAACCAATACTTTGTTTTTGTTTTAGTTTCTATAACAGTATAAGTGTGTGTTTGTGAAGCCTTTTGATTAGCAGAATTTTGAGCTTCAGCGTCAGCAGCTGTTTGAGCTTCTATTTTACTATGATATGCACCACGCTGATTTACTTCATTCTTTCCTGCATCTCCTAAATCATCCCAATTTGTTACATAAGTTTTTGGTGAAGATGTAGATGAATGAGTTACTACAGAAGTTGATTTTGCATTTCCATTAGCGTCAGTTATAGCAGATGAAAACTTAACACCATCTCTATAAAAGTCAACTTCTACACCAGATAAAGGTTTATCACTTTCAATATCTGTTTTATGAAATGATACTTCTACCTTTTCTTCTGCACTTTTTGTAGAAGACAATGTTTCATATATAGGTTCAACTTCAGTTAATCTAAATACATGAATATAATCCATTGAATTTACTGTTATATTTGTTAATCCAAATGTTGTAATTCCAGAAGCTAATACAGCATCCCCAACACCATAATTATATCCATTTGCACCATACATTGATATTTTATTACCATAAATATGAATAAAGCCAACATGTCCACTACCAGTATAGTTTGCCTTGTCCTCTGGTCGTTGAATAACTAAATCACCATTTTTAAATAAACTTGCATTGGCTTTTACATCTTTAGCATATCCTGACCAAATATGCTTAGCATCTTCTGGATGATTCATGGCATTAGTATACATAGCTGATGGAGCATATCTAGCACCTGTTCCATCTGGCTGTTTTGTATTAATATCATACGGATGAGTTCCTACAATTGAGGTTCCAATACCTAGTTTATTTAATGTACGAGTAACTAACCCAGTACATGTTCCTACTTCTCCATATCCCCAATCACTATAGGATTGAGCTGTTTCTATTATTTTATCTCCTGATACATTCGATAAAGCATGTACCTGTGTTACTAATAAATTAGTTGGTATAGAAGTAAGTAACACACCAGTAGTTAGAAACAAACTAAAAATCTTTTTGAATTTCATACCAATTTTCTTTTTCACAATATTCTCCTTTCATCAAAAAATGGTACTACTAAATTTTATGGAATAGCTCTCATCTCCTTTCTTTATAAGAAAAAAAGAGAAAACAAGGCATAAAAAAACAGACATATAAATATGTCTGAATATACTCACCTTACATTTTCTCCATAATATCATTATAGCACGATTTTATAGGACAGTCAACGGACATTTTTAAAATAATTAGAATAATTTTTAAATAATTTGAATTCTATCAAGCGATTCCATTAAACTAACATTATATACTTCAAAATTCGAAAACGCCTCATCTAAAGAATTGTAAGATAATTTTCTATTAGAATATAAAATTGCATATATTATTACCTTATCATTTATTTCTTCTATGATATATTCTAAACTATATAATTTAAACTTTAAAACTTTTAATTCATTAAATTTTTGTTTTATACTTTCATAATCCATACAATCACCCATAATATAAAATGATAAAATTAATTATCATTATCTAACTTCTTCAATAATATGTGTCTTTTAATATTTTCATCTTTTTTATAAAATGTTTTTATTTCAAATCCCATATCTTGTAAATTCTTTAAGCTAAATTCATTTTCAAAAGTAACTTCTGCTACTATATTAAAAATTCCTTTCTTCTTAGCTTGAAGTTCTAAATAATTCACTAACATTTTTTGTAATCCGTTTCCCCTATATTCTGGTAAAACTATAACCCCATCAATATCTGCACATTTTCCTGTTATATCTGGAATAAAGTTTCTAATTTGTTCCATTCTATCTGATACTGATAAAAATATCCAAGCAATCATTTTTTTATTATAAAATGCACCGTATATTTCACCATCTTTATCAGGATTATTCACAATTCTTAAATAGCTTTCTTCTTTAAATGGTAAAAAATATCCTTTTTCACTTTCTTTAAAATTATCAATTACTACTTCTTGAATATTATAAATATCTTTAACATCATTACTATCACAAATTCTAATCTCAACTTTATTTAAGTCTATTTTAAACATAACCTTCCTCCATATTACACAATAAATAATTAAATAAATCTAAAAATATTGTACCACAAAAAAAGAAAATATTTATTATTCATATTCAAATACAACAAAAAAAGTAGTATATTATAAAACTACTTCTTTCTTATAGATAAAACAGCAGGATTTACTGTTCCTTTTTCATCAGCATCTTCGATTCCATATTTTTTATTCCAATGTTTTCTATATTCTTCACCTTGTTTTGAAAAATGTGATAAAGCGTTTGCTGTAGCACCTGCCATAAAACCACTTAATCCTAACTCTTCATCATAAACTTGTTGTTCTGCTTCTT
>OJAW01000151.1_pt1 | contig 54640 bp, 47 predicted proteins | sample 1589151 | NCBI WGS metagenome assembly OJAW01 (sample SAMN03283290) | human gut metagenome | biome: human-associated habitat; material: feces | host: Homo sapiens | place: Peru | collected 2012
GGGTTTTAAAAGAACGTTCTTTTTATAAAGTGTCTATTTTTACTTGACTACTTCAATAAAAGTACTTTTTTTATAAGTTAAAAAAATATCTAAAAACCTTACAATCCCAGTAATTACCTTGTTTGTATTTTCTAAATGTATATAATTTAAGAAAACAAAAGTGCCTATTTATGTAGAATTGGAGAGGGTAGCATGATAAAAAATAATAAGGTAAAAATAACGGAAGTGTTCGCATCATTTTTGTTACTTGTAATAGCAATAACTGCATCATTTGCCTATTTTGGTTCATTTACTAGCCCATATGTTATTAAATAGTAAATAAAAAACTCAGTAATTTATACTGGGTTATTTTATGTTTTTAAAATTATTATGAATAGTATCAGCATTATTTATTTCATCCATTATAACTATTATTACATTTTGGTTACTATCAATTATTACACTATCTGGAACTACACATATCCATCTATTAGGATCAACTGAATTTTTTAAAATATCTACTGATTTTTGAACATCTTCATTATCATTTAATCTAATTATTCCTATCATATAGGCTATTGCATTAATATTTGCTTCGGAAACTATTGCTTCTTTAAAATTGATATCAGCATCACCAAAATAATCCTCAAAATTATCTTTTGTAATTTTAGTAATATAATTATCTGGTAACTGGGCTCCTTTAGTCGATGCTTTTAAGATGCTTTTTAAACTCATTTTTGTAATATTGTTTTCTTTTTTACAACCGGTAATAAGTAATAATGAAACTGCAATTAATAAAAATATTTTCTTCATTTAATCTATCCTTTCAATAATATTTTATCAAATATAAAAATAAAAAGAAAGTGGTAAAAAAATTCTTTATTTTCATATTAAAGTATGATAAACTAATTGTAGTTATAGGATGGAGTTTATTATGAAAAAAGTTTTAAAAAGTATCTTGAAAGTTTTATCTTTTATTGGAGTGTTTATATTAATGGTAGTATTTACTCTATATGCATCATTACTTCTTATATGTTATGGTCCAAGTAAGTCTGCGAGAAATATATTTACAACAACATTTTTAGAGACTGGTGCTTTTAAATTCGTTGTTCATTTAGTACTTCCTAATAAGACCATTAATGAAATAGTAAATAGTAACTCTTTAAAAGAATTAAATAAAGATGTTGATAGTAATTTAATTGATGTTAGTAATGAAAATAAAAAAGATATTAAAATCGAAGAGGTTAAAGGTAGTAATTTTCATGGAACTATGATGATAATTAGTGACCCTTCAAGAGTTAAAGTAGCAACTACTGCACCATTTTCTGAATATGGTAAAACTCTTGATGAAATAGTTAAGGAAAATGATGCTATTGGTGGAGTAAATGGTGGTATTTATGTATCTACTCTTAATAAAGGTGGGTATCCAATGGGTGTTGTTGTTTCAAAAGGTGAAATTGTTTGGAATAGTCCAAATGGTGTTGGCTATCATTTAATTGGTTTTGATGAAAATAATATTTTAAAAATACTTCCTTTACAAGGACTTGACAAAAATGGAGTAGAAAAACTTGTAAAAGATGAAAAAATAAGAGATGCAGTTACTTTTCAAGAGGAAGCAAGTGATGCAAATAATCACTTTGTAAAACTTATTATTAATGGTGAAAAAAGAGAAAGTAATGGTCTTGGAAGTGGAGCAAATCCTCGTACAGCAATTGGTCAAAAAGCTGATGGAACAGTATTACTTCTTGTTACAGATGGAAGAGGTGCATCAGGTCATCTAGGGGCAACAGCATCAGACCTAATTGAAGTTATGGAAAAATACGGCGCCGTAAATGCTGCGAATCTTGATGGAGGATCATCCTCAACAATGTATTATAAAGATAAATATTTAATGACTTCTGTAACTTTATATTATTCAAATTCATCTTGGCGTTTACCTGAGGCATTTATTATAGAAAAGTAGGTTTAAAATGAGTAAGAGAAAAAATAAAATGACAGGGTATAAAAAATCCTTGCTTATATGGTTTTTATTATTATTGATTGCTAGTGAAGCATGTTTAATATATGTTTCCACTACCTTAAAAATGTATGAAAAAGGAAATATCGAAGGGTATATGACATCATTAATCAAAGATATGAAAACCGCAAGTAAAGTTGGTAATATAAATAAGTATTTATCTTATAATAAAGTTGAAAGTAAATATGAAAAAGCTTCTTCTTTCGAAGATGGTTACAAAGAACTTTTTAATGAAAGCAAATTAAGTTATAAGAAAAATGATAAAGAAAATACATATGATATTTATGCAGATGACACTATGATTGCAAGTGTTACTTTAGATAGTAAAAAAGTAAGAAGACTAGGAATTCTTTCTTTCGAAGAATACTCAATTAAAGAGATCGAAACATATAGCAAAAATGGAATTTATAATATTGATGTATATGTAAATAGTAATTATGATTTATATATTAATGATATTAAGGTAAATGATGAAGACCTTGTTAGCAAAGAGGAAATCAAAGAATACTCTGAAGTTTATGATAAAGTAGATTTGCCTTATGAAAATCATTATAAAATAACTAATTTAACTAAAAAACCTAAAATTAAAGTTATGAGTGGAAATGATGAAATAAAAGTAACTAATGAAAAGTCTACTTATTATGGTGTATCATATTTTAAAACTGATGATAAGGATGCTGCATTTGCTAAACTTACAAATAAAGATTATGATCCATTAACATTTGCAAAAAATTGGAGTTTATTTTTAACTGCAGATTTACCTGGCGAAAGATATGGTCTTTATACTTTAACACCTAATTTAGTAGAAGGAACAGCGCTATATAAAAGAGCATATAGCTGGGCAACAAATGTAGATATAACATTTACCTCAATGCATACACTTGATAAAGAAACATTTACTAATGTAAAAATGAATGGATTTACAGTGTATAATGAAAATGCCTTTAGCGTAGATATTTATTTAGAAAAGAATATGACTTTAGTTAATGGTGAAAAAAGGATTGATACATTAAATGATACATTCTATTATGCTTATATTGATGGAGCATATAGATTAATAACAATGAAATCGAAAGGTGATAATTAATGGAAGATATATTTGTAGTGGTTCCTACACTAAATCCTAATATTGAAATATTTAAAAAGTTTTTAGATAATTTACTTGAAAGTACTAAAAATGTTTTAGTTTATGATGATGGATGTAATAAAGAATATGATAGTTTTTTCAAAGAACTTGAAAAGAAAAAAATAACTGTTTTACATCATTATGTTAATTTAGGTAAAGGTAGAGCAATGAAAGATGCATTTAATTATTTATTATTAAAATATCCTAAATTAAAAGGTGTAGTAACTGCGGATAGTGATGGTCAACATAGTATAAAAGATATTGAAAAAGTTAGTAATGAAATATTAAAACATCCAGATAGTTTAATACTTGGATGTCGTGATTTTGATAGTGATAATGTTCCTACAAGAAATAAATTTGGTAATAAAATTACCAGGGGTGTTTTTAAAACTTTTGTAGGACTTTCTATTACTGATACTCAAACAGGTTTAAGAGGATACCCAACGAAAGTTATGAGTAGCCTTATGACTGTTAAAGGTGATAGATTTGAATATGAAACAAACATGTTAATTGAAACAATGAATAAAAAAATACCTATTATTGAGGTACCTATTGAAACAATTTATTTAGAAAATAGTAATAGTGAAAGTCATTTTAATCCAGTTAAGGATTCATTTGAAATCTATAAATTATTCTTTAAATTTATTTTAGCAGGTCTTTCATCATTTATATTAGATTATCTATTATTTTATATTTTCTCACTAATTATTGGAGGAGCTAATTCCATTCTTTATTCAACAATATGTGCAAGAGTATTATCAAGTATTTATAACTTTTTAGTAAACTCTAATGTAGTATTTAAAAATAGAAATAGTTCATCACTAATAAAATATGCTTGTTTATGTATAATTCAAATGTTTGTATCAGGACTTGCTGTAGAATATATAGTTAAATTAACTCATATAAGTTCGATGGTAATCAAATTAATAGTTGATATAGTTTTATTTATTGTAAACTTTGTTATTCAAAGAACATTTATTTTTGTAGGAGATAAACATGAAAAATAAAAAATATTATATACCATTTACTTTACTTGTACTTTTTATTATCAATAGTATTTTAGTTATTAATAATAAGTATGTGAGTATTGATGATAATGTTTATAATTTTATAATGAAATTTTCTAGTGAAATGACCACTAAATTTATGAAGATATTTACATTTTTAGGTAGTACACCGTTTATAATTGGATTATGTGTTTTAGTATTTGTTATTTTACTTTATCAAAAGCAAAAAGAGTATGCTTATAAATGTGCTGGTATATTAGTTATATCTACTTTAATAAATAATATTGTTAAAGTTATTGTCAGAAGACCTAGACCAGAATATATCACAGTAGTAGAAAATACTTTTTCTTACCCAAGTGGTCATACAATGGCTAGTGTAACATTATATGGTTTCTTAATTTATTTCATATTAAAAAGTAAGATTTCTAGAACATATAAAATAGTATTTAGTATTATTTTAGGTATTATACCTTTTTTGGTGGGAATATCTCGTATATATCTTGGAGCACATTATTTTTCAGATGTATTCGGAGGAGCACTACTTTCGGTTATGCTACTTTCAAGTATTGATATTATTTATGATAAAACTCTTAATAGAAAAAGAACTAAATAGGCAATATTGATATTAAATTTAAAATATATTATATTAAGTATGTAAGAAAGATACTATAACTTGCTAGCAAAAGTGAATTAAGACACTTTTAAATTAATTTAGTTCAGCTATAATACATGCAAATAACAAATGTTTGAGTATTTTAAAAGTTACTGTAGTTTTGTTGCAGTTTAACTTTTTTTTTGATAAAATAAAGGTGCAAGGAAGTGAGATTTTTAATGAATTCTGAAAAGACTTCAATATTTGATTTAAAAGTTTTAAGACAGGAGTTAATTATGATAAGCATTAATGAAGTTATTAAGGCCATCGAGGAAAGAGGGTATAATCCCACTAGTCAACTAATTGGTTATTTACTATCTGGTGATCCAACTTATATTACATCATATAAAGATGCTAGAAAAAAGATTACTAAATTTTCTCGTGAAGAAGTATTAATGGCTATTATAAATGGGTATTTAGGACGATGAAAACAAGATACATGGGCCTAGATTTAGGTACAAAAACGTTAGGTATTGCAATTTCTGATAGAACAAATACAATTATTACACCTTATAAAGTTATTAGATTTAAAAGTGAGGATTATGAAACTGCTTTTTTAGAACTTAAGGAAATAATTGTTAAAGAAGATATTACAGAAATAGCAATTGGGCTTCCTAAAAATATGGATGGAAGCGAAGGCTTTGCAGCACAAAGAACATATAATTTTTGTGAACTACTTAAAACACTTGATGTAAAAATTACTTTAGTGGATGAAAGACTATCTTCGGTTGAAGCACAAAAGATTCTCCTTGCAAATGGCAAACATGCTAAAGACATTAAAGACAAAGTTGATATGCAAGCAGCAGCCATCATTCTTGAAACATATATAAGGAGCAAAAATGCAGGCTAAAGTTGTTTTAGAAAATGGTAAAGCTAAAGTAGAGTATAATGTATTGTTCACTTTCGAAAATGAAAATGAAGAAACTATAATAGTATATACTGATAATAGGGAGAATAACAAAGGTATTAAATATGCATATATTGGTAAAATTAAGGATGATTTAATTACCAATGAATTAACTGATAAAGAAATTGAAATTGCCAATAGAATATTAGATAAGATAAAAGGGATAGCAAAATGAAAAAGAAAAATATAATAATTATAGCTGTAGCAGTGGTAACTTTACTTATTGGAGTATTTTCCTATATTACACTTTTTACAGGTCATAAAGAGGATGCTTCAGTATCATTTAGTGTAAATGCTGGTGATAATAAAGTAAAAATAGTATCAAATTTAAAAAAAGCAGGACTTATTAAAAGTAAATTTACAACTCTTGCTTATGTATTTATAAATCCAAGTTTAAATTTACAAGCAGGTAAATATACATTTAATAAAAAGCAAAATGCAATAAGTATTATTAATCAAATTAATGATGGTAAAATAGATCAAATTGTTAAAACAATTAATATTACTTTTGTCGAAGGTAAAAGTATTGAAACCTATTTAAAACAAATTGAGGCTAATTTTGATATAACTTATGATGATATGATTAAAACTTTAAAAGATGAAAAGTTTTTAGATAGTTTAATTAAAGATTATTCATTTATAACTAATGATATAAAAAATAAAGATATTTACTACTCTTTAGAGGGCTATCTTTACCCTGATACTTATGAGTTTTATGAAAATTCATCATTTGAAACAATAGTTAGAACAATGCTTAATAATACTAAAAAGAAATTAAGTACTTTAGATTTAAAAAAAAGTAAGTACTCTATACATGAACTTCTTACAATTGCTTCGATTATAGAACAAGAGGCTGTTAATAAAGAAGATAGAGAAAAAGTAAGTCAAGTTATTTATACAAGACTTGATAAAAAGATGGCTCTTGGAATGGATGTTACAGCATATTATGGATCTCATTTATCTTTAAAAGAGACAATAACCACTAAAGAACTTAATGCAGTTAATCCATATAATACAAGAAATTTATCATTTATTGGTCTTCCTGTAGGCCCAATATGCAACCCATCACTTGAAAGTATTAATGCAGCACTTAATCCATCAGACACAAACTTTGAATACTTTTATGCTGATATAAATACAGGAAAAGTTTATTTTGCCGAGGATATAAAAGGGTTTTATGAAATTCAAAAGAAATTAGGTGAAAATTAAAAATGAAAGAAAAATTAAAGGAAATAGAGAAATACGCGGAAGAAAATAGCGTTCCGATAATTGAAAAAAATTCAATTGCATTTATTATGAAATATATTCAAGATAATAATGTAAAAAATATATTAGAAATAGGTAGTGCAATAGGTTATTCTGCTATACTTATGGCAAGTGCTAAAGATGATGTTTATGTAACCACTATTGAAAGAGATGAAAAAAGATATTTAGAGTGTGTTAAAAATATTAAAGAATGTGGTCTTGATAAGAAAATTAATGTTGCACTTCAAGATGCTCTAGAGTTAAATATTCCAGTGGAGGCTAAATATGATTTAATATTTATTGATGCCGCTAAAGGACAGTACACAAGATTTTTTGAAAAATATCAATATTTTTTAAAGGATACAGGTGTTATTATAACTGATAATTTAAAATTTCATGGTTATGTAGGTAAAAGTGATACAATTGAAAGTAAGAATTTACGCCAACTAGTATCAAAAATTGAAAGTTATATAGATTTTCTAAAAAACAATGCTGATTTTGAAACAACCTTTTATGATATAGGAGATGGACTTTCAGTTAGTAAGAAGAATCATCATGAATAAACTTTTTATTATTAAAAGTGAAAAAGAAATTAATTTACTTAAGGAAAATGGGATAGATAATTTTGTTTATCCACTTTTTTCATTTTGTGTTGGCGTAGAAAATGAATTTTCTTTAAGTGAAATTAAGGAAGAAAATAGTTATTTATTTGTAAATAGGGTACTTGATGAAGATAGTGCTAATAAGTTAAATGTAGTACTTCATAATCTTCCTAGTAATATAAAAGGAATTATTTTTGATGATGTTGGTATTATTAAAATACTCGAGGATGTTAATATTGAAAAAATATTAATGCCAAGTCACTTTGCTTGTAACTATGAAAGTGTTAATATTTTTAATGAATATGTAGATAGTGTAGTACTTCCTTTTGATATAACCGAGGATGAAGTGGAGGAAATTATATCTAAATCTTCGAAAAAGGTTTCTTTATATGCTTTTGGACTTATTGGTAGTGCTTATTCACGAAGATACTTAATTAAAAACTATAGTAAACATGAAAATGTTAAATATGAAAATCCTTTGGTTATAGAAAATAATAATCATAAATTTATTTTATTTGAAAATGAATATGGTACTTATTTTTATCATTTACCTTACTTTAACGGTCTTAATAATTTAAATAAGGATATTAAGTATGCAATATATCATCCAATTATGCTTAATGAAAATGATTTAAAAGATTTAGTAAATGGAAAAATAAATGTAGAAACAGATGATGGCTTTTTACATAATAAAACTATTTATAAAATAAAGGGGGACAAGAAATGATAGAATTACTTGCTCCAGCTGGAGATTTTGAAAGATTAAAATTTGCTTTTTTATATGGTGCAGATGCAGTCTACTTTGGTGGTCAAAATTACTCACTTCGAGCTAATGCTAAAAATTTTGATTTAGATGATATCAAAAAGGCTACAGAGTATGCTCATAGTTTAAATAAAAAAGTATATGTTACGGTAAATATTGTATTTCATAATGAAAACCTTGAGGGTTTAAAGGATTATTTATTATACCTTGAAAATGTTAATGTTGATGGAATTATTGCAAGTGATATTGTAGTTCTAAAAATGATTAAAGACTTAAAACTTAAAACAAAGGTAATTCTTTCTACTCAAGCAAGTACACTTAACTCCTTTACTGCAGAGTTTTATAAAGACTTTGGCGTAGACCAAATAGTTCTTGCAAGGGAGGCTTTAACAAGTGATATTAAAGCTATAAAGGATAAAACTGGTCTTGAACTTGAATGTTTTGTTCACGGGGCAATGTGTATGAGCATTTCTGGTAAATGTATATTATCTTCGTTTATGACAGGAAGAGACTCTAACAGGGGTGGATGTGCTCAAATTTGCAGATGGGTTTTTAATGAAGATACAGCTCCATTTACAATGACACCGAAAGATTTAAATATGATTGAAAACATTAAAGAAATGATTGATTTGGGAGTAACTACATTTAAAGTCGAAGGTAGAATGCGCTCTATATACTATATTTCTACAGTTATACTATGCTATCGTAAAATTATTGATAAAATATTAAATAATACTCTAACCGAAGAAGATAAATCATATTATTTAAAAATTCTTAATAGAGTTGCAAATAGAGAAAGTGCTCCCCAGTTTTTTAAGAGTCTTCCGAGTGTAAATGATCAATATTATAATCTTCGTGATGAAGAAAGTAATCAAGACTTTTTAGGTATTGTTAAATCATACGATGAAAATACTCATATTGCAGTAATCGAAGAAAGAAATTTCTTTAGAAAAGGGGATAATATTCAGTTTTTTGGACCTAATACAGAAACTTTTGATTATACGGTAAACGAGATATATAATGAGAAGGATGAACTAATTGAAAAAGCAAATATTCCTAGAATGATAGTTAAGCTAAAAGTTGATACACATTTAAATGAAAATGATTTATTAAGAGTTAAAATAAATTAATCAGTATGTAAAATTACTGATTTTTTATATTTTACATTACTTTACAAAAATACATGTAAATACTTTATTACTAAGGCTATGTTAACAAATCAAGTTAATAGTGATTATGTAATAAAATATCTTTTGGCTTTATAACAAAAAGAAAATATCGAAATAAATAAAACTTTATATTAACGATATATCACATAAATGTTGCATTATTAAGAAAAATGTCATATGATGATATTAGAAAACTTGATAGGAATGGCTTAGAATATTTATCACTAATATGCGTAACAAATAATAGTAAGGTATTTGCTGGTGATAAAATAATGATAAGAATTGTAAAGGAGTTGGATGCTATGCAAAAGAATTTTGATGAGTTAATTTATTATGATCCTAAAAAGTTTCATGAAGCAGAATTGAAAGAGTTGGCAATTGAAAAAAACAATCTTGCTATTGCAAAAAAACTTATTGAAAAAGGTTCTACTAAAGATTTTGTTATAGAAATAACTGATATAACTGAAAATCAATATGAAGATTTAGTAAAAGAAATTCAAAAAGAAACTAAAAACAAATAAATTTTAGTTTCTTTTTAATTTTACATTACTTTACAATTATGCATGTAAATACTTTACAAAAAATAATCTGCCTAATATATGCCAAAAATTAGGCATTTTTTATAATTTTTAAAAAAACTTTTCAAAAAAAGGAGGAAATCAGAAATTTTCCGGTAATAAATATATATGAAAGGAGGATTTTATGATTAAGAAATATTTAAATACTTTTCTAATAAGCTTTGTTATATTACTTATTACTATTCAGTATGGATTATTTGCTTATTTTTACTATGTAAAAGCCTTTAAAAGTGATAATATTAATCAATCTCAAGAGGTTGTTGAAACCTTTGAGGAAGAAACTAATGAAAAAGAAAAACTTTCAGAGTTTTATGTAGAAATAAAAGGAGCAGTAAATAGTCCTGGAGTATTTATGGTAACTAGTGATAACATTATTAATGATGTTATTAATATGGCTGGTGGCTTAAAAAATAATGCTTATACTAAAAATATTAATTTAAGTAAAACAGTTTCAAAAGAAATGGTTGTTTATGTATACACAAATTATGAATATAGTTTACTTAATACTAAAGAGGAAACCACTGAATGTAATTGTCCAAAACAAGATATTTCTACTTGCACTAATAAGGGAGCATCCGTTATAACTAGTGATGAAAATAAACCCGAAGAACTTCCTAATAGTAATAGTGAAACGGAAAATAATAATAAGATAAATATTAATATTGCTTCCAAAGAAACACTTACTTCTTTATCAGGAATTGGTGATGCTAAAGCCCAAAAAATAATTGATTATCGTAATGAAAATGGATTATTTAAATCTATCGAAGATCTTAAAAATGTGTCAGGCATATCAGAAAAGTTATTTGAACAAATCAAAGAGTTTATTACTATATGAAAAAGGTTTTAAACTCTTTCCTATTTTATTTAATAATGGGAATCATTTTAAGTATTTTTATTATAATGAAGGTATATATAATAAAATATAAATCAGTTTATCAAGATAAGGAGTATACACTAACCGGAAAAGTTTCTAAAGTAGTTTTAGGTGAAAAAAAGGTGAGTTTTGTTTTAAAAGATAAGGAAAATATTCAAATGTTTTATTATGATAATTTTGATTTAAATGAGGGTGATAAAGTAACAGTAAATGTTTTACTTAGCGTGCCGAGTAACAATACTATACCAAATACATTTAATTATCAAAAATATTTATATAATAATGGTATTTATAAAGTAGGGACTGTTAATAAAATTGAAATAATTAAGAAAAATAATAATATTTTAAATAATTTAAAAAGTTCTCTTTCTAAAAAAGTTTCATTTAATCCATATTTAAAACTATTTATTCTCGGAGATAAAAAAGGCATCAGTGATAGTTATGATTATTATAAAGATATTGGTGTTGCTCATCTTCTTGCAATAAGTGGTATGCATGTAAGCGTGTTTGTATCGATACTTAGAAAATTGCTATTTTTTCTTTCAAAAAAGAAACAAGATAAATTTATAAGCATTATTTTACTTTTTTATGCTTTTATTACAGGGTTTACTGCTTCAATTTTAAGAGTAGTGGTAACATTTATAATTAACTCTCTAAATAAAAATTATGATTATAAATTAAGTAGGATGAAGATGCTGATATTATCTATGTACTTACTTTTAATAATTAATCCGTTTTTTATTACTAATATTGGCTTTTTATATTCTTTTGTTTGCTCTTTTACAATGATTATTATTTCTAAATTTCTTAAAAAAAATTATTTTATAAATTTATTAATTATAACTTTTTATATGACACTTTTTACATTACCGATAACAATTAATCTAAATTATGAAATAAATTTAATGGTATTTATCTCTAATTTTTTACTTATACCGTTTGTAAGTTATATTTTATTTCCTTTAGCATTATTAACTATTATATTCAAGTTTTTAAATCCAATATTTACATTATGTACTTTAGTAATGCAAAAATTAGCATATTTATTAAGTTCTTTTTCTTTTACTAAAATTATTATCCCTAAAACCAGTATTTTTTTAATAATAATTTATTATATTTTGTTAATATTATTTGTTTATTATAATAGAAAAAGATATTTATTTTTTATAATAATTCTTATTGGATTTATTAAAATTAAGCCATTTTTTAATGAATATGATAATATAATTTTCTTAGATGTTGGTCAAGGTGATAGTATGTTATATATTACTAAATATCAAAAAGAAGTATATATGATTGATACTGGAGGAATAAGAAATAGAAATGTTAGTAATAATTCAATGTTATATTTAAAGAGTCTAGGCATAAATAAAATAAATTATTTAATATTAACTCATGGCGATTTTGATCATGCAGGCGATGCACAAAATATTATAAATAAAATTAAAGTGAACAAAGTTATTTTTAATAATGATGAATATAAAACTCTTGAAACAAATATAACTAATATTTTAAATAAAAAAAATATCCCTTTTTATAAGGCTAAGGATATTAATATACCTAATATTTCATTTATAAATGATTATAACTTTAATGATGAAAATAGTAATTCTATTGTAAGTTATATGAATATTAATAATATTAAATTTCTTTTAATGGGGGATGCAAGTATTCAAACAGAAAAATATTTAACTTGTAAATATAATCTTAAAAATATAACTTTTTTAAAAGTGGGACATCATGGTTCAAATACAAGTACTAGTAAAGAATTTATTAATTATATAAAACCTAAATACAGTATTATAAGTGTGGGAAAGAAAAATAGATTTGGTCATCCGAAAGACTCTGTATTAGAAACTTTAAAAAACAGCAAAATATTACGTACAGATTACGATGGCAGTATTCAAATTCTAATTAAATCAAATTATTATAATATTATTACTTATAATCCTTGAGAATATAAAATTATTGAATTTAAAAAAAATTTTTTATATAATGTTTTTGTAAAGGATAAAATATGATAGATAAATATAATGACTATTTAAAATATGAACTTAATTATTCTGATTATACAATAAAAGAATATATTATTCATGTAAATGAGTTTCTTTTATATTGTAAAAATAATAATATTGATTATTTAACTATTAATAAAGATAGCATAATTAATTATTTAAAATATTTAGATAATTTATCAAATAAAAGTATTAGTGCCATATTGTCAGCACTTAGATCTTTTTATAATTATTTACTTGATAATGGTTTTATTAGTGTTAATTATTTTAAATTAATTAGTAACCCAAAATTAGAAAAAAAATTACCCACATTTTTAAACTATGAAGATATGCGTAAAGTAATTGATAGTATTGGTGAAAAAAATGTTTTAGAAATTAGAAATAAAATGATTATTGAACTTTTATATGCAACTGGAATAAGAGTAAGTGAACTTAAAAATATAAAAGTAAATGATATTAATTTTTCTGATAAAAGTATAAAAGTTATGGGCAAAGGTAGTAAAGAAAGAATAGTATTTTTTAATAACCATTCATTAAATGCTATACAAAAATATTTAGAAACAAGAAACTATACTAATGAATATTTAGTATTAAATAATAGTGGCAAACCAATATCAGTAAGAGGAATAGAAATGATAATTAAAAATGTAATAGATAATGCATGTATAAAGGTTCATGTAAGCCCACATACTTTTAGACATACTTTTGCTACACATATGCTTAATAATGGATGTCCCCTTAAAAGCGTGCAAGAACTTTTAGGCCATGTATCACTTTCTTCGACTGAAATATATACTCATATAACTGATGATTACATTAAAGGAGAATATTTAAAAAATATGCCAAGAAAATAGTTTTTTTATAGTATCTATGATAAAATATTCTTGGTGGTTAAGATGCAAGTACATATTGATAGAATGGATCATTTGGGAAATGGAATTGGAAATATTAATGGTAAAATTATTTTTGTAAAGGGTGCACTTCCTGGTGAAACCGTAGATGTAACAATTACAAAAGATAAAAAAAGTTATATGGAAGGAACTATTAACACCTTTTTATATAAAAGTTCTAAAAGAGTTGAACCATTTTGCAAATATTTTGGTATATGTGGTGGATGTAGTTTATGTCATTTGAATTATGAAAATACTTTAGAATATAAAAAAGAAAGAGTTAAAAATATTTTATCTAAATATGATATTCCGGATATAAATGTAATAAAAAATAAAAGTGATTTATATTATCGTAATAAAATAGAACTTAAAATAGTTGGTGGAAAACTTGGATTTTATGAAAAAAGAACTCATAATCTTATTGAAATAGAGGAGTGTAAAATAACTAAGAAATCAATTAATAAAGCATTTGAATTTGTTAAAAATATGAAGTTAAAAAATGCAAATGTTACTATAAGAGCAAATTATAATGGTGAAATTCTTGTTATAATCGATTCTAAAGAAACTCCAGTTATTTTAAATCCCGAGGATTATAAAACTATTGGAATAATTTTAAATGATAAATGTATTTATGGACAAGATAATTTTATGAAAAAGATTAATAATTTATTTTTTACAGTAAGTTATAATTCATTTTTTCAAGTTAATAATTATATAAATTCAGAATTGTTTAATTTAATAAAAGAAAATATTGTAGGAAAAACTGTACTTGATTTATATTCAGGAGTTGGAACATTATCTATTGTAGCAAGTAAAGTAGTAGATAAAGTTTATTCAATTGAAGTTATTCCTAATGCCGTTAAAAATGCTCTAATAAATGCAAAGATTAATAAATGTGATAATATTAATTTTATTTTAGGCAAAGTCGAGGATAAAATAGGCTTCATTAATGATAAAATTGATACTATTATTGTAGATCCTGCAAGAGCGGGTCTTGATAAAAAAACAATTGAGGTTATTAATAAACTTAGTCCTCAAAGAATTATTTATGTTTCTTGCGATACTCAAAGTTTAGCAAATAATTTAGTAGATTTAGCTAATTATGAAATAAAAAAGTTTTATATTTTAGATATGTTTTCTTATACATATCATATTGAATGCTTTTGCATATTAGATAGGAAAATTTATAAATAATGATTTGACTTGAAAAAATCTTAGGAAATGTTGATGTTGGAGTGCATATTTATATATATTACTTGGCATATGAAAATTAACTAAATTTGTTGTGAAAGGATGTAATGAAATGAAAAGCGAAATTACAAAGATAAATGATTCAGAATTAATTATATATGAGTCAAAAGATGGAAATATTAAATTAGATGTTAATTTTGAAAATGAAACTGTTTGGTTGACTGCTAATCAGATGGCACAAATTTTTAATAGAGATGAAAAAGTTATCAGAAAGTATATAAATAATGTTTTCAATGATGGTGAATTAGATAGGGAAAACAACACGCAAAAAGTGCGTGTTGATGGTGTGAAACAACCTGTTTCTTATTATAATTTAGACGTAGTAATTAGTGTTGGTTATCGAGTTAAATCTTTAGAAGGAGTCCGTTTTAGAAAATGGGCTACAGAAAGAATTAAAGAATATATAATTAAAGGCTATACTATGGATGATGAAAGACTTAAAAATCTTGGTGGTGGAAAATATTTTTATGAACTTTTAAACCGCATTAAAGATATAAGGTCGTCTGAAAAAGTATTATATAGACAAGTTTTAGATTTATATGCTACTGCTATTGATTATAATCCTAAAGCAGCTGAAACAATAAAGTTCTTTAAGATGGTACAAAACAAATTTCATTATGCTGCCCACGGAAACACGGCAGCTGAAGTGATATATAATAGAGCAGATTCAAATAAACCATTTATGTGACTTACTAGTTTTAAAGGTGAATTACCAAGTATTAATGATATAGAAATTGCTAAAAATTACTTAACGGAAGAAGAGTTAAAGATGTTAAATAATCTAGTTTCCGGTTATTTTGATTTTGCAGAGTTTCAAGCGATGAAACATAAAACAATGAGAATGAAAGATTATATAAATCAACTAGATAAAATTTTGAATTCATTGAATGCTGAAGTATTAACTACTCCTGGAAAAATTAGTCATAAAAAAGCTATGGAAAAAGCAAAAATAGAATATGAAAAGTATCAAATAAAAGAACTTACTCCTATTGAAAAAGAGTATTTAAATTCTATTAATAAATTAAATCAAATCGCAGAAAACTTAGATAAAAATTAAATATTTAGAAAGGAAATATATGAAATATGGAAAATGATATAATGAATATTATGAGTGATATTAAATATGGTTATTTAGATATAAATGGAAATATACATTATGTAATTGATGAAGACTTTGACAGTAAATATAAATTACAATCTCCAGGAGAAACTTTAAATAATAAAGTAGGAGTTTGTTGGGATCAAGTAGAATTAGAAAGATATTTATTTGATAAGAAAAATATTAAATTTAATACATATTTTATAGTATATTATTCTGATAATATTTGTCCAACACATACATTTTTAATATATAAAATTGATAATGACTATTATTGGTTTGAACATTCTTGGGAAAAATACCGTGGAATTAGAAAATATAGTTCAGAAAATAATGCTTTAAATGACATTAAAGAAAAGTTTATAAATGATGAATTAAATAATAATTATGATGATACAAATTTATTTATTTTTAAATATTCTAAACCAAGATATGGAATAAATTTATTAGAATTTTATCATCATTGTGAAAATGGCAAAGAAGTTATAGTATAAGGAGATAAATGATGGATAGCATAGCAAAGAAGATTGTTAGGGTGGTTTTAACAGTAATGTTTTTAATTACTGTTACTGGTTGTAATTCAAGGGAGGATGTAGAACATCTATCTGAAAAAGAATTAATAAAGTTAGTTGAAAATACTGTTAAAGAAGATGTTGAATTTGTCGAAAGAAATACTGATGATGAGGATAGATATGTTTATATATTTAATTTAGTAAATAGAAATATAGATTTTAAAGTATATGATTTAATAGAAAATTATGGTTTAAATATTGATAGTTCACAATTTTACGATAATTATAAGAATATTATAAGTTTTGGTAATTATTTTAGAAGCATAATAGAAAATTTAGAATCAGAAAGATTAAATATTTTAAATCAATATAATTTTGAGGAAGAATATTATAGTTTTGGTAGACACAATATAACTATAAAAGATTATAGTGATTTATCTGATTTAAGTAAATATATTGTACAGATTGATGAGTTATATAATTTTAATATTAAAAAAAGCAAAAAAATTAAATTCAATAATGAACTTATGACTGATTCAGTAAGCTTTTCTAAAACTGGTTGTGATATCGATGGAATTCCATATTCTACAAGCGATAATTCTAGACTTACATATGAAACAGTATTTAATGAACTAGAAAGAAATTATATTGAAAGGCTAAAATGGTTTGGCTTAAAAGATGATTTAATTCCTCAAAATATTTGGAATAAGTATACAGTTAAAAAAATAGAATATTAAATGTTAATAAAAATTGCGTAAGTTCCATTAAATATTGGTAGAGTTAAAATATATAAAATGATAGAATTTTTTGTGAAAGGAGAATATTATGGATTTAGGAGAAAAGATTGCAAATTTAAGAAAACAAAATAATTTTTCACAAGAAGATTTAGCTGAAAGAGTTGGTGTAACAAGACAAACAATATCAAAGTGGGAACTTGGAGAAACATCACCTGATATTATGCAAGCAAAAACTTTATCAAAAATATTTAATATAAGTCTAGATGAACTTACCTCAAATGATATTAATAATGTTTTAGTACAAAAGGTTAGCAATACAGAACGTTTAGCGGGTATTATCATTAAACTATTAAAAATATTTGGTATTGGAATTACTATATTTACTCTTTTTCTATTTTTACTTTTTATCTTATTTAGGGCAAGAAGCACTGATAGAGAAATTGTTGGTAAATCAAGAATTGAATGCATGTTAGATAATGAACAGTATGTTTATGAAATTGAATATAATAAAAATTTTCAGGTTATAAATGCCGGTGGAGATTCATTTATTGCTAATCATGTTGATGTTATAAAATATGATGATGTTAATGTAATGCTTGCACATATTGAAGATTACTTCAAAGATCATAATGGTTCATGCAATACTACAGTAGAGTAGGACTTAGTGTCCTATTTTTATTTTCTGAAAATTGTATAGTAAAATGACTGAAAATTGTATAGTAAAAATACTGAAAATTGTATAGTGTAAATCAAAATGTAAAGTGTGTGTTAAATGATATACAATATTTATAAAAAAATATATACTATAAATAGGTGAAAATTTTATGAAAAAGAAAATAATAAACTAAGTTCATAAAATGTTGTAACATTAGGTGTAAAACCAATCGATGATATAAAATGCTCATATTATAGACTTTATAAATATCATGCAAATACTGTTTTAAAAATATAAATTAATCGGAGGTAAAAATGACAAAAGAACAGTTTATTAATGCTCATCCAAATATTAAAATAAATAATACGATGTTTTTAAATGAAGATGGCTTTCGTGACTTTACTGAGGAAGAATTAATAAATTTATGTTCTATTTCTTTTGATAATGCAAGTAAACTTTTTATGTATATTTATATGTATGATTACGAAAAGTATTATAAAAAGATGCTTATAACTATTTCTAAAACATTACCTTTATTTTTTGATATATCAAATATAAATGATATTAATGAAAATAGTTTTGATGATAAAAGATTTGATTATAATGTAATATTTAATGAATATGAAATACTTTTTAATAAGGGATTAATTAAAAATATAGATATAGATTATAAAGATATTAAAGATATAAAATTTATTAATGCATTTTTACAAATGAAAAAAGATTACATTCAAACTGGTAAACTTAATGATAAAGTTATATCTACTTTAAATGATTATTTAAAATCTAATATTCTTAAGGAAAATTCTAATTTGGAAAATATAGATTCTAAAATAAATGAAATTATTGGTTATTTATTAAGTGGTGATATAAATCTTATCGATATTATAAAGTATGATTATAGTTCTTACAAAAGAATTTTAGTCGAAGGAAAATATAAAGATAAATTAAATAATTTTGATAATAACTCTTTAGAGGTACTACTTGATATTAAACCTAAACAAGTTAAAAACTTAATTAATATAGTTCAAAATAATTTCGAGGATTTTAAACATTATAATTATGATAGACAAATGCGTTTTGTTATAAATTTAATTGCTGTCTTAGGCTATCAAAATTCTGAAAAGTTAATTAATATGTTAAATAAAGATGAAAATAAATTTAGAAAAGTATTTAGTAGTTTATATTTAATAGATTTACAAAAAATTCATTTAAATTTTGGTAAAATTGTTTATGATGAGCAGTTTATTAATTTCTTTTTTAGTCCAAATGGATTATTAAAAAGTATTCTTAATAACGATTATGAAATATCACAAAATGTTGATGTTATATATGCTGGTTTTAGTGAATATGAAAAAAGATTTAAAACGCAACATATTTATAATAAAATAGATTTTTATAAAGATTTACTTAAAAATGGTATATTAAGACCCCTTGATCCAGATTTAGCACCACTTGAGGGAAGTATTATTAATGAATGTGTAGATAATAAAAAGTTTCAATCATATACTAATGATAATAGTATCATTCAAAATGTAAGCGAGGAATATAGAAAGGTGCGTCATAACTATCAAAAAACTATTCCTTATGTAAGTGGCACAAAAGATGGTTATTATTACGAAACACTTTCTTGTGATGATCCTAATTTATTTGTAATGGGTTCAAAAACTAATTGTTGTTTTAAAATAGGTGGGGAAGCAGACTCTTTTGTTAGATACTGCGCTGAAAATGTTAATGGAAGAGTTTTAGCTATAAAAGATAGTAAGGAAAATGTATGTGCAATGATTCCTTTTGTTAGAAATGGAAATGTACTTTTATGTAACTCAATTGAATCTACAAGTGTAAAAAATATTGATTATATGAGAAATATATTTGATGTAGCAAAAACTGCTTTTGAACAAATGATTAATATTTCTTCGTTAAATGAAAGCAAAGAAGAAAGTATTTCTTTAGTACTCATGGGTAATTATAAAAATCAAATTGAAAAAATTGGTGGTTATGAAATGATGCCTAGGGACCTTATTAGTTATGAAAATTTAAGACCATTAGATGAAACCCCAGATATGTATGCAAATTTAGGTGGCTATGATTATGCAAATTATATAATTACGAAAAAAGATGATGCATCACTTTATACTACCTCAAGTTTTGAAGCCACTGTAAGATATTTAGATCCAAGAATGGAAACCAAAGAAATAGAAAAAGAGTATATTACCAAAAAAGACATAACAAATATAAATAAAATATATTATGAAAAAACATTAGGGGTTTTAGATTTATCACATGCTTTAAAGATAATATATAATAAAGACTTTTTCATTTTAATTAATGATGATTATAGTATTATTTCATGCATTGTTGGTAGTGATCCTAGAGCTATAAATGAATATAATGAATATTTAAGTTTAGAAAAAGAGTATGCAAGTTATTTTGATAAGGATGGACATGTAAAAGAACAAGCTTATTATAGATAATGCAACTAAAAAGTTACAAAAAACAACCTAAAATTGGTTTTCCGCAACTGAGTTACATGATAAAATCTTTTTAGAAAGAAGGAAAGATTATGAATTTTAGTGAAAAGTTAGTAAAACTTAGAAAAGAAAATAAGATGAGTCAAGAAGACTTAGCAGCATCACTTGATGTATCAAGGCAATCTGTATCAAAATGGGAAAGTGGACAAACATACCCAGAAATGGACAAACTCCTTGCTATATGTAAAATATTTAATGTTACTTTAGATAGTCTTACAAATGATGAGGTAGATATTAATAATACTGAAAATAAAGATAAAAATGTAATTGATAGTTTCTTTAGTTTTGTAAAAAATACTTATAACTTTATTGTTAATAATACACTTCTTGATAATACAAAATGTTTTTTAGTTATGATGTTTACATTTTTAGCATTATTAATATTAAAGTTACCAGCTAACTTATTAAGTAATAAAGTAACTAATTTAATAACAAGTGTTAGTCAAAATGATTTTACAATTTTTGTGGCAAACTTTTTTGAATTTATATTTGACTTTGCTTATGTTGCCTTATTTATTATAGTAATGATATATATATTTAAAATTGGTTTTTTAGACAAAACGGATTTAAAAAAAGATAGTGATTTAAAATTTACAAAAGAGGTAAAGGAAAGTAAACCTATAAAAGAAAAAGAGAGAAATGATTATTCATTTATTAATTTATTTTCTAATATTTTAATTGTTTTTGTTAAATTTTTTATAGCTTGTTTTACATTTCCATTTCTAGTTACTTTAATAATATTTTTTATAGGACTTATTATAATATTATATTTTACATTTAACGGACTTACATACTTTGGTTTAATTCTTATTTCATTATCAATTATTTTCTTAAATATTTTAACTATAGAATTCTTATTTGACTTATTATTTAGTAAGAAAATTCCATTCAAAAGAATGCTTATTACTTTAATTGCATCACTTTCTATATTTGGAATAGGCTCTGGATTATTTTCAATTGAGATATCTAAAATTAGTTATATAAATAGTATTTCTCCAAAGTTTAAAACTTCAAAAAGTGAGTTTAATGTAAAGATGCAAGATAATCTTTTAATTGATACAAATACTCATTATGAATATGTAATTGATAATACTTTAGATAATATTAAAATTGAAGTCGAAACTTATCCAGATTTTGTTACATCGCATATTGAATATCAAAATTACATTTATAGAATTGTGTTAAATGATTATGAAGTAAATGTAAAAAAAATATTTGATGATTTTTTACAAAACTTAAAACATAATAAAATATATAATTATGATTTTGAGGATAATAGTATAATTAAAATTTATGCTAATGAAAAAAATATTAATATTTTAAAAAATAATATTGAAAAAGAATATAAAAATATTAAAAATCAAACTGATATAATTGATGATATCAATGAAAAATATGATGAAATCATCGATAAATATAATGAACTTTTAGATAATTATAATACTTTAAAAGAAGAAAATAATTCTTTAAAAGAGGAAAATCAAAAATTAAATGATAAAATAAATGTTATTATAAAAACAGTAGAATAGATTTACTGCTTTTATTGATTTTAAATAAAAATCAGACCTATTGTTGACACAAATTTGACATAGTGTAAAAAAAGTGTTATACTACTTTGCAGTAAAGGGGAGAATTATGGATTATAGTAAATATCATAGAAATAAACCAATAAAAGAATTTGATGTTAATCAAACAATGTATTCAATGATTGAAAGTGAAAGTAAAGATAGCTTAGATTTAAATGCTACAGGATTTTTAGGTAATAGTATGACTTACAAGGAATTATTTGATGTTTCAGATAAACTTGCTAGTGCCTTTTTAAATAGTGGAGTTTCTTTAAATGATAATGTGGCAATTTTAACTATAAGTATGCCAATTGTTCAAGAAGCATTACTTGCACTTTCTAAAATTGGGGCTACAATGTCTTGGATTGACTTAAGATCTAAACCAAAAGATTTAATTAAATATATTAATAATAGTAATTCTAAGGCAATAATAGTTTTTGAAGATATGCTACCTTTAGTGAAAGAGACTATTGACGAAACTGATGTTAAAAAAGTAATTGTCGTATCACCAAAAGATTATTTATCACCTGTTGTAAAAGTACTAGCTACTTTAAAAGATATGAAAGAAAATAAAAAGGTTGTTTTACCAGATGATCCTAGATTTATAAAATTTTCTGATTTTATTAAAACTGGAAGTAACGATTTAGTAATTCCTGCAAAATTTGAAAAAGACAAACCATCACTAATAGTTCAATCAAGTGGTAGTACAGGTAAACCAAAACAAATTGTTCATACAGAGTACAATTTTAATTCAGAAATGCAAAAAATGGCTTACTTAGATTTACCTTTATATAAGGGAAGTACAATGCATATTTCTGTTCCACCATTTATTATTTATGGTTTAGGAAATTCAATTTATGCTAGTATGGCTTTTACAATGAAAGGCGAAATGAACCCACATGTTGATGAAAATACAGTATATAATGATTTAGGAAAATTTGATGTATCATTTGCGGCACCGCTTCATTATCGATATATATATGAAAAATTAACTCATTTAAAAGAGGATATTGAGACTCTTGAAAAAGATGATTCTTACGAGGCAAGGAAAGAATTAAAACATAAAATGAAAGAACTTGAAAGAGTTTTAAATGGAATTAATCATGCTAAAGTATTTGTTTCTGGTGGAGACAAAATCGGTGCTGATGAGTTAAAAACTATGGAACATGAATTTGATAAAACAATTGTTAATGGCTATGGAAATAATGAATGTTTGGGAGCGGCAATAGTATCGCCGATGTATGCAAATAAGCCAGGAAGTATTGGCATTCCAATGAAAGGTGTAGATGCTAGAGTAGTAAATCCTGATACTTATAAGGAAGTTGCACAAGGCGAAATCGGCGAGCTTCTTATATCCACTGATAATTTATTTGTTAAATATTTAAATAATGAAGAAGAAACAAATAAGATAAAAGTTACTTTAGATGGCAAAACATGGGTTAAAACAGGCGATTTATGTATTGTTGATGGTGATGGCTATATTATTCCAAAAGGAAGAAATCGTAGACTTATTAAGAAAGAAGCATTTAAAATAAGCCCAGATACAATTGAAGAAGTTATTAAATCTATTTCCTTTGTTAAAGACTGCGTAGTTGTTGGTGTTGATGATGAAAAATCACTTTCTGTACCAATGGCATTTGTTGTTCTAAATGATTTAACAGTTAATTTTGAGGATGCAAAAGCAATTATTCAAAGTAAGTGTGAAGAAGAACTTCCTGATTATGAAGTGCCTTCATACTACGAAGAGATTGAAAAAATTCCATACACACCAAATGATAAACAAGACTTTAGATATCTTGAAAATCTAGGAAATGAAATTGTTAAAAATAAATATAGTAGAAATTTAAGAAAATAACGTAAAAGTTATTTTTTTTTAATCATTTTTATGGTATTCTATTAATAGAATAGAGGTTATGTATGAGTAATAATACAATATATTTATCAATTGCATCTTTAGTTTATATAATAATTTTAGTTTTTGTATATTTTTCTAAAGATAATATTCAAAGTACGGAAAATAATATTTTTCAAAAGTTAGTGGTTGTTTCTTTCTTTTCGTTATGTTCAGAAATAATGATTACATTTATTCCAATAAATATGAACTCATTTTTATTTAAGGGTTCTTTGAAATTATATTTAATATTATGTATTTTTTGGTTATCATATTTTATGGAATATGTGTTTACTGTTACAAGAAATAATAAAGATAAATCGATAGATTATAAGAAAAAGTATAAAAGAACTTATAATATATTTTGGACTGTTACTGCAATTTTAATTTTTCTAGTTATTTATCTTCCTATATATTTCTTTAATGAAAATGGTATGAAATATTCTTATGGCCCTAGTGTTAATATTGTTTTTTCTTTATGCGGAATTTATACATTTTTAATGTTTTGTTATATTGTAAAAAATATAAAGAATTTAAGAAAATCATATTTACCAATTATTCTTTTAGTAATTCTTTTATCTCTTGTAGGAATTGTTCAAAAGATTAATCCTTCATTATTAATTGCTAATACTGCTTTTGCGGTTATTACATTTACAATGTTCTTTACAATAGAAAATCCAGATGTAAAAATACTTAATGAATTATATAAAAACAAAGAAATTATGGAGTCAAATTATGAAGATAAATATAACTTCTTATTTGAAATAACTCAAGAAAGTAGAAATCCTCTTAAAAGTATTGAAAGTATATGTAATAATATCGAAGATGAAAAAGATATAAAAGTAATCAAAGAAAATGTTAAAGATTTATCAAATTTAGCAAAAAGACTAGATTTTACCATAAATAATGTAATGAATGTATCAACACTTGATGCTCAAAAAATAAATATAATAGATAAGAAATATAATTTAAAAAAAGTATGCGAAGAACTTACAAAAAGAATATCATTGGAAAATAAGAAAGATGTTGAGTTTAAATATAATATACCCCATAATGATTTATATTTGTATGGTGATGATATGAAAATAAAACAAGTACTTTATTCATTAATAGTAAATTCATTAGAAAAAACAAATATAGGGTATGTAGAGTTTAAAGTAAATATAATTGAAAAATATGATTATGCAAGAGTAATATTTATGGTAACAGATTCTGGACCTGGTATAGAAATAGATAAAATAAATGAAATATTATCTTCGACTGGTGCTCTTGATAAGGAAGAAGTAGAACTTCTTAATAAAAAAGAAGTAGATGTAAAACTATGTCAAAAAGTAATTAAATTAATGGGTGGAAACTTAATGATAAAAAGTGATTTAGGAAAAGGTAGTGAATTTATCCTTACGATAGATCAAAGAGTATATCACGATGAAACAAAAAGTATCTTATCAAATTATGAAAATGTAGTTAATAACTATCAAAAAGCCTTAATAGTATCACAAGATAAAACTTTAATAAGTAAAATTAAAAATATATTAAATAAAAATGGTGTTTCATATTCTGTATTGTATTATGGGCTAGATGCAGTAGATAAAATTAAATCGCATAAAAAATATGATTTTATACTTATTAGTGATGAAATGAAAGAGATAAGTGGTTTATCAACATTAAAAGAAATGCAAAAGGTAAAAGGATTTAGTTCGCCTTGTATAGTAATGCTAAATGAAAGTAAAAAAGGACTTGCAAAACATTATATTGAAGATGGATTTAGTGATTATATTATAAACGAAGATATTGATAGTTTAAATAAAATACTAGAAAAATATTAAAGCCTTTATGGCTTTTTTTGTTGACACAAATTTGACATTTTACTAGTTTTATGATAAAATTAATGTAGTTAAGAGGGGGATAAAATGAATAATGCTGAGTATCCAAGTAACATTAAACCTTGGAAAAAATATTATGAAAATTTTGATGATAACTTTTCTGCACCACAAGAATCAATCTTTATGTTGCTAGAAAAAAGTGCTAAACAAATGCCAAATAACATAGCAATTAATTATATGAATTTTAAATTGTCTTTTAAAAAGTATATAGATAAAATTATTAGTGAAGCAAGTTCACTTAAAAAACTAGGCGTTAAAAAAGGTGAAATAGTTCCAGTTTTTCTTCCAAATATTCCCGAGGCTAGAACTACAATTTATGCATTGAATATTATTGGAGCAATTGCATACCCAATAAATCCACTTCTTCCACCAAAGGAATTTGAAAAAATTTTAGTGGAAAATAATGTAAAAAATTTATTTATATTTAATATGTTTTATCAAAAATATTTGTCTGCAGTAAAAAATAGTTCTGTAGAAAATGTTATTATGGCATACGGAACAGATATGATTCCTAAATATATTTTAAAATTTAAAAATTTACTTGATGGTTTGAAAAAAGAAAATAGAAATGTTTTGATACCTGATTCAATAATTTCTTGGGATGATTTTATTACTTGTAAATCGGAAGAAAAAAATATACCTTTCTTTGAAAAAAATCAAACTAGTGTGATAATTGGTACAAGTGGAACTACAGGGACTCCAAAAGGTGTATGTTTAACAAATGAAAATCTTAATTCAATGGCTCTTGAACATTTAAATGGAAGTTTAAATTTTAAATCCGGAGATAAAATGCTTGATATTTTAATACCTTCAATTGGTTATGGCCTTTCAGTGATGCATTATGAAGGAGTATGTGGACTAGAAACTATTTTAATCCCAACACTTCAAAGTGATATATACCCAATGCTAAAAAAATATAAACCAGATCACTTTGCTGGAGGTCCAATTCATTATGAAACTTTAGTTTCACATCATGAAAATGAACCATTAATTTATGGCAAAAACTTTGTTTCTGGAGGAGCGTCATTACCAAAAAGTACTGAAAAAAAATTAAATCAAATAAATGAAGATGGTACTTTTGCTGAAAAAAATATATTTGTAAGACAAGGACTAGGATGTACAGAAAATGGTGGAGCAAGTACATATGCAAAAAAAGGTGCTTATAAACCTTATGGTGTGGGAATTCCACTTCTTTACGAAACAGTTGGTATTTTTAAACCTGGTACAGATGATGAACTTGACTTTAATACTGATGGTGAAATATGTATAAATGGTCCAACCGTGATGAAAAAATATCTTAATAATGAAGAAGAAACAAATAAAGTTTTAAAAAAACATAAAGATGGTAAAATATGGCTTCATACTGCAGATATTGGATATATGGACGAAGACGGACAAATTTTTATTAAAGATAGAATTAAAAATATATTTGCTCGAAGAGGGTTTAATGTCCATCCAAATACAGTAGCTGATTTTATTAGTTCTTTACCAATAGTGGAAAAAGCATTTGTAATGGGAATAAATCATCCTGATGAACAAACGGTACCTGTTGCGTTCGTAAAATTAAAAGAAGAAATACCCCTAAAAGAGGCCGAGAATATAATTAATGAAAACTGTTATCAGTTTTTAGAGGAAACTTCGATTCCTTATGAAATTGTATTTGTATCGGATTTACCACTTAACCTTGGGGGAAAGGTTGATACAAAAAAACTTTTAGAGTTATCACAAATAGATTATTTTAAAACTAAAGATAAATCCACTTCAAGAATTTTGAATGTTCCTAAATATTAAATAGCGAGTTTACACTTTGCTATTTTTTTGATAAAATTATTATGAAAGTAGGAATAGGTTATGGTAACATTTTCATTTTCAATATGTTCGTTAGTATTTATGTTAATCTTTTTAATAATATATTTTTCAAAGAAAAGATTAAAAAATAAGGATAATTCAATTTATTCATTTTTGATTATTACAAATATAGTAGGTCTTATTATAGATATAATTGGTTATATAACAATGCATAACTTAAATTTAAATTCATTTGTAAATATTATTATTTCAAAATTAAATCTAATATATTATTTTACATGGTTATATCTTTTTGTCATCTATATTTTATATATTTCTAAGATAACAAAAAATATTATTTTCTCTAATATATCTAAACTTAAATATATATGCTATTTGATAAATATTTCCTTTATATTAATTTTACCACTGCATATACATAATGAAAATGATAAAATCTATTCGTATGGTCCAAGTGCAAATTATGTTTATTTTATATCAATTATTTTTGCTATTATTATTGTATATTGTTTATTTAAAAATTTAAGGAAAATTGCAAAAAGAGAATTCATACCATTGGTTTCATTTGTGGTATTAGGGTTAATGGTAATGTTAGTACAAATGATATTTCCAACAGTTCTTTTGCTACTTTACTCTGAATCTATTATTACCGCTATAATGTTCTTTACAATAGAAAATCCAGATGTAAAAATACTTAATGAATTATATAAAAACAAAGAAATTATGGAGTCAAATTATGAAGATAAATATAACTTCTTATTTGAAATAACTCAAGAAAGTAGAAATCCTCTTAAAAGTATTGAAAGTATATGTAATAATATCGAAGATGAAAAAGATATAAAAGTAATCAAAGAAAATGTTAAAGATTTATCAAATTTAGCAAAAAGACTAGATTTTACCATAAATAATGTAATGAATGTATCAACACTTGATGCTCAAAAAATAAATATAATAGATAAGAAATATAATTTAAAAAAAGTATGCGAAGAACTTACAAAAAGAATATCATTGGAAAATAAGAAAGATGTTGAGTTTAAATATAATATACCCCATAATGATTTATATTTGTATGGTGATGATATGAAAATAAAACAAGTACTTTATTCATTAATAGTAAATTCATTAGAAAAAACAAATATAGGGTATGTAGAGTTTAAAGTAAATATAATTGAAAAATATGATTATGCAAGAGTAATATTTATGGTAACAGATTCTGGACCTGGTATAGAAATAGATAAAATAAATGAAATATTATCTTCGACTGGTGCTCTTGATAAGGAAGAAGTAGAACTTCTTAATAAAAAAGAAGTAGATGTAAAACTATGTCAAAAAGTAATTAAATTAATGGGTGGAAACTTAATGATAAAAAGTGATTTAGGAAAAGGTAGTGAATTTATCCTTACGATAGATCAAAGAGTATATCACGATGAAACAAAAAGTATCTTATCAAATTATGAAAATGTAGTTAATAACTATCAAAAAGCCTTAATAGTATCACAAGATAAAACTTTAATAAGTAAAATTAAAAATATATTAAATAAAAATGGTGTTTCATATTCTGTATTGTATTATGGGCTAGATGCAGTAGATAAAATTAAATCGCATAAAAAATATGATTTTATACTTATTAGTGATGAAATGAAAGAGATAAGTGGTTTATCAACATTAAAAGAAATGCAAAAGGTAAAAGGATTTAGTTCGCCTTGTATAGTAATGCTAAATGAAAGTAAAAAAGGACTTGCAAAACATTATATTGAAGATGGATTTAGTGATTATATTATAAACGAAGATATTGATAGTTTAAATAAAATATTAGAAAAATATTAAAATATTTGACATAATTCTATAATGCAATATATAATATTCTTAAGGAGGGTATATGACTCAAAAAGAAATGGTTGAAACTATGTTTGAAAACTTACATAATGCAGAAGGTACTGATGTTGAATGCAAAATATGGTGGGATGAAAACCTTATGACAGTAAAAGGAACTTTAAGTGAGGTTACAGACTATGATAAAATTTGCGTAAAAGGAATTAACATACCTTTTATAGACTTGGGTAAAGCTATTTTCTATGTTAAAGGTGAAAATGGCATGCTTTATTTAAATCCCATGATGAAAGACAAATATGAAAATAAACCATATTACTTTGTAAATGAATATCGACGCGTTTTCTTTGGTGAAGAAAAACAAATTGATGAACTTTCAAGATAAATTACCTTAAAAAGGTAGTTTTTTTTAATAATAGTGATATAATACAAATTACTTTGGGGGAAATATGAATATAGATAAAATTAAAATAGATTATTATTTAAATAAAAATAAAAAAAATTTATTTGTATTAAAACATGATTCACATTTTTTAAAAATACTTGGTAAAAATATAGATCTTATTAATGAAATTATTTTAGATAATATTTTAAATGATATTAATGCTATTATAGATTTTCTTTATTATATTAAAAATGATGAAGATAAATATAATTTTTTACTTATTCCTAAAATAAGACAAATATACTTTAAAAATACATATCAAGATATTTTTTTTAGTGATAATTCTTATTATGATAAACTTTATTTAAAACTTTCTGATAATGAAAAAGATAAATTTTATATGTATATTAAAATAGGTTATCTTCCTACATTTTTAAAAAATAATTTTAATCTTTTAGGAAAAGAAAAAGTATTTTATATTCTTATGAGCCTTCAGTTTGAGGATAAAGTTTATGAAATGTTTATAAGTATATTTGAGTGTAAAATTAAGATAAAAGGATTACTTCTTAAAATAAAAGATTATAAAACTAAATGCAAATATTTTGATATGCTACCTATTTATGAACAAAAAAGATGTATTTCATATTTACCTAATAAAATGGATTATATTAATAATAAAGATTTACTTCCGTATATTATAGCAAGTGTTGATGATGAAAAATTAATATTAAAATACTATTTTAATCTTTCATATGATGATAAATTAATTACTTTGGAAAATATAAAATATAATAATGATTTACAAATATATTTACTTAATAACTCTAATTTTAATAAAGATGAATATCTTTATGCATTAAGACTTATTTTAAAAGATATAAATGATTTGAATATTATAAATGATTTATATAAAAAAATTGATATAGAGGTTGTTAAAAAAGTTCAAAGTAATATTCTTCCTATTACAGAGGATAACTTTTATATAGACTTAAATATTGATAAAAAAATTAAATTTGGAGTTGAACTAGAGAGTTCAAATATATATAATGATTTACTTTTAAAGTTTCAAAAGTTTGAAAATTGGAATATAGTTTCAGAAGCCTCAGTTAAAAATGGTATAGAATTTACATCTCCAATTTATCATTATAATAAAGAAAGTCTTCATAATTTAAAAGATATGTGTGAATTTTTAAATAATAATAATTTTAATTATACTGATGAATCTGCAGGCCATATTCATTTTGATATAGGCATTTTCAATAATGTAAAAGAACTTTTGATGTTTTATAAAATATATTGTAATACTGAAGACATTCTATATTTAATTTTAAATAGACCAAATTCTATAATTCGAAGTAATATTAAAACTTATGCTAATCCATTATCAAAAAGATTAAATGAAAATATTATTAATTCATTTCATCCAGTATTTTCCTCAGTAGAACAATTTATTTCGTTTGTTCATTATTCTCAAAACGGTAGACACTCTAGTATTAATATTAATAATGTTTTTGAAAACTCTAAAAATACAATTGAAATAAGAATTCCTAATATAGAAATGAATTTTGAATATTTACATGAAAATATAATGTTTATATCATATTTAATTATGACCTCTAAAAAGGTTTCTAATGAGGATAAATATAGTAAAAATAATATATTAGTTAATTTATTAACTGTAGATATGCCTATAGAAAAAAGAAAAGATATTTTACTAAAACTTTTATTTGATGATAACTTATATTTACATAATATTTTTGACTTTCGTTTTAAAAGAAATTATGAAATTAATAAAGACATGTCTTTTATAGAGAAAAATTTTTCACATTTAACTTTTTAATTATTACAAAAAAGTTATACATATATTTTTATTTGACTAGCATGATAAAATATAGTAAAATATTAATACTGATTGGAGGAAGTATACAAATGAACAATTTATATTTACACAAACGAAGAAGTCAATTTTTGACGTGTACTTCTTTCATGAAAAACAATTTTATAAATTACTTTAAACTATATGATTATTTTGATAAGAAATTTTTAAAATGTATTAGGGTGCTACAGTTAAGCTATTGTGCATAAGATATACCTTGATTTAAGTGATGCATTAGAATATATTAAAGAGTCCTTTGAAGATGCTGTTATCAAAGGTCAGGATATTAAAAATGCGAGGTATCATCATAACTCAGTTTATCAAAATGCACCCTCAATAGTAAAATATGGTTTATTATCACTTAATGGAATTTATCGAAAAGGTATTAAAGATTTTTCAAAAGAAATATTGGCATTATCAGATGATATTTCTTCACATGTTAATGGTAATGATGGAATATCACTATCTGTAGTTGGACTTACTGACTTATATAAAGATGAAGATGAGTATGACCCTTTTATACCAATTTATGTTGATTTTATTATTTCTAGTGATGTTGTTGCTTATAGAAATACCACTAACTATGGGAATGAATTTGTTTCTATGAGCCATATTAGTAATAGATTCATAAGGGCAGTCGATTTTAGACTGCTTACATTGATAAATGAATTACTTGATAGTAAACTTGAAGGTAATACTGAAAAGGTAAATATGATACTTGCAAAGTTTAATGCATTAACTAAGGTTTGTGAAAATATGAAAAAAGCTAATTTAGATGCTTATGTTCGAGAATTATCTTTAAAGGAAAGCTTTTTAGATTATGAAAAACTAGCAAAAAATCCTTATTTAAAACTTAAAAGATAAGAAAATAAATTCTTGTTTTTTTTATGATTATTTAGTATAATTTTCTATGTAAGAATAGGAAGGTGGATTATGTTTGAAGGAAAAGTTGCTATAGTAACTGGAGGAGCAAGTGGAATTGGTTTTGCCACTGCTAAAAAACTTATTTTAAAAGGAGCTACAGTTGTTATTTGTGATATAAATGATAATATTGAAGATATTGCATCGTATTTAGGAAATAGATGTTATGGTATTAAATGTGATGTTTCTAAAGAAGATGATGTTAAATTAGTAGTGGAAACCACATTAAAAAATTATCATAAAATTGATTTTTTAGTGGCTAATGCTGGTATTGGAGGAAATGCTAATAAACCACATGAACTTTCTTTTGAGGATTATAATAAGGTTATTTCTGTTAATCAAAATGGGGTATTTTTATTTAACAAATATGTAATAAATTCAATGCTTGAAACAGGTGGAGGAGCTATAGTTAATACTTCCTCAATGTTTGGAGTAGTGGGAACAAATAGTGCATTTGCATATTCAGTTAGTAAGGGAGCAATAAATAATATGACAAGAAGTTTAGCACTTACTTATGCAAAAGATAATATAAGAGTTAATGCTGTTGCACCAGGTTATGTTGATACACCAATTTTAAAAGATGTTCCAAAAGAATATAAAGATGTAATGGCATCAAGTATTCCAATGGGAAGACTTGGTAAAGATAGTGAAATAGCAAACCTTATATGTTATTTATTAAGTGATGAAGCATCATTTATAACTGGTGATATAGTAAGTATTGATGGTGGATTTACTGCTCAATAAAAATTTTAAAAGACTATTTACATTTAATTAGAAATTTGATAATATTAAATCGGATGCAAAAGTATGAATAGGAGTTAGATTTAACTTCTATTTTTTAGTGCAAGGAGGTTTAAATGTTAAAACTAGAAAATATTACAAAAATTTATGAAGGCAAAAATTTTAAACAAATTGCTTTAAACGATGTTACTTTAGCATTCCGAAAAAATGAATTTGTATCAATTTTAGGTCCAAGTGGAAGTGGAAAATCAACACTTTTGAATATTATTGGTGGGCTTGATAAATATACAAGTGGAAATTTAATTATTGATGGTGTAAGTACTAGAAAATATAAGGAACGTGATTGGAATAATTATCGAAGCAAAAAGGTTGGCTTTATTTTTCAAAATTATAATTTAATTAATCACCAAACAGTACTATCTAATGTACTTCTTGCCTTAAACATTGTTGGTAATTCTAAAAGAGAAAATATAAAATTAGCTAGAAAGGTATTGAAAGATGTTGGATTAGAAAATTATATAAAAAAAAGGCCTAAAGAGCTTTCCGGAGGCCAAATGCAAAGAGTGGCTATTGCAAGAGCTTTAGTTACAAACCCAGACATTATACTATGTGATGAACCTACAGGAGCTCTTGATAGCCAAACATCTATTCAAATAATGGAAATATTAAAGAATATTTCAAAAGATAAACTTGTAATTATGGTAACTCACAATGTTTCTTTAGCAAATAAATATTCAAATAGAGTTATTGCTTTAAAAGATGGGATTATTACTTATGACACTAATCCTTATGAAGAAGAGGGCTATTCATTGAAAAAAATTAAAAGCAAAAGAAAATCAATGAATAAATTTACATCACTTTCATTATCACTTCAAAATTTACTTACAAAAAAATCAAGAACTTTGTTAACCTCTTTTGCGGGTTCCATAGGAATAATTGGTATTGCATTAATATTATCTTTATCCAAAGGTGCTCAAAAATATATTGATAAAATCGAAAAAGAAACTTTCTCATCATATCCTATTACTATTGAGAAAAGTTATATTGATTATCAAAATTTGTTTGAAAATGGAAAAGCAAGTTGTAATAATGGTAATATATGCTCTATAGATGATTTATCAAATAATGTAATTAATGATAATAAAATAAATAGTATTTCTAAATTTTCTAATAAACTTAAGCAAAATTATGAAAATATTAATAAATATACATTAGATATAAATTATAATTATGATATAGATTTGAATATCTATAAAAGTGATAAAAAAATAGAAAATACATCTTTATATTTCAAAGAGTTTTTTGGTAACGATAGTCCTTTGTTAAAGGAATATACTTTAGTTTATGGAAAACTTCCAGAAAAATATAATGAGCTTGTTATTGTTACTGATGAAAATGGTAAACTTCCTTTATCTCTTATGAATAATTTATTTTTAAATGAAGATGTTACTTCAAATAAAAATATTAATATTTCTTATGAAGAAATAACTAGTTTAAATTTTAAATTAATACCTGAATCATTTTATTATATTTATGAAAAAGATACGTGGCAATTTATAAAGGATGATCAAGATAAAATAAATGATATTCTTAATAAAGGTATAAATCTAAGTATTACAGGTATATTAAAATTAAATAAAAATGCGATTATAAATGAAAGTGGATTTATTGGTTATTCTAAAAACTTGCTTAGTTATTTAAATGATGTAGTAGATTCTTCGGATATTAAAAAGGCTATATTTGAAAATAAAGAAATAAATCCTTTAACAAATAATTTATATGATGAAAATATGACTTATAATGATTTAATTAATAATATTACTGATTTTGAAAGCGAAAATCCTATAAAAATAGATATCTATCCCAAAGATTATAAAAGCAAAGAAAAAATAGAAAGAATAATAAAAAAATATAATAAAGAAAATAGTAATGATAAAGTTTATTATTTTGATTATTTAAAAACTTTTGTAAATAGTATGAAAAGTTTAATTAAAATGATTACATATGTTTTAACTGCTTTTATTGGTGTTAGTTTGGTTGTTTCTTCGATTATGATATCGATAATCACTTATATAAGTGTTTTAGAAAGAACTAAGGAAATAGGCATTTTAAGGGCACTTGGAGCAAGTAAAAAGGATGTAAAAAATATATTTAAAGCGGAAACTATAATTATAGGTACTATTTCTGGCTTTATTGGAATAGGTGGAGCATACCTTTTAAATAAAGTGATTGATAAAGTTATTTATAATTTGATGGGAATATCTAATATAACTTATTTATCTTGGAATTATATGGCTTATTTAATATTAATAAGTATTGTACTTTGTTTAATATCAGGATTAATACCAGCAACACTTGCAAGTAAACAAAATCCAGTAATATCACTTCGAAATGAGTAATATAATTTAGTAATGAAAAAGTTAAAAATATTACTTTTAATTATAGTTACTATTATGGCTTTTTATGGCATTATTATGATTTATTCTGCTTCAAGTATATGGGCTGAATATAAGTTTAATGATGCATTTCATTTTGCAAAATATCAGTTAATCTTTTTTATTATTAGTTTTCTTGCAATGCTTGTGGTAAGAAAAATTGATTATAATTTATATAAGAAACACTCGAATAAAATTCTTTTATTTAGTTTAATTTTATTAATTTTAGTATTAGTACCTGGTATTGGAACGCTTAGAAACGGATCAAGAAGTTGGTTTAAAATAGGCCCATTTGGACTTCAACCTAGTGAAATAGCCAAAGTAAGTTTAATTGTTTTTCTTTCAAAGTATTTAGAAAAAAATCAAAATAATTTAAGTGATATTAAAAAAAGTATTTTGCCAGTACTTGGAATTATTTTTTTATTCTTTTCTCTTATTATGTTAGAACCTGACTTTGGAACTGGTATGGTTATTGTCTTATCACTTATGCTTATTTTATTTATAAGTGGTGTTAAATTAAAATTTTTTGCATCATTGGGTGTATTAGGAATTTTAGGAATTGCAGGACTTATTATTATTGCACCATATCGTCTTAAAAGAATAATATCGTTTTTAAATCCGTGGTCAGATCCACTAGGTAGTGGTTACCAAATTATTCAATCACTTTATGCTATAGGTCCTGCAGGATTATTGGGTCTAGGTTTTGGTAAATCTATTCAAAAACAATTTTATCTTCCTGAACCACAAACAGATTTTATTTTTGCTATTATTTGTGAGGAGTTTGGTCTTGTCGGAGCTATAAGTGTAATTACCTTATTTATTAGTTTATTTTATATTATTTTAAAAATATCTCTAAGACAAAGTAATTTATTTGCAAAATATTTATCATTTGGATTAGGAATGCAAATACTACTTCAAGCGGCTCTTAATTTATGTGTAGTTACATCATTAATACCGGTTACTGGTGTTACACTTCCTTTTTTCTCTTATGGTGGTAGCTCACTTTTAGTTAGTATGATAAGCATAGGAATAATACTTAATGTTTGTGGAAATAGTAAATAACTAAAATAATCTTGTTTGCAAAAAAGTATCAAATAATAAGTTGTTACAATTTTTTGTAATAACTTTTTTTATTTATCATAATCTTTAATAGAAAAGGTGAGATATGGAAAATGAAAATGTAATTGCCTCATTAAGTAAAAGAGCAGGAGGAGAAATATATCTAGGTGTAGTTGGAGCAGTTAGAACCGGCAAATCAACTTTTATCAAAAGATTTATTGAAGGATTAGTTGTTCCAAATATTACTGATGAATATGAAAAGAAAAAATGCTTAGATGAGGTACCACAATCGGCTCAAGGAAAACAAGTTATGACCACAGAGCCAAAGTTTGTTCCTTCATCTGGAGCAAAAATTAAAGTTGACGAGTTTGAAACAAATATAAAACTTGTTGACTGTGTAGGGTATGTAATTAACGATGCTACCGGATTTTTAGATAGCGATGGGAATCCAAGAATGGTAAAAAGTCCGTGGTTTGATGATTATATTCCTTTAACAGAGGCAGCTGAACTTGGAACTGAAAAAGTTATAAAAGATCACGCTACTATTGGAATTGTTGTTACCACTGATGGAAGTATAACGGAAATTGCTAGAGAAAATTATGTTGCTGCTGAAGAAAAAGTTATTCACGAACTTAAAGAAATAGGTAAACCATTTATTGTAATTTTAAATTCTAAAACGCCAGAAAAACTTGAAACTAAAGACCTTGCTAAAAAAATGGAAGAAGAATATAACGTTCCTGTAATATGTTCAAGTGTTGATACTGTTTCAAAAGAGGAACTAAATGGTATGCTTAGAACAGCACTTTATGAATTTCCAGTAGTGGATATTAATGTAAACATTCCAAAATGGATTGATATTCTGCCTATGGAAAATGAAATTAAAATACACTACTTAGAAAAAATCAAGGAAGCTGTTTACAAGGTAAATAAACTAAAAGATGTTGATACTATTAATAATGTATTTTTAGAAAGTGAATATATTTCAAAAAGTTATATATCAAATTTTGATACGTCAACTGGAAATGTTACCATAACACTTGAAAGTAGTGATGAACTATATGAAAAGGTTTTAAAAGAAAGCATTGGTAATAAAGAAATAACTAAATCTAGTTTACTTAATATGTTTATATCTTATAACGAAAATGAAAGTGAACTTAAAAATATTAAAAGTGCTATTAAAATGGCTAAGAATACTGGCTATGGTATAATGCATCCCACTATTAAAGATATGAAACTTTCAACTCCAGAGATTATTAAACAAGGAAGTAGATTTGGTGTTAAATTGAAAGCTCAAGCAAGTTCAGTACATTTAATAAGGGTTGATGTAGAATCTACTTTTGAACCTATAATTGGCTCTGAAATGCAATCTAAAGAACTTATTGACTATATTATGAAAGATTACGAAACTGATAAAAATAGTATTTGGAAAAGTGAAATCTTTGGTCGAAGTTTAGAACAAATTGTCAAAGAGGGTATAGAGGCAAAACTTGCTATGATGCCAGAAAATGCTAGATTTAAACTTGCAAATACAGTTACAAAAATAGTTAATAAAGGTGCAAATAACTTAATTGCTATTGTAATTTAATAAAAAGTGCAAAGATTAATAAATTACGCACTTTTTTTATTTATAGATTTTTAATATTAATATATAAAAAAACCCACTTTAGTTAAGTGGGTAGACGGATTGGATCGTCTATGAATTGAAAAAATGAAAATAAATAAATTATAATCATTTTTTCTTAATGTCTTAGTTTTCTAAGACATTATTATTATATAAAATATAATCTAAAAAATCAAGAATATTTATAATTTTGTGATACTATTAAGTTATTTCTTAAAAAAAGTGCAAATGTTATGTAAAATATGCACTTTTTTTATTGATTTTTCTTTAGAATTTTGGTATCGTTAATTTGTAAGGTAGTTGGCCTTATAAATAATATAGGAGGTATTAAACATGTCTAAAACTGAATTAGTAGAATTTATTGCTAATAAAGCTGGCTTATCAAAAGCTGATGCAACTCGTGCATTAGATGCTTGCCTTGAAGGAATTGTTTCTGGTCTTAAAAATGACGGAAAAGTTACTTTAGTTGGTTTTGGTACTTTCTCTGCTAAAAAAAGAGCAGCTAGAGAAGGAATCAACCCACTTACTAAAGAACCTCTTAAAATTCCTGCAAAAACAGTTGCTTCATTTAAAGCTGGTAGCAAATTAAAAGACGCTTTAAATTAGTTTGAAAATAAAGACTAGAAATTCTAGTCTTTTTTCAATTTTTTTAAGTAAAAAACTTTACAAACCTTATAAAATAGTATATTATTTAATTAAGGTAGTGATAGAAAGTATGAACGATAATAAAAAAGTATTAACTTATTGTCCAAATTTTTATAAAATTATTGAGTTTAAACCAATCGAAGGTGATGAAGTTACTAAAGCCATCATTAAAATGTATAAAGAATATATTTTTAAAGTTGATATAAATGTTAATGAAAATATAATTGAAGTCGGTAAACTTGATGAAGCTGTATCAAAATACATTGATGATTATATATTTAGAAAAGAACTTAAAAAAGGTTTACAAGAATTAAAAGTAAAAAATGATTGCAAAGATATATTAAAATTTGTAATTGATTATATAATAAATTTATTTAATAGATACAAAGCCAGTAATACAAGAGTTATCTATATTTCCAGATGGATTTAATTAACTCTTTTTTTATTGGCTAAAATAAGAATTGGAATTACCAATATATATAAAATATAGGGAACCCTTTTATAAATATAAAGGAGGTATTCATAATTATTATTAATTACAAATGAAACTATAACTGTTATTAAAAATATTAATACTGTACCTATTTTAATAGTCAAAATACCATTAATTTTTTTGATAGAGTAAGATGTTAGATAATATAAATCAAAAAGCCATAATAATGAAATAAAATTTTCTACATTTTCAATAAATGATGATATTTGTATTTTTTTAAGTACCATATATTCTGGGTAACTATACATATTAATTAAACTTCTTCCTAAAATACTTACAATAGCAAAACAGATTATTAAACTAATTATATTAGTTATAATGTAAGAAGATATATAATCTTTAGTAGAGTAGTCTTCATCATTTAAAAGAATTAATGGGCAAGAGGATAGTATAGCATAAAAGAAAATACTTTTTATCATATTTTTATTTTTAAAGGTAAAAAGCGGTAAAATATTTTTAATTTCCATATGGGGCATTAAAGCAAGAAAGTTAAATATTATGGTGATTATACTAAAAAAAGTTAATGCAAGAGCAAGCCATTTCATTACATCTTTATCTTTAGTAGAAATATAATAGCTAAGTAATATACTTGGTAAAATAATAAATATTTTAGGTGTTTTATTAAGAAAAAATGATGATATGAAGGTAGTTATTATAATCGATGAAAGCAATATAAAAAACATATATAAAAGTATTTCAAATACTTTTGTTTTCTTGTTTAGTTTGATTTTTGAATAAATGAAGACAAAACATATTCCGAGTAAAATACCAAAAATAAATGAAATTAAGGTATTTGTTCCCACCAAAAAGAAGGAATAGGAGAAAAGTAGTCCTAAAGAAAGTGATCTTGATAAAAGATATATCTCTGATAATTTATATTTATTAGTTTTCAAAATTAAAGATCAATCCTTTCTTATCTATTTTAATATTTGTATTAAGTTTAAAATCAAAACTTTTAAATATATTCATTTCTTTTCTAGTCTTTTCATAGTATAGATTATTTACTTCGAGAATGTCTAAATTATCATTTTTAAGTACTTCGATAAATTTTAATAACTTTTCATTTAATATTTTTTTAAATTCATCATTAAGCTTATGATATGCTTTTTCATTCTTTAAATTAATGTTTGTTGTATTTACTTTTATTTCTCCTAAAGCATCAATGTTATAGATAACTTGACTATCTTTAATTTCTATTTTACCTTTGCCAGAGTAGATATTTACTGATATAATTTTATCATCTTCTTTTTTATTTAATGTTAAACTAGCTTTACCTTTGACAATTAAGTTAAATAATGCACTTTCTTCATTAGTTAATGTTTTTATATATTCATACTCTTTAAATGCTGATAATCCAAGTTCAATGATTTCATCTTTATCATTAAGAGTAAACGTATTTAATAGGGCATTAGATAGGTTATTTGCAAAAAACCTTGTGGTGGCTTCGAAGTTTTGATCAATTGAAATATTATTTTCATCTTCATTTGATTTAATCATTTTATATATTTTGTTACCAATATCTGGGTCTATTTTATCAGATTTATCTAAAATATCTTTAGCTTTAGCATTTTTAATTAAAATAAGGAAAAATTCGTTTTTTACATCAGGATTACGAAGAATATAATCTACAACATCTTTCATATGCTTTTTAGAAATTGTTTCATCAATAGCAATTATTTTTAAATGGTAAAAATAGGGCTTATTATTTACTTTTAATGAAGTATTATTAAAAGCATCAGTAATATTTTTGCCTTTGGCTGATATCGTGTAAGACTCATTAATTTTGCCCTCGCCAGTGGAGTTATCATTTAGTATTTCATATGTAACAATAAATTTTTCTTCAGTTTTATCATAATCAATACCTATTGAAGATATAAAGGCAAGATCATTAATTTCAGTATAGTTATAGCAACCGGTAAGCAAAACAATTATTACAATTAATAATATTTTTTTCATGATTTCTCCTTTGTGAAGTTACTTGATAAAAGTTCGCTTCTTTTGTTATTATGCATTTTAAATAAGGTTTCTTTAGCATAAGTTTTGTTAAAGGGGAGTAGGGGAAACATATACGGGTAACCAATTGATTTAGCACTAACAAGGTCAGTTAAAAAAACTAAAAACCCAATTAAAAGACCATATAGTCCTAAAAAGGATGCTCCAATTAAACAAATAAATCTATAATATCTTAAAGAATTGGTTACCTCGATTTCGGGAAAAATTAAACTTGATATATAAGTAAAAGAGGTAACAATAATCATTATTGGGGTAATAAGTCCTGCACTTACCGCAGACTCTCCTAAAACAAGGGCACCAAGTATTGATATAGCCGAACCATATTTTGTAGGAAATCTTAAATCACTTTCTCTTAAAATTTCACAAATACCAAGCATTAAAAAACACTCTATTATTGCAGGGAAGGGGATACCATTTCTTTGAATAGAAAAATTTATCATAAGACTCGAGGGAATGGCTTCTTGATTATAACCGACAATAGCAATATAAAATGCAGGGGTAACCACAGATAAAATATAGGATGCTAGTCTTAAAAATTTAGTTACATTAATATTAAAATCTTTTGTATAATCATCAGAAAATGGATTTATAAAATCAATAAAAAATGCTGGTAAGATTAAGGCGGTTGGACTATCATTTGCAAGTATTACTATTTTACCTTCGGCTAAAGCTCTTGCACATCTATCAGGTCTTTCGGTAGCAATTATCGTAGGTAAATGAGGATTTTCAGATAAATATTTTTTTAAGTTTTCACTATCGTTTATAAGGTCAATATCCACTTTTTCGAGTTTTTGATAAACCATATCAACAAGTTTAGTTTTAGTTATGCCTTCAATATATAATATGCCTATTTTAGTTTTAGAAATTCTCCCAATATCAAGATTTTTACATTTTAAATTGCTTGTTTTAATACGTCTTTTTATAAGCCCTAAATTAGTTTGATAATTTTCAATAAAGGCATTTCTCGGGCCTTTTAGTGATGGCTCTATTTCATTTACCGAAACACTCCTGTCAAGAGTAGCACGAGTTTCAATAGCATATATTTTATTTTGATTAATTACAATAGTAAAACCATTATATAAAAAGTATTCTATTTTATTAAACTTTATTTTATTAACATTACTGCCAGGTACTTCATTTTCAAAGTTATGAAGTTTATTTACACTAGTAATTCTTTTTAAAATATATTCATTAATTTTATCTTGACTTACTAAGGTATCAAAAAAAATAACATAGATACTATGAAAGGGATTGATTTTAACTTTTCTTATAACTAAATCATCATTTTCTAAAAACATTTCCTTTATTTTATTTATCATATCTATAGTATGGCCTTATTATTAAAAAATATGATATATATGATATAGTTCGATAAATTAATTAAATTTTATTATTGAATATCATTAACAACATATAGTTAATTATGGTATATTGAATTTGCGTAGAAAAATTTTAAATCATTTTTTATTGGAAGTTGTTACGACAGCAACCTGATTTTTTTGTTTTAAGAGATATTTTTATTGTACTGTAAAGTAATGTAAAATAGTCATTAAAAGTTTGCACTTATTTATATATAGTGATAAAATACTAGTTATGAAGAAGTTGTCAAAAATTGGAATTATTTTAAGTTTTATTTTAACTATATGTTTCTTATTTGGTTATTCAATTAAAAAGTTTCATATTATAGATCATTTATTTTATAAAAGAAATATTATAAAAAGTCTTTTTGGATTTATAATTATTTTCATTTTACTTTATTTATTAATAGTGGGAATATATAAATTATTTGATAAATTAAAAACTAGTCAAAAAGGGAACAAATTATATAATTTTATATTTGAAAAAAATCCTTTACTTATTACTTTTATTATATTTTTTGCATTTAGCATTCCAATAATTATATTTTTTTATCCTGGACCAGTACATTGGGATGGTTTGCAGGAACTTAATTATTTTTATAGAATAGATAAGTTTTCTAATCATCATCCCGTATTTCCAACTTTACTGATGGGATTTGCAATGAAATTAGGTAGACTTATTTATAATGATAACTTAGGAGTCTTTTTATATACTTTTCCACAGATGATCTTTTCATCATTTACATTTGCATATATATTTAAATTTATGAAAGATGTTGATACACCAAAAATAATAAGAATAATTACTTTTATATTTTTCTTATTTAATCCAGTATGGTATATAAATGGGTATACCATTGTAAAGGATACTTATTATTATTTATTCTTTATTTGGTTTTTAATATATTATTATAAGTTTTATATGGAAAATACTAGGAAAAATGGAGTTATACTTTTTTTAGCAAGTTTAATGGTTATTTTATTTAGAAATAATGGAATTTATATTATTATTGTCTCACTTATACCATTTGTCTTTAGAAAAGATATTAGGAAAGTAATATTATCGTTTATCGCTACATTTTTAGTATTTCAATTTGGTTATAATAAAGCATTAGATTATTTTAAAGTTGAGCCCTCGAATATAAGAGAAACATTATCGGTTCCAATACAGCAAACTGCTAGATACATTAAATATTATGATAATGAACTTACCGATAAAGAAAGAGAATATGTAGAAAATCTTTATCGTATGAGTATTAAAGAAATCAAAAAGAAATATCAGCCTGAACTTTCTGATCCTGTTAAATTTCCTTGGAAAGTTAATGATAAAAAAGAATTATTAGAGTATTTTAAATTTTGGTTTAAATGTTTAAAAAAACATCCTAAAGTGTATGTAGATAGTTTCTTAGAAAATTATTATGGATATTTCTATCCTCTTAAAAAAGATTATAAAGATGGAGTTGCGTGGTTTATCGTAGTTTATAATAAAAGAGTTAATACCGGATATTTTAATTTACATTATCTTAAGGTTTTTAAAGCAGAAAGAAATTTTATTACTAACTTTACAAATAAATTAAAGGTTACAAAAGGTGTTGGATTAATATATAATACTGGAGTTTATACTTGGCTACTATTAATATTAATGGGCTATGCAATATATAAAAAAAGGTATATTAATTTATTATTTTCTATCCCAATTGTATTAACACTTGCATTTTGTTTCTTATCTCCAGTAAATGCTTATTTGAGATATATGAATCCCATTATAGTGGTTATTCCAATATATCTTGCAATAGTTCTCAAAAATAATAAGATTAATTTAAAATAGTAAAGTAAAAATAAATCATAATAAAAGGGAAGGGGTTACCTTCCTTTTTCATATATAATGCTTATTTAACTCTTGAGTTAGCTCTAGCATTTGTAGAATTACTTCTTGCAGATTGTGAATTACTTCTAGCGTTGTTTCTTGCTTTAGCTTTACAAGTTCTAGCATTACTTCTTGAATTACTCATTTATTTCCTCCTGATAATATTATGGACTACTTTTATAAAAATACTATGGAAATAATTGGTATGTGTTTTACTGAAATTTCTTTAATTAATATTATTTTACATTCACCATATTTTTTATCAATAATTTTTTATTTTTTGAATTTTAGAATTTAAAGGAACAAATCAAAGAATTTTACCATCCTGTCAATTAAATTTATTAATAATTATTTACAAAAAAAATATAATTTAATATGAATATAATTAATGCTTTGTTAGTATCTTTATTTGCCTCATTTTCAACTTGTTTAGGTTGCGTGTTTTTGTTTGTTAAAATTAAAAGTCAAAATATAAATAAATTTATTACATTTTCTTTATCTTTTTCAATTGCTATTATGATTGGAATTAGTATATTTGATTTACTTCCTAGTTCAATATTTATAATAATTAATAGATATAAAATATGGTCAATATTATTATTTAGCTTATTATTTTTATGCAGTTATTATCTAATTAAATATATAAGTAATCTTTTATCAAAATATGAAAATAATTTATATAAATTAGGAATTTTATCAATGGTTGTTTTAATTATGCATAATCTACCCGAAGGAGTAATTACATTCATAAGTAGTTATAAAGATTTAAATTTAGGTATTAAGATGGCAGTTGCAATAGCACTTCATAATTTTCCCGAAGGCATTGCTATCGCAGTTCCAATATATTATGCCACTGGAAGTCGTAAAAAAGCTTTTTTAAACACCTTTTTAAGTGGTTTTTCAGAGTTTATTGGGGCAATTTTATCATATTTATTTTTAGCAAGATTTGTAAGTGTAATAACTCTTTCTTTAATACTTACTGGTGTAGCTTTTTTAATGATAACTTTATCTATTGAACAAATGCTTCCTAAGGTACTTTCTTATAAAGAAAATAAATTTATGAACTTAGGCTTTATTTTAGGCTTTATTATTATCCTAATTAGTATTATAATTTAATTATGAAAAGAGTAGGAATATTAACAAGAGAAGAAAATTTAAATAATAAGGAGATATTATATATACCTAAAAATATATATAATAAATTAAATGGTAAGGCCCAGGTTATTTTAATACCTTTTACTTTAAATGATGATTTTAATAAGGTTAAGGAAATAATTGATATTTGTGATGGAATAATTCTTCCTGGTGGAGATGATATTTATCCTTTAGAACTTGAGGTAGTAAAATACCTTTATAAGTTAGATAAACCACTTTTAGGAATATGTTTAGGTATGCAGACTATGGGAGTAGCACTTAATGGAAAATTTGGACATTTAAATACTTTAGAGCATAAAAGCAAAGATAAGTATGTGCATAGTGTAGATATATATAAAGATAGTTTATTATACTCTATTATAGGTAAGAAAAAAATAATGGTGAACTCAAGACATAAAGACTATGTGGAAAGTACAAATTTAACTGTGGGAGCAGTTTGTAATGATATAATCGAAGAGGTTGAGGATAAAAATAAAAAATGTTTTATTGGTGTGCAGTGGCATCCTGAAGATTTAGACAATGAAAATTCTGAAAAATTATTTAATTTCTTTATAAATAAACTCTAAAGTATGGTATACTAAATATATAGTAAAGGTGGTAAAAAAAGTGAAAAGATTTATTATTTTAATTATTATGATTATTTTACCGATAATGGTAAATGCGAAAGATATTACAAGTGAATGTAAAATAAAGGTTGGTTACTATTCTACAAAAGATATTACTGATGATAATTTTTCAACATTTTTAACTAAATCTAAAAATTATGCATTAAATGTTGAATGTGAAGAAAATATTAAAAATGTTTATATTATGTATCACGATCACACAACAAAGGGTAAAATTTTATTTGATAATTATGAAAATGTTGTTGGACAAAATGGTTATTTACATGAACTTATAAAAGTAAATAATAATGTTAATACATTCAAAATACAGTATGAAGATGAGTTCTCTATTGCAGATATTTATATTTATAATGATGATAACTTACCTGATATGGTTCAAGATTGGAAAAATTTAGATACTGCAGATTTAATGCTATTTACAACTCACGCTGATGACGAACAACTTTTTTTTGCAGGATTAATGCCAACATATGTTGATGCTGGCAAAAAGATTCAAGTAGTGTATTTTACTAGACATACAAATAATGTTTTAAGATATCACGAACTTTTAAATGGATTATGGGCTGTTGGAATTAAATACTATCCAGTTATTAGTGATTTTCCAGATGCTTGGGCATCAACAAGGGATGGAGCATTATTAAATTTACAAAATGCAGGTTTTTCACTCGAGGATGCAATAGATTATGAAGTAACACAAATAAGAAAATATAAACCTTATGTAGTCGTAGGTCATGATGAAAAAGGGGAGTATTCTCACGGACAACATATGCTTAATACTTATGTTTTAGAAAGTGCTTATAAACTTGCATATGATAAAAACTATACAATCGAGGGAGTAGGGTATGAGCCATGGCAAATTCAAAAGCTATATTTACATTTATATAAGGAAAATCCGATTGTTTTAGACTACGATAAACCACTTTCAACATTCGGAGGTAAAACAGCTTATGAAGTATCAAAAATAGGTTATTCGTATCATTTATCGCAACAATATACTTGGTTCACTGATTGGCTTAATGGAAAGAATAATTCATTTACTAGCGCAACTCAAATTAAAACTTATAGTCCATGTGAATATGGATTATACTATAGTGCAGTTGGCGAAGATGAAGAAAAAAATAATATGTTTGAAAATGTTAAAGACACTAAAAATACTAAAGAACCAATTAAGGATGATCAAAATCAAGATCAAAATACTACGGTTGATATAAATGACCATACAATGCAAAGTAATATACTTTTATATGTTGCTATTGGTATAGTCCTTATTATTATAATTATATTAATAATCAGTTTAGTTAGATAATGAAAAAGAAACATAAGTTAACATAATATATATTATACGAAGTCAATAATTTATATAAAAGTATAGATAATTTAAGCATCAATTTATTAGTTCATTGATGCTTTTTTTATTGTAAATATTATTTAAGTTAGAATTTTAATTTATAATTTAGTTACAACAAAAAATTAATTTTAATATTCATAATTTTATTTAAATTTAAAATTATGAATTATATAGAACATTATTAAATATAAATAAAGTATTATTTACCTTATTAAATATAAAATAAGGTTATAATATAATACCTTATTAATATATAAATAAGGATATATATACGTATATTTTATTTCACTAAAAAATAGGGTAGTCCCCTATTTCTTTTTGTCTTCTGTAATACCGCACATTTTTCTAGATTCAATCTCAGCAATCTTTTCAAATACTTCAGTAGCATTTTCTGCATTTATATCAGAGTAACCAAGTTCATGTAATGCTTGAACTCTAATTGTATTTAGAGCTTGTGTACGACCAATTTTTTCTTGTTTTTTTAGTTCAATTTCACGAATAAATCTTTTTCTTGATTCAGCAACTTTACTTTTTGAGGCTCCCCCATTATTATATAAAGTTAAACCGGAATATAATATTCCTTCGAAAATAAATTGTTTGTCTTCATTATAAAGAAACTCATCCGGATCAATAAATCCATTTGTTTTAGCTATATAGGCAAGCATATATTTAATTTCCGGTACATTTTCCATCGAAGAAAGTAGGTAATAGATATATTGTACTGTCCCCTTCTCTGCTTTTGAGCCATCAATTAACTTTTCCTTAAGTAAATATACTATATCAGATAAAAGGCATTTATCATCTCTTGTAATTCCACTCAAATCAAAATTATTTGTCATATTTTCTTCCTTTTGAGATGTACTATTTAATTTTTTTTCAATTCTAAGCATATATTCAGTTGTTACTTTAATTTTATCAAAGCCTTTAAAAGTTGATGTATCTATTTCTAATAATTGAAATAATAATGCTTTTTTTTCTTTAGGCCAATTATTAATATCTTCAAATGTCAAATAATTGTAAACCATTTGCCTTGATACTCCTAAATATTTTGCTAATTTTACTTTAGATATTCCTAAATCTTGTAATAATTTGTTTAATGTGTTCATAAATTCTCTTGTACTCCTTTACATTTTTATTATACATTACTTAACACTATTTTGTAAACCTATTTTAATATTATTCAATATTATTTTCAAGTTTAACGCTTACTAGTTTAGATACCCCACTCTCTTGCATAGTTACACCATATAGGTTACTAGCATATTCCATCATTTTCTTTTTATGGGTAATTAATATAAATTGACTAATATTTTGCATACTTTTTAAATAATCACCAAACATTGATACATTTTCTTCATCAAGTGGTGCCTCAACTTCATCAAGTACAATGAATGGAGCAGGTTTAACATTAAGTATTGCAAATATAAGACATATTGCCGTAAGGGCTTTTTCTCCACCAGATAACATCGATGTTGAATTAAGTTTTTTTCCAGGAGGAACCGCTAAAATAGAGATTCCAGTATTAAGTAAATCATTTTCATCGATTAATTTTAAAACACCATTTCCACCTTTGAACATTTTTCTAAATACAATAGAATATTCAGTAGATATTTTATCAAATGTTTCTTTAAAGCGTTTTTTCATAATATCATCCATTTCATCAATAATATTATAAAGTTCTTTTGAGGATGCCTCTAAATCATCTTTTTGACCTGCTAAAAAGTCGTATCTTTTACTTAATCTATCATATTCTGAAATACTTCCTATATTAATATTTGTAAGTCCTTTTAAATCATTTTTATATTTAATAACAATTTCTCTAGCCTCTTCAGGATCCATTGTAAGTTCATAAGATTTTAAAGCATTTTCATAAGTCATATTATACTCATTTTGAAGGTTATCAAGAAGTGCATCCATTTTAACCTCTAACTTGCCTATTTCTATTTCATTATTTTTAATTAAACTTTCATTCTTATTATACTTACTATTTACTTCATTAATCTTTCTTTCCAAATCTTCGATTTTATTATTTAAATCAAACTTTCGAGATTTTAAAGAAATAAGGTTATTTTCAAGTATTTCTTTTTCTTTAGATTTACTATTAAGTGTGTATAATATTTCCTCAATTTTATCATTTAAAGTATTATTATTAAGGTTTTTAAAGCCATCAATATTACTTTCTGTATATGTAAGCTTATCTTTAGTTTCTGATAACACTCTTTCTTTATTTTCAATTAACACTCTTTTTTCAGTTAGCTTATAATTAATTTCACTAATCTCTTTTTCAAGTTCTTCATATTTATCATTAGCATTATCTAAAGTAACTGATATACTTTGAAGTAATCCTTTTTTATCATTATATTCATTTTGCATATGTAAAAGGTTTAATTTATCATCATTATTTGTATTTATTGTACCACCACTTACAGCGCCACCTGAATATAGGATATCGCCCTCTAAAGAGACTATTTTATATTTATAATCTATCTTTTTACCAATTTTATTTGCATCATCAAGACTATCTACGATAATAACATTACCAAGTTGGTTTTCAATAATATTTTTGTATTTTTTATCATAACTTACAAGATCAGATGCAATTCCAATAAAACCAGGTAAATCCTTAATACTAGTTAATGCTGCATTATCAATATATCTTGATTTTATGGTATCAAGTGGGAAGAATGTACATCTTCCTAAACCAAAGTTTTTAAGATATTTAATAGCTCTTTTTGCACTATCAAAATCAGTTGTTACTATAAAGTTTTTGGCCGCTCCCAAAGAGGAAGAAATGGCAAGTTTATGAGCATCATTTACCTCGATTAAGTTTTCAATACGGTCACATATTCCGCTTAATGCTTTTGAATTTAAAACTGCTGCAATACTTTTTGGCAAGAAAGAATTATTTTCAATATTACTTTTGGCAATATTAACTCTGTTTTCTAAATCAAATAGTTCTTTGGATTTAACATTGTAATCACTTTTTAAAGTAGTTATTTTAATTTTTTCCTTTAATTGAGTATTATTTTTATCATTATATTCCTTAATTAAAGTGTTATATTCATCTTTTAAAGATTTTATTTCGCTATCAAGGACAGCAATGTTTTTCTCAATAGACAGTTTTTCTTCCTTAAGTCTAAGTAGGTTTTCATTAATAGCACTTTCATTTACACTTAATTTAACTCTTTCTAAATTAATTTGCTTTTGACTTTGAAGTCTAGAAATATCATCATTAATTTGAATAATTTGTTCATTTGATTTAGTTATTTCTTCATCCATTTGTAAAAGTATTAATTTAAGTTTTTCAAGTTCCTCAGGATGCAGAAAAACATTTACTTCTTGCTCTTTTTTTAGTTTATTATTCTCAAGTTTAATGTTTTCATATCTTTCTTTTATATTTAGAAGTCCTGAATAACAAAATGATGCTTTATATTTTTCAGGCTTTCTTAATGCTGCATTAACAGCACCATAACCTCCCATTGACATTCCTGCTATATAGGTATCTTCTCTTTTTGTCGATAAACCAAACCAGTCAGTGCAGGTTCTAATCAGTTCATCTGTAAGAAACTGAAAATATTTTTTTCCATGCACGTTATCAACATAACATTTATTATTGGCAGATATCATTATTACAGCAATGTTTGTGTTTTCCACATACCCGGATACTTTTGACCTTGTTATCCAGGTTGTATAATCTCCACCTGCACCATGCAGAAGATATAATGTTTTGTAATTTCCTCTACCCTGTGGAATCAAAGCACTAATCATTACAGGCATACCTAATGCTTTGGATTCATAATTTATGGTTAAATATGCCATACAAATCCTCGTTTCTATTTCTTACTTTAATCAAACCTGTTTATTATCATGTATCTGCGAATATTTACTATATTAAATATAGACACGTTTCCACTTGATTGCACATGTAGCGGTACATAAGCGACTAAAATACAGTCGCTAAGTACCGGCATGTGCAAACAGTCTATATTTAACATAGAAATTTTCTTAGATACATGATAATAAACAGGCTGCCACAGCCTAGAATTGAAACTACGTATTTGTAGTTATATTTAATCTCTGTTGTGACAGCCTGTTATTTGTTATATTTTATTCTATTGTTTCTGATGAATCTACATCATCTTCGTTAACTTCGCTATTGTCTTCTTCAAATCCAGGAGCATCTTTGCCTTCCTCATCAGCAGGCTGTTTTCTAACCTTTGATACTGTTGCAACCTTAACTCCTTCATCAAGATTTATTAACTTAACTCCTGATGTTATTCTTCCAAGATTTGATATATCAGAACACTCAAGTCTTATAATAATGCCTTCTGTTGTGATAAGCATTATTTCTCTTGAATCATCAACTGCCTTAGCACCTATAACAAAACCTGTTTTATCTGTTATCTTATAACATTTTACACCTTTTCCGCCACGATGCTGTACGGCATATTCTTCTATATCGGTACGTTTACCCATACCATTTTCAGATACAATAAGCATAGAATTACCCTGGCTGCTTAACTGGACTCCTACTACTTCGTCCTCATCCATAAGATTCATACCTATAACACCCATAGCTGTTCTTCCTGTAGGTCTTACATCTGTAGCTTTAAATCTTATACACTGTCCAAGCTTAGTAACCATAAGCACTTCATCTTCATCATTTGCAAGCTTAACTTCAATAAGTTCGTCATCTTCTCTTAAAGTTATTGCCTGAATACCTGTCTTTCTTATATTTGCAAATTCGCTGACAGGTGTTTTCTTAACTATACCTTTTCTTGTGGCCATGAAAAGATAATCATTATCTTTAAGTGCATCAACCTTTACAGGTACAACTGCTGTAATTGTCTCTCCTGCCTGAAGCTGAAGAAGGTTAATTATAGCTGTTCCTCTTGAAGTACGGCTTGCCTCAGGTATTTCGTATGCCTTGAGCTTATAAGCACGTCCCATATTAGTAAAGAATGTAAGTATATGATGTGAAGTTGTCATAAACAAATCTTCAATATAATCTTCCTCAAGAGTCTGCATTCCCTTGATTCCTTTACCTCCACGATGCTGGCTCTTAAAGTTATCAGGTGTCATTCTCTTAACATAACCTAAGTTAGTTCTGGCTATAACTACAGGTTCATCAGGAATTAAATCTTCCATTGAAAGATCATATTCATCAAATCCGATTGATGTTCTTCTGTCATCTCCATATTTGTTAGATATTTCAATGATTTCTTCTTTTATTACTGAAAGAAGCTTATTCTTATCTGCAAGTATTGCCTTGTATTCTGCTATTCTTGCAAGTAATTCCTTTAATTCTGCTTCAAGCTTTTCCCTTTCCAGACCTGTCAATGCTCTAAGACGCATATCTACTATAGCCTGTGCCTGAACATCACTTAACTGAAATTCTTTTATCAAATTTTCTTTTGCAATCTGTACGTTTGCAGAACTTCTGATTATTGAAATAACTCTGTCTATATTATCAAGAGCTATCATTAAGCCCTCTAATATATGAGCTCTTTCCTCAGCCTTATTAAGATCATACTTAGTTCTTCTTGTAACAACATCTTCCTGATGAAGAAGATAGTATTTAAGCATTTCATAAAGATTAAGAATCTTAGGCTGATTATCAACTAATGCAAGCATTATTACGCCAAATGTATCCTGAAGCTGTGTATGCTTGTAAAGCTGATTAAGAATTATATTAGGATTAACATCTCTTCTTAACTCGATGGCAATTCTCATTCCTTCTCTGTCTGATTCATCTCTTAAATCTGTTATTCCATCTATTTTCTTATCTCTTACAAGTTCAGCTATCTTCTCTATAAGCTTAGCTTTATTAACCATGTATGGAAGTTCAGTTACAACTATTCTGTTCTTTCCATTATTCATTGGCTCAATATTAGTAACAGCACGGACTCTTATCTTGGCTCTTCCTGTCCTATAAGCTTCTTCTATGGCCATCTTTCCTATAATTGTTCCACCTGTAGGAAAATCCGGTCCTTTTACTATTTCTAATATTTCTTCAAGCTCTGTTTCTCTGTCTTCATTTATCTTATTATCTATAATCTTGACAACAGCAGCTATTATTTCTCTTAAATTATGTGGAGGAATATTAGTTGCCATACCAACTGCAATACCTGATGTACCATTTACTAAAAGATTAGGATATCTTGAAGGAAGTACTGTAGGTTCTTTTTCAGTCTCATCAAAGTTAGGTATAAAATCTACTGTATCTTTTTCAATATCTCTGGTCATTTCCATAGATATTTTACTTAATCTTGCCTCTGTATATCGCATAGCGGCAGCACCGTCACCATCTACCGAACCGAAATTTCCATGTCCGTCTACCAATGGATATCTTGTATTGAAATCCTGAGCAAGCTTAACTAAAGCCTCATAGATTGATGAATCTCCATGTGGATGATATTTACCCATAACATCACCGACTGCACGAGCAGATTTTTTATATGGTTTATCATAGGTATTTTTTTCTTTATACATTCCAAAAAGTATTCTTCT
>OJAW01000152.1_pt1 | contig 54636 bp, 62 predicted proteins | sample 1589151 | NCBI WGS metagenome assembly OJAW01 (sample SAMN03283290) | human gut metagenome | biome: human-associated habitat; material: feces | host: Homo sapiens | place: Peru | collected 2012
GCAGTTTAGCTTGTAACTGTTGCAGTTTAGCTTGTAACTGTTGCAGTTTAGCTTGCAGTGACTGCAGCTTGGACTGCAATGTAGCAAGTGGGTCTGCCTTGGCTGTTGCAGTAGTAGCAGCAGTGGCAGGCGCGTCTACCTTGTCTGCAGTGGACTCTACCATATCTGCCACTTCAATGTATGATTTTTCGCTCATGTTTTGCCTCCTATGTGTATTATTAGACCGCGTCTGTACCTCCAACACAACTGCCCCCGTTTAGGAGTGTTTTTGTGCATATTGCACTACTGGAAGATAATGTAATGAACTGGCTGTTACGCCCATATGTCTAATGTATCTAAACTGTTTCCTACCCAAAATGCTATCAATAATTAGACTATCATCACTACTTGTGTACAAACTATGGACAGTATACAGAATGTGTGAACAACCAGGTACCTAATGAGATATGTCCAAGTGGTGTCAATTGTTTGATACTACGGCTATAGAATCGTAACGGTTCAGTCACGAATGTACAAGGTGTACAAGTGACCCTACGTTTACCCTCTGTGCAGTTGTGCAATTTACGAATTTTCCTTCAGAATATCTAATTCAAATTTCCCTAAAATTTTTACAGTTGAACCTCTAATATAACTCCACTTTTACTCTCTTTTAGCTCCTCTCTTCTCCTCCTTACTCTATCTATACTTTTTCTTTTACTAAGATTGTTAGAGGGTATATGGTACAAAATTTTGTTGAAAAACGGTATAAAAATTAGAGAGATAAAAGTGTTGTGCATATTGCTGTTTAGCTGTTTGTGCTGTCTGGTACTGGACCCTCATCTGTAGTTGCAGGGTAATCTTTGTGGTACAACTCTTTGTAGATAGCACAAGCTGCCTTGTACTCCTTAGCATAGTATTCTGCTATACCGATGGGGTTGTATTTTACTGCAACACGATATAGCTGCAATGTGTCTTCGCATCTGTTATTGATAGCAAGTGAAATGGTGTTGACTTCTTCACTGTTGAAAGTGTACTCTCCTGTAATTGCATTACGTTTCATTGTTTGTACTCCTTTGTGTTATAGGCTCGTAGAGCGTGCTACAAGGCGTTTTGTGGTATTAGGGTATTAGTTATACCCCTGATGTAGCATTGACCTCTACGGTGCCTTATTTCGGCTCTGTGCGTGTGTGGGTATTTTAGGGTGCTTACTGATACGGCGTGCTGTGACGCTGGTACGGTGTACAATAGTGAGGCATTCTCCGGGCTACCGTGTACTGTATCCGGTGTCCGATATTAGCCGGGCTAATGCCCGGTAGCACATGGTCAACTGAAGGGGCGGAATTTTAGAACGAGAACAATTCTTATTCTATACTTGATGTAGTATGTTTTATAACGAGAATTGTTCTTATTCTACATTTCCGCTCCCGTGCTCGGTGCCGATGGGGTGTCCACGGTGGGTCTACGGTGTGCGTTACTTCACCTCCGACAGCGCCATCCTGTAGATGTTATCCTTGGTGATCACGTAGAAGTCTGTATCCGTGGTGAATGCTGCGCTGAACTGGCTGCTGTTGTGTCCTACAACGCGCAGACTGTAGCCGTCGAACTCATGCATAATGTCCTCGCAACGCTCAAACGCGCGAACCTTGTAGACAGAGGGTCTACCGTACGCTTTGTAGATAGTGTTCTCTGTACTGTTGAGCCAACGCTGATAGTAGCTGTTGAGGTCTTTGTCTTTTGCTGTGTACATAGTGTTTACTCCTTCCTACTTCTGTGCCTATGGGTTAGGCTACATGGTTAAACAATTGAGGGAGCAGTTGCCCCCTCTTGTTGTTACATACTTGCCAGTTGCGCCTGCAGTTTCTGCAGCTGCTCCATCTGCTTCTTGATCTGCTGCTCCAGCGCGTAGCGCGGGCTATTCATGCGTTCGATGGCTGCCGTTCTCATGCTGTCGTACTGCTTGCGCTCCTCTTCCGTCAGGACGTCGTACCAGTACGGCAAGCGGTCGGACTTGGTGCGCGATGTTGCCGGGTCGGTTGCCGGTGCGTAGCCGTAACGCGGGACAAGTGTGTAGCCGTCCGCGCCGACCTTGTCAACGGTCAAGAATTTGCGCCCCGCCTCATTCTCCGGTAGCACAAGATCCACGCGCCCCGTGCGCGGGTCAATAGACCGTTCGGTGATTTCCGTGTTGGTGATAACTCCGTCGCGTTCGGTGACAAGATAGTACTTGCCCCCGGCATAGGTGACACGCTCCACAGCGCGGGCGGGTGTCTTGTCTACTGTGTCAATGGTCCCGTGTACGGGTTCGGTTACAAGTGCGGTTCTGTTGGTGATTTTCATAGCTATAAAGCCTCCTTATTGTGTATGGTGTACAGTGTATCCGTGCGCCCGCTTAACTGTACGGGCGGCGGTGCTATGCGGTTTTCAAAGATCACCCGCTACAGGCTACAGGCACCAACCTGTACGCCCTGTAGGCGGTTCACCCTGTCCCCGTTGGGGGTGGGTGCTTTTCCTTACACCTTATATTGTTTGAATCATATTAAAAAACGGGGCATCCGGGGTCGCTCAGGAGCGCTGGTATTAGATTTTCATACATTTCCCTCATAAAAATCTATCATATTTGAACTATATTGAACTATATTAACTCGATAACCCGTAATAAGTAGTACCTCTCCAAAATATAGCGTATAATAGTAATATCACAGCGCACACATACTGTTAGAAAGGAGTCATAACCATGAGTGAAAGAGCCATAGTCAGCAACAAGAGTTACCGAGAGCTATTAGAGACACGAAACGTCTTTGCAGATCCAGCCTATTGTCGTGAAGCCTGGAAGAGTGTAGGTACTGCAATACTGTTAAGTCCGGCTATAGGGTGTATAGGGGACATTGATACGCGGGAGGGAGCAATAGAGAGCTATACATATAGGAAGCTGTGCGAAGAGCTGAAAGAAATAGACGGTAAGGGTAAGGGTAGACAGCCGAGCGAGCTTGAGATGATATTCCACTGTCAAGCAGCGCGAGCGCGGTTCGACACGAGTGCTGCGGTGTTCGTGCGGGATACGGTGGGAGCAAAGCCTATTGATGAGTCTAAGGTAACTGTAGGGAGGAGTCAGTACGAGGAGATGAGTGATGACGAGCTGGAGGCGCTGTTAAGGTATAGGCAACAGAGGGACGGGGGTAAGATGTATACGGTAGAGCCTACTGACACTGACACCGGCACAGAGGAGCCTAACGGTACCCCCACTGCCACTATTGCAGACCCGGAGGGTGGTCATATTGCAGACAGCCCCGATGGGTTTATTGCCACTATTGCAGACACAGAGGGTGACCCGGCGTCCACTATTGCAGACACAGAGGGTGACCCGGCGTCCACTATTGCAGACAGTCATACTGCCTCCAGTGGCACTATTACAGATGATACTATTGCCCCCATTGCAGACAGCGAGGCGCAAGCATGATAGTAGCTATCATAATAGCGCACAGTGACGTGATAGTTGTTGGTATAGTCGGTGTGGTGTATTTAGTCAGGCACATAGTAAGGAGAGATAAGTATGATCGACGAGAGAGCATACGCTAAAGCAGTAGGAGAGAACGTCAATAGTGCAACTGAAGTACCGTCGGTACAGAGGGTACACCCTATTGGCAGCGTCCCTGTCTACGGCGAGAAGGAGTACCCTGCATGGTGTTACGGCGTAAGTCCTTGGAGCGGCAAGGAGCTTGGTAACACATTGGAGGGAGAGGTAGAGCGGAGACGGTGCAGGCGGGACTATGGGGAGTATGTTAGAGTAGCGAACGAGGGCTATTACATGGCTCACGTCAACCGGTACATCTGTGACGTTGTGCAGGCATTCTTGGAAGCCAAGACAGACAAGGCGTTGGACATATTGCTATTGAGTCTGCCACCAAGACATAGTAAAACTTTCACGATAACCGAGACACTTCCCTCATGGTTTCTTGGCAAGAACCCTACTGGTAATGTCATTATTTGCGGCTACGAGGGTACATTTGCTGAAGGGTTCAGTAGACGGAATCGGGACAAGTTCAACCGGTACGCGAAAGACATATTCCGTGTTGAGGAGAACCCTAACATACAGGGTGTCGCGCAGTGGGAGACAGCTGCTGGAGGACGATGCCGTGCTGCCGGCTTGAAAGGTGGTATTACCGGTTTCGGTGCTGAACTATTCATCATTGACGACCCGATCAAGAACCAAGAGATGGCAGAGAGCGAGACGGTACTGTCCAAGATCCATGACGAGATGGGACCGAGCGTACAGTCGCGTATTCATCCGGGCGGTAAGCTGATCGTCATACAGACGCGGTGGGTTGAGAACGACGTGATTGGGTACATACAGAGTAACTGGAGCGACTACGTGTGGGCAGACATCAACCTGCCATGCGAGTGCGAGGACGAGGCTACTGATCCACTGCACAGGCGGCTGGGTGACTCCCTGATGGGTGATCACATGGGAGACTTTGACCTGCCGCAGAGGATCCGTAACGACAATATCTGGTTAAAGTCTAAGAAAATGCTGGTATGTGCCGGTGAGGGCGAGCGTGTATGGAACGCGCTGTACCAAGGGCATCCGAGCGCGCAGAATGGTAACCTGTTCCGGGACAACTGGTGGAAGCGGTACTGTCGTAAGATCGGTGGAGAGACTGAGGACGGTGGGAGCTATAGTAGGATCGACATCGCCGACATGGAGTACACTTGTCTCTCTGTAGACGCTACATTCAAGAAGACGGAGACGAGTGACCGTGTAGCTATCACATTGTGGGGCTTGAGTCAGAAGAACGCGTACCTGTACAAGCTGATCAACAAGCGCATGGGATTCACGGAGACTGTGGAGAGGATAAAGAGACTATGCGGCGAGTACCCCGGCATCGATCAACTCATCATTGAGGACAAGGCTAACGGGTCGGCTATCATTGACACATTGAAATACACTGACGGCATACCACCTATTGTAGCGGTGAACCCGCTGGGCGGTAAATATAGCCGTGCGCAAGCTGTGAGTCCATTCATTGCAGGCGGCAGCGTGTACATCCCTGTTGATTTCACGGAGAGCGAGCGGCGCGAGATAGAGGACGACAACCACATTGAAACAGGCTACGGGCGGTTCCTGTACCAGATGAGTCACTTCCCGTTCGCCAAGAATGATGATATGGTGGACAGTATGTCACAGGCGCTATCGAGACTGATCAAGATAGTGACCGGCGAGGATCCTGCACCGGAGAAACGGTGGACGCGGTTTACTAAATGGTATCCAGATATGTGGGAGGACTTCGAGCAGATGAACAGTATGGAGCAGGAGGAGTTCATCCGTACGTATGGGGCGCCGTTGGAGTGGGAGGATAATTAAGGTAGATACATATAGATACATATAGGGTGGTCTCTTGCAGGCTACCCTATTGCTATATTGCCCCGACGGTACCTACTATTACCATATTGTACACGCGGTGTGAACGACGTATAATAATAGTAGAAACTACAAGAAAGGAGACGTAGACTATATGTCAAAGGGAGCAAGCCGGATTGACCTCTACTTGCAGAGCGAGAGACTGAAGCCATATTGTAATACAGATAGTGAGAATGAGCGCGTTAACGCATTCGTCACATTGTACGCTATGGCAAAGAGTGCGCGTGATGCAACGGAGGAGTGCAATCCTGCTAATTTGGAAAAGTGGCGTAAAGCCTACAATGGTACACTGAACGCCTTGAAGGCAGACGGTACCGAGAGCAATCGCAGAACGCGGCAATTGCGCAAGATGTGTTACGAGCTGATTGAGAGCAAGGTGGATAACAGTATCCCGATGCCTAAGATCAGTCCGCGATACAAGACTGACCTACCTCTGGTAGAGACTACCGAGAACTTCCTGAAATTCGAGATGGACCGAGTGCTTACTTGGTACGACAACGACAAGAGTGAGCGTTCCACCTACATTGACGGTACCGGCTGGTACAAGGTGTGGTGGGACAGCTTGGACAACACGCATGAGCGGAGCGGTGACGTACGTGTCATGTTCCGCACAACCGATCAGATCATTCCGCAGCCGGGGGTATCGGACTACCGGCAGCTGGAGTACATCTTTGAGCGTGAGAGCGTGTCCACTGCAAGGATATGGGACTTGTATCACCGGTATGTTGTACCTACTGACTTGAGCGGTAACACGGTTGATATGGTGACGTGCTACTACCTGAACGATGAGCGCATTGTTGGTCGGTTCAGTTGGGTCGAAGCGTCGAACATTGTCATCACTGACGAGGAGGACTGGCAGATCCGTAAGCTAAGACGGTGTACTACTTGTAAGACCGTATCAGCGCAGAGTGCTGTATGCCCTGTTTGCGGTGGTAAGACATTCAGATACGAGAACGCCGAGACGGAGTATCTGGAGGAAGACCTGTACGAGGCGTACAATCCGTATGCTGCCGGGGACACGGATGACGAGTCTAAGGATAAATACGAGGCGAAAGTACTGCTGACAGCCGGTACGGAGATCCCGTACTACCGTGTCAGGCAGCTGCCGTTCGTACCGCGACCGGCGATCAGCGTGCCGAACAGTATCTATGGCGCGTCTGACGTGCGTATCACACTGGATATGCAGGACTCCATCAATAAAGTCATGACCAAAGCGGTCGATAAAACACTGAAATCCGGTGCTGTAGTGACGAAACCGGAGAAGATGAAGATCGGCGATACGGATGATACGTTCAAAGTGTTCGGTGTACGCACCGCTGAAGAAGCGCAGATGGTGCAGTGTCGGCAGATTGTAGCTGATACATCGCAGGATCTGCTGATTGCTAACCTGTTGTACGATAGTGGTAAGGCATCGTCCGGTATCACGAACAGTTTTCAGGGGCTGAATGACACGACTGCCACGTCCGGTAAAGCGAAACAGTTCTCCGCGATGCAGTCTGCGGGGCGTATTGAGTCATTGAAAGTGACAAAAAGTGCCGCATTTGCAGGCGTGTACGAGTTGATGCTGAAATATCTGCTTGCATTCAGCGATGAGCCGCGTACTTTCGTGAGAATTCTGCCTGACGGCAGCAAAACTGAGGAAACTTGGAACAAATATATGTTCCTGAACGTCGATCCGCGTACCGGAGAGGTGTATTATCGTGATGATTTCACGTTCAGCAGCGATCCCGCAGCTACATTCAGTCAGAATAGACTGCAAATGTGGCAGGAGACGCAGAATAAGTTCGTTCAGGGCGCGTTTGGCAATCCGAGCGACCCGCGTGTGCTGAAGATCTTCTGGAACGTGATGGATTCCCTGCAGTATCCGTTGGCTCGTGTTGCACTTGCCGGCATTGAGGAGAACGAGCAGCATCTTCCCGCCGAAGTAGAGCAGGCAATCATGCAGAATCCTGAGTTGTATGCTATGATTACTGCTGCATTGACTGACGGACGTGGTGGAGCAAGACCGAACAGCGGTCCTGACGGTAACGGAGCGACACACGCGGCGAACGTAGAGCGCACGAACGAGAGAAACAGGGCGGATAAGATCGATGAAGCGTTCTCTCCGCAGCAGACATAAGGAGGGGTGATACATGAGAACATATAATAACGAGTTATCTGTCACCCGTGGTGAGACATTCACGATGGATTTCGTTGTCAGAAACCCTGACGGTTCGCCGTACATTGTCAGTAGTGGGTTGGCTAAGCCTTTCTGGCTGATTACTGTTGCTAACACGCGCTACACGCAGGAGAACCGGTACGTGCTGAACACTTGGATGCCTGTAGAGTGTTTGCGGTTCAAAAGTACGGTAGCAGTGAAAATAGATAGCTTTGAGGACAACACACACCCTGACTTTGAGTACGGCGATGCTGAGACGTATGACAACAGCGCGGTGTATACGGATGGTACTTCGTATAAGTACTGGAAGTATACTTTGCCCGTTGATGCTGCCAAGAGCGGCACGTGGGTGGAGTATATTGCGCCGCGTATCATTGTACCGTATGATGTAGAGGACACTAAGCTATGGACAGAGCAGGAGTATCTGTATAGCATTGCGCTGATTGACGGTGAGCCTGCAAGCAACGAGTACAACGCAGTGATGCCTATCCTGATACCGACACGATTGAACGTTACAACGAACCTTGCGGACAAGGGATTACTTTTGTGAAAGGAGATAGATGATGGCAGAGTACAATAAAGTAATGACGCAGATCAAGCCGGATCTGCCTAAAGTGATAGACACCGAGCAGATCTACGTATACGTACCGAAAGCGTCATACGATCAGGCGGGTATTATGAAGCCCGACAAGACACAGTTCGTCATTGCAGGCGACTATACGCTGACGATCAAGCATTTCACGATGACCGACGACAGAGTATCGGTAGACGTGAAGATGGGGTATGACAATGATACAGCGCTTAACGCTTTGGGCAATAAAGACTTTGTGACGAAGGGTAACTTGACTGGATATTCTTTGCAGAAGTTGGAGAACAATACTGATATCGACAGAGCATATGTTGAAGGCGCTAACGGTACCGGGACGAAGCTGGTAGATGTATCTGACGGGGTTGACGGTGGGTCTATTGTCAAGCGGGATGCACAGGGGCGTATCTTAGGTAAGACTACCGGTTCTGCTGGGGACAACGAGCTTGTCAATATTGGATACCTTGAGACTGGATATGTTAAGAAGTCCGGCGTTGCAAACAGAGTCTACACGACAGACAATACCGGTGCAGATAGTGTCGCGCAGTTCAGTAACAACGCGATTGGCAATACTATGGCATACCGTGCGTCCGATGGTTCATTGCGCGGTAAAGTTACTACTCCGGAACCGACAACGTTGCTGAACAAAGAGTATGCTGATAACACTTACATTCCTGTTGGCAGTGACGGTAAGATACCTAACAGTTACTTGCCCGCTGATATCGGAGCGGACGAGATTGTGAGTGGGTACTACATCAATGGAGAGTTTTGGACTGGTTTTGATGATTGGGAACAAGAAAACACTTGGTTGATCAACGAGACACCGACGACAATCTTTTATAACGAGACTGAACCTCCGATGCCGTATTTTAAGAGTTACGGCACTGCTACGATCAGAACATTAAGCGCAGATAACGTTCTTTCTGAAACTGTTGAATCATCGAAGATGTTTCAGTGGATGGTAGATGATCCTACGAACTATGCGCAGTGTTTGCGTTTCGCTAAGAAGAACGATGAAACCGCTGGTGTTGTATGCAATGTTTCACAAAGCGTATGGTCTTACAAAGTATCGAATGACACTACGTATAAGGCTACGAACGCTTCCGTAAAGCAGGCACTCCGTACAATTGTGTTTAGTCGTCGTCCTGACGATACAACGTTCCTTGGATGGCTGAAAGAGAACGCAGTTCAGACTGCTGGACCTACACCAATTGCAGGCGATTATGATAAGCTGTACGTCGATCTTGAAACTAACATGACCTACAGATGGGACATTTATGCCGGATACGTACAGGTCGGTTCGTCTCTTGCTTTAGGTACGACGCATGAGTCTGCGTACTACGGTGATTTTGGCGACAAAGCCTACAAGCACAGCCAAGCGACCGGCAACCCGCACAACACGCAGATTACTGATATTACAGGGCTGAAAGCTAAAGTAGATGCTATTGACAGCAAGATGAATCCGGCAGCGAGTAACGGCTTGTCGTCCTACGTCTTGTTGAGTGCGTCGAATTCAACGAAAGGTGTAATGACGATCGCGTTCCCGGATGACTTCACAAAGATCAACGTTAACGGTACGGACTATGCAGTACCGACGGATAGCATTGCGATATCTACCGGACAGGTAATTACAGTGTACGTGAAACCGGGATTGACACCATATTGCGGTACGATACCGTTGACATCTGCAATCACATTGCCTTGCGCATGGCTGCAGATTTGGGCATTCGGAACTGCTACAACGGGAGACGCTACGCCGTATGCTATTACGATCGGTCAACCTGCATCGGTTACTCCATTGAATATTTTGTGCAGTGTATCAAGAACACCGTTTACGATTCCGATCCGTAACAACAACCGCAATCTTGTAACGAACGTGCCTGTTGATCAGTATGATTGTATCAACCTCGGCTACTGGCAGACGAACTATAAACCGTTCAACTACACCACGATCAGTACGCTGTCGGCGGTTGAGCATGGTTTCAACGTAGAGTATCAGATTGACGGGAAGTCTGCAGAGATCGAGATTCCGCTTGAAGGCACGGATGATATCATCGTTGACATCGATGAGACGAACAAGATGATCAACATCCATCTTGACGCAAAAGTCAGAGCGAAACTTGCTAAGATGCTGACGCTGCCCGCCGAAGCGCCTGCCAAGAACTCCATTGTCGGTGTCGGCACGAACAACGCGCAGATGATCATGACGGAGCAGGAAGCGCGTGATGCAATCTCCGTGTACAAGACCTTGTCTATCACGCAGACCGATTACGATAATCTTGCAGTAAAGGACAATAAAACACTTTATTTGATAACGGGGTGATGTTATGGCAAAATTATCAACTCCGCAAAACGTATCTGTCAGTGGTAACACATTGACGTTCGATCCCGTGACTCACGCTACCGGCTATGCTATCTATGCCGGTAGCACCGAGTTGGGAACATACGGTGCGGTGCATACGTATGTTATTGATGTTACGCCGGATACATCATTGACTGTTCAGTTCAATCCGTATGTTGGAGAGACGAAGAAATACGATGCTGTTTCCGGCTGGACGTTGTATGACGGTGACGTGATTACCGTTACGAAGATGGGTTCTACACGCAGATTGTGGGTCAACGGCGTGGTATATCCTGCCGATAACACGGTCAATAATATTACCATTACGAACGAGAACGTAGAGATTTGGACGGAAGCGGGCAGTGACGCAAGCGGAACCAATACTGCTACTGTTGTCATCACATTCAAGTCTATACCGTCAAGGATGCGTGTCGGCACGGATACTGTTACGGCAGCGTATCTTGGTAGCATCAAGCTGCCGCAGATCTATAACGGCACGGAGCCGATGCTCGGTATAATTGGTAACGACACGTATTACATCACGAGCGAAACGGAGAACACGAACTTCTTGGAGCATATCTCCGGTGCAGTAACGGATCCGCCTACTACAATATTGACGGACGGTAACTGGATCAGTGCATACCTGAAGCAGAGCGATTCCACGCATTATGGTAAGCCGAAAGTTACTATCGAGCCGGAAGGTGTTGTGAATTACACGTACAATAACACGAGCAGTGTTGCAATACTCAATATGCGTGCGCCGAGAGGTAACTTTACCATCAATGCGGTATCCACTGCTATAGAGTACACGGTTACCGCAAGCGGCACGAACTGCACGATCACCGGACCGAGTAAGATATCCTATCAGGGTACGGCTACATACACTGTATCTCTTGACGAGAGTATTTACAAGTTGCCAGATACGATCACTGTAACCGGCGCGGTAGGCAGCTGGGACAAGGCGAACAAGACGATCATTATCAGCAGCCCGACCGGACCGACTACCGGTAACCCGTATGGCGATGTTACTATCTCCGTTGTGGCAACGAACATTGAGTACACATATAGTGAGACGTTGACAAACTGCTCCACAACGGATGCACCGCGTGATTACTGTATTGCCGGCACGACATTCTTCAGGAGTTTCGTGGTCAAGAGTAGCGGATACGCGTTCCCGACCAAGATCAGTGTTACGAACGCAACGTATGAGTGGAACGCCGGAACGGGTGAATTGAAAGTATCCAATCCGACCGGTAACGTTACGGTTACCATTGCAGCGGTAGCGAAGACGTTCAACTACAGCTTTAACAAGAATTACTGCACGGTCTACGATGAAAGCGGTACTACGCAAGTAGTTGCCGGTACGTTCACTGCTGACGAGACGAGAACGTTCACGATAAAACCGTATGAGCATTATAAGATGACTGCTGACAGTATTAGTATAACGAACGCTGAATACGAGTGGAGCGCGTCTACCGGTAAGCTGACTATCAAGAATCCAGTGACAGATGACGGTACGAACAACGTTGTTGTTACTGCCACTGCGGTAGTATCCGAGTATGCGTTCGTTGTTAGCGCTACTGATTGTACTGCAGATCCTACAAGCGGGTACATTAGTACAGGTGATACAACTACGAGCGTCAGTTTCATTCCGAACGATAACTTCCTGATGAAAGAAACGTCGTTCACGGTGACGAACGCTACAAAGACGGTACAGATTGGTGGAACCGGTGAACTTGCCGTGGTTCGTTTGTCGAACGCTACCGGTACGGTACAGTTAACTGCGAAAGCCTCCAGAATCGCCTACCCGCTGACGCTGAATGGTGTACATTGTACGCTGACTGCCGACAAGGAGTACGTATCTATCCACGACGAGACAACGCGTATTAAGGTTGTACCGGATACTGACTACAAGACGAACGGCACTGCAGGATTGAGACTTGGCGGTGTCGGAACGTATACTACCGAGACAGTTGATGGCGTGTTCTATGTCCTGTTGAGTATGGCTACAGCAGACGTGACGGTAACGTATACGTGCGTGGAAGACAATGTGTCTATTGCGGCTGGTACGTATCGGTTCAAGGAGAATCCCGCGCTGGCTAATCTGCCTACGTTGAGCGGTTTCGCGTTCGATGCACAGTATAACGCAACCGGGTGGTACTCTTGCACTAATATGCTTGTAACAACGAGCGCGTTGACGTATGTACGGTCTGCCGGTAACATTACAGCGTATAACGGTACAAAGTGGGATTATCCGTTCCCGTATATGCGTACTATCAGGCTGAACAGTGCACAGACCGTTACGAGATCGTTCTACAACTGGTTTACGGCTAACACATTCACGTCGTATAATATTAGTGTAGAAGCAACTCATTGTACCTACACCGGAGCGAGTACGATTGGAGTCAACGGTACTGCTGCTATTACGTTCACGGTTGACAGTAAATACACTCTGACTGCCGATGACATCACTGTTACAAACGCGAAAAAGAGTTATGACGCGTCCACCAAGGTATTGACACTGTCTGAACCGAGCGGTGATGTAACGGTTAATGCTACGGCACAGGTGATTGTTTACACTATTACCGAGAGTTTGAGCGGAGTGACTGCTACCGGATCGCATCCTACAACGGTTCCTGCAACTTCCTCGACACTGCTTCTGACATATACTGCCCAAACCGGATACAACTTGCCGAGTTCGGTGGTTGTTAGTGGAGCGGTTAGTACTTGGAACAAGGATAGTGGTAAACTAACTCTTTACAATATAGACGGAGACATTTCGATTACTATTACAGGTGAGCGTATTACGTATTCTATCACGGAGAACCTGACGAACGTTACAAAGGTTGGTACACATCCTACATTCATTGCATATGGCGCAACGATTGCGCTCCAGTATGCAACAGCAAGCGGATATGAGTTCCCGACTTCCGTCACCATAACAGGTGCAGACAGTGATTGGAAACCCGTTACCGGAATACTGACTATCACTAATCCGACGGGACCGGTTACTATTACAATCGCCGGCGTACTTAGTACAGCTACAGTTACGTATAACCTGACGCATTGTACTGCAGCAAGTACGAATCCTGCTACGGTTAATATCGGCGGCAGTGCTGACCTGAAGTTCGTTGCAGATACCGGATACGAGTTGAGCGCAACGCCTACAGTAACTGGTGCAACACTTGCATCGTGGGATTACCCTGTTGCAGATGACAGAACGACAATGGTCGCCGGTATTGAGAACGTTACGGGTAATGTTACTATTACCGTTGTGGGTTCGTTGCCTAAGTTGGATGCACCGACTAATCTCTTATTGGGTGACAACACGTTGACCTTTGACGCCGTTGAGAATGCAGAGCAGTATGAAGTGTTTGCGGGGAGTACTTCGTTGGGGACGTATAGTCCACAGACTGGCGAAACGTGGGTGTTGAATGAAACTATCACCGGCAATAGCGAATCATTCAAAAATATAAGCTTTGTTTGCAATTCTTTGCAGTATGATTCTATATATGTTACAACTGATGATGGCTCTGTTAGTGATGTAAGTTACGGGAATACATCCCCTTATAGGTATTTAAACGCATACAATGGGGATAACGGTTGGGCGAATACGGCTTACCGCACTATCGCTTTTTCCACCCCTCCCACCGGTGCCCTTCTGACATGGCTTCAAGCGAATGGTACAAAACAGTAACAACAGCAAACCCTCCAAGCGGTAGTATAGGTTAGACCGCTATAGAAAGGATGGTGATTTTTAGTGGTAAACATAAAGACATTACCTGACAGAATCATTTTTGATGGACACGCTGATACTGCTAAAGAGTGCGAAACAATTACACTGACGTGCGACGGACTTGCTGCTAACAACAATTTCAGAACTGTTGCATATCGGAAAGGATATGCGGAGTTTGAGAAGGTTGGTACTGCAAGAGAGTTGAAATTTGTCGGAGCTCCAGCTCTTCTTACAATGGTATTTGACAATCACATAACAAAAGTGACCGGTCTTGGAAAAGAGTGGACCACTTCTGGAACAGAGATTAGCGCAGCACTTCCAAACAGTTATGATGGAGTGGCATTTACTTTTTCAGCAATACTTCAAGATGGATACGTGCTTGATACCGTATCAGCAAATCTTGATTATGGAATCTTTGGTCATAAAACGGACAATTCCTTCACGCTTATTGCTGATTCCGGCGGTCTTTTCGGCACAATTACCATCACATCAAAACAATCTACTCCAAAAGTCTCAATCGACGTCACAACTCTCTCGGGTTACGAGTCTCTTGCAGCAGGTACGTATCAACTCGGCGTTAAAGCTAAAGCCGCCAACTACCAAGACTCCGACCTCTCAGCAACAGTCAGCTTCACGAAACTCGCTGCACCTGTTGCTACAGCAGCTGATACGACCGTGACGTGGGATGCTATCACGAACGCAGAGTCTTATGACGTGTATGTTGATGGAGAGTTGTATGAGAATACGACTGGAGAATCGCCTAATGTGTGGTATGTACTAAACTCATCAGGTATATCTGCTCCTGATAAAGAAATAGACGTTACGATAGATTTTCGTACATTAGGCGAATTAAATACATTCAAGCGGATAAAAATTTATTCAGAAAATAATGAAACGAAAATAAAATATTATTATGATAGTACTGGCAATAATAGTGTAATTATTGGACCTTCAAGCTTAGATGGCACAATACAGTTTTTACAACAGCCTCCGAGTGAATTAAGCGAGTGGCTTTCTGTTAATGCAACTCAACAAGTTTTGCCTATCTTAAAAGCAGGTACCTATGTACTTAAAGAAAAACCTGAAATTGCTAATCCAGCCGTGTATGTAGTTATGACATTCGAAACATATTACTTGACAGCTAACAATACTTACGCTACTGGTCTTTGGACTTGTTATGGTATGAGCAGCGGACGCAAATTCAATGACACATCAGAATTAGCTCGCGTATATTACAGTAGTGCAGGAGGCGGTGCAACTCAATTTTCTGTAACAGAATGTGGGGAAACTACCGGCTGGATACATCACGATTGGAACGATGGGGACGTATGGTATAGCTATACTGCTACCGATACAACAAAACTACGTACTATTATTATATCAACAGATTATACCGTTCCTACTGCATTTTATACTTGGTTTAGCGCTAACACAACGAAACAATCATAACGCTTTAAGGTAGCACAGAGTTTCCTCCAGCTTCTCTACAAAAAGCTGGACTTATGAAAGGATGGTGATTTTTAGTGAGTAAATCATACGACCTCTCTACTTCAACAAAGTGGGCTAATCTGGCTGACGGTGACCACGTTGTGAAACTGAGAGCGAAAGGTGCTGGATTTGGTAGTTCGAGTTTCAGTAATAGTGTGACGGTGACGAAAGGTACGACCGGCGAAACGTGGTATCTGAACCAAACGTTATTAGTGTCTCCGGGTTTTGTTGGTGATGTTCAATTTACGTGTTCTGGCGTAAAATATAATCGCATCAATACTCAGTTTCATGATGGAGATGGCGACAATATGGTGTATTACAATGCGACAACCGGAAATACGGAATTGGCGTACGGATTTCCCGGAAGTATGCTTGGAAATAATGTTTGGAATGACCAAAAATATCGTACCATCACCTTCTCTACGTCCCCAACTGGTGACCTTCTGACATGGTTGCAAGCTAACGGTACTAAACAAGGGGGGGAGGGGTAACTGAACACACGCTAACGTTTAGCAATCTTGATTCTCTTACAGTCAATGGTTCTGCTGTTACAAGTCCATACACGTTGCAGAATGGCGATGTGATTGTAGCAACGAAAAACCCTGTTTGGGGTGATACACCAAATGATGCTGAAGAAGCATATGTTTCAGCATCTTATAATGATACTGGAACTACGGTACATTCTGGATCAAATACCATTTCTGTTTCAAACGCAGATATTTATATAACCGGTAGCACGGAACCGCATCCGGGTAGCGGTGAAATGGATAATGCTGTTTTAACTATCAACTACACCGCCTAACCAACACAAACCTTCCGGTGTATACCGCCTAAATAAGTCGAAACTTTATTATACGTTACAGTTGCATTTTACAATGCACCAGCGTATAATAGTAGTGAAGGGAGGTAAAGACTATGAATTATCAGTTTCCACAACCTTATCAGGTAGTGAAAGTGAACGGAGAGCGTGGAGCAGAAGCGTTGCCAATGTATCCGCGTTCAGAGGTAATCGCATTGGACGCGTCGTGTACTGACAAGATACTTGCTTGGTACATCACGACAGACGATGCCGGATGTAAGACAAAGACACTGTATAAGATGGACATCTATAATCCACCGAAGCAGCCAGACTTGAACGATTTGTTGAGTCGTATTAACAGATTGGAGGAAAAGCTGAATGAGAAACCCGTTACTGGAAACGTTGAATCAACCAAAGTCGATACCTACGAACAATCCGATGGTAGCGCAGATCAAACAGTTGTGGAACACGATTAACACTGCTGCAAATCCACAGCTTGCGCTGAATCAGATGGCTCAAAACAATCCTGCATTATCGAATATTCTTGCGATGACGAAAGGAAAAGATCCACAGCAAGTATTTTATCAACTTTGTAAGCAGAATAACATTGATCCAAACACGATTTTGAGTAATTTGAGGTAATTGATAGCGGCTGCAGACGCTATTGGTTATAAATAACTAAATAGGAGGTAGCAATTATGACTGGTTCCGAGATGTCTCCTGCCGATTATGCTGCTGTAGGTGGTAACTCCTTTGGCGCTTTCGGTGGAGAAGGCGGCGGTGGTTTCTGGATTTTTGCCCTCTTAATACTCTTTGGTATGCTTGGCGGCGGTAACGGCTTCTTTGGAAACCGTGACGGACGCGTAGCTACTGTAGAGGATCTCAATAACTCGGCAAACTTCACTCGTCTTGAAGGACAGGTGATGAATAATGGAAATCGTATCGAGAGTAAAGCGGATGCTGTCTATAGCGGCGTTTGTAATCTTGGATACGAAATCTCTCAACAGTTCGCAGCTACAAACGCGCAGATGGCAAACTGTTGTTGTCAGACCCAGCGTGCCATTGATGGCGTAAACTATAACGCCGCAATGAACACTGCATCGATCAATGCAACGACTACTGCGCAGACCCAGAAGATTCTTGACGCTATTGCGCAGAACAAGATTGACGCTCTGCAAGCACGGATCAATCAGTTGGAGATGCAGAATGCGCTTTGCGGCGTAGTGCGTTACCCGACACAAACTGTATACAACAGTGGGACGAATCCGTTCTGCGGTGGGCAGACTTGTAACGCAAACTATTAAAATATACACTACTAAGGGGCGGTGGAGAAATCCGCCGTCCTGATTTTAGAAAGGAGAAATCATGCGTAGACCGTATATTAAGACAGTCAGTTCGACAGCGTCCAGTGTTCTTGCCGGTGGGATAGTACCCATTGGCGCAACCCTTGTGACAGGCTACTGTAAAGCAGCCATGACGTTAAACGGTAACTCAAGCGTAAGCATCAACGATAACTGTATCAACGGTTATCTGATCGCGGTAAACGCTACGTTCACTGCTCCTGCAGCCGGTACAGTGGTATTGAACGTTTCTCGTAATGGTACTCCAATTGAAGGAGCAACGGCATCTGCTGTGGTTAGCACGGCTAACACGGAAGTACACTCGCTGTCGTTTACAACGACTGTGAAGTCTCTCCTTGCTGCTCCCGATACGTTATCTATTGTCAACGCTGGCGTTGCGGCTAATTTCAGCAACGTAGAGTTGGATATTTATCGTCTGTAACATGACGGTAGGCGAATACAAGACCAAGCTGCGGAATGCTCTTGAAGCCTACTATAAAATGGACGTTTGCGAACGTTCTCTCAATTGTATCATTGCAATTCACAATTGCCTGAAAGCGATTAGTGATACAGAAGAAGGCGAACTGAATAGCGCGGAAATGAAAGCATGGAACGCAGCCATGGTCAACGAGGACGGAAGTATCGGCGGTCACTGGTCAATCAGTGATACATCTCCGCTCATGCGTGACACTGAAATTAACGTTTCATCTATTACGCCGGAGATTTGGAATACTACGATGAACATGATGTATAGCGACTATTGCGGTGTCGCAAAACATTATGGAGTCGATATTCCGGAATTCTACGGTTCTCTCGCAAAGGCTTTCTTGCTGGATAAAGATGGTCCGAAGCCAACTAAGAAGTTGGCAGAATACTACAAGCATATTGTAGTATAAATTTTTTGGGGAGAGTCAATACATATTATTGGCTCTCCTTTGGAAATGAGGTCACACATGAACAAAGATGTAATTAGAGCACGCCGAGAAGTAGAGTGCTTCAAAGTAGTCAATCGTGGTAAGCTGTGGTATGAGTCTCTGACACAGGAACAGACGATTGAACTTAGAAGCTGGTACTACGCATGGCTGAATGCGCCGGAAACGGGTATCGTTCCACCCCGTCCAAAGTGGATCAATCAGAAACTTGAAAGAGAGGAAATTTTACTATGACAGAGTTTTTCCAGAACATTTATGCATGGCTTGCCGCGAACAGCAACAAGATTGTTGCGTTCCTGACATCGGCGAACTTTCTTGCGATGCTGACTCTTGTAGTCAACACCATACGAACCATCAAGACAAACAAAGGCGTTGCGATCACGTCTACTGACCTGAAGAACGAACTGACTGAATCGTCCAAGAATCGTAGCGTTATCGCCTCTATCAAAGGAGTCTCCGAGACGATTAAGGACGTGACAGAAGCTACAAAGACCGCTATCGATGAAACGAAGGCTCTGCTTGACAAAGAACTGCTGACTGTTACCAATAAGGTCAACGCGATGCTTGAAGTGCAGTCTCTTGTTTACTCCACAATCCGTGACGATAGTCTGCGGCAGACGGTGAGTAACCTGTTGAATACTGCACGATATAGTGACGCGAACACGAAGGAGCAGTTGCAGTCGGAGATTGATAGCCTGAAGAAAGCGCTGAACGACAAGATGGAAGAGGTCAATCAGACAATGAGCGACGCGATTGACAAGGTTCAGACAGTTGTCGCTACGCCTGTTGAGCAGAACACACCGACGAGGTATTAACTATGGTAGCCAAGTATAATACATACAAGGCTATCTCCACACTGTTAACTGTGGGAACACCAATGGCTACACTGTTAGCCTGTGGAGATAGTTTCTTGCAGTCACCGAAGTCTACCGTATCTGCTGCTGGCGTGTTCATGCTGCTTTTCAGTATTTTGCTGTTCAAGGATAAAATGTTGGAGCACTTCAAGATGCCGTCTGCAACAATCATTGCACTGGTTATCCTGATTCTTGTGATGCTGATTGAGAACATTCTTGCACCGATCAAGATCATGTGTATCATGACGATTGCAGCATCGGGCATCGATAAGCTGACGTTCGATCCGATGTATCATGCGATTGAGAAAGCAATGGGCGAGGAAGCGCAGATCTATAAGCATTTCGGATTCCTGTTTTGCAAGAGTGCAACCGTTGAAGCGTTGAGAGAAGCTAACAAGAAGTAAGCTAAAAGGAGTAAGTAATGCAAGTAGACGTTAAGACTGATGTCAAGAAAATTGTAAAGGATAGAGCGTTCGATCTTGTAGGAGCCGGTCTGATCATTGCAGTAGGTATGATCTGCCTCGGCGCGGTAGAGCTTCGTAATATTACACTCAAAGAAGTACTCAATATTCTTGCAGAGGCTCTACCGTTCTATCTTGCAACCGTTGGTCTTTGTACAAACTTTTATCAGAAAGGTGTACATTACGGTAAACTGACTGACGGTTTCAAGAATATTGTTACGTTCTATAGTGAAACGATTAACAAGCTGTCATCGAAACAACTGCAAGACTTGCCGGAGTTCTGTTCACAATACAATGACAAGGCGTTGCGTCAATTGCAGGAGCCGATCTTGAAGTCTGTTGCTATCACGTTTGAGGAATTCAATGAGAACCACGGCGAAGTCCGAGCATTGAAGACGTGGAGCGAAGACGATCTGAAGAAGCAGTACGGTGAGTTTACCGCGAAACATATCATCAAAGCACGTAGTATCAAGATCCACGGTATCAATCCAAACCTACTGATGAGCAGTATGTCAAGCAACGATATGACTGATATCGGCGCGAGTGAAGCGCAGCTGTTGAAGCGGCGTACCGGTATGTATGCTGCAATGAACGCAATATCTACGATGGTACTGACATTGTTGTCCGTTAAGAGTCTGATTGATTGGGGATGGGCTGGCGCGGCGTTAGTCGTATTCAAGCTGCTTTACATTCTTTGCAGAAGCTACATGAAGTATTACTCCGGGTACAATGATATCACGATTCACGTTAGTAACCATATATCAAGAAAATGTGATATTTTGAAAGAATTCACGCAATGGTATGAAGACAGTGTTGCACAAACTGAAAAAGTGTAACGTATAATAATAACAGAAGGCTGACAAACGGATTGCAACCGGAATTCGCCTTACACATTGCAAAGGAGGGCATATTGTATGCTCGAAAACAAAGACGTTAATGACATCGATCTGGATTCGCTGTTTGCAGACGATAGTCAGCAGGAACCGTCACCTGTACAGGAAGAAACAGCACCGACTGCCGATAGCAATATCGACAATACAAAGGCGTTTGCGAAAAGACTCCGCGAGTCCACTGACAAAGCGCGCGCAGAGGAACGTGAATCTATTGCAAAAGCCATGGGCTACGGCTCTTATGAAGAGTTGACAAAGAGTCGTGAGCGTAAAGTCATTGAGGACAAAGGACTTGACCCTGACGATGTAGCACCTATCGTCGAGCAGCTTGTGAAAGAGCGTATCGACAAAGACCCCCGTATGCAGGAACTTGAAGAACTGCGTCAGATGCGCGTTCAGGAGTTCGGGAAGAAAGAGTTAGCCGAGGTTACCAAGCTGAGTGGTGGCGAGATCACGTCCTTAAACCAGCTTAGTCCGGAAGTGATTTCGGCGTGGAGACAGAAAGGATCGCTAAAGGCTGCCTACCTTGAGGTAGAGGGCGAGAAACGCATTATGCGTATGATGAGCGATCAGAGCAGAGGTACCACAACTCATCTCACTGCAAACGGCGGTAGTGCTGCCGTTCCGACCGGCGAGAGAAATCTCACCGCTGACGAAAAGAAGATGTACAAGTTCTTCAATCCTTCGATGACGGATGATCAACTCAATAAAATCACCGTAAAGGAGAATTAAAGTTATGGCTAAAACGTATTTCAAGAAATACAAAGCCGGTTTCCGTACCGCAAAGGAACAGTACGAGATTGTGAAAGACCTCACGGTTTCCGCAAAGGGATCCATGACTGCCGGCAACGATGACGCGAGTAAGGCGCTTCAGGTTGCACAGGTCGGAGATCTTGTTCAGATTGTAAGTGGTGCTCTTCAGCTGGTTGTTGCTACCAACGCTACTTCCGGTTCCGAGGTTACTCCTACTGTTACGACTGATATGTACATCGTTGCGCAGTCTGACATGACCATGGAGTACGGTCATGTTCCGGTTGAGAATCGTGACTATCGGTATTCCGATGTGGTTGCAGATTCCACCGCGAAGAAGCACGTTGCACTGTTCAAGGTAATTTACCCGGACGATATTATTCTCACGCCCAGCGTTGAGGGTAACTACGGGGCATAAGGAGGTAACAGATTATGGGAATGATCATCAATATCGACGAGGCTCTGAAACTTCGTACTGACTATAACGTACTGAAAGAGCCGCTGAACAAGATGCTGGCAGACCAGCAGGAAGCATGGGAGCGTCAGAACCCGATTGACCTCCTGTTTGCAAGAAATACCATTTCCTCGTTCCAGGAGACGTTCACGTCTTCTATCGGATTTGACCGTGCATTCACCGAGACTGCCGATTACTCTATCGGTCCGATCTTCAACACGGCTGAAGGCTTTGCGGCAACCTACCGTACGAGAACCTTCCAGGGTTCCTTCATCATCTCCCAGCAGGCGATGGAAGACCGTATGTATGGCAAGATCAAGGACGATGCCAACGCGTTTGTTCGCAGATGGCACGGCGATATCGTTGAGTACGCTCTGAAGAACCTTGAAGGCGGTTTCGGCGCTCCGGGTGCTACCGCCGAGAAGACCGACTGGATTGGCGGTGACGGCGTTCCGTCTCATCTGCAGATGAACTCTGCTGATACCATTTCCGGTGATATCACTGATCCGGTGAAGTGCTCTCTGTTCAACAAGGAGCACAAGACCGTTAAGCGCGGTGTTGAGGAGCCTCTGTCGCAGGGCAATATGTTCAGCACTTCGGCTACTGATACTTCCGCAATCAAGTTCGACGGTTCCGACCCTCTGTACATTGCCAAGCTGGCTGACGTGATCAATCAGGTCATTGTTAAGATGGAGAACTACCGTGACGATAACGGCAAGCGTGCTGGCGTTCTCGGTGCGAAGACCATCGTTGCTCCGAACGATCCTCACCTGAAGGCTGCTATCAGTGCTGCACTCTCCATGCCGGAGATGAACGGTCTGCCTAACATGGCATATCAGAGAGCAACCCTTGACACCACTCCGTACCTGAATGATATCGGTCCTTGCGCTGATGGTGCTGGATTCTTCATTGTGGATAAAGCGTACAACGCTGCGAACCACGGTCCTGAACTCACCGAGCGTGTTGCGTTCACTCTTGACGTTACCGAAACCAAACGTCCGAACGGTATCGTCTATGACGGTCGGCAGAGATTCGATATCAACTGCGCATCGTGGAGAGGTATTGCTTACGTCCGCGTGAAGGATACCGTAGCTGCCAGTCCGAAGGCGTATGCAAAGAAGGAGAACTTCGAAGTCATCACGCCGCTTGCAGTTGCAAAGCCTGTATCGGTTGTTGGTTCTGTCAAGACCACTACCTAATACGTTTACTCAATGTAGACCTGCCTACTTCGGTGGGCGGGTCTATTTTAGAATGTGTAGGTCTATTTTAGAATGTGTAGGTCTATTTTGATAGATTATCATAGCACACGTAGAAATACGTGTATTATGCTAATCCATTCAAAGGAGGAGAAATAATGTACACTTGGGGATATTTGATGGACGTATCGCGTGCCAAACTTGATCTTGACGAAAACGATCCGGTGTATAAAAGATTGCTTTCGTCGTTCAAGTATTACGCGAACGAGGTTATGACGCAAGTATGCTCTACAATTAAACCGAAGCGCGTGTTCGCTACTGTCATTGTGAATAAGATGAATGTACTCACGCCTATCGATGTCGTTCCTCTGCTGAATGACGCGTTCGTGTCGTTCGGCGATGATGCTAACACCGTAACCTATGAAGGATACGAGGATGATTGGAACAACGAAGTTATCAGCGTGACAAGCACTGACGGAAAGCATTACGTTACGCGTGAAGCGCATGACAACGATTTCAAGTACGTTGGCTACGGCAAGATCCTGTGCTATCGTGAAGGTACGTATCAAATCTCTTGCAACACGAGATGGCTTGATTTCACAACAGTTGAACCGTCTACTGTGCTGAATGTACCGGAAGATATTCTTGATTGCATTCCTCCGTATATTGCAAGCCAGTGCTTCAAGATTGATGACGAGTACAAGTCTTCTGTATTCCGCAACGAGTATGAGATGTCTCTTGCAAGAGTGAACGATTACGATTACAAGAGCACCAAAACATTTACGATTGGTGGTGGTTGGTAATGGCAAGAACGTTTAATAGACGACCTATGTCTGTTAACGGTCCTGATAAGAGTAGCATCAAAAACTACACCTTCAACTATGAGCAGTGGAAAGGTATTAACGACAGCAAAGACTTTCTCGCAGTAGATCAACTGACGTTCTCCGACGCGCAGAATATGTACATTGACTCGGAAGGGTTGCTGTCGAGTAGACCTGCAATCAAGAAAGCAACTAATATTGCCAATAGTGATTTTGTATCCAATATTGAGTATTATAATGAATTCCGAAACGATATAAAAAACACTACAATCCGTGCCTATTGGTTGCACTACATTGCGGATAAATCTACTCTGTACATTGAAGATGACGCGCTTGCTACGTACCGTAAGATTGATTATATTTACAATACGCGAGAACCGAAGTACATTGACGCGTATAAGTATCTGTACGTTTTTGGCAAAAGTCAGTTGATTCCAATGATTGTGTACAACAAGAGCACACTGGAGTTCCTGACACCGGAAGAGATAAAGAAGTTAGTTTATGTACCCGTTACAAAAACGTTCACTGGATCTGTTGAAAACGAAGGCGAAGGCGTTAATCAGTTGACTACGTCAGAGCGGTATCTATACTACTATAGTGACGCAAACGGCATCAACAGTGACGCTATTGGTAAGACGCTGGAGTGGGATGGCAAGACGATCAATTGGAACGATAACGTGAAGCCGTTCCTCGTCAAGGATCACTATGACGTTGGAGATAGTACAACGATGGCGGTAGCACCTTCTGGGGCAGTAGCATGGGTTGAGAACAAAGTGTTATACTATGCTGTCAATGGGGCTATTGTGTATAGTTGGGACTTGACTAACTTGGCTACAGCAACATCCAAATATAAAGTCAGTTTCAATATATCAAGCAATACTATCATTGTTAGCATAGACTATAAAGCATACTTGGTTTCTTGCGTATCGGCAAAGGAAGACGGTTCTCTTGAGATACCTACACCTACTCTATTGACAAGCGCCACTGGATTTGCAAAATATGATGATTTCGTTGTAACCGCATATTATTATATTGACAAGCAGCAATATGTATATGCAGTTAGAGAGGCTGAAGGCGATCTGCGTACAACATATATTTGCTACAATTTTGGAGAAGCTGACACTCGGTATGAGAAAGATATAGGAAATGATCCTACGCTTGGTAACATCAATGCAATAGCCGATGGTGCAGTTATGAATGCAGACTCTGCTGTTGTTAGCTATAGTTCTATAGAATCTAACATCGGCAAGCACAAATTCATTATCATACGTAAATCTGCTCCAACAGTAATCGATCGTACCGATATTTATAACGGTATAGATGATTTGTCTTTCGATAATTGTCTATTGCAGTTGTCTATCGATTCCTACATTGCGTATCTTCCGAAAAAAGGAACAGCTGATTCTGCCGGAAAATATCAAATTGCAGGGATCTATTGTTTCAAAAATCAGTTATACGGCAATGATGCAGCAGTGGTTGATAAAAACGGCGTTGGTACGTATACATTTGTCACACAGGTTCCGGATGGTAGACTGAAACCGGTTTACGATAACACGTTGAAGGTTTCTCTTAACCAGACGATTTACGACTTTACCAAGACTGAATTTTCTACGGTAACAACCGTAGTCGTTTCCGAAAAAGCGCTTGACGGTATGGCTTTGGAATCCACCACCACCGTATACAACTACTACAAAGCAGTAAACGGCAGCAATCACATCTTTACGAGATTCAATAATGACACGTTTGAACTGTACTACACGAAGCAAGGCTATCTCAATGATTTCTTCGTGTTTGATCTGTTGTACCTGAACAACTACTTCTTTGCAGTAGGCAACAAACTTTACATTACGGAGAACAAGTATGACGATGATGGACAGTTCCTGTTCTATCTGCCGAAGAAAAACGTCAACGAGTTCGATAATGTGATTACAAAGCTGCATCAAATTGATGAATCTACCGTTGCAGTATTCTTTGAGGACGAGATTTACTATACCACATATGACAGTGATGTAGGTACATATCGGTACTACAAGAGCAAGTTGCAGTTTGGTTTGCGCAAGGGTGCTAACGTGATAACGTCTGACGATTCGGTTACTACGTTCTTCCCGACAGATCGTGGCATCATGGCACTGACGTATCAGAACTTCGTTGCGTCAAATGAACAGTCTACAACTCCGATCAGTGATCCCGTGTTCAACTACATGAAAGACTTCTTGACCGGTAAAGTCGTTAAACTCTACAAGAAGGAGTTCTGGATTGCGGCGTACAACGGTAGCAATACTGTATGGATTCTTGATATCCGCAATGGTAGCTGGTGGAGACAAGAAGTACCCGGAGATCTTACGGATGTTTGGACAAGGAACAACGAGCCGTGGTTGAATCTCGGAGTGCCGTATAACATCGTAAAAGACGGTGTGTACACTGACGATGACAAGCATATCAACTGGTTCTTCCAGACTCAAAAGCTGCATCTGAGTGCGTTGAACTATTACAAGAGCGTGCAGGCACTGACGTTCTACGGTGTGTCCGACGATAGTGTATGTATCTTCAATCTTGATACTTACGCGTACAGAGACAACATCTATGAGAACGTGTCGAAGAATATTGAGTATGGTATCAATATGATCCGTACATACTTGTATCACTTGCACGTCATGAAACTGCACGAGTTTCAATTCAAAGTGTATGCCGATACGTCGGTTAACGATCCGGATCTGATTCATCCGATCAAGTTGAGTAATGTTGCGGTACGCTATCGCGTATCACGGGAGGTGAGATAATATGGCGTTTACGAAAGCGGGTATCCGTAGCGAACTTGAACGGTTGAACCGAGACTATTCCGGTCAGAGAACGTGGGGTCAGGCTTACGGTGCTATCAATCTTGCCGAGCAGAGCGCGATGGCTAACGTAGAGCAGGATTACGCGGCAAGCATGAATCAGGCGTATCAGTCCGCGTTGCAGAACAAAGCCGCTATTGCAGGATCCAACGTAGGTACCGGTTACAAGACGGAAGCGATTGCATCTATTGACGATGCGTTGGCATCCGCGTACGATAGCTACTTGCAGAACTACTTGCGGGGAAGGGCTGACATCGCGGAGAATATGGATGCATATCGTGGCACCGTTACAAAGAACCTTGAGCAGCAGGCTGACTATGTACAGCGGTATGAGCAGGCACATTGGGACTACTTGCGCAAGATGTATGAGATGCATCAGAAAGGCGAACTTGAAGGCGGTGGCTATTACGATCCGTTCGAAGAAGCCAACTGGAAGAAGTACCTTAACATCACAACCGATGAAGCTGGCGTTGAAACGGAAGCTGGCTTGATGAATGAAGCGTTGCTCTTGTCTAAGTTCATGGACAACGAAGGAAACCTGACGCAAGCTGGTGTTGACTTCTATGAACAGATGGAGCAGGATATGGCGCAGCGCTCCGATGTGCAGGCGTACACGTTCCAAGACTATCTCCGTGGCGAGAAGCAGTACAAAGACTTGCCTGAATGGGCGAACACGCAGTACGCGTTCTCCTACGATCCGACAATGCAGGGTGATACTACCGGACAGAGTATGTTCAATACAATGTTTGGTCGCATGAGTCAGGACAACGTATACACGTTCGCAGAACGCAAATATGGTATGAGTACAGGACAGCTTGAAAGATCGTATGAGCCGTTCAAGAGTGCAGTGGAGAACCTGAACACGTTGATGGCTGACAGTGCATCCGCAAAGAAAGTCGATGCTGCTTTCGATGAAGTCATTGCACAGTACGACAAGCTGGCAAAAGACTTCAACTACACCGACAATTCGTTGCGTGATCAGCTTGAAGAACTGAAACGTCAGTACCGTGCTGCCGGAAGTGGCGATGCCGGAGAGGTTGTCGGTAGCACTCTTGCCGGCGGTATGGGAGGATTCCTTGCTGCTACTGCCGGTGCTGCCGCTGCAGGTAGTTCCGCTGGACCGATCGGTGCTGCTATTGGCGCACTGGTTGGTGCTGTTGGATTCGGTATTCAGCAGGGTGTTAATACGTACAAGCAGACTCGCGCCGATGAAGAGAACGCACGTGCTGCATACAACGCGGCGATTGCTGCATTCCTGAATCAGCAGAGTATCAGTACATATTCTAACCGGAACAGTCGTAGCGGTAAATTCTAATTGCATAACGTATAATAGTAATAGAGCGTATGATTTATGTACGCTCTATTATTGCACATGAAAGTGAGCAATAAAGAAAGGAGAGCTTGACATGGCAATCAAATTGAAACCGATCCAAAGCAGCTATGACAGGATGTACAGCGAAGCGGCACGTCATGCGAATTTCAGCACCGATCAGTGGTCTAACGCGGTTAAAAGCAATACGGCAAACGTATACCTTGATGCGCTGAAGCAGACTGACAGTCTTGATCAGGAGAAATTTCGCAAAGACTACAACCTCGACTACGCGAACACTGACAGAAAACTGACAGCGCTCTACAATGAAGCGTATGGCGACAGAACCAAACTGAAAGAGTACGATATCACCGACAGCGAAGGTAGACAACAGAAAGTCAACATGACAGAGTACGACTATACGAAGTATATGATCAATGCGCGTAACAACTACGAACAGCAGTTGGTTGATATACAGCGCAAAGAGATGGAGAAAGAGGAACGTAGCTCTTTCGGTAAATTCATGGGTACCGTGCTATCCACTTTTGCACTGGAACCGTTGAAAGGCGTTACCGACATCGGGCGTGGCATCATTTCTCTGCCGGGTGGTATCAATGAAGCAATCAATCAGGGAGACTTTGACGCATTCCTTGAAGGTGTGAATAACGTCTACAGAGAAACGTCCGGATTTAGCGACTGGATTGACAGCTTTGAATCGGAGTGGACGTACGCGCGTAACGCTGACGGCAGTGTATCCTCGTACGGTGAGTACGCTAACGCCATCACGTATACTATCGGTCAGATGCTGCCGTCTATGTTGGTTGGACATGGTTCCAGCGCGTTGCTTCAGAAAGCAGGCGTATCGGCAAGCAAGGCTGGTACGGTTGCGTCTATTGCAAGTAAAGGCACGTTCTATGGCGCTATCACTATGGGACGTATCAATGAAGCGTATGAAGCCGCCTACGCGCAAGGCGTTACAGTTGATACCGGTGCAGTACTGCTCAACGCTACACTGAAAGCTGCCGTAGAAATCGGAATCGAAGGTATCCTCGGTAAGATGTTCGGTCAGACTGCAGTAGACCAAATGCGTAACGGCACTGGAGCACTTCGTACCGGTAAAGTAAATCAGACGTTCACCAAAGCAGGACTCAAACGTATCGCCAAGGATGCTCTGCAGGAGGGTCTTGAAGAAATATTCCAAGACACTGCTACATGGTGGCTCGATCAGCGGTTCAGTAATATCATGTGCGACGATTACTGGAAGAGCCTTACTGCCGGGCAGACAGATCCTACTGCACTGATCAATACGTTCGTTGTTTCGGCACTCACGTCTCTTGCGGGAAGTGGTTATCAGATCACGAAGAAAGCAATCAGCGGTTCGGTCAACGATGCTCTTGTTAAACGCTACACCAAGCAGCTTGAACAAGGTGTTGACATTGAAAATGTAGCTAAGAAACTGGATCGTGCAAAGTCTCGTTCTACTGCAGTTCAGTATACCGTAGACGGTGACAAAGTCGAAGCGAAGCGCATGAATCCTATTGCCGCATGGGAATACGGTATTGATATGCAGTCATTCGTACAGAACGTAGCCGAAGTTCGTGATATGCTTGAAGAGTATAACGAACTGCAAAAGAGCGGCGAACTGGATACGATGCCTAAGCGTAAGCGTGACAGACTGGCAAGAGAGATCGCCGAAGGCGCTGCACAGACCTACACTGCAATGCAGCTTGTGACCTCCGTGTACGGCGATATGTCACAGGAGATGCAGGAAGAGGTTGACTCATGGTTGAAGCTGCTGAATGGGCATATTGCACGTGGCGATTATAATAACGCGGCGGTTATTCGTGCCGGTAAATTAGTTACCACTGCAGTAGAAGCCTACACTGATACACAGTCTGCCCTCTTCAAGAAAGCAGCAGCCTATGCTGAAAAGAAACAGGCTGAAGCTATCAAAGCGGTTATCACCAACAAGACCGAAGACAACAACGTTAAAGAGAAGACTTCCCAGAAAGCGAAACAGATCATTAAGGACGGCAACGTCAACTCCGTTGTTGTCACCGAGAAGCACGTTCCTGCTAACGTTGTGACTGCTGACGGCGAAAAGGCACTTGTTGTAGATGAAGCTACACTGGAGAACGCGACACCCGAACAAATCTTCAACAACTCCGCAGAACAGTGGCTCGTTGAGTCTACTATGAGCATGGAGAAGTTCGCTAACGTACAGGACAAAATACTCGACTTGTATCACGGTACAGAGAATCACGGTGACGCTACCATGGAAGAAGCTATCACCGCTATCTTGTTCGATAAAGATTTCTTCCGCAGATGCCTGCTGACAAGTGACCTGTACACCGGCAAAGACGGTATCTCCGCAAGAGACTTGTTCGAATTCGTTCGTTCGTTGAGTGATCTGATCACAGCTACACCGAAGAACCTCGTCGAAGCAGTACAGAATAACAAGCTGGAAACGTCTCTTAAATTCATGCGTGAAGCGATGATGGAGTACGCTATTGTGCATCCGCAGGCAGACGTGGAATCCGTTGTTGAACTGTTCCCCGTTGAACAGAGAGACGCGGTACGCAATAACATCAAACAGAATACTTGGTTCTGGAGTATGCGTAACCGTATTCTTGACGGCAACATTACTGATGCTGACAAAGAGACACTGAAGCGCGTTGTACAGTCTATGCCGATCTCGGCAGACTCGACGAATGCAGTGTATCAGGGTCTGTTGAGCGCGGATCGGTTCACACGTAACAAGGCGTTCTTCATGCTGGAAACCGGTGCAAACAAGATCTGGAACCTGAAGTATGACAACATGACCTATCCTGCAATGGTCAGCGTTCCGAGCGTACTCTTTGGACAGTACCTGAAAGCACAGCATCTGACGTTGAGCGATATGTTCTCCGATACGAAGCTAACTGACGCAGACAGAGCGTACATGGCTGACCGTGGCATCTCGTCTATTGCAGAACTCCGCGCAGAGCAGTTCAACAGATACGCACCTGACTATACCGTTGAGTTCGGTACGGACGCTTACGGCAGACGTACTATTTCCTACAGAGGTAGTGACAGCCTAAAGATCGAAGGCGTTAATGCGTTCGGCGATAAAATCATCTCGCAGAGAAATACTATGCTCGATGAAAGAGTGGATGTGTTACCTGCCGGTAAACAGAATATTACGAAACTGGCATCCGACAATTTGAGTGCCGGCGTGAAAGCATCGCTTACAATCAATGACTTTATTGCAAGACCGGATCTGCTGAAACCGGAGATTCAGGAAGCGATTCAGAACGAGTACGGCAGAGTTACCGCGCTGACCACAAGAGCATATCTTGCAACAGAGTATCTGCCTAAAATCGACAGCGGATTGACTATCGTTGAAATGAGCGACGGTACGTTCGGACTCGGTCAGTTGACTCCGGTGAAGAAGCTGTTCACACAGAGTCAGCCGAAATACGAGAAGAGCCATCAATACAATATTACAGAGATTATCGACAAGAAGTATCTCCCCGGTTCGTTGAAAGACATCACAGTTGTATTTACCGATCAGATGCCGAACAAGATTTCTGCTGACGGCTATTACGGATCGTACAACACGTTAAACATCGGAATCGATAACACTATCTACGTCTCCAACCTTGCAATTGCTAAAGGTGCAACCTATGTAAACAACGTGATTGCGCATGAATTCCAGCACGCTCTTGAGGTCAATAATTTCATGGCTACCGGTACTGCTACTTGGTTCACTGCAGCAGACGCGATTCATGATCCTAACTTCAAACGTGTGGTTGCTGAATTGCAGAAGTATGCACCGGAAGTTGTGCTTGACAGGAACGGTAAGCTGCTGCCTTCCGCGTATTTGGTTGACGCGGTCAATGACTTCTTGTATTACGGTTCGACCGAGTACCGTGCGTTTGGTTTCAGTGGTACAGAAGGTGTCAAGTATATGCCCGTTGTAGTCCGCTACGCGTTCGACAAGCAGAACGGCAGTCACCAGATGGTACTGCAATTGCCGTGGGGTACTACTCTGACGAACGTTGGCTCTACTGCAGCAATGAAAGCATACAGTCTCATTCCGCAAAAGAATATATCGTATGCTGGTGAGACGCTTGATCACAAGATTGAGTACGTCAAAACTGACGGCAACACGATAACCGTGCGTGATCCTCTGCTTGACAAAAAGATTCAGTTGTCCGTTGACGAGAGTGTAGCTAAAGTTGCTGACATTGAAGCGCAGCTGAAGAGTGGTGTTACAATGGCTGACGTGATTGCCGGTATCGGGTCCAAGTTTGAAGCCGGTACGGATCTCGGCACAGTCGATACCAGACTGGACGCTACCGAAGATACGAACAAAGACTGGCGCACAAACGAGGCTACCAAGAGCGAGTTGGTACAGATGCTTGACTTCAATGACGATTTGAGTACGTTGTCTAAATTCCTGCTCTACGTGAACACCGGTAACATCCTGAACCCGGAGATGTCGTTCCAGCAGTTCTTGCAGCAGGAGATTCCGGTTATCCGTGTTCAGCAGACTAAGGTTATCGGAGATAAGAACTACACCGTATTCCACATTGCAGATGCAAGCACCTACGAGACGTTCTGCCGTGGCACACAGGCTGATATCCAGGCATACTTGCAGCGCGATAAGACACTGCAGACTGACGAGAACGGTAACGTGAATGCAAGCATATACTTCGGCAAAGTTAAGATCGCGGATGCAATGTTTGCTAAAGGCTTTGATCTTGCACTGAAGAAAGACTCCGTCAGCAATCTTGACAGTATCGAGATGACGTTCAACCCTAACATGGAGCCACAGACACGTATCGTTAATCTCCCCGTTGAGACGAAACTTCGTGGCGGTGCAATGGCGGGATACACCAAGAAATACTATGCAGACGATAAAAAGACCGAGTACTATGATCCTGAAGGAAGACTCCGTAAAGAGGTTACGGTCGGCAAGAAGAGCGACAACTTCATTACGAAGACTATCACCTATGACGAGAATGGCAAGATTGTATCGCGGAACTACAAGTATCCTACCGTTAAGAGAAACGTCGCAAAGAGCAAGTACGATGGTACTAATCTACAATACTTTGTCGGCAGGAACGGTCGTGTTCAGTTGAGTAACGAGATGCAAAAGTTTGTGTTGAATGAGAACTTGGATCCCGTATTACAGAACAAGATTAACGGTTCTGAAAGAGGCACATTGAAACGTTCGGACGTGATGGATTATCTTCGTACTATAACATTGGAAGCTGATAATCCGATTCAAAATGCTTTGGCGGAGCGTACGTTCAAGGCAATTAGAGAAGTATTTTTCCCTGATTCCGCAGTGAAAAGTCTATCCGAATTGGAAGACTTGACACTTCGAACTTCTGAAGCATACGCGTTGAACAAGATATATGAACAGGTGGATCCCGCAATTCTTGATACCAAAGCTAAAGACTTTGTTGCGTATATCAACGGACTTGCCGAAATAGCACTCAAGAACTACAAGTCGATGTACAATAAATACTTTGACAGTTTCAAGTCTCGCGGTGTTCAGAATGACGCAACTGCCCGTATGCAAATCATGTTACACTTTGATGATACGGTTGGTTCTCTTGGTAGAGCGGCTACCACTGAATGGGGATACCGTATGTATAAGTCTACAGGTGACATTAACGTTGGCGTTAAAGAAGGAAGCGCTATTGGCTCTGGAGAACGTGTTAAATCCACTTCTACGTTTGCAACAGAGCTTCGTGACGATGTTGCGGCTATGCCTCGATCTGAAAAGATTGATGCCATTGCTAATGCGATTTCCGCAGACGAAAGTTTGAAATTTGCAAAGCAGATGATGAAACTCGTTAACCCCTCGATCAGCGATGCACAAATTGAATCATTGATTAACTCGATCGACGATATTGACAATTTGTCCGGAATGATTAAATCACAGCTTGGCAGAAGTACCTTCTCTGACGCAGATATTGACTCGTATTACATTCTCGCAGACTATGCTATGAGTACCGGAGAAACTGCTGGGGAACAGTTGACGTTTAAGGGACTTGTTCGTAATGAAGCTACTATCAGCAACAGCATCCGCTACAAGTACCGCAAGATCATGGACAGACTCAATGATAAGTCAAGAAAACTCATGCTGCAGAAAGCGTCCGATCCGAAGTCTCCGTATTATGGATTGTTTGACAGCAACGGCAAAATCAATGATGAATTGATTCACGACAAGAAAGGTAAACTGCTCTCTGCCGACAAGCTGCAGGACGTTGACTCTAAACTTGAAGCACTGCTTGCAGAAGTTCGTTCCGGAGCATATGTTGACCGCAAAACGTACACCGACTATCAGAAAGGTCAGAAAGAACTTCGTCAGAGACTGGAGCAGATTGCACAGCAGAAGCCGGCAGATCCGAAATTCGTCAGAACGTATAACTTCGCTGGTAACAAGATTCAGGTTGACTCCAATCAGGAGATTCCTGCATTCGTTCGTGTAGCACTGGATACGCAGTACACCAACTACAATCAGACAGTCGTCAAAGGTTCTCCGATTACAGACGAAGCGCACCTTGAGATGAACTATCAAGAATTCATTGACAATATGACCGACAAGGTGCTGCAGATGGATCAAGTTACTGCAGACGCTATTTGCGACTGGTATCTGACAGCTAAAGTCTCAACCGATATTGATCAATTGAGAGTGTATCTCGCTACGGAGCAGTACACGTTGGCGGCAATGTTAAAGATGGACGGCAAGGCAATGTTCAAGCTCTCTCCGGAGAAGCGTGACGCGATTCAGCATTTGTACGACAACATAGCATCCATGTCTGGCGCAGGGCTTGCTATTCAGAAAGCGATCCTTAACCGGTTCGATCCTTACGGTCAGGCGATGAAATCTCTCGCGCGTAGAGCAAAGATCGACCCGAACGACCCTGACATTGAACCCGTTGTTGAAGCACTCGGTAAAGCATTTGCTGCCGGAGATTATGACGCGTTCGTTGCAAACAAAGACAAACTGTACGAACTCGTCACGCAAAAAGCACAGTACAAGGCTTCCGCGCTTGAACGTCTGCTTGCGTTTGAACGTATGGCAATGCTCTCGTCTCCCGGTACGTGGATCCGTAACTGGACTACGAACTACATGATCCAAGGCTTCACGAAAGCTAACGATGCGTTTATTCGGCGTGTAGCGCAGAGTGAGTCTGCTGTCAGTAAATTGTTCCAGAAGCTGTACAAGACCAGTGAGCAGAACAAAGAAACTATCACTTACACTGATGCGGACGGCAAAGTTCTTACCAGTGAGCAGTATAACCTTGCAGTAATAAAGCCAACGCAAGAGTCCATTGACTTCGTGAAAGATAAGATCGTTAAGTCCGGTGTTCTTGCCGCGATCTCTGACGCGGTGATGAAGTACGATACACGTACCACAAAGAGTCTGAAAGCTACATCCAATGCGTTTGCAGTTGCCGTGATTCAGCAGATGGAGATGCGTTACGGTATGGATAACACGTTGAGCTGGCGTTGGACGAAAGCGATGCAGCAGTTCATCTACAAGATGCTCTCCGATGAAAAGTGGGTGAACACGAGATTCATTGACGTTGTTGCGAAAACCCTCACTGCGGACAATGTAGACTTGACAAAGAACCTTTCCGGCGATGTAGCACGTCACGTTGCAGACGCATACGTCATGGCTGCAGAGGAATATATGCACAAGCGTAACTTCATTACAGACCTTGAAAACAAGATGTACACCTACGTGGAGGAACATTACGGCACCAAGAAAGCAGACATCGTAAACTTCATGTACAAGCAGATCTTCCCGTTCGCCGGTGCATCCCTGAACTGGGCGATTGAAGGCTTGAAGTACAGTCCTCTCGGTCTTGCTAACGCGATTTACCGTATGCGTAAGCTGGAGAACACCATTGAACGTATGGAGAAGCTGAAGCAGCAAGGCAAGCGTACTACAAGTCCGCAGTTTGCCAAGTATCTTGTACAGAAGGACATCTCCAAGGGGTTAGTCGGCAGCATAGGTTCCGCAATTGCTATCGCGCTTGCAGCACTCGGCATCGTTCGTTTTGACGATGATGACTACGACCTGAAGATGCGTATCGGTGACGTGGAGTTCGGACTTTCCGACATCTACGGTATGGATGGATTCCTCATGGGCGCGTCAATTGCCAACGGTTTCAACAACTTCCTGACAGAGAAAGACTTCAGCAGCTTCGTTAGCATCTTCACGCAGGCAGCATCGCAATTGTTTGATAACTTCTCCATGGCAGACTTCTACAACTCGACTCGCTACAGCAGCAACCTCGGAGACTTTGTGCTGGATAAACTACTCAACATTCCTACCATGCTGGTACCGGCGTTCTGGAAAATGTTCGTTAACGTTACGAAAACGCGCAATATGCAGTTCTCCGATAAATTATTGGGTCGTCTGGCACGTGTAGGCTCGACAATCGTTCCGTTCATCGGTAACAACTGGTATGCAGTTGATCCGTACACTGGAGAGAAGCAGATCAAGTATCTCGGTGGTGATATCGGTACGTTTATTGCAAACGCTATCAACAAGAACTCGCCTATCAAAGTTGAACCGTTGCGCGTCAGCGAGTATGAGAAAGAAGCACTCCGTCTTGGTATCAACAAGAGCGCGTTACGCGGTGACTACACAATCAACGGCGAGAAGATCAGCTTGTCAACGAAAGGCATTCAGACCGTCAACGAGATCTACGGACAACTCAACAACGAGGAACTTGGATACCTGTTCAGCAATAAGCGGAAATACACGGTAGAGAACGAGAAGGGCAAACGCGTGATGATGAAATACTCGCAGATGACTGACACGCAGAAAAAAGCCGTCATCAAGCGTATCATGCTCAATAACGGCTCTGTTGCTAAAGCGTATATTCTGACGCAGGCGAAAGACTACAAGTATTATGCATCCGGCTCGGAGTATAGCAAGCTGATGGCACTCGGTGCAAAGAAGAACGTCTACCGTTCAAGCGCTACGAAACAGAGGTTTGTCAAGTGACTTTGTACCAATGCTCCTCGCTTAGTTCTCGGTGCAGCCACTCAATCTCCCAATCCTCACCGTACACATCCAAATAATCTCCTACGAGGGGGCATCTCAACTTGAGGTGTCCCCGTTCTTTTGTTACGAGTTTCAATGAATGTTTTCCAATGCACCTTTGCGTGATATAATCGTAGAACTCATTGAGTGTTTGAAAAATCACATCATTGAATAAGTACTTTTCTGTTATCCACATTTGACTTTCCTCTTGGACCAAATATTCCTGTTCTGACAATCAAAGTAATCGAATTGATGCGTACGGACTACACCGGAACCGTCAAGATCCAGCCATGAGCCGGAGAGTTTGTCTTTGGCAAGGTTGAGATAGAAGCTGTAGTCGATCTGATCCTTGTAATGTTCGAACTTCGCAGATCTCACATCACTGTCAAGCAGCAGTCCATGATCCGGACAACCGGCACACTTGAAATACTGCTTGCCCTTTAGCTTGTACTGCGTACCAAGTCTGGTATCAGTCGATGCAATCATGCGCGTGTTACGTATGCAGTCAATCTCCATACCGTTATCATAGCGGTACACTGTATTGTCGAAGCTACCTCCAACGATGAACGTCATCATGAAGTCTTCCAGATTGGTGTTGTTACGGATAGATGCTTCAATATCCTTGTTCTTTGTGAGATAGTCAGTGATCGCTCTACCTACTGCATAGGATGTCAGCGGTGCAACTCTTGGATAACCCTTGACGACTTTAGTATGGTTCAGCCAGCCACCCTTGCACTTTGCTTTACCGCCCTCTTTGATCATCAGGTAGTTGTTCACATCTCTCTGCCAGATCTCCTCGGCATACTCGTCCTCCAATGTGATACCGCTAAGATCATGCCACTCCTGCATCAGTTTCTTGATCGTAGGAATATCCTTGCGGCGGCAGTAGAACAGCACACCATCCGTGTTCGTCTGAATGACTTTCACGTTACCGTTGAGTACCGCGTATACTTTGTTTGCGAACGCGGCAAGGAACAGCTGACCATAACGGCAAGTACAAGTTCTCATGTACGGATCATACAAGTCAAGACCTTCGCATCCGCTTGCACCGAACGTGGTATTCAGGATTAGTTTGTAGACCAACTGCAACAGGATGTCTTCCGGTGTCGGATTCTCCAGATGCTTGATGCGAAGTCGCTCGTTGTAGATCTTGATGAACAATTCTGGTTTCCGGATACACCGGCTCAACGTCTTCAAAAAGATCATGATCGACGGGTAATACGATCCGGCATCCGCGTTCATCAATACCCACTCCGCGTTGCTCTTGACGTGCAGAACGGGTCGGTCATGCGTCTTTGACAAGGAGAAGCTATCGGTATCATACTCGGAGTGAATCCCACCGTCAGCAAACTTCACCTTGTTCTCAAACAGCTTGACCGTCAGCGGCTTGTTGTTGTGCAGGATATACTCATAGACGTATTCCGGCAGATTATCCTTGCAATAGGAGCGGATCTGAATCGGCAGTTCGATATCAATCTTCGTCTCGTCCGCAAAGGGCATCTTCTTAGCGTCGAGAACCAGCGAAATCAGCGAAGCGTTGGTTTTCTTGTATCCATACTCCAATGGAAGGTTAAAGACCTTACAGAGGCTTAAACGGGTATCTACGAAGGGCTTGACTGTATCAAGATACCAGTACATGGACGACCACACGTCATGCTTGTTATATACGATAACGTCATCCTTCTCACGCTGCGTCAGATTGCGCTTGCCGAACGGTACGGTTGTTTCACGAATATCAAGACCGAGGATCGCTTCTTTGTTCTTCAGAGAACCGGTACTTGAATCGAACAGGTCAAGATAGGTTGCACCATTATAGCGTTTCGTTACGAACGGTATCAGCATCTGCGCGAGTTTATGATCCTTCGGCGTTTCTTTATTGATAATCAGCTGCGAGAGACAATACAGAGTTTCTGGATCGAACGATTGATAGATTCCGTTCGTTATTTCAAGGTCGTATCCTTTAATGTTGTATCCGGTCATGACGCGACCTTCACGGAACTCTTTCATGAGTACGTCTCTTGCGTTCACGTCATCACTGGACACAACACGGAACGACTCTTTCAGGTTCTCCTGCAGGTGTGATAATTCAGTAACATCATCCGGCAGATCACCGAACGTGCAGCACCACCATTCGGGGAAAACCTCAAAGTCAAAGAATCGTAATTTCATTACTTACCTCATATTTAGAATGGGAAGTATTCAGGATCTGCATCCTCCAACATAGCGAACTTCTGTACACGCAAACCGTACTTGTCAAGTTCGGCACCGACACCAACATATACGCCGTACATGGAACAGATCGTATCCTTGAACGTGGTAGACGATACCGGTTTATCAAACCCGTTACGGCTACACCACTCTCTGAACATAGCGTACAGAGCAGACGGTATCTTGCCGTCAAGTTCTCCGGCTCTGATCTGATTCTCATATAGCCATTCGTTAAGCGGCGACTGCTTTCTCTGGAACTTCCGGAGCAGCACATCCTCACTGTCGTTGATTGCAAACTTGCCTTCTTCAATCACCTGCTTGATACCTTCAACAGCCTTGAACAGGAAGTACTTCATATCCATGTCAGTCAGCTTTGCCATGAACTGCGGGTCAGGATTCTCCACACGGTGGTTCAGTTCAATCAGCACCATTCTGCGGAACAGTCCCGCAGTGTTATCCATAATCCTCGGCAAGTTGTTACAGGAAAAGATACAGGTGCAGAACGGACGATACTTTGTAACGCTCCTATAAATATTCCGAACAGCAATGATCTCACCGGAGACAATCGACTTGAATCGCCCGGTATCACCTAACGCTTTGTTCGACGCAAGGTCATCGTCAATGTTCACCAACTTGTTCATGGTTGACGCGATATAGTAGTCATTATCGAACTTGTTCAGACCGACATGGGACGTGTTATTCGTGCCGCACATTTTCTCAACCAGACGCATATAGGTTGACTTACCGGTACCACCGTTACCTTGGAAGATGAAGAACTTCGCCATGAAGTTATCCTTGACAAGACAATAGCCTGCGATCTGATACAGCAGCTTCATACGCATAGTGTCACCGTTAGCGACCTCTTTGATAAACTGATCGATACGTGACGAATATGGAGGATCCGGATCGAAATCGCAAGGGATAGCAATCGTATTGTACTCCATCTTGTTAGCTGCTTCCAGCGTGCCGTTTCGGAGATCAATAACACCGTTTTTGCAGGCAATCTTGAAGCACTCACGGTTCATGTCTTCAGGCGAGATCTGCGTCTTCACCTTCACAAACTCACGGATCTCTCTACGACCGTTAATCGTGATGTTCGAACTCAAATCACTGTAGATCATAGAATCGATCTCAAGATCGGTGATCGGCTTGTAGTACACGCCATTGAAGCTGTACACGTCAGGACCCATACTGATCAGGTCACGTTTCTTAACCAGTTCGTTGGCAAGTTTGGAATACTTGTTACCCTTGTCGGAGTTTTTGTCGTTGGTATCAGATTCTTCAGTATCCAGTTCTCTCAATACTGTACTGTACAGCTCTGTATTCTGCAACGGTACGGCGAACAAGTTCTCATTGATTGCACGGATCGTTTTCTCGACTTCAGCTTTAGTCAACCGTTCACTCTGTTCAAGGAAGTTACGCCATTTCCAGAGAGCATCGTTACGCCCATCGCCGTCATCGTAGCCAATGAAAGACGGGATCTTTGTGATACCTACCGGACGCAAGAAGTACGGCAGCTCTTCAACGTTGTCACTCCAGCTACCCCATTTCCGGTGCGGATCGTTGCAAGGCAGCACAATGTAACCTGTTCCCGCCGCACGTACATCAATCTCAACGTTCAAACCACACTTCACTTTAGAACAAGTTCTCTGCTTCTTGTTGCTATCTCTGAACACTAAGTGAATTCCTCTTGACGTGTAGTTATAGTTGTACCTGACTTCCCAGTAGTTCAGCAGTCGTTCCACCACCTCTTGGGAACGAGGATTATCATGGTTATCAATATCAATAACGCAATAAGATTCAGGAACGATCCAACCCACTCTATAGCCGTCAGCAACTGCTTCTTGAGCCTCTGCATGAGATAACGCTTCGGTCTTCCATTTCGTCGTTGTTGACTTGCAGTCTTTGCTGCTGTCATACGCTTCATGTTCGAACCTCTCTTTATCATATTTCGCAATCTTCACGAACTTACTGTTCGGAAAAATACGTTCAAGGCGTTCAAGATTCTTATCCATTGTACTTTCCTTTCACACGCATAAACAGATCTGCCAGTCGCTCCTTGTTACGAACCGCGTTCCATATTTCTTCTTCAATCGTATCCTCTGCAATGAGTACGTAAATATTAACCTGACTTGTCTGACCGATACGCCACACGCGATGCAGCATCTGATTGTACTTGATATAGCTGTAATCCATCGTATAGAATATCAGCGTATTGCACATCTGCAGATTGAACGACTCGCAACGGGAGCACTGCAAGAGGAGGATGTCTGCTTTGCCTTGCTTGAACACTTCGGGGTCATCTGTATATGTGTACCCCATGAACGTATCCAATAAACCAAGAATGTCACTCACGTCTTGCGCAAACTGATATACAACGACGCTGTTGGGTTTCAGGTTACGCATCAGCCATTCTAATTTTAGGTTCTCGTTGATATACTGTACGTGCCTGACATCATCCAGATCGTCATAGTACAGATACCCGTTTGCCAGTTCGTGCAGCTTTGTAATAGCCGCCAGCTTTGCAACGGTCGTTTCTTCATCGCCGATAGATACGATACCGTCCATTGCGTCAAGATACGCTTTCGTTTTCTCATACTTTATAGATACGGGAGTTACAACCAGCTTCGGCATCTCCACATCGCCGTCATCATAATTGACGCGCTGCGTGTACTGCGAGAGGTTAGCTTCCCACGCTGCTCTATACCGTTCAGAGATACCAATAGGCACTTGTACCACGCGAGAACCGGTATAGACGTTCTTCGTATCGCACATTGCATCGACAAATTTCGTGTAGGATATTGTACCCCACTCCGATACGTTCAGGTTATGCAATTGGCAAAAGATATCCACATCAGTATTTCCACGCGGAGTACCAGTCAGACCAAAAACGTATTCCACGTGTTTAGTCAATTTATGCAGGAGACGTGACGTCTTTGTGTTGATTGCCTTGCAACGGTGTACCTCGTCTACAATGACAACATCCCAATGCCTGTGCGTCAGAGCATACGCGGTATCATCCTGAATCGCTTTGTTGAACGTCATATACACCGTATCTTTTGGAAGGATGTTTTGCGGCTGAATCTCCGTCAACCACATCTTTCTGATAGCATCCGCAGTACTTAGAACAAGAACTTTGTTCTTACCGGATTTCACGACTTCGCGGGTTGCTTCAATCACAGGATACGTTTTGCCAAGACCGGGCTTATAGAACAGGCAGGCGTGTTTCTTCTCCAGCAGGAAGTCAGCACCGAACGCCTGATATTTATGACGATTCTTCAAGTATTCTTCGTAGAGCATTTCATGTATACCTCCATAGTTTTCTCAATGATTGCAGGGTCATCAATCCGCATCCAAATACCGTTCGCTTTCTCAATCTGCTTTGCAACAACAAGCTGACCTCTTGATAGACCGCCGTTCTTCTGCCCCTGTCTACCGGGACGCTTCACTTCCAGACCGCAATACAGACCGATAATAGCGTCTTCTCCAAGAAGGTCAACTAACGTAGACAACCGTGCCGGGATGCAAGCAGTCAGATCGGGTCTACCTACTTCCGTCATAGCGGACTGCGGATTCTTGTACACGTACCCACCGCGTTTCCGTATCGCGTTCATAATCTTCCTTTGCGTTACTGACTCCAACTCTTGCTTCATATTGCGACCTCCATTGCGACTTAATTGCGACCTGCATTGAATAATTATACAAATCTGCGTGAGTTGCACACGCTTCACTCGTGATTTGATAAATAGAGGGGAGCGGTTAAACTCCCCCAATTGTGATCAGAACGGCAGATCGTCCGATGCAACGGTTCCGGCAACGTCATACGATACGATCTTGTAGGACTTCTTCGTTTCCGTGGTCGTGGAGAACGTACCGTCATCGTTCGGAATCTTGATTTCCTTCTCGTAGGATTCCTCGTCAACTTTGCCGTCAAAGGACTTGCCAATCAGCTGCCGTCCGATGGTTTCATAGTCCAGTTCGAACGTCTTCTTCTGTTCAGGAGTCAGGTTCAGGCAAGCGGCAATCAGCTTGTTGAAGCTCCACTTCGTTGTGGGCAGAATAGCGTGATACAGCGTAGTCTTTCCGGCTTCGCTATCGCATTCAAACTTCCACATCGGGTCGCCCTTCTTCGTAGTTGTCAGTTCCGCGTTGGTAATGGTGAACGTAAAGGTACCGACCTTGTCAAGATACTGGCTCTTCTCGTAATCTGCAAACTTCTCAATCATCGTTTTCTACCTCGTTTTCTTCGTTATTTGTGTTGTTTGTATTTTGAACTACCACATCGGCAGCTTCAATCTGTTGTTTCTCGATCATCTCTTGGAACTTATCGTATGTGAAATTCTCCACAAAGCAACCGTGTTCCAGAATCAGATCTCGCGTTCCTGTATCCATCACCGGGTTTGGTCCGATATACGTCAGGAACTTCGTGTCTTTCACGCCGTTGTTGTCAACTGTCTTCCGGCAGCAGTAAAAGATGTTGCTTGCATCCTTCATGAACTTCACGCCGGTATTGATCGTTACGTCGGGGATGATACGCATCTCCTTGGCAAGACCGCTCGTCTCATACAACTCGTACTCTCTCGTATGCGTAACCCAGACAATAATCGTACCCGTTTCCTCGGAGTACTTTTTCATACTGTCTTTCATGCTGAACATCATGTCAGCAACAACTCCCCATTCCTGCTTGGAGAGGCTTGCACCACGTTTGTTGAAAATGAGATACTGCTTGTAGTCCTCTTGGAACGCTCCAAGCGTATCGAAGACAAGGGTCTTGAATGGATTTCCTTCATTACGCAGATCGCGCAAGAGTTCTGTGCATTTCTCGATTGAGGTCTTCGCAATACGACCGTTCGTGATCGGGTCGTTGCGGAGATTCTTCACTCGGATATTGCCGTTCTTGCAGTCTGCCGGATACTTTGCTTGCAGGACACGCCCACCGCCATCGTTACCTACTGCGCAATAGAGCAGCGGCTTCGGATAGCTTCCGGCAATGATCGTCTTACCGGACTTCGGCTTGCCCATATACAGGTCAATGTTATGAGTGATAAAGCTATCAAACTCCATTCTTGTTACTCCTTATTATCTGTAGAACCAAACGCACCATCTGTGCGAGTTCCTTTCTTCTTCACTTTATCCGCTTTCACCGGAACAATCGGTACAACAACGATCTGACAGAATGCCTCGCCTACTCCGTAGAACAGATCGTTGTCAGACACGTTATGCACAACAGCGTTAACGCTTCCACTGTAGTTCGGGTCAATCGGACACGCTGCTACAATGAGTCCCTGCTTAGCGGCAGAGGTTCTTGCAAACAGGAAGCCGGATTCACGAACCGGGATGTTCGCTTTCACTTTGAGATCCACAACAGTGGTACTGTGCGCCTTGAAGATAACGCCTTCCGTCAGGATAATATCCGCTCCGGCATCATCTTCATAGCCTTTGACGAACCTATCATTCGGCGTCTGCATCGGTAGCGTCCTCCTCTGTATCATCGGTATCTTCTACGTCATCGTCAGTATCAGTATCCTGCACCTCGTCATACTGCGGGTCAGTCAAATACTTATGGATCATCTCTTCGAACTCCTGTGTGTCAGAGACGAATCCCTGCTTTGCGAACACTCTTGCGACAACGGCGCACGCGAACGCACATTCACTGGTGCTTGAACCGTTCCCCGCCGCGATATAGTAGCGTCCGTCCTCGTCATTGAAATCAACCTTCAGAATCGTTTTCATTGTTATCCTCCATAAAATTTTGTCCGGTACTATTATTATTCGTTGGATCTTTATTGTCTGTCCATGTCGAATCGCACAAACTTACGCGCCGGTCTTTGGTTACTTCTCTCAAACAACCACCAAACCTTACACAATCGACATAATCCATGGGACAGGTAAAGCACTCCACCCGCATATATATCATCACCTCCAATAGTGCTTCCGGTACAGGAAGTCTTTCGTCAATCCGTCTTGTAGCATAGCTTCTGTCAGTTTCCTGCGATGTCTTCTACCCCACTCGGACATATATCCAGTATTGATCTCACGTTCCAATTGCTCGAATCCACGTAATCCAATGCTCTGCACGATATACTGCTTCACTTCTTCATATATATCATGCATTGACTGCCGATGCATCTCTTCCTCGTATGTAATACGAAACTCCGGGTCTTCCGTTACATCCTCGAACGTCAGATCTTCATCTGATATTCCGGATACCGCTATCTCCGATAACAGCTTCAGCGTATCTTCTTCCACACGACAAAGCCGACTGCTCCAACGATGTTTATCGATTACATGATTCTTGAATGCAGTAGCAATGAGTGCTTTGTTCAGATAATATCCCTTGTTGTACAACTCGATCGCGCAAACTCTGCACTCTTGAAACAGGTCATCGAACTCGTATGACTTGTACTTCTTCATCACATCGGATGCAAGTTTCATCATATACGGATCAAACAGCTCAATCATGATATCAATAGAAGGCTGCCCGAAACAGAGGATACCGGTAGACTTTGACGTAAAACCCTTGAGCAGATTCAACACGTTCTCCGGTTTCAACGTATTGTACTTTTGGCAATCGGATACATAATATATCAGCTCGTACTGCTGATTCTTTCGTAAGAAGAATGAGTAGATTGGATCCTTCGGCAATAACAGCTTCGCATTGCTAAGCGGGTCAGATCCAAGATATAGTTTCGCCTTTGAGATAAGCATATAGCGCCTCCGTTGCCGTTTCTACAATCTTTGGTACCTGATTAACATCACCATTCCTATTGAGAAACCGCAAGAGACTATATGCTATATCCTTCACACACTTCCTTTCAGAATCGATAACGAAACGTTCCTGCCACCGTGGATCCATCCAGAATTCATACTGCGCGAAAAACAGCAAGATGTTCCGCAGCTTTGACTTCTGATTTTTGTTATCATTCAGATACACTTCCGCGTAATCGTTATCCACTTTAATGGTAAGCGTTACGGTATCGTAATACTTTGTGTCGCAAACGATCTCATACGTCTTCAGTTTATCCTGTTTCATCAAGTCAAGCATTGCGTTCAGGACGTACTCCGCTCCACCGTGGGCAATGAGCAGTCTGTTGACATCCCGTGGGATATACAGCAGATAATCAAACGGTTGGAACATCTTCTCTCACCATACAGTCGCTATTCTCGTCATAGACGTATACAATAGCGTCCTCCCCTTCACCGATTTCAAAGCGTGTTACTTCAGGAATGCAGGACTTCGCCTTTGCGAAATCTTTTCGTCTCATGCGATCCGGTACGTCTTCGTTTCGCTCAACAAGCTGGATGATCTTGTCACTGTTGAAGTCGTTCATCTTACTACGGTTTTCAATCCCGTTCTTGCTTGCTCTGTACTCCATGCTTCTTACACCAAGCATCTCTCGCTCCCTTTCTCAAAGATAACTCTTTGGTTGTATTACTTGTAGTACTTTTTGTCTGTTTATAATGTTCAATAACGCTCATGACGCTACGCTTGTCAATCAGATATCCGTCCTTTGCAGTAGGCGAAAATGATACCTTAATACTACGCGGCAGTATTGCAATCGCGTACAACTCGCTATCCTGCAATAGCCTGTAAGTAGCCGGTGATACTTCAGTATAGCGTAGCCGTCTGAACTCTGTCAGATAACATCGCTCACCTTTGTTCAGCTTACCTATTGTACTCACCTCTTTCTGTTACTGATAGTCACCCACAATGCAATGACTGCTGATCCGGATACTGCGGCAATGAAGAAGGCTGTAAAGAATGCTGCTACTAAGAGAGACATTTATTACTCCTCCAAATTTTTAGCACCGCACCACGGACAATACGGACGCATTTGATTTCTTCCGGCAATGTCGTTTGACTTTCCGCATACAGAGCAATAGCACTTCGCTCTTTTGTAAGTGCCTTCATAGCGGATTATCCAGTGTCCGTGCTTCACTTCCTGCACGTCGGCTATTGGCTGTTGGTCAATAATACTCTTGATTAAGGGAACGGCATAAGCTTTTGTAAAATTTCCGGTGAACTCGGCTTTTAACAAATTAGCGTCAATGTATCTCGGCATCATTCGTCCTCCTATTCCATGCTTCAATTGCTTCTTCTTCCGAATCAAAGCCATACTCAAGTTCATTTAACATACAAAGATCATTTGTACAAAATACTACATAATCGTGTTTGAAATCAAATCTGATATTTGCAGCTGCTCCGCAGAATGGACACAGCTTTAACTCATCCATTGGTTATTCTCCTGTTCCATGCTTCAATCGCCATCTCATGGTTCCAGCATACTCCTGTGGACGCACAGCATCTATCGCAGGAAACCGTATATGCCCATTTTCTTCCCATTGAATCTTTCATGCCATCTATGTCAAACTTCACGGTTCCGTAAAATCCGCAGAAGGGACAAGGTTTTAAGTCATTCATCATTTATCCTTTCACCACATAAACTCGGGATGCTCTTTCATGAACGGCTCGACTACTTCTTTAATGGCACAGTTTGCCGAATCTCTGGAACAGAACCATACATCCTCGTGCTTAAAACTCGTTGTAACATCAGCGTAGAATCGATCTTCGTCTATACTATAACTAATATAGTAATGACAATTTACCTTATTCCATTCTTGCATATCCTCACAGTCATTGTCATACGAGAACTTCAGTAATTTACGATACAGTAGCTGGTGAAGCGCAACTTGATTTGCAAAGGAGTCATCGTTGAAATAATTAACTCCGTCATACAGATACTGATCGGTATAATCGCCGTCTTCTGTAAGATCGCCAATCTCACCATATTCACTAACTCTATAATACACATTACCCTTTACAACTCTTTCAAACGGATTCTTTCTCTTGATTCCAAGCGTCTTTACTTGTTCATCTGTCAATTCAATACGCTTACCGTTGATCATAGCATAATTGTTCATAGTTTACCACCCCATCCACGCGCCACAATTAGTGCACGTCTTCGTTCGATCTTTTACCCAGTTACCACATCCGCTGCACTCATATCCACCACCACGGTCAACCCAGTGCGCTGTCGTAACAGGCACAACATACGTACCCGGTACACCGAGATACAAGGCTTCCTCTGCAGTTAATCCTAATAGTGACGGATCAACGTACTTTAATGCTGTTATCAGCAAGCTCTCCAGTCGTTCATTCGTCATTGCTTTTACCTTCAGGATGATACAAGATAGATGTCGTATCGAATGCCTCTGCGGCAGATTCATCCAATACTTTATGCACTTCGTCAATCATCTCTCTCAAACCAGTTATCTGTTCGCAACAAGACGCGATAACCTGCTCTGCGCTCCACAGCATCACCGCCATCTCAGGCAGATCCATATCCGCAGCATACAATCTTGCATTAGGCAGATTCACGCCCTCAGTAGATGATACGCACAGATACGCTTTAGCCGGTGTACGTACTTTGCCGTGCGGGTCAAGGATCTCAATCAAACACTTATTCATTAGGTGCCTCCTCGTTAGATGTTGCAGGTGCTTCCGCCTCAATCATCGTGCGCAGATACTTTTCTCTCGCTTTGTCAACAGTAGATGCACTGTCAATGTAGTACTTCAGTTCAGTGCAATACTTCAGGACAGAAAGCCACTGCGCAAACAGTTCGATCGCCCAGAAGTCAGTATGATGTGTATTGACCAGTTTAGCAATAGACCCATGCTCGGTATAGGTCATGCTGAAAAACAGCTTGTCACGGTAGAACACGCTCACAAGATACTCGTGCCGTGTATTGACAATGTGGTCAGAGATGTACATATTCAGTACACCACAGCGAACGGTACGCCATCTACCAAGAGTCTTGTTGTTGCTCATACGATCCGTCAGCATGATAAGCACGTCACGGATTGATTCTTTAGTTGCTCTCATCCTCTGTTTCCTCCTTGGTATCTACTTCCTCAATAGTAGCAGTCCAATAGCCTACTTTGTTGATCGCGTTAGCCCAACGTTCAGCACGTTCTTCACTCCTGAAGTCATCGGTCTGCCTGATTTCACCGGACAGGCTCCGGCACGTTACTCTGTAAAACATACTCTCTCTCCTTGTTAATATTGTTCAGTGCATTGACTAAACTCTTGTCGATCCGGTAGACGTAACAAAGATCACCGTTCATCTGTGTGATCACGTCAGGGAAAATGTTCAGGTTACTCAAAGCGTACATCTGGTACTTGCTCTTGCAAAAGAACGCAGCACCACGCAGGATAATTTGTTTCATTATTTTGTATACCTCTTATAAGTTTTTAATAGCATCGTCAATCAGTCTCATGTACAACGCGTATTCTTCTTCGGTCATCACGTCAAACACTGACGTTCCAGCCTCGCTGTGCCGGTATCTACTCAACACGTCCTGCAATAGAGGATAGATCGCATCCGACACAACAGGCTTCAGCTTATCCGGTATCAGTGTGGTGCCGGTTCGGGTGTTACGTGCAGTGCGTGTATCACTCTGCCGTCCCGTCAAGTTTCTGCACCTCCTTTGCGGTATCGTCAACGAACATCAGTTCAGTCTTGAAATCTTCCATGATGTCTTCAATGGGATTGTCGCTGTTCTTCAACATATCACAATACTTGTCTACAACAAGCATATAGTGTCTACCAAGCAAACGCAGTATATCTTGTTTCAGGTTATTGTTCATCCGTTTGTGTTCCTTTCAGGTTTGATAAATGCATTCCATACATAGGCAGCTTGTAGATGATCTCTCTACGCAGAGCAAGCAACTCTTTCAGCGTCTCGCTGTACCGTTCCTTATACGCCTCTGGACACTCTTCGCGCTGCATCTCGTCATACAGATCGCAGATGTACGCTCTAACGCACTCCAGTAGCTGTTGCTTATTCATTCCGTTACTCCCCTTCACACACCCATCCGTATCAACATACACGGTGGTACCTTCGTCCAATACCATCTGAATCATCTCCCGCACGGTGTCCTCACCGAGCAGCCGTCTGTTTACTTTGAGATACCGCTGCCCACTCTTGCTATTCAGCACATCGTCTACAGTGTGTGCGTTCTCATAGACAATGATTGACCGGATCAGCTTCCGGCACCAGTAGGCAGGATCTTTATCGTTTATTCTTGTCAGCATGATTAGACTCCTTCCAGTCTCTGTATCTACACTCCCACTCTTCAGCTTTCCTCACAGTGTCGCAGGTATTACATTCTCTACATTCTCCACAATTGAACGTGCCGCAGACAAACTCTACAGGGCTGTTCGTCTCACGCGCCAGATCAATCGTCGTACGATAGGCTACGTCGATAGCAGTGTTCAGGTTAGGTTTCTTCTTCATTGTAGGGTGTAGCACCTCGTTAATACCAAACACGGTATTCGCTGCAAGTTTGATCTTCAAGTCTGCACCTTCCAGCATATGCCGATACTGCTTGACAAACGGATGGTCTGACTTCAGGTTACTTATTTTATCCCGCAGTGCAGCGTGTAGTGCTTGCAGTTCGTTAATACTGAACGCTACACTAATATAGTCTTTACTCATACATTATCACCTCTATTCGCAACGTCAAACAGACTCGCCCGTACATCCAGCAGATCACTCATCTTCTTCTCGAAGTACCTACAGTCAGACTCGTACTGTTCATCATCCTTGTTCAGCTTGTTGTACTCAAACTGGCAATCATTAATGTAGGACTGTACTGCCTCGATCAGCAGGTAGATTTTCCGTGAATCTTTGAGAAAGTCATCATATGGAGTCATACTGATGTATTGTTCATTGTTCTGCATTATACTTCCTCCGTTTCTTTACCCAGCAGCTTATCAACTGCATCCAGCACCACATTATTCGTTGATCTCATACACTTCGCTACAGCACCGATGATGTCTCCGCTATGCTGTAGCAGTACTGCACACTCCTCGTCAGTGAAATGCGCTTGACGCATACAATGATCCAGTCTTTCAGTGAAGCTGATTAAGTCAGCCAGCGCGTAGATACGCAGCTTACTATACTTCAAAATGTTATGGTGTATCGTCTTGTACTCCGCGTCCCAGGCGGAGAGTAGACGTTCCTGTACCGTCCGCTCAGTATCATTCAGCATCCTTCATCACCTCGTCTCTAATATTCACCCACTGTTCAGCAGTAAATGATTCACAGCACTTGTCTTTCATTGGGCAATCGTTGCAGTAGCAGGCAGTACACTCGCATTCGAACTCTGTAGCAATATCGAACGTGTCAGCAGTGTAGATTGTATTCTTAAAAGCCTGTTCAATACCTTCCCACGTGGTCTGTCTGGCATGGTTAGGCATGGATCCACCGTGTACGATCATTGCAGCAGCTCTCCTCTCTTGATCTGCGCGCTTGTACTTACCTCGTGCAACACACTCTCATCCTTGATCCTACAAGCCATCACCATAGCGTACCCGTACTTTGTTCGGAACGTCAGACATTTGCAGTATCTCTGCTGTGTACGCTGGTCGATCGTGTAGTGCAGTGTAATCTCCTCGCCCCGATACTTCATCGCACGGAACGCACGCTTCAGCACCGTCGGGTCAAAGAACGCATCGTCTGCAAGTCTGCAGTAGTCCATCCTGTACCAATAATGTGTACGCTCTGTAGATACTCCCTGCACGCTCACATTGTCCCGCGACTCGTTACTCTGGATCAGTTTGCCAACATCGAACTCTGTACCTGTCTTCCAGATTGGCTCCAGCAGTACAAGCAGTGTAGTATCACTCAACACTAAGTTGTGCTTGTCACTGAACAGATGTCTGTCACAGGTCATGTATGACGGTCGCTGGTTGATGATCGTGTCGATAGCTTTCTGCTGATCTTTCGTGTATATCATCATTATACTTCTTTAGCGGCTGCCGGATGGTATGTATACTCGGTACGTTCCCCCGGTACCTATATTATATCATACCGTCCGACAGTCTGTCAATATGTTTATTTGTTAACTTTGGTTGGAATAGTGTTGCTATTAGATAGTACTCACCGACAACCACCCCCGCGGGGTGATATGCACGTCAGTGATCACCTCTATGCCGTTCTTACAGTTACTGACAAGCAGCGCAATGTCAGCTTTGGACGCTTTGTGACCGTTGATGTAGATTGTCATATATGTACCTCACTCATCGCGTACATCGATAAAAGTCTTGTTCCATATACTCACGGTTTTCAGGTGTATCCGGCAGATTGTAGCCACTGTAGTCGTTCCCAAGGAAAAGCTCACCGTTATCATTGATCCCGTACTGAATACCAGTCTCTTTGTCTTCTAAGAATATTTTCATTGTATCTCTCCTATACTGTATATAGTTACACCCACGCCGGCTTACACTTACTGTCCGGCAAGGATTCCAGCCACTGCAGCACCTCTTCGGGTACACGCTCTGCACGCCAGCTGCTACCCCACCTGTAGCCGCAGACAGGACATGGTTTACTTAAGATACCGTCCGGGTGCTTGTCACCCCACTTAGTGTCTGACTCTATAGAGTACAGATTTCTCGCACGCTTCGTGTAGGTCTTACTTAACTCGTATCCCTCCGGCGCAGTATCTACTGCAGTCGTAACAAAGTACTTGCTCCCCAGCAGTTTACGCTCGTCTATAGACAGACGTACGTTGAAGCCGTCCATCAATCTATTGTGGATACTCTCTTTGAGCCTGTCGCGTCTCTTGCGTGTATCATCACTCATCTTGTACTCGTACAGCTTGCACACTTTACTGCCGTCCCAATCCACCTGATGCTCACAGTAGGGCTTCATGTCGTTCATATGCCACCGCTGCCAGATGTCCAGCAGCTTGTACAGACTGTCAGCAGTCCAGCCCTCGTTGGCTACACCCTGACGCATCTCATCATAGCACTGCCCAGCAGAGTAGCAGTCACCGTTACTACGCGGACCGACTACACCGGTGATGTGCAGTACAGTGATGGTGTCAGTACTGCCGTCCAGCAGTGTACACGTCTTGCTCTCAGTGTAGATGCGGCAGTATGCCTGCTTATTATCTACAGTACAGGGATTGATTATCTTCTTCATAGTTATTCTCCTTATATATTATGTATAGATTACCGCTCTAAGCTCTCCCACACCTTACGCTTACCGAACAGTGATGCGTCTATACTAACGTTAGCAAGCACAGCACCTGTCTCGTCACGCGCTACAAACATGATACTGTCTGCTACGCCGTTACAGGTATCAGGCTTGCTCATCTCCGAGATCCAGCAACCTACATCGCTACTGAACTGCTGCATCTCACCGCCCAGCAGGGCAATATGACCAGCACGATGCTTTACAGCACCCATGGCAGTAGTCCAGATGATATCCACGTTAGGTGCGGATACAGTAGGCTGCAGGGTGTCCTCTCCGGTATGCTCTGCAGTAGTCACAGTAGGCTCATCCGCAGCAGCCGTCTCTGTACCGTCTTTAGCAAGTATCTCCTCCGCCGTCCGTGTGTCACTCTCACCAGTCAGCTCGTACCACCACTGCTGCCACTCCTCTACAGTACGCTGCACGCCAGCACCACCCTTGGCGTTAGGGTCGTTGCAGCTGCCGCTGTAATGTTTGAACGGGCAATGCTCGCATCTCAATCCGCCGCACTGGAAGTCCTCTCTACCATTCTCTGCAGCGCCCTCCAGTGTAGTCTCGTACCACTCGCGTACCTCCTCAATGTTTTCAATAGGTTCCATATGTATTATCTCCTCTCTGTATTTAGTGTATCAAGATATCTATCCACAGTATCGCTCCACTCCTCGCTCGTATGTACAATACCGCACCACGCGTCATACAAGTCATCCAGCAGGTACTCTGTATCAAGTAACCTGTCCAAGTCATCCTCACTGTACAGTGAAGCACCAATGAGGATGCAGTAGCTCCCCAGTGCCGGATCGTCTCGTACCTCACCCTTGTCTACCGCGTCCAGTATGGACTGCGCTACATGGACCCTGTATGCAATACGTACCGCGAGACTGCCACCCTGCAAGATAGTGTCACAGTACCAGCGGAACTCTTTGTGCAGTTTAGCTTGTAACTGTTGCAGTTTAGCTTGTAACTGTTGCAGTTTAGCTTG
>OJAW01000153.1_pt1 | contig 54512 bp, 44 predicted proteins | sample 1589151 | NCBI WGS metagenome assembly OJAW01 (sample SAMN03283290) | human gut metagenome | biome: human-associated habitat; material: feces | host: Homo sapiens | place: Peru | collected 2012
CATGCAGGACATGGAGTTCACCGTTGAGCACGGCAAGCTCTTCATGCTTCAGACCAGAAACGGTAAGAGAACCGCTCAGGCTGCTCTCAAGATCGCATGCGACCTCGTTGACGAGGGTATGAGAACCCCCGAAGAGGCTGTCGCAATGATCGACCCCAGAAACCTTGACACTCTTCTTCATCCCCAGTTTGATTCAAAGGCTCTTAAGGCTGCAACTCCCATCGGCAAGGGTCTCGGCGCTTCGCCCGGAGCCGCATGCGGTAAGATCGTATTCACCGCAGAGGACGCAGAGGTATGGAAAGAGAGAGGCGAGAAGGTTGTTCTCGTTCGTCTCGAGACCTCTCCCGAGGATATTACCGGTATGAAGGCTTCTCAGGGTATACTCACCGTTCGCGGCGGTATGACCTCTCACGCAGCCGTTGTTGCCCGCGGTATGGGCACCTGCTGTGTTTCGGGATGCTCCGAAATCAATATGGACGAGGAGAACAAGAAGTTCGTTCTCGCAGGAAAGACCTTCCATGAAGGCGACTATATTTCAATCGACGGTTCCACCGGTAACATTTACGACGGAATCATCCCCACCGTTGACGCTTCTATCGCAGGCGAGTTCGGCAGAATCATGGGCTGGGCTGACGAGTTCAGAACTCTTAAAGTCCGCACAAACGCCGACACCCCGCGCGACGCTAAGAAAGCACGTGAGCTCGGTGCAGAGGGTATCGGACTTTGCCGTACGGAGCATATGTTCTTCGAGGCTGACAGAATCGCCGCATTCAGAGAGATGATCTGCTCGGATACCGTAGAAGAGAGAGAAAAAGCTCTCGCTAAGATCATGCCTTATCAGCAGGGAGACTTCGAGGCTCTTTACGAGGCTCTTGAGGGTACACCCGTTACAATCAGATTCCTTGATCCTCCTCTTCATGAGTTCGTTCCCACCGAGGAAGCAGACATTGAGGCTCTTGCAAAGGCTCAGGGCAAGACCGTTGAGCAGATTAAGAACATCATCGCTTCTCTCCACGAGTTCAACCCCATGATGGGTCACCGCGGATGCCGTCTTACCGTTACCTACCCCGAGATTGCAAAGATGCAGACCACCGCTATCATCAAGGCGGCGCTCGCCGTTAAGGCAAGACACGCTGACTGGAACATCGTTCCCGAAATTATGATTCCCCTCGTAGGCGAGGTTAAGGAATTCAAATTCGTTAAGAACATCGTTGTTGAGACAGCCGACGCTCTTATTGCAGAGTCAGGCGAGAAGCTCGAGTATGAAGTAGGTACCATGATCGAGATCCCGAGAGCGGCTCTTACCGCCGACGAGATCGCTAAGGAGGCAGACTTCTTCTGCTTCGGCACCAACGACCTTACCCAGATGACGTTCGGCTTCAGCCGTGACGACGCAGGCAAGTTCCTCGGCGCATACTATGACAACAAGATTTTTGAGAACGACCCGTTCGCAAAGCTTGACCAGGCAGGCGTAGGCAAGCTTATGAAGATGGCTATCGACCTCGGCAAGCCCGCAAATGCAAAGCTTCACTGCGGAATCTGCGGCGAGCACGGCGGCGATCCCACATCCGTTGAGTTCTGCCACGAGATCGGACTCGACTACGTATCCTGCTCACCGTTCAGAGTACCCATCGCAAGACTTGCAGCCGCACAGGCTGCCATCAAGGCTAAGGGCTGATAATTCCCGAACGAATCGGCAGTGTACGGACCGATAAATAACGAATCCCCCTCTGTCTGTCAAACGACAGCGGGGGGTTTTCTACATCATTAAATAACAACACAACAACTTTAATTAAATCATATCTTTGTTATATCAGTTTACATAGTATTATCCTCAATTTATGAAATTCTCAACAAAAAACATAATAGTTATATAATTATTATTAATTCAGTCAAAAAATCAGTTATATAAAAATCGGAGGTATAAATCATGTCTTTTGGTATGTTTTTAAATTTTGAAAAAGTATCAATAGAAATTATTGAAGAACATATTTCAAAAATGACTGACGACAACACCATTTATTATGACGTTTCGGAACGTTATATTTTAGAAGAAGAAGCTTTTATTGAAAATCTAAAGAATGGCTCCACTGCAATAGTTTTTATTCAAAATCTATTTGAAACCTCTCTGAATACAATTTTGAGAAGAAGAGCAGAAATTTCCGAAATCGACATACTAAAATCATCAATAGGTATTAAATTGCAAGTAATAAGCTTAATATATAACTTTGATTTATCTGAAATCAAATCAAATAATTTATATTCAATGTATCGTGAAGTTGAAAAAATAAGGAATGATATCACACACTTCAAAAGCAATATATTGTGTCACGCCTCGGCAATACCTGCTGACGTAAAAATTGATTTAGGAACATCTAAAAAATCGCTTGCAACCATCTTTACGCAGACATATATAAAAAATTGTTATTTACAGATTTTAAGTCTCATAGAACTTATTTGTTCAAAATGTGATTTGTTTATAAATAAAGATGTTTTAATCCTTGATTGTGATGGACGAGATGTTAGTTGCGAATTCATAGTTGATAAAAAACCTATAAAATACGATTAACTCAAACGCTGCGGCGTAACAAGGAGGAACAATGGAAGAAAAAGTAAAAATCATGTTCGTCTGTCACGGCAACATCTGCCGCAGTCCCATGGCAGAATTTATTTTTAAATCGCTCGCCCAAAAGCGGGGCGTTGCCGACAGATTTATCATTTCCTCGTCCGCAGTCAGCACGGAGGAGATTATAAACGGCATCGGAAATCCCGTTTACCCGCCCGCAAAAGCGGAGCTTAAAAAGCACGGTATTTCGTGTGACGACAAACGCGCGGTCAGACTCAAAAAGGACGATTACGGCAAATACGACTTGATTATAGGCATGGACGAAAGTAATATACGAAACATGATTAGGATTTTCGGCGGCGACCCCGATAAAAAAGTACATAAGCTTTTGGAATTTACTCTCGAAAACAGAGACGTGTCCGACCCATGGTATTCCCGGCGATTTGATATCGCATATAACGATATATTCAACGGCTGTACGGCTCTTATTGATTCGTTTTATTCATAACATCCGACAGCATAAAAAGTCAAGAACCGCCGACGGAAAAGAAGTACAATGTAATCACGGCAAAGGAGCGGAACTATGGACTGGATTCAGGGATTACAAAGGGCTATCGACCACATTGAAGACAACATAACCGAAGATATCGATATCGAAGAAATTGCGGGCAAGGCGTACTCGTCGTCATTTCATTTTCAAAGAGTATTCGGAATACTGTGCGGGATGTCGCCGAGCGACTATATACGCATGCGCCGTCTGTCGCTCGCGGGCGAGGAACTCTCAAAGGGAAACGCAAAAATTATCGATATCGCGTTAAAATACGGTTACGACACACCCGAAAGTTTCTCCCGTGCATTCACCCGGTTCCACGGGGTTTCCCCCAGCGAAGCGAAGAAAGGCGGAAAAGTCAAAATCTTCACTCCTCTTGCCGTAAAACTAACTTTATCCGGAGGCAGTAAGATGGATTACAGAATCGAAAAAAGAGACGCATTTCAGGTAGTATGCAAGAGAAAAAGAGTCGGAAAACCGCAGTCGCCCAACGCAACGGCGGACATCACCGCCATGTGGCAGGAATTCGGTGCGGACGGCACAATAGACAGACTGATATCGTTGTTCCCCGAGAATCCGAAGATGAAAGGTCTGCTCGGCATTTGCTTCTCGTCGGAGCTTAACGCAAAGCAGTTCCCGTACGGAATCGGCGTCGAATACGACGGCAGAGAGTTTGACGGTGATCTCGAAATCGTCACAATCCCCGATAACACGTACGCGGTGTTTACAAACAAAGGCAGGATGCCCGACGCGTTCATTGAAACGTATCACAGAATCGTAACGGAATTCTTCCCGCAGAGTTCGCAGTACGAATACGCGGAAAACGTCGAATTCGAGGTGTACTCGTCGGCGTACACATCCGACCCGAATTACCGGTGTGAAATCTGGATTGCGGTAAACGAGAAGAAGTAATTGATTATTAAGGCGGAGAGTCTGCTGTATCTCGGACTCTTCGTTGATTTTTTTATAAATCAGTGCTAAAATGAATCCATAAAAACAAAAGGAGAAACACGCTCATGAATATTACCGTTTACCTCGGCGCGTGCGAGTCAAACGACCCGTCGCTGAAAAAAGCCGTCCGCGAACTCGGAGAATGGATCGGACAAAGCGGAAATACGCTCATATACGGAGGGTCAAAATCGGGCTTAATGGGCGAAATTGCCGAGAGCGCTTTAATCTCGGGCGGTAAGGTCACGGGCGTTGAACCGCAGTTTTTTATTGACAAGGGATTTCAATACGACGGACTGACTAAGCTTATTATTACAAAGGACATGTCCGAACGCAAAACAAAAATGATAGAACTCGGCGATGCCTTTATCGCATTTCCGGGAGGAACAGGAACGCTTGAGGAAATCGCCGAGGTCATGTCAAAGGTTTCGTTAAAACAGCTTGACGCTCCGTGTATTCTCTACAATTTAAACGGATATTACGACAGTCTGAAAATGCTTCTTGAGCACATGAAGGCAAAAGGTCTGTCGTCCGATAAAAGACAGGAAAACATATATTTTGTCCGGAATCTCGAGGAAATTATACATATTATAAATTAATAAAACAGTATAAAAACACGGTTTTATAGGAATTCCGCGCTTGTTTCTAATTATTATATTAATATAATTTAATATACGATCGATTCGTCGGTTATATACGGTTTTTTATAAAAAACTCTAAGCCTGCCCGAAAACGAACTTTATATTGTAACGGACGAATATTTAAACCCGTATCTAAATTGTGTAAGAGAGAACAAAAGAATTCTCCGCACGCTCATTAAAAACGCAGAAACACCGCAATCGGAGGACAGTTATTCGGGACTGTTCAGATATGTTTTCACTCCGATTCTGAACCGTTTTAAAATTCACGAATGTGACAGAGGCTGTTTTATGGCGTTTTACATAAGCGGATTGATGGCGATCGTCACGCAGCGGCTGAAAAACGACGGCAAAAAGCCGAACTCTCATATCATATCTGTTACGAAAAGATACACGGCTGACGGCAGAACGGAAAAATTATAAAAACAAAATTTTTCGGCAAACAATAATAGAAAAACGTCATATATTACACCCGTTAGGGTATAAATATGTATTTAAATGCATATTTTACACCCGTACGGGTATAATTTATATAAATTACATTGACATTATACCTGTAAAGGTATAAAATTAATATATATTTAACCGAGAGGGATAATAAAAGGACAATATCTATGAATAAAATCGCCGAATTTATAAAAACAAACCGCAAAGCGGCGGGACTAACGCAAAAGGATTTTGCAATGCGTTCGGGACTCGGTCTGCGTTTTATCCGTGACCTGGAGCAAGGCAAGGAAACCGTCAGAATGGATAAAGTCAACGAAGCTCTCGCAATGTTCGGCATGGAGGCCGTTCCGGGCAGAAAGGATAAAAACAAATGACCGAATTCAGATCCGCATACGTATATGTCAGAAATGTTTTTGCCGGAACTCTTCATGAAACCGACGAGGGCTATTCATTTGAATATGACGCGGATTATCTTGCCTCCGACTCGGCGAGCGCGGTATCGCTTACTCTTCCGCTGACTTCGGAAACATACAAATCAAGGACTCTGTTTCCGTTCTTCGACGGACTGATACCCGAGGGCTGGCTTCTTAACACCGTCAGTCATAACTGGAAAATCGACATTACCGACAGATTCGGAATTCTGCTCGTCGCATGCAGGGACTGCATCGGAAACGTCAGCATCGGAGGCGAAAAAATATGAACTGCCTATGCTGCGGAAAACCGCTGAAAGATAACGGACAAAACGGATGGCATAAATCATGTATCAAACGATTTTTCAATACTCAAAATCTTCCCGAAATCAACATTAACGATGATTCACTTGAAGAACTTGTAAATAAAACGACAAAAGCAGGTTTTACGGTTCCCGGTGTGCAGAAAAAGCTGTCTCTCCATTTGTTTTCGGAAACAAAAAAGCCGAGACTGACATTGGTAAATTATCCTGCGGGATATATACTTAAACCGCAGGTAGACGAATACAGAGCGTTACCGGAATCCGAACAGCTTGTAATGAACATGGCAGATACCGCGGGAATCGTCACAGTCCCTCACGCGATTATCGAAAACGACGGAAAATATGCGTATATTACAAAACGAATAGACCGTAAGACGGAAAAAGACCGTGTAAAAATGCTTGCAATGGAGGACTTCTGTCAGCTTGACATGCGTTTGACTACGGATAAATACAAGGGTTCTTACGAACGCTGTTCAAAAATTATATCTAAATATTCATCCCGTAAAAATCTTGACATGTCGGAATTGTTCCTGAGAATCGTATTTTCATACGTCGTCGGAAACTCCGATATGCATTTAAAGAATTTCTCGCTTACAGAAACGGACGAGGCAAGCGGAATATACATTCTCTCCCCCGCGTACGATTTGCTCCCCGTAAATATAATTTTACCGACAGATAAAGAACAATTAGCGCTTACACTAAACGGCAAAAAGATGAATATACGAAAAAAGGACTTTCTTGTCTTTGCCGATTCATGCGGTATAACGAGAACCTCCGCGCTCAAAATGATTGCGTCAATTGCGTCATGTAGGGATAAATTCATAAAAATGTGCGACGAATCTTTACTGCCGGAAGATATGAAGGAAAACCTCATTTCTCTTATTATAAACAGAATTACAGCCTTACAATAGCAAGCTTCCCCCTCACTTCTTGCCGTGAGGGGGATTCTTCATTGCATTTTAATATTTTATTTCTTCGCTATCGCGTCGCCCAGCTCTCTGCGAACCTGCTCGAACAGCGCGTTGTCCGACGTGTATTCCGTCGCGGACGTTACAACCCTCGCAATCTCGTTATCGACCCATTCCCTGCCGTACTTTGCCTCGGCGAGAGCGAAATAATCGTAGTCCTCCATACCGTCGGCAATGTTGTAAAGACGAATCGTCGCAACAGGTTCGTCGAGTCCTATGTACTGACCGGGATAGATAAGACATCCGTCGCCCGACGCGATGAAATCATCCCACGTTTTCGATGTTTCCCACGGATTGCCCTTATCGCAGTATGTTGCAGACCAGTAAAGCAGACCGGTAAAATCAAGAGACTTCTGCTGCCACATCAGAATACGGTGCTTTAACGCGTCAAGATGCTCGAAGAAATTGCAGTAATCCCCGTCGGGTGCGCAGCATACGTACCACCACGCCCGGCTGCCGTTCTTAACCTCCTTCATCATTTCGTCATGAACGGCGTCCTTTGAAGCCTGATCGCTGATTCCGCACAGGATATTACTCCTGCCCGCCTGAAGCGAAACGGACGCAGAAGTCTTGCCGTCAATGCTGATTTTGTCCGTATTGAACGGAGTAACCATATTATATCCCGGGCAGAGACGGCTGAGACGATCGGTTATTTCGGTATATCTTGCGTAAGCCTCGGCGTTTCCGGGCTCGTCTATCGGATAAAAATAACCTTTTTTTGCCCACTCGGGGTTCGATGTTACCTTTTCATAGTATTTTACAAGCAATTCGTCGTCCGACGGGTAAGGGATAACGAACGACTTTAATCTCGGATCGCTCATGTAGGCGTCGGCGCGCTCGTCGAGAATATCATACGGAAGATTATACGGAGAAAGACGGTTTTCGAGAAGAAGCTCATAAACCTGCTCGGATACCCTTTGCCTTGCCTCGTCGTCTCCGTCCTTAACGCCCGAAAGCTCATAAAATTTACCTCCGCCGTTGCCGAACGCCGTGTCGTTCGCGGGAGTGTCGGGAAGAGTGAAATCCCATACTGTCGCTTTGATCTCCTTTTCGAGAATAACGCCGCCGTTCTCGTTTACAGCCGTTAAAACAGCGGTGTACTCGCCTGCTTTCGCGTTTTTATCTGCGTGTGTTCTTATAAAGAAAGATTGCTGAAGTCCCTTTTTAAGCTCCGCGGAACCTCCACTGCCGCCCGTATGAGTTACGGGAATGAGAGCGTCCGCATACTCGCAGTTATACTTATCGCCGTAGCCGGGAACCTTCGAATAGTTTGCCTTAAACGCCTCTGTTTTAAGAGTATCGCCGTCCGAATTCTTAAAATCGGTAACGGATACGTTTACCTTTTTACCCTTAGCCGTCGTTGCAAAAAGAATCTGGAACGCTTCCGATTCGTTCTTTGCTAATTTTATATCAATAGTCTCGTCGCTGCCGAGCGCGGTATCGCGAACCTTCTTTTCCGTTGCGTATGCAAAATCATACATGATATCCTTATCGTCCGTCGCAAGTCCGCCGATATTCTCCGATGCCTTTGACGATGCGTAGAGAAAGCTTAAATACGACTGATTCTTTACGGAATTCGCCGTCGTATAAAAGCCCCAGCATGACAAAGCTATACAGCCTGCCGCCGCGAGAGTCTTGAACACAGCCTTATGTCCCCTGCCCGAAACGCCGTTCATATATACAGCAAACGCAATGCCGAACATCACCGCCGACGCGGAAGCGGCAAGCTTACCGCCCGAGTTCGGAGAGAACGCCTTTTGGACTCCGTAGCCGACTGCGAGATAAACGCCCGCATTAACCGCCGCGGTAACTGCGGGAACAATTATTTTATTCGCCGTCGAATGAGTGCGTTTTTTGTCCGTAAGCGTATACAAAAGCATCATAACACCGCTGCATACGGCAAGAAGAACCGTATAAAGAGCGATATCCGTTTTTCCTCCGCGCTTAAACGTATAGTACGCGGAATAAAGCGAATATATGTAAAGCGCCGAAGTAAACAAGGTTCCGAAAACAACAAGTCCCCGTTTCACTTTTTCATTTTTCACCGTAAAGTCCTCCTTCTTTTTTTTGCGTAATGTCAAAGACAGCGGGATTTCGTTATCTCTGTACGATTAAACGCTCCGAAAACACGCCTAAGCTCATATTCGGATTGCGTTTAGTGAGGTTAGTATAGCACACTCGGGCAATCTTATCAATATATTTTACAAAATTGCTTCGCTTTGTATAATTTTTTTATATATTTTTACATACATGATTCGAGAATCTGCGCCGACTGCTTTTTGAAAAACCGTTTAAACCGCACCGGACGACCGAAGATATATATAATCATGAAAAAAGTCTGATTATTCACCTGCGTTTCGCCGTAAAATCAAGCTTTGGACTTTATAATACTCAATTCGTCAAATTGACTGAAATAAGCAAAACAACAAAGCTTATTTTTGCCGTCAAAATGTACACGAAACGCTTATTTTCGGCACGAAATAAACTTTTTTTTACTTCCGGATTAAAATTTTATTAAGACTATAGACAAACGATTTTTTTTGTGCTAATATCTTGTTGCAAAAGAAGAAACAGGAACTTATCGCTCTTTTATGGAATATGTCTTGCAGTTCATATTTGCCATTTAATTCTTTATTGTATACTTCATTGACAGGTCGGTGCGAGGTTCTTTTTTTTACGGCATTTTTTTCATTTTTTTGCAACATTTTTATGGTTTTGTCGGTCTTATACGCGAAAAGCGACATTGCATTTATTGCAAGGAGGCAAGTTTTCATGAAAACAAATATTCTCGACTATCTTGAAACGACCGAAAGCCGTTTCCCCGGAAAAACCGCCGTAACCGACGGAAAAAAAAGCTACTCTTATACAGAAGTAAAAGAAAACGCGCAGGCAATCGGAACGGCACTGTCTTATATGACCTCTCCGCAGACTCCCGTCGGGATTTTCGCGGACAAAAGTGCCGACATACTCTGCACATTTTTCGGCGCGGTGTACGCCGGATGCTTCTACAGCGTCATAAGTCCGTCTCTTCCGCAGGAGAGAATTAAAAAAATATATTCTGTTCTCGCCCCCGCCGTAATTGTCGCGCAGGATGAAACAAAAGAGGACGCCGAGCGTATTTTTACAAATTCAAAAATCGTAACGCCCGACGAGCTTATGTGCTTTAAAAAGGACGAAAACAGACTCGAAAAGATAAGAAATTCGTCTATCGATACAAATCCGCTGTACCTTAACTTTACGTCGGGTTCGACGGGTACGCCCAAGGGAATAGCCGTAAGCCACCGAAGCGTTCTTGACTTTATCGACTGCTTCTGCGATATATTTAATATAACCGATAAAGATATCGTCGCAAACCAGGCTCCGTTTGATTTCGACGTGTCGGTAAAGGATATTTATTCGTGTTTGAAAACGGGCGCAACGCTCGACATTATCCCCCGTTCGCTTTTTTCGTCGCCTAAGGAGCTGACGGACAGGCTCTGCGAGGATAAGGTAACGACGATGATATGGGCGGTTTCCGCGCTGTGCCTTATAAGCACGTTCCACTGTCTTGATTACAGAACCCCCGACACCGTTAACAAGGTGCTGTTTTCCGGCGAGGTTATGCCGTACAAGCATCTCAAAGCGTGGAGAGAACACCTGAGCGAGGCTATGTTTGTAAATCTGTACGGACCGACTGAAATTACATGCAACTGCACATATCACATTCTCGAAAAGGACCGCGACTATTCGCAGGGTATACCCATAGGAAAGCATTTCCCCAACGAGGACGTTATCCTGCTCGATAAAGACGATAAACGAGTCACCGAGAGCGGAGTACAGGGAGAGATATGCGTTCGGGGTTCGGCTCTCGCGCTGGGATATTACAACTGTCCCGAGCAGAATTCTCTGCACTTTGTACAGAATCCGCTCAATCCTTACTACCCGGAGACGATATACAGAACGGGCGACCTTGCGAGATATGACGAAAACGGCGAGCTTGTCTTTGCCGGACGAAAGGATTTTCAGATAAAGCACATGGGGCACAGAATCGAGCTTGAAGAAGTTCAGCGCGCTATGGAAGCTATTGACGGGGTCGAGAGATGCTGTTGTATTTTCGACGCGGTAAAATCAAAGCTCAAAGGCTTCTACACGGGCACGATCGACAAAAAGGAGCTTCATCTGAAAATGGAGAAAACGCTCCCGGTATTTATGATTCCCGGCATGCTCAGGCAAGTCGACGACATGCCTCTTACAAAGAACGGAAAAATAGACAGAAAAGCACTTGAGGAGAAGGCGAAGGTAAAGGCATGAAACTTACATTAAACGAACTTATAAATAAGAACGAGGACGCGTTTTATCTATTCGACTCCGCCGTTTTGAGAGAGCGCGTAAAGTATATAAAAAGTTTTTTCGATAACAATGTAAATATATGCTACGCGGTCAAGGCGAATACGTTTATAACGGGCGAAATTGCCGATTCAGCCGACAGATTTGAGATTTGCTCGCCCGGCGAGGAGCGTATATGCAGAGATATCGGAATCGAATACAATAAAATGGTTATCTCCGGCGTGTACAAAACCCCGTCGTTTATAGAAAATCTCATCGCGGACGAATCGTTCGACGGCATTATCACCGCAGAATCCGTTCACCAGTATGATTTTATATGCGAATACGCTCAAAAATACGCTCATAAAATAAAGGTTCTGCCCCGTCTTACGAACGACTCGCAGTTCGGAGTCAATAAAAGCGATATCGAAAAAATGATATCGGAGCGTGAAAATCACCCGTATATCGACATTGCGGGAATTCAGTTTTTCTCGGGAACGCAGAAAACAAGCGTTAAAAAATACGCACGCGAAATCAATAAATTAAACGAGTTTTTAAATCATTTAAGGGACGATTACGGTTACACCGCGCGTGAACTCGAATACGGCACGGGCTTCCCCGTCGCATACTTCGAGGGCGAGGAAACGAACGAGGAGGAGATTTTCACCTCTCTTTCCTCCATACTGTCCTCAATCGATATAAAGCCGGAAATCACGCTCGAAATCGGCAGAAGCATAGCCGCCTCATGCGGAAAATATTATACGCATATCGTCGATATTAAGACGAATAAGTCGCAGAATTATGTTCTGACCGACGGAGGTATGCACCATATAGTTTACTTCGGTCAGCACATGGCGATGAAAATGCCCGCCTTTTCGGTAGTCAACAAGGAAAACGAGCCTAAAGAAAAAGAATACAACATCTGCGGTTCGCTCTGCTCTATGAACGATATAATGGTTAAGCAGGCACCGCTCCCCGAAATAGAAATCGGCGACGTAATATGCTTTGAAAATACGGGCGCGTATTGCCCGACAGAGGGAATATCACTGTTTTTAAGCCGTGACATACCCGCCGTTTATCTGAAAAAAGAGGACTCGGAGATTGTAAGACTCCGCGATTCTTTTGAAACATACAGCTTAAATAACCCGAAAGATGAAAGGATGTTTTAAAAATGGAAAAGCTTATCGAAATATTAGAGGACATTCAGCCCGACGTTGATTACGAGACGTGTACCGACCTTATCGACGGTCATCACCTCGATTCACTTTCAATCATTTCGCTCGTAGCGGAGATTGAGGACGAATTCGACATAACCATCCCCACGGTCGACATTGTTCCCGAGAATTTCAATTCGGCAAAGGCTATGTACGACATGATTTTAAGACTCCAAGAGGAAGACTGAGATGAATCTTGACTCTCTGTTCTTAGGGGGCAGACTAAATCATCTGTCGAATTACTTTTCGACATCATATCTTGCGATATTTCTTCCCCTTGCCATGCTTATTTACAGCATAGTTCCGCAGAAATTAAAAAGATATACCCTGCTTATTTTGAGCTTCGGCTTTTTCTGGCTGATAAGCGGTAAGCTGGTGCTCGTTCTCGCGGTGACTATACTGTCCGTCCACTACTTCGGACTGTGGCTCGACCGTCTCATAAACGAGAGGAAAAGCACGGTTAAGCAGTGTGAGGACAAGGAACTAAAGAAAAAAATAAAAATACAGTATCAGAAAAAAATGAGAGCCGTCGTCGGACTCGCCGCCGTTGTACACGTCGGAATGCTTCTCGTCATAAAATACACGGCTTTCTTTACGGGCAACATAAATTCGCTTTTATCGGCTGTCGGGCTGTCAATTCAGCTCGCAATACCGAAGTACGTCATGCCGATAGGTATTTCATTCTTTACAATGCAGGCGATGTCCTACATTTTCGACGTATACCGCGGTAAGATAAAAGCCGACGGAAATCTTGTGAGAGTCGCGCTGTTCATGAGCTTCTTTCCGCAGATAGTCGAGGGACCGATATGCCGTTATTCCGACACCGCGGACAAGCTGTGGAACGTAACGAAGATAGATTACGACAACATGGCTATGGGTATAAGACGAATTGCGTTCGGACTTATGAAAAAAGCGATCGTCGCCGACAGATTAAACTCCGCCGTAAGCGAAATATTCGCTCATTACGACAAATACGACGGCGGGATAATGGTTCTCGGTGCGGTCCTCTATACAATTCAGCTGTACATGGACTTCTCGGGTTCAATGGACGCGGTAACGGGAACGGGATATATATTCGGTGTAATAATGCCCGAAAACTTCCAAAGACCGTTCTTCTCAAAATCAGTATCGGAATTCTGGAAACGCTGGCACATCACCCTCGGCACATGGTTCAGAGATTACATATTCTACCCTGTATCCATGTCGAAACCCATGAAAAAGCTGACCGCCGCTTCAAGAAAAAAACTCGGCAACAGATACGGTCCGCTGACGGCGGGCGCGGTCGCGCTGTTCTGCGTTTGGTCGCTGAACGGACTGTGGCACGGCGCGGCATGGAGCTATATTTTTTACGGAATGTACCACTTCGTTATGATTCTGACGGGAAATATAGTCGAGCCTCTCGCAGAGAAGTTCAACAAAAAACTTCATTTGAACCCCGAAAACTTTTTTTATAAAGGATTTAAAATTATACGCACGACTGTATTCGTAGTATTCGGCGAACTGTTTTTCAGAGCTCCCGGACTTGACGCCGGATTCGGTATGTGCAAAATAATGTTTACATCCTTTACGTTAAAATCGATAAACCTCGCAACGCTTGATTCGCTCAAGCTCGACAAGTACGACCTTATCGTCGTCGGAGTCGTTCTGCTTATCGTATTCGTCGTATCGATACTCAACGAACGCGGTAAGGACGTAAACGGAACTCTCGCAAAACAGAAGCTCCCCGTCCGCTGGCTCGTCACGCTCGCAATGATAATGTTCGTCATAATATGCGCGGCTTACGGCACGGGCTACGCTCCCGTCGAGCCGATGTACGCAGACTTTTAACGGAGGGCGCGGATAATGAAAAAGAACATTATAAACATTACGAAATGCGTAAGCTTCCTCCTCGTTCTGCTGTTCCTGCTGTACGGATCATCGCTTCTTGTGATGCCTAAAGATAATTCGGGCGACGCGGGCATACATTACCTCTCGGCAATGGGATATCTTGCGGAACCCGAGGACTCCATGGACATACTTTTCCTCGGAGATTCGCTTATATATTCGGGCGTTTCGCCTTTATATATGTGGAACAAATACGGCATAACTTCGTACGACTGCTCTATTCCGAGCCAAAAATTCGTATTTGCAAACAAGTTCTGCAAAACGTTTCTGGAAAAGCAGTCGCCTAAGATCGTATTTATCGAGACCGACACGATTTTCAGAAATCTGTCTCCCGAGGATCTGGCGACGTTCTACGCAGAACAGATTTTCTCCGTATTTTCCTACCACAACAGATGGAAAAGCCTTAATAAGAGAGACCTTAATCCCAAAATCGAATACACCCGCATAGAGCCTTTCAGAGGTTACAGACTGTCAACGAAAGTAAACGGCGCGAAGTCGAACGATTATTATAAAGAGACGACGGACATTACACACGTTTCAAAAACCAATTTCAAATATCTTGAAAATTTAAAAGAGATGTGCGACGAAAAGGGTGCGAAGCTCGTTATTTTAAGCATGCCATGTCAGAAAAACTGGAATTATAAAATTCACAACGGTGCCGAGGAGGCGGCGAAAAAGCTGGGAATCGACTATCTCGATTTAAACCTCGTAAAAGACGGACTTAATATGGACTGGGCAAAAGATACAAGAGACAAAGGCGAGCATCTCAACAACTACGGAGCGGAAAAAGTCTCCGACTACCTCGGAAAATATATAACATCGCTCGGGCTTACCGCAGACAAGCGGAATATGGCGGGATTTGAGTCGTGGAATGAATCACATCAGAAGCTTCAGAACGAAATCGACGCTGAATTAATTAAAAACGCAATGAAGTAATTAACCGTCAAAAAAACTTAAACTGTATACCCCCACCGAACGGGACTGTAAAAACAGATTTTACAGCCCGTTCTTTTTACATAAAAAAGAGAAAAGCCCGCAAACTTGGAGCGGACTTTTCTTTTTATGGTATTATCGTTTGTCAACGCCGTTTACGGATAACAAAGCCCTATCGGTCAACAAAATTCGTATCGGCGTTATTTTTACGAATTATTTTTCGGCTGAACAATTCTCTTTTTTATCCTGTTCCTTTTATAATACGCGTTTTTCTCGAACTTATCGCCGACTTCGCCCATTCTGCCGAACATCTTTGCGACAAGCACGGCTTTTATGCGGTAATAATCCTTATTACCCGCAAGGTTTTTCATCTGATACGGGTCGTTTTCGTTGTCAAAAAGATACTCACGGCTGTCGATAAGATACTTAGCGTACGTGTATTTTTTCGTTCTGACCGCGCGCCATTCGTAGCCGTCGCCGAACATAGCGGCGGGTCCCGTACCCATCATCAGACAGACGTTATCGTCAGCTTTTTTTGAAAAAATCGACGCGGATTCGTCCCTGCCCTCAACGGAATCTGGAATTTTAACGCCGAGAATCGACAGCAGAGTCGGCATTATGTCGGGCGTTGAAAGACATTGAGCATTTACGCCGGAAAGTCTTTCTCCCCATTTTATTATAAACGGAACTCTGACTGCCTCTTCATAAAAAGTATTGGCTCCGCGCCGTCCGTGCGAAGCGAACATCTCGCCCCTCGCCGACGTAACCACAATAACCGTATCGTCGATAAGCCCGAATTTTTTTACCGCGTCAATAATCCTGCCGACGTTCATATCTATATTAGCGGTCATCGCATAATACGCACGCTTCATATCGTTTAAATATTTAAATTTTCCCGGTGCAAGCTTCGACCATCCGTCTGAGTGTATATCGTTTACGGATGATTCGTTCGGTAAATTCGGAAATTCGGTTTCGTCAAACAGAGAATAAAAGCTCTCGGGGACATTAGCCTTTGACCACGCTTCACGCGGAGTCGACAGGGATAAAAACATTGCAAACGGCTTGTCCGTTTTCGACATTTCCTCGATTCTGCTTACGGCAAGCGCGCGCTCGGCGTCGGGTTCGTATTTACCCGCCTGTATTTTTTCTTTAGTATCAAGATAATAGCACGACTTTGACATAATATCGTCCGTATGTGAAAACGAAGCGAAAAAGCCGTTGAAGCCGAGTCTGTTCTCACCCTTAGGCACAAACGAATTTTTTGAAGAGGATGAATTCGAAAACTTATTCGAATAAAGATTCCACCTGCCGATATAACAAGTCTCGTACCCGTCGTTTTCGAGCGCGGATGCAAACGTCTCATGCTCGGGGCAGATTCGCAGTCCGTTCATCACAACGCCCGTGGACGGCGTATATTTACCCGTAAACAGCGACGCGTCGTACGGTGCGCGGACGGGGTGGGACGATACCGCATTTGACAGAACGCATGAAGAAGAAGCGAGCGCGTTCAGATTCGGAGTATATGCGTATTCGTCAGAATTTAAGCCGAGAGTCGAATATCTCAGCGTATCGGCATAAATATATATAAGGTTCGGTTTGTCGGACATAATGTATCACCTTATCAATTGTTTTATATTATTTTACCATATACAAAACGCGAAAACAATAGATAAAAGATTATGATAATATTAATGTTAATCAAGTTATAAGTGTCCGAGATGCAAAAATTTTCAGCAGAACTTTTAACATGGATGCAAAAAAGCCGAAGCGGGATAACCGTTTCGGCTTAAATATTGCTTTTAATTTACTTTTTCGCCATTTCGGCTTTTATTTCGTCAAACGCTTTTTCAACATCCGCGTCGGGCTTCTTTGTCAGAAGGCTTACGACGACTATGAATACGCATGCGACGACAAACGCGGGGAGAAGCTCGTAAATATCAAGCGCGGTACCCGCAAACTGAACTCTTACGATAAACTTCCAAATGAATATCATGGCTCCGCCGGAGACCATGCCCGCGAGCGCGCCCCATTTTGTAGCGCGTTTCCAGAACAGACCGAATAAAACCACGGGACCGAATACCGCGCCGAAGCCCGCCCACGCAAACGAAACGATGCGGAAAACGGACGACGAGGGGTCGAGCGCGAAGAATATTGCGATAACGGAGATTACGATAACCGAGATTCTCGCAATCCACATCGACTGCTTTTCGGAAAGCTTAACGTGAAGCTTGTTAATGAGAATATCCTGCGTAACGCTTGACGAGGCAGCGATAAGCTGAGAGTCGGCCGTCGACATGGTGGAGGCGAGGATTCCCGATATGAATATACCCGCAGTGAACGCCGGTATGTAACCCTTTGTAGACATGAAGTGCGAAATATCAACGATTATCGACTCCGCCTCTGAGTTATTCGCATAGGGACCGACGATACCCTGCTGCATGAGCGAGTAGCCGACAATACCGATAAGAATTGCAATCGCCATGGAGAAAACAACCCAAACCGACGCGATACGGCGCGAGGTTTTAAGCTTTGAAGGGTCGTCGATTGCCATAAATCTCAATAAGATATGGGGCATACCGAAGTATCCGAGACCCCATGCGAGGGTCGAGATAACGGCAATTGCGCCGAAGCTGCCCGTTTTGCCCGTTCCGATATCAAATCCCTTGAACACATCGAGATAGCCGTTAAGCGACTGAACGTTTGCAAATACCTTGTCGAATCCGCCGAGGAGTCCCTCGCTGAATCCGAGTACGACGAACAATGCGACAGACATTATAATACTCTGGATAAGGTCGGTCGTCGAGGCGGCGAGGAATCCGCCGAGCGTGCAGTAAATGATGATAACAGCCGCGCTGATGAGCATTGCGGTGAGGTAATCCATTCCGAACAGGTTGGAAAACAGCTTACCGCATGCGGAGAAGCCCGAAGCCGTGTAGGGGATGAAGAATATTATAATAAATATCGCGGCGATAAGTCCGAGCACGTTAGCCTTGTCGCCGAATCTCTTTGAAAAGAATTCGGGAATGGTAACGGCATTGATTTTCTCTGTGTAAAGTCTTAATCTCTTAGCTACGATAAGCCAGTTGAGATAAGTTCCGACGGCGAGTCCGATTGCCGTCCATACAGCCTCGGGAAGTCCCGTTGCAAGCGCAAGTCCGGGAATACCCATGAGCAGATACGCGCTCATATCCGACGCCTCCGCGCTCATCGCTGTTACGAGGGGGCCGAGCTTACGTCCGCCCAAATAGAAGTCGTCCGTGTTTTTGTTCTTTTTTGAACATATAAATCCGATGACTACCATCATTACAAGGTAAATGACGATAGCCGTCACCATCATTACGGTCATGTTCATTCTCTCTCTTTCATTTTTAAATAAATACCTGTATATTATAACATAGCTTCAGATTATAACGCAATATAAATTTTAAATATTTGTCTTATTTTGTCGTTCAGGTTGACATTTCCGTATTATAAATATAGAATAGATTATATAAATATGAAAAGGATATGATATCATGGCTGATATTTCGAGGGACGAAGCGTTCTCTCTCCTGAAAAAGTACAATAAAGACCATTTCCATTTACAGCACGCGCTGACAGTCGAGGCTGTTATGAAATACTTTGCGAAAAAGCTCGGTTATGAAAACGAGGCGGAGCACTGGGGCATCGTCGGACTGCTTCATGATATCGATTTCGAAATGTATCCCGACGAGCACTGTATAAAGGCGGCCGAGCTTCTTAAAGACGGCGGAGCCGGAGACGACATAATTCACTCCGTATGCTCTCACGGCTACTCGATAACCGTTGACATTAAGCCCGAGCACGAGATGGAAAAGGTTCTCTACGCCTGTGATGAGCTGACGGGACTTATATGGGCGTGCGCACTGATGAGACCGTCGAAAAGCACAAAGGATATGGAGCTTAAAAGCCTTAAAAAGAAATATAAGGATAAAAAATTCGCCGCGGGCTGTTCGCGCGATATAATAGCGAAAGGAGCCGAAATGTTAGGCATGGAGCTTGACGAACTTCTTACAAACACTCTCGAAGCTATGAAAGCGACCGAGGACGAAATAAATAAGGAACTGGACGAATTATAATTTATAAGAATTTCATCGTTTTTTCATCCGATAATAATATAATAATTTAATCCCGAAAAAGGAGACTGCGAAACTATGAAAAAGAAATCATGGATTATCCCCGCCGCGCTTGCCGTTCCGACGGGCGTCGTCGTTGCAAGGACGATTATGAACAAGGCAAAGCCGAACACATCCGCCCCCGCGATATCGTGGACAAAGGACGAGTCGGACAAATACGCTCATAATTTGAGCGAGATGATAAAGATTCCGACAATATCGAAATCCCGCGGAGAGGACTACTCCGATTTTATTAAATTACAGGACAAAATGGCGGAGCTTTTTCCGCTGACCTTCTCAACGCTTGAAAAGCACGACATTGACGGAAACCTGCTTCGCAGATGGCCGGGCAGAAATCCCGACGCTCCGGCGGTTCTGTTTATGGGACATCAGGACGTAGTCCCCGTAAATCAGGCGGGCTGGACGCGCGACCCGTTCTCGGGCGATATCGCCGACGGAATTATTTGGGGCAGAGGTGCAATGGACTGCAAGAGCACCGTGTGCTGTGAGTTCAGCGCGGTTGAGGAGCTTCTTGAGCAGGGCTTTGTTCCTCCGTGCGACGTGTGGCTTTCGTCGTCGGTCAATGAGGAAAACTCGGGCGGCGGTGCGGAGCAGGCTGTCGATTATCTCTATGAAAAAGGCGTAAAGCTGCGTTTCGTAATGGACGAGGGCGGAGCTATCGTCGATAATCTTATCCCCGGACTTAAAAATTCCTGTGCGGCGATCGGCGTTGTCGAAAAAGGCTTCTGCGACGTTAAATTTACAGCTAAGGGCTCGGGCGGTCACGCCTCCACGCCGAACAAAAACACTCCGCTCGTAAGACTCGGCAAATTCATGGCTTACGTCGACAAAAAACAGCCGTTCAAGGCTGAAATGAACTCCCCCATCCCCGAGATGTTCGACTCCATCGCACCGTACCTTACATTCCCGCTTCGTGCGCTGATGTCAAATCAGTGGCTTTTCTCGTCGCTTACAAGGACCGCGCTGTCAAAGCTCACCGGAGCTACACGCGCGTTCGTTCAGACTACGGCGGCGTTTACAATGAGCGAGGGTTCCGACGCTTCAAACGTTCTGCCCGACGAGGCTTACGTTATATGCAACGTCCGTCCCTCACCGCATCAAAATGCAGACGAGAGTATCGGAGTTTTAAGAGATATCGCAAAGAAATTCGATATAGAAACCGAAATAATCAAGCAGCGTGACGCTTCGCACGTTACGCCGACGAACAGCGAAGAAATGGCATATCTTAAAAAATGCCTGAACGCATGCCTGCCCGACGCTGTCGTAACTCCTTACCTTATGACGGGAGGTACGGATTCGAGAAAGTACGAGAAGGTTTGCGATAATATTCTCCGCTTCACGCCGACGCGCCTTACGTCCGAGCAGTTAGCGGCAATGCACGCGGCAAACGAAAACGTCGGAGTCGAGGCTATCGCCGAGGGCGTTAAGATTTACAGATACCTTATCGAGCATCTTAACGAATTATCTTAAATTAAATAAATAATAACCTCACGAAACACAATCCAAATCAGAGATTCGGTGTGTTTCGGAGAACATTGAATCATACCGCTTCGGCACTATTGCGCCTTCGCGACATGGTATAATAACGCGGAGCCGACGGCACAAGCCGAAGGCTCCGCGATTTTTTTTATTTTAACGACGGGAAAGAGCCCGCGTTTATACTCCAGATTTTATCCGTGTCGAATCCGTCGAAATTAATACTCTGTGAGAACTGATCTCTTGTTATCGCAGCGGCGTTTACATATGAATTTTCGCCCGAATTCACCGCCTTATCCGATGACGAATCAAGATAAATGCAGTTTTCGATTTTCGCTCTCGACTGCGCGGAGAAGCCGTCGCATATCCCCGCAATCGCGCCGTATGTCGCGTTTTTGCACGTTACGGTACCGACGTTTATGCAGGTTTTAATCGCCGACGAGCCGTTTAAGAGCTGACTCGCTCCGACGATTCCGCCCGCGTTGTCGTTCGACGTAATTTCACCCGAATTCATACAGTCTGCAATATTCGCTCCGCCGTCGGAAACCTCAAGATATCCGATAATTCCGCCCGCGCTTTTCACCGACGCCGAAACCGCCGACTCCGACGAGCATTTATCAACAGAAAATGACGACGACTGTCCGCCGACCGAAACGAATCCGACGATTCCGCCCGCGTAGCTTTCGGACGAAATTTTACCCGAAACGTCGCATGACGATATACCCGCAGAACCGCTTTTTGCCGAGTAATAACCCGCTATACCGCCCGCGTAATTCTCCGCCGAAACGTCGCAGCTGACGAGATTTAAATTTCTGATTTTCGCATCGTTGAGATAGCCGAACAGACCCGAACACGACGAAGCGTCCGTTTTAAGTCCCGTTATCGAATATCCCCTGCCGTCGAATTCACCGCAGAAATATTTGTAATCGGAATCGGAATTCCTGTACCCTATCGGCGTAAAAATATTGTTTGTATCGGCGTTATTGAGTACGATATCACCGCCGAGCGCGTAGTAACACGCAAAATATTCGACGTTGCCGGAATTTACGACGGACGAAAGATACGCAAGCTGTCCGCCGTCCGAAATTATATACGGGTCGTCCTTCGTTCCGCTGCCCGAGTCGAATTTATCGCCCGTTTCGCCGTTCCACACGCCGTCGGAAACTATATTTTCATTCGGAACAGATACGGATTCGGGTTCTTTTTTATTCTTATTAAAATAAATTCCGGCAGCCGAAGCGCATATCACGATCAAAACGGAAACGGTAACCGCGATAACGCGTTTTGCGGTAAGCGACAGCTTCTTTTTAACCTTGGGAATCTCACGTATCGGAACAGGCTCCGTTTTCTTCTCTTCATTATTGCCGTTTTCGTTTTCGTCGTAGCCTATCGACTCTGAAATCGACATCCATATATCATTAGGAACCGTGACACATCGCGCGAGAGCGTCGATAATTACGGCCATGCGCGGAATGTATCCGACGAATTTATATCCCATAAAATCGGCGCGTTTCGCCTGATGAATGAGAAAAGAATAACTCTCCCTCAAATTATTTTTAACGAAATCCGCGTCGGTTGATTCGCTTTTTGCAATGTCCTCCGCTCCAAGCGACGTAAACGCGGTCAGCATAAGAATTTCCCTGTTCTTTTCGGGCAGGAGCGATATCATTTCATTATAAAAGCTGACAGCCCGCGCGTCGGGTCTGTACGCCGACGGCTCGAATGAATTAAACGATTTTCTTATATCCTCGAACGACGGAACGTTCTTTATCTCGTCGTACACGTCTATGGTTTTATCCTCGCGCGGAATGAAAGAATGTTTCATCCTCGACTTACACACACCGACGCTCAATGTAAACAATAAGTCCTCGAAATTATCCGCCGTGACAGATTCGCACTCGCGCCAAAGCCTTAAAAAAACCTCCGCGACCTCATCCGACAGTTCGTAGGTAACTCCCGCCGTAACGGAACATATATAATAAACGTCGCGTGAATATAACTTAAAAAGCTCGTAAAATGCCTTCTTATTTTTTTGTGATAAAAGTACGACCGCGCTTGCGCTGTCCTTTGGGTCTGTTCGTTTCATCGCGCACTTTCCTTTTTATTTAATAAACCGATATTATTTTATCACATCCGACATAATAAAAACAATATGATATAAAAAGAAACCGTAAAAAACTCGTTTACGGCTTCTAATTTTTATATTTTATAATAAAATGCTTTTTTTGCGTTCCGGGCGTTTTTAACATCACCGCCGCGTTATTCGAATGTGACAACCTTACCCGTTCTGCGCGTTTCGTTCATGTCTATGAGTCTCTGATTCGACGAGCCTCTGAACCTTAACGACAGATTCTTCTTTTCCTCAACGAAGCGTCCGTCCACGAGCACGTCGATAATCGAGAGAATTTCATCCGTGCATTCGCAGTTCGGATGAGAACCCTTACTCGTCAATTCCTCGTACGTAAAGCCCGAAAACGCCCAAATATTCTTATCGGGAAAACGGCGTTTGACCTCCCTTAAAAACGGAAGAAGCCCGCGCTGATTTTCCGGCTCGAACGGCTCGCCTCCGAGCAGCGTCAGTCCCTGTATATATGACGGGGAGAGAAGCTTGTATATTTCGTTTTCCGTTTCCGAGTCAAATTTTTTTCCGTAGTTAAAATCCCACGTCTGGGGCTGAAAGCAGTTCCTGCAGTGATTCGTACATCCCGATACAAAGAGCGTAACTCGCACGCCCGTACCGTTGGCGATATCGCAGTTCTTAATTTCTCCGTAGTTCATTAAAGATGCAGCACTCTTTCCTTAATCTCCTGCGTTCTGCCCTGGTTCCAGAACTGCGTGCCGATATATCCGCACGTACGTCTTGCAACATTCATCTTATCCTGATCGGTATTTCCGCACTGCGGGCAGACCCAGACAAGCTTGCCGTCTGTTTCTTTTATCTCAATTTCGCCGTCATAACCGCAGACCTGGCAGTAGTCGCTCTTCGTGTTAAGCTCGGCGTACATTATATTGTCGTAAATAAAGCTGATAACCTGCAAAACGGCTTCAAGATTATGCTGCATATTAGGAACCTCGACATAGCTTATCGCGCCGCCGGGGGAAAGCTCCTGGAACTGAGCCTCGAATTTTAATTTATCGAAAGCGTCGATAGGCTCGGTAACGTGAATATGATAGCTGTTTGTAATATATCCCTTATCTGTTACGCCCTTGATAATGCCGAAGCGTCTCTGAAGCGTTTTTGCAAATTTATATGTCGTCGACTCAAGCGGTGTACCGTAGAGAGAGTAGTCGATATGCTCCGCCTCTTTCCACTTCTTGCACGCTGCGTTGAGCGCACGCATTACTTTAAGTCCGAACTCCTTGCCCTCGGGATCGGTAAGCTTCTTGCCGGTGACCTCGTAAACGCACTCCCAAAGTCCCGCATATCCGAGCGATATCGTCGAATATCCGCCGTAGAGAAGCTTATCTATCGTCTCGCCCTTTTTAAGTCTCGCAAGCGCGCCGTGCTGCCAAAGAATAGGCGCAACGTCGGACGGAGTACCCAAAAGTCTCTCGTGACGGCAGCGCAGTGCCTTGTGGCAAAGGTCGAGTCTCTCATCGAGAATCTCCCAGAATTTATCGGGGTCCTTCTTATCCTCAACCGCCGTACATGCGACGTCTACAAGGTTAATCGTTACGACGCCCTGGTTGAATCTGCCGTAATACTTAGGCTTGCCGTTCTCGTCGACATAAGGGGTAAGGAAGCTTCTGCATCCCATACAGGTGTAGCAGTTGCCGTTGCCGTTCTTATCTATCTTTAATTTAAGCATTACCTTTTCGGAAATGTAGTCGGGAACCATTCTCTTCGCGGTGCATTTTGCCGCAAGCTCGGTAAGGTAATAATAAGGCGTGCCGGGATGAACGTTGTCCTCCTCGAGAACATATATAAGCTTCGGGAACGCAGGCGTGACCCATACGCCCTTTTCATTCTTAACGCCCTGATATCTCTGTAAAAGAACCTCCTCAATTATAATGGCGAGATCCTTTTTCTCCTGCTCGTTTTTTGCCTCGTTGAGATACATTGAAACCGTTACGAACGGAGCCTGACCGTTTGTCGTTAAAAGAGTTACGACCTGATACTGAATGGTCTGAACGCCTCTGCGTATCTCGTCTCTTAATCTCGTCTCGACAAGGCGTGAAATCTGCTCTTTATTAAGATTTGAATGAATATCCTCATTCTCCGCCTCAACCTCTTTATAAAGACGTTCACGGCTTACCTGTACGAACGGAGCCAGATGCGTAAGCGAAATCGACTGTCCGCCGTACTGGTTGGACGCGACCTGAGCGATTATCTGAGTTGCGATATTGCATGCGGTGGAAAAGCTGTGGGGTCTTTCAATAAGCGTGCCGGTAATAACCGTGCCGTTTTCGAGCATGTCCTCGAGATTGACAAGATCGCAGTTGTGCATGTGCTGTGCGAAATAGTCGGAGTCGTGGAAGTGAATAATGCCCTGCTCGTGCGCGTCGACGATATCCTGCGGGAGAAGAATTCTCTCTGTAATATCTCTCGATACCTCGCCCGCCATATAATCTCTCTGCGTCGAGTTTACGACGGGGTTCTTATTCGCGTTCTCCTGCTTTGCCTCCTCGTTATTGCACTCGATAAGGCTCAATATCTTATCATCCGTCGTGTTTGACTGACGGACGAGCGCTCTTTTATATCTGTATGTAATATATGTTTTTGCAACCTCAAACGTACCGTGAGCCATGATCATTTTTTCAACCATGTCCTGTACTTCCTCAACGCTGGGCGATCTGCCGAGCTGCTCGCACGAAAGAACGACGCTCTTTGCGATACGGTCTATCTGCATGTCGGTAAGTCTCTCGTTCTCCCCGACAGCCTCGTTTGCACGCGAAACGGCTCTGATTATTTTGTTAATGTCGAAATCGGCTTCCGAGCCGTTTCTCTTGATGATCTTCACCTTTTACCCCTCCGAATATATTTACACGATTAATACTGAGAAAAACAGCCGTCCAAAAATATATATATTGTGTATCGGCTTATCTGACTTATGCTATATATTGTATAGCGAGCAAATCTATAATAGTACATATTGTGTTTTATGTCAATACCAAATTGTCTGTTTTTTAAAGATTGTCAACTTTAACAAAAAATCGCCCGCTTTATTATCGCGTATATTTCGACTAAGGCTCTATAATCTATAATAATAACGATTCAAAATTATCAAGCCTTAAATCAGACCCTTTTTTACCATTTCGTCGGCAGCGTGCATTATACCGACCTTGCCCGTGTGGAAGTTGAGTCCGCCCTGCATCCAGACGGCATACGGCTCTCTTAACGGAGCGTCGGCGGATAATTCAATGGACGAACCGTTCGTAAACGCGCCCGCCGCCATTATGACCTGATTCGGATAACCGGGCATATCCCACGGCTCGGGAACGGCGTACGAATCTACGGGAGAGCCCTTCTGAATCCCCTGACAGAACGCAATGAGGTTTTCCTTATTTCCGAGCTTTATTGCCTGAATTATGTCGAATCTGTCCTCGTCGTATTTCGGAGTGGTTCCGAATCCTAAGTCGTCGAACAGCGCCGATGCAAACGCAGCGGTTTTCAAAGCCTCGCCGACTACGTGCGGAGCGTTGAAAAATCCCATCATAAGCTCTCTCGTATGTCCGAGAGTCGCGCCGACCTCCCTGCCGAGAGACGCGGTCGTCATTCTGTACGAACACAGCTCGACAAGCTCGGCTCTGCCTGCGATATATCCTCCGCACGGAGCGAGTCCGCCTCCGGGATTCTTAATAAGCGAGCCTGCCATGATGTCGGCTCCGCGGGAAACGGGTTCGTCCTTCTGTACAAATTCGCCGTAGCAGTTGTCAACTGCGATAATCGCGTCGGAAACGGCCTTTACCGCATTTGCGACTTCTTCTATTTTTTCAACGCTCAGGCTCGGTCTTAACGTATAGCCTCTCGAACGCTGAATATATACCATTTTAATATTATTTTCCTTAACCGCCTTAACAACAGCGTCTATATCGATATCTCCGTTGTCTTTAAGCTCACACTGCATGTAATTTACGCCGAAGTCGGCAAGCGAACCCGTGCCGAGTGCGCCGTCCATGCCGATAACGGGACATATTGTGTCGTACGGTCTGCCCGTGGCGCACAGCATGGTATCGCCCGGTCTTAACAGACCGAACAGCATAACGCACAGCGTATGGGTTCCGCACGCGAATGAGTGACGTATGAGAGCGTCCTCCGCTGCGAACGAGCGAGCGACTATTTTGTCGAGCTTGTCCCTGCCCTTGTCGGAATTACCGTAGCCGGTCGAGGGGAACATATCCGTCTCGCCGACGGCGTATTCGATAAAGGCGGAGAGTACCTTCTGCTGATTGTATTCCGTAACACAATCTATTTTATTAAAAACGTGCTTCGCCTTTTCGAGGGCGTCTGCGCTCATTTTTTCGACTCTTTCGTCGTAATTGAAGAATTTATAATCCAATTTAATCACCGAGAATATATTTTAATATTTCCGCGCCGTTATGTCAATTAAATGTATTGAAAAAAAGTTTATTTTATTTTACAATATGACTTGACAAACGATAAAAAGTTTTCGGAGATGATTTTATGTTACTTAATTTAAAAGATAAAAAAGACTGCGCATTCGACATGCTCGCGCTCGGCGAGGTTATGTTACGTCTTGACCCCGGCGACATGAGGATAAGAAACGCGCGTTCGTTCAGAGTCTGGGAGGGCGGCGGAGAGTACAACGTTGCGAGAGGCTTACGACGCTGCTTCGGCATGAAAACGTCCGTTGTCACGGCGTTCGCTGACAACGACATAGGCAGGCTCTGCGAGGACTTTATTTTACAGGGCGGAGTCGATACGTCGCTTATCAAGTGGTACCCGTACGACGGAATCGGCAGAGAGATAAGAAACGGTCTTAATTTTACCGAGCGAGGATTCGGCATAAGGGGTGCGTCGGGAGTCTCCGACAGGGGCAATACGGCTGTTTCAAAGCTCAAAGCCGGAGATATCGACTTTGAGTATATTTTCTCCACGCTCGGCGTCAGATGGCTTCACACGGGCGGAATATTCGCCGCGCTGTCCGACACGACTTCCGACGTTATAATCGAGGCTGTCAAAACAGCGAAAAAATACGGCACGATAGTTTCGTACGACCTTAACTACCGCCCGTCGTTATGGAAAAACATAGGCGGACTCGAAAAAGCCCGCGAGGTAAATAAAAAAATCGCTCCTTATATTGACGTAATGATAGGAAATGAGGAGGACTTCACCGCGTGTCTCGGATTTGAAGTCGAGGGAAACGACGAGGGACTTAAAGAACTTAATCTCGACGGCTATGTAAAAATGCTCGGCGAGGTCTGCAAGGCGTACCCGAATTTCAAGGTTATCGCAACGACATTGAGAACGGTCAAAACCGCGACTGTCAACGACTGGAGTGCAATGGCATATTCCGACGGCAAGGTTTACAGAGGTCTTGACCTGCCCGGACTCGAAATATATGACCGCGTCGGCGGCGGAGACTCGTTCGCGTCGGGTCTTATATACGGTCTGATGACGTATAGCGACGTTCAGAGGGCGGTAAATTACGGCGTGGCGCACGGCGCGCTCGCAATGACGACCCCGGGCGATACGTCGACGGCAAATCTTAAGGAAGTCGAAAAGGTTGTGTCGGGCGCGGGAGCGAGAGTTGACAGGTAAATAATAATTTACCGCACAAATTAATTATAAGGAATAAATAAATTATGCAGGGGAAGACATTGCTTTCCCTGCTTCTTAATCCGGATTTTTACAATAATTTAAATTTGATTATCATCGGAATTTGAGCATAATCTCATCTGTCTGCTGGCCGCTGATCACTGATAAAACAAAGAGAGCCGGGTTGCCGCCCGACTCTCTTTGTTTTATGGGATATGTCTTGCAAAGAACGATGAAAGCTGATTTATCAGCCGTACGATTATATCGGTATACGCTCGGCGCGTCACCGAAAACGTACGGTTCATTTTATTCGAAATACGTTAAATTCGTATCCGGACAGCGTTATTTTCCTACGCCGAAGCCTGCAAGGATATTCTTGATAAGTTTGATAAGACCGTTAATCCACGCGATAAGTGCGGTAAGGTCGAACGCACCGAAGTTTAAAGAACCGATATTCTCCATATCAATATTCCCTTTTTTAAGGTCCTCGAAAACTTCCTTTATCATATCGAATGTGAAGTCGACAACACCGTTTATGGAAATAGAAATGTCGTTATAGCAGTCCTTTGCGCAGTAAATCTTTGAATAACCGTCGCTGCTCGTCCATACGGGAGTAAGAACCTCCTGCTTTACAACCTCGCCCTTAAGCTTCTGCGTATATGTTACGGTATAGGTATCGTAGTTATACGAATGCTTCGGATCGCTCTCGGGAGACGGGAGCGTAATCATAAAGTAAAGATCCTGATGCCAGTAGATAAGTCTCTCGTTTAAAACGGGCTCATAATTCTTATCGCCTATTGTTCCCTTGCCGTTATCGTTAAGTCTCGTAACGTCGAAATATTTATTGCCTTTAAGAGTGTAAAGGAAACCGTCGTTGTAGAGATGATACTCGGAAACTGATAAGGTCATATCCTGCTTAACGATAATACCGTAGGAGGAATCCGAGCTCTTGTTAACGCTGTACTTGCCGTACGGAGAGCCGTCAATCGGGTCATAAAGACTCGCGACAGGTGAGGACGTGGGATAAGCCATAACGCGGAGCGTTGTAGGCTCGATATAATCGGCAAGAACTACGAAGCAGGAGAACGCTCTGCCGGCAGGTACCTTGACCTGCGTGCCGTCCTTCTTAACCTCTACCGTTTTGCCCGAAGCATCGGTGTATGTAAAATAATAATCCTTGCCGAGAGTGAAACCGCGTCTGCCGATCTGGTCGTCTCTGTATTTCGTCGCATAATCCATGTCAGTAAACGTTACGGTATAGGTATCTGCGGCAAAAGCAAGAACCGATAAAGCCGAAAGCATCATAATGACTGATAAAACTACGGAAATTACTTTTTTCATATAAAAAACCTCCTGTTCCCGGCGGGTATATTCCACCTGTATAATGATACAATTTTATTATAAAACAAACTTTCAGTTTTGTCAACAATAAATTATTGAATCAACTTACAGTCAAACCGCAAAGGAATATATCCGCCCTCTTTCCGCTTCGGCTGCGTTAAAGAAACTTGAAATCAGTCAGTCTGTCGAGTTTAAAGACGCAGTTTAACGCGGTCAGACAACGCAATGCTTGTAAGTTTTTAGGCGTACAGGACACCAAAGGCGTAAGCGGTGTATTTTGGGTTTATGGAGTTCGGCTGTCTTTTGCGGTCACCGAATATCAAAACTTTTTATAATAAATTTGTCGGATAACTTTTATTCTTTCACCGACTGCGAAAGTCTCGCGGAAAATCTCAATACGCTTCTCGCTTCCGCCGAGGTTGTTTTTCCGTCGGAATTAATATCTGCCGAAGCCCTCACGGCTTCTCCGGGCGTTTCGAGTTTCGCCGCGATACGCAGAATCGTTCTCGCATCCGAAGCGGTTATTCTGCCGTCGGAATTAACGTCACCTTTTAATATAATTGTATACTCGTCCCCGCATACGAATTTAAGTCCGTTTACGATACTGAACGCGTCCTCGCCGAATAAAAGCGATTCGTTAAACTTCGAACGGAATTCGAGGACGGAAAGAGGATTCGTACCCGCAGGGAAAACGGTGACCGTTTTTTTATCATAGTCAATTATATAATCCGCGCCGTCTTTGAGAGTCGGTTTTTCCGTAACGACTTTCGCCCCGCATACGGTGCAGATTCCGTCCTTTACATCGTGACCGAGAGGCGCAATCTCCTTTTGCTCAACAACAATTTTACCGCAGCTTTTACATTTCGCGCCGTCGGAAAGCCCCGGTTCGGTACATGTCGGAGCATACCCGGGAATAATTTCCCTGTCGGAATGGAAACAGCCCTCGAACGCCTTATAGTCAAAAGTACCGATAAGAACGGGCGACTCGTTTTCGTTGAAAGCCCTGCTCAAAAACGGCTTTTCGCCGAGAATTTTAAACGTGACCTCGCCGACGGAATCGAGAACCTTAAAAACATATCTGCCGAGTGAATATTCATCCTCGTCAAAAACGGACGAAGCCATGACGGCGGCGGAAATAACGCAGTCGTCGGTATAAACTCTGTCCGCACACGAAAGCCCCGTTTCGGGATCGGACGCACTTATGAATTCGACCTCTTTATCCGAATATGAGACGAAAACGGCGGCGGAGGTGTATCCCTTTAAATTAACAACAGAAACATCCAGCGCGACGGTTCCGTTTTCGGCGTCGATCTCGCTTGTCAGAATAACTTCGGGCTTTTCGGAATCGGCAAAAACGCCGACGGACAAAGCGCATATAAGCATAACAGCCGACAAAAGCACCGAACAAACCCGTTTTCTGTGTAGACGCATAATATATCCCTCCGTTTATAAATCAATTGTACTTTTTTATTAACATATTGTCAATAAAATATTATTAAACAATGTCGATATAAAACATGTTACAATTTTCCGTCTAAATTTTTCAGCGCGCTCTGGTTTATCGAAAACAGCAGATCCGCCGTCTCGTTTTCGTCAATCGAATAATCGGAGCGTATCCACTGTATTATAATCCCGGTACTGCCGTTTAAAATATACGAAAAAACATACTGCTCGATACGCTCGGGCAGATCTATACGCAGATTCGAAACAAACTGAACTATCGACTGATTCATAAACCTCGTGCGGAATTCGGGATCCGCGCTGTCGATTAAAAGAACGCGGAACGTTTTATCGTTCTGTCTTATAAATTTAAGAAACGATACGATATACCTGTGCGCGCCCGCGTCGGTTTCTCCGCCTATCTTTTTTAAATGTTCCTCGGTTTCGGCAAGTATCTCCGACTCCGTCTCATTCAGAATATCCTTAGGCTCCGAATAATGCGCGTAAAATGTCGAACGGTTAAGTTCTGCGCGTTCGCACAGTTCGCGAACGGAAATTTTAGAGACGCCCCCTTTTTCTTTTATAAGATCTGTAAGTGCGTTTCTGAACAGAAGTTTCGAAATGCGCGTACGCTGATTATCTTTTTTATTCACATTATCACGTCGCTTTCGCATAAAAATGTCGGTTTTACAACCGCCTTTACATAAACTGATGATTGTTAAACCAACACAGTGTTGCTATAATTAAAGTGTAAACCAACACAGCAAAAAAGTCAAGGGGTGATATTTTGAAAAATCAGGTATTTAATCCGTTTTTACCGCTTGATAAATATATTCCTGACGGAGAACCGCATGTTTTCGGAGACAGAGTGTATTTATTCGGCAGTCACGACCAAGAGGGCGGCGACACATTCTGCGCACTTGATTACGAATTCTTTTCCGCACCGCTTGACGATTTGAGCGATTGGAGCAGCAAGGGCATAAATTACAGTGCAAAGCAGGACGCACTTTACACCGCGGAACGCCCTTATTTATATGCGCCTGATGTTGTCATGGGCAATGACGGAAGATATTATTTGTATTACTGCCTTGCGGGTTACAAGGGAAACGGCGGTTATTTCGGTCCCATCAGCGCTGCCGTTTGTGATACGCCTGACGGGAAATACGAATATCTCGGCTATGTAAAAAATCAAGACGGAACAATGTTTAATAAATTTGTTTGCTTTGATCCTGCCGTGATGAATGATAACGGTGTAATCAGACTTTATTACGGCACTGCCATGCCTCGCGGGATGTGCCTGCCAAAGCCGTTAAAGGCTGTCGGAGCACCGATTTTCGAAAAAATATACGGCAAAAGCAAGGACGAAATTTTGTCAGAACCCGGCGTTTGGGGCGCAAATATGATTACCCTTTGCGACGATATGCTGACCGTGAAGACAGACGCAGTTCGCATTATTCCCGAAAGGACAAGAGGTACGGATTTTGAGGGACACGGATTTTTTGAAGGAGCATCCATAAGAAAAATAAATGATACGTATTATTTCGTTTATTCTTCGCAGCTCAATCACGAGCTGTGCTACGGCACAAGCAAATATCCCGATAAGGATTTCAAATACGCAGGCACGATTGTTTCCGCAGGCGACATCGGATTGAACGGCAGAAAAGAAAAGGACAGTCTGAACGCCGTCGGTACAACGCACGGAAGCATTGAGTGCATAAACGGCAGGTGGTATGTGTTTTATCACAGGCTCACTCACGGCAGTGATTACAGCCGTCAGGCCTGTGCAGAGCCTATCGAAATCAAGTCAGACGGAAGCATTGAGCAGACGGAAATCAGCTCATGCGGACTAAACGCAAAGCCGTTGATTGCCAAGGGCAGATACCCTGCCGTGATTGCCTGTCATATTACAAACGGCAAAATGCCGAGAGTTTCAAACAGACAATACAAAAAGCCTATCCCGACGGTGACGCACAAAAACGGTGAAAGATACATTGCGAACATAGACGGCAAGACCGTAATCACCTACAAATGGTTTGATTTTGAAAAACAGAACGGCACGCTCGAATTGGATATCGATTCAAACGCAGACGGTGAAATTAAAATCTTAGCAAACGGCAAAACGATTGCAGAAAAACGCATAAATCCGTTTGGCAGAAAAACGGCTGCACTTGATTACCGGGTTGAAAAGAAAGACAAGCAAGAGCTTTCCGTCCGATTTTTCGGCAAAGGCAAATTAAATTTGTATTCATTAAATTTCAAGGAGAATGAATGATGAAAAAGGGTGTAAAAATTGCAGTCATCTCATTTGCTTCATTGGCGCTTGCCTGCCTGTCGGGTTTAATCATAACCGGCGCGCAAATCGGATATAACAACGCTTAAAAGCCTTGCAGAAAGCGGAATTGCGTGCTACGCCTTTGATTTTTACGGTTGGACTTCAAAAAGCACGGGACCGAAAGGAACAAAGTGGTTTAAGAGTACGCCGAAATCAGATAATGACGCTTATGTGAACAAGGTTTTGTTGCAGGTTGAGGATTTGAATGCGGTTATCGAAAAGGTCAAGACTTTTGATTTTGTGGACAAGGACAACATTTATCTTTTGGGAAGCAGTATGGGCGGTGTAACGGTTGCTACATGTGCCGTAACGCATACAGATGACATAAAGGGAATAATTTTGCAGTACCCTGCTATTTTCTTGAACGAACAAGCATACGAAACAGGCGCACAGTACAATGTTAACAACTATAAAAATCCTGTTTTACTTTTGCAGGGAAACAACGACAAAATCGTGCCCGACAAATATTCAACCGAGCTTTGCAGCTATTATAACAGCGAAAATAAAGAGCATTGCAAAATGATTATGTATAACGGTCAACCGCATGTGTTCACCGGCAAATACAAGGTTGTTGCGGCAAAGGATATTTACAACTTTATAAACGGCTAAGGAGAAAATATGAAAAACAAATTCAGAGATGATTTTTTATGGGGCGCAGCGACAGCGGCAGCGCAGATTGAGGGCGGATGGAACGAAGACGGCAGAACACCGAGCATTTGGGATTCGGCACCCGCCGGCAAAATCAAGGGCGGTGCGAATTGCCATACAGCCTGCGACCATTTTCACAGAGTCGGGGAAGACATTGCATTGATGAAGGAAATGGGACTGAAATCGTATCGTTTTTCTGTAAGCTGGTCACGGATTCAGCCGAGGGAAAACGAAATCAGTCAGGAGGGGTTGAATTTTTACGTCAATTTGGTTGATGAACTCAAAAAAGCCGGCATTGAACCGCTTGTGACCGTTTATCATTGGGACCTGCCGATTTGGGTGCATCAAAAGGGCGGATTTTTGAGCGAGGAAATTATACCGCTTTTTGAAAAATATACAAAAATTCTGGTTGACGCTTTATCTGACAGGGTGACCTGCTGGATACCGATGAACGAACCGCAGTGCTTCATTATGCTCGGTTATTGCTATGCGGTGCACGCTCCGTTCAAGTTCGGACTGCAAAACATTCCGAAGGCATCACGAATTTGTATGCTTGCCCACGCAGGTGCGGTTAAAATAATTCGCAAATATGCAAAAAAACCTCCGAAAATCGGAATAGCTATGGCGGCAGGAGCGTTTATTCCAAAGGATGACAGCGCGTCCGAAATTGAAACAGCAAGACGCAAAACCTTTAATTCCGGCATTGGACTGATGAACAATCGTTGGTGGTCCGACCCGATTTTGCTCGGCAGACCCGTTACCGCCTACGGCGTTTTCAAAACACAGGAAAGAGATATGGCAGAGATTTATCAACCGCTTGATTTCGTGGGATTGAACGTTTATCAGCCGTACGGAGTATCAAAACGCAGACTTGACGAAAGCCGAAAAACAAGTATGGGCTGGGCGATTGACGGCGATGTGCTGTATTGGACAATCAGGTTTTACAGCGAGCGTTATCATCTGCCTGTTATGGTTACCGAAAACGGAATGGCAGACAACGACTGCGCGGGTACGGACGGCAGGGTGCGCGATGAAAAACGAATTGCGTTTATGCGTGACTATCTTGGCGGAGTTAAGCGTGCAGTAAACGAAGGATACGATGTGCTCGGCTATCAGTATTGGTCGCTGATGGATAATTTTGAGTGGACAGAGGGTTATAGTCCGCGCTTTGGTTTAATCCATATCGACTATAAAACGCAGAAGCGAACACTCAAAGATTCAGCTTATTTTTATAAAGAAGTGATTGAGTCTAACGGCGAAACACTTTAATGAATATAAAACCGAACAAAGGGGTAAAATTATGACGAATAAATTAAACTCGCCGCTGCTCGGCAGCAGGGTGAAAAGTGATAATGTAAAGGCAAGTGAAAAGTGGCTGGGATATTTGCTCGGTCCGTCGGGCGCATTGCTTTTGAACGCTGTGCTCGCAACATATCTGAATGTTTACTACACAGACGTGTTAAAGCTGACAACAATTTGGGGCGGAGCGTTTCTGACCGTATTTCCGATAATATCGAAAATCATCGACGCGATAACAAACGTATTGATGGGTTACATAATCGACCGCACGAAAACCGCACAGGGCAAGGCGCGTCCGTGGCTGCTGCTGTCGGCTCCTCTCGTCGCGGTAAGCGGAATACTTCTTTTTACAGTACCGCAGAAAAGCGAAACGGTTCAGGTAATATGGGTAATGCTTTCGTATAATCTCTTTTACTCATTTTCCTATACGATATACAATATGAGTCATAATCTTATGGTTCCATTGTCGACAAGAAATACCGAACAAAGAGGTTCACTTTCCGTATTTAATCAGATTTCAACCATTATGATGAGCGGTATCATCGTTGCTCTCATATTCCCTATGCTGATTATGCCGCAGCTCGGTGTTGACAAATCAAAGTGGATTGTCACCATGAGCATTCTGTCATGTCTGGCATTGCCTCTTACTCTTATGGAGTATTACTTCACAAAAGAGCGCGTTACACTGGAGGATATCAACAAAAAAGAGGAGAAAAAAATCCCGTATAAAAATCTGCTCAAGGCAATTTTTACAGACAAATACATGGTGCTGATTCTGCTCTATTTCCTGATTTACACTGTCGGAACTCAATTCAAAAATCTCGGGCTTGTATATTTCTGCAACTATGTCCTCGGCACCTACAACGACGGTAAAACGCAGACCATGCTCTCCGTGATCGGCGGTATTCCCATGGGACTGGGCATATTTATAGTATGGCCCCTCGCAAAAAAATTCGGGAAACGGAACCTGACCATAGCGGGCTTTGCGCTTTATTCAATCGGCAGTGCAATTTGCTGGATATGCCCGACAAATATGGTAACCGTGCTTATAGGGCAGTTTATAAAAAATATCGGCGGACTTCCCTGCTCATACGTGTTTATGGCGCTGTTCGCGGACGTTCTCGACCATCTCGAATATAAGCATAATTTCCGCTGCGACGGCATAGCCATGTCGGTTTACAACATAATAGCCGTTACGAGCGTCGGAATAGTCACGGGACTTTTCAACGCCCTGTTGTCAAAAAGCGGATATATTGCTCCGTCGATAGTAAACGGAGAAACAGCCGCCGCGATTCAGTCCGCCGCAACAAAGAATGCGATAACGTTTTCATTTGTGGGGCTTGAAACGATTACCGCCGTAATACTTATAGTAATTCTCGCCTTTTTAAGCGTTGAAAAATATATTGACAAGGAGCAGGCGGAAATAAAAAGAAGGAAAGAAGAGGAATTGAACGATGAAGGCTGTTAATATAAGAACGGAATACTTAAGAAATCCGCTCGGAATCGACATTTCTTCTCCGCGTATAATGTGGAACTGCGGCGAAGGCATAAAACAGACGGCGTACAGAGTTACCGCCGACGGCTTTGACAGCGGCAGAATTGAGTCTGACTCGATGAGATACGCCGTACCGATAGAATTCGCAGACTCAAAAAGATTTACTTTTCATATAACACTCTGGGACGAGTTCGGCAAGCAGGGAGAGCCGAGCGAGGAGGCGTTCTTTGAATACGGAATAAGGAATTTTAATGCGAAATGGATAACGGGAAATTATCTCGCCGACAAAAAAAGACGTTACCCCGCCGACTGCTTTAAAAAGGAATTCACAGCCGACGGCGAGGTGCTCTCGGCAAGACTCTATATAAGCGCGTGCGGAATCTACACAGCCGAAATAAACGGGACAAGAGTCTCGTTTCCGCTGGCTCCCGGCATTACGGACTACAACAGGCGCGTTCAGTATCAGACGTACGACATAACCGGATTCATAAAACAAAAGAACGAAATAACGCTCTGTCTCGCAGACGGATGGTACCGCGGCTCGTGCGGGGCGTGGGGACTCAGAAACCAATACGGAACCGAAACCAAAATAATTGCACAGATAGATATTAAATATAAGAACAAAGCAAGTCAAAGAATTTCGACTGACGAAACGTGGAGCTGGTCAAACGACTCCGACGTTCGTTTTGCCGACAACAAGGACGGCGAGATAATCGAAGCGTACAGAACGCCGTCATACCGTTTCCGCGCGCGGGTCACGGAGCACTCCGTTATTCCGAGCGCGTCCGACAACGTTCCAATCGCAGAGAAGGAGAAATACAAGGGCGAAATTCTCATTTCAAAATCGGGTAAAAAAATAATCGACTTCAAGCAAAATCTCGCGGGATTCATTTCGTTTAAATTAAATGCCCGAAAGGGTCAAAAAATAAAAATAACCCTCGGCGAATTACTTGACAAAGACGGAGAGCTGACGCTTAAAAATATTCAGTGCTCTAATAAAAAAATAACGACTCCTCTTCAGAGAGTCGAATATACGTGCAAAGACGGAGTAAACGAATATAAAACGCGCTTTGCGATTTTCGGCTTCAGATACGCGTTAATCGAAACCGACGTCGAATTTACCGCAGACGATTTTACCGCAATCGCCGTTTATTCAGACATGGAGGAGACGGGATTTTTCGAAAGCTCGAACGGACTTCTGAACAAATTTTTCGAGGCAACGAAGCAGTCGGCGAAAAGCAACAGTACAGACCTGCCTACCGACTGCCCCACAAGAGAACGCCACGGCTGGACGGGTGACGCGCAAATTTTCTTAAACACGGCGAGCTATCTTTTCTCATACGCGCCGTTTGCGATTAAATTCGAACGCGACCTGTGCGACGAGCAGAAGAAAAACGGATGCTTCAGGCAGATTGCTCCGAAGGGCGGAGTGGATTTTTACATGAACGCGATGGACGGCTCCGCAGGCTGGAGCGACGCGGGCGTGCTGATTCCGTACAGAATTTATAAAAAATACAACGATATCACGGTTCTCGAACGGTTTTACGAAAACATGAGGCGTTACGCCGACTATAAAATAAAAACGCTCGGAAAGCCATACCCGACAGCCGTTCCGACGGGTATAAATTTAAAATACGTAAGATATATTTCAAACTACGGTCAGTCATACGGCGAATGGGCGGAGCCCGCCGACGTCAGAAAAATCACAACCTCAGATTTTGTTTCCCCCCACCCCGAGGAAACAACGGCATATATAGTTTACATGCTCGAGTGTATGACGGAAATCGCCCTTGCTTTAAACAAGCACGACGACGCACGCAGATTTAAAAGATATGCGGACAAGGCGAGAATCGGATATTCAAAGCTCGCAGAAACAAAAAAAAATTCGCTTGAAACCGACAGGCAGTCTAAGCTTGTCCGTCCGCTCGCGTTCAATTTGTTGTCGGACAGTCAGAAAAAATATGCGAAAAAACGCCTTATACAATTGCTCGACAGCTATTCATGGAGAGTCGCAACGGGATTTCTTTCAACACCCCTCATTCTCGGCGTTCTCGCGGACATAGACGTCTCTTACGCATACAGACTTCTCGAAAACGAGGAAATGCCCGGCTGGCTCTTTATGAGCAAATCCGGCGCGACAACCGTGTGGGAGGCATGGGAGGGCACCAATGCACAGGGCGGAATCGGCTCGTTGAATCATTATTCAAAGGGCGCGGTATGCGAATGGCTTTTTTCCTCCATGTGCGGAATCAACGTCGACGGGGAAAACCGCTTTATAATAAAGCCTCTCCCCGGCGGTCATTTTACGTTTGCTAATGCGGAATACAGAAGCATATTCGGCGCCGTAAAATCAGGCTGGAAAAAAGAAAACGGAGAGTATAAATTCGATATTGTAATCCCGCCCAACTGCACCGCAGATATAATCCTCCCCGACGGGAAGAAATACAGCGTCGGCGCAGGTACATATACATTTTAATATTCGCACAAAAAAAATCCCGCGCCGGAGCAAAACCGGGACGCGGGATTTTGATTTAAATTTAAAAACAAAAATCCGCGGAAGGATACCCTCCGCGGAAATTGGAGCTGGTGGTCAGAATCGAACTGACAACCTGCTCATTACGAATGAGCTGCTCTGCCATTGAGCCACACCAGCTAACCGACGACATAGATTATACACTATTATTTAAAATATTGCAATAGTTAAAACAAAAAAATATTTGAACTTAATGTAAAATGCAGATACGTTTTTTATAGTTCGGCGTAGTAAAGGCAGATATCCTCATACTCGCCGTTATCGTGTCTGAATCCGCCGGGAACCGTTCCGAGCAGGACGAATCCGAGGCGTTCGTACAGATGTCTTGCGTGTACGTTTGATTTAACTACGGCGTTGAACTGTAATATCCTATATCCCGCTTCGGCTCCGCTCTTCATGCAGTCCTTAACGAGCTTTTCGCCTATGTGAAGTCCGCGTGCGTCCTTTCTGACGGCATAGCTTGCGTTCGCAAGATGCGAGCATCTGCCTATGTTATTGGGATGAAGAATGTACAAGCCGAAGATTTCGCCGTTTTCGCCGACCGCAACCGCCGACCTTGTCTGAGAGGAAAAGAATTCTTCCGCCTCATGCTCGCTCATGGTTTCCGTCTGCGGGAAAGCTATGCCGTCCTCGACAACAGAGTTCCAGATTTCAGTCATGGCAGGGATATCATTTTTTCTAAATTCTCTTACCGTTATCATAATTTTTTACACCTTGCCGAACAGAGATCGCTTATAAAAAAGCAATCCCTACAGACTGTCGATAAAGCACCTGAACCACGCCTTAAAGACACGTTACGTTTTGTTATATCAGAAAAAAGTTTTTTATTGATCATTTGCAAACATATTTTGATTTTTTTAATGAAATGCCCCGAAACCTGATGATTTCGGGACATTTGCGTTTTTCGTTTTTTTCTCGCTGCGGTACTTTTGTACAGCGACGCTCGAAAGAAAACGAAATTCAGGCACATTCTCGACAGTCTCACAGCTTGTCGAAAACTACTTTTTCGACAAGCTGAAGCGAACCGTTAATCCGCGGTTCGCTCTTATTATTTATAATTGATTTATAAATCTACCTTCGGAAGATTGTTAAGACTCTTCTCCAGAGCCTCGTCCGTAAGAACGGAGTCCTTCATAAGTCCGTCGTTGTACTGACCGTACGCGACCATATCGAAGTAGCCCGTGCCGGTAAGTCCGAACAGAATCGTTTTCTCTTCGCCCGATTCCCTGCACTTTAACGCCTCGTCGATTGCGGCTCTGATTGCATGACTGCTCTCGGGTGCGGGGAGAATTCCCTCTACGCGTGCAAACTGCTCCGCCGCGGCGAAAACCTCGGTCTGCTTTACGGTTGTCGCTCTCATATAGCCGTCGTGATAAAGCTGAGAGAGAATACTGCTCATACCGTGGTAACGGAGTCCTCCGGCGTGAATCGGAGAGGGCATGAAGCCGCTGCCGAGCGTATACATTTTCGCAAGAGGGCAAACCATACCCGTGTCGCAGAAATCGTAAGCGTACTTACCTCTCGTAAAGCTCGGGCATGACGCAGGCTCAACGGCTAAGAAGTCATAATCCGCTTCGCCTCTTAGCTTCTCACCCATGAACGGGGAGATAAGGCCGCCGAGGTTCGATCCGCCGCCAGCACAGCCGATGATAAGATCCGGCTTTACGCCGTATTTGTCGAGAGCGGCTTTTGCTTCAAGTCCTATAATGCTCTGATGAAGAAGAACCTGATTCAAAACGGAGCCGAGAACGTATCTGTAGCCCTCGTGAGTAACAGCGGTTTCTACGGCTTCGGATATAGCGCATCCGAGAGAGCCGGGAGTATCGGGGAAACGCTCTAAAATCTCTCTGCCGACCTTAGTCGTGTTCGAGGGAGACGGAGTTACGTCCGCGCCGTACGTTCTCATAACCTCACGGCGGAACGGCTTCTGCTCATAGCTCGTCTTAACCATGTAAACCTTGCAGTCGAGTCCGAGATAAGCGCACGCCATCGACAGTGCGGTACCCCACTGACCCGCTCCGGTCTCGGTGGTAACGCCCTTTAAGCCCTGCTGTTTTGCGTAATAAGCCTGTGCGATAGCGGAGTTGAGCTTATGCGAACCGGAAGTGTTGTTGCCTTCAAATTTAAAATAAATCTTCGCAGGCGTATCGAGAGCCTTTTCGAGATTGTACGCTCTTACTACGGGCGAGGGTCTGTATGTTTTATAATAATCAAGTATTGTCTGCGGAATTTCGAAATACGCGGTATCGTTATCAAGCTCCTGCTTTACAAGCTCGTCGCAGAAAACGCCGTCAAGCTCCTCGGCAGTCATTGGCTTTAACGTGCCGGGATTTAAAAGGGGCGCGGGCTTGTTCTTCATATCAGCGCGGACATTATACCACGCTTTCGGTACCTCGTCTTCGGACAAATAAATTTTGTAAGGGATTTTTTCGCTCATTTTCTTTTCTTCCTTTCCTTTTGCGGGACCGATAAAAAAAACTCCCGTCCCGCAGTTACATTTAATAACTGCCGGGACAGGAGATTAAGCTCCTGCGGTGCCACTCGGCTTGGCGGATATTCCGCCCGCTCTGCGTATGCTGTCACATACCGACCTTTTGTAACGGAGAGTCAGCTCCGTCTTGCCTACCGTCCGCAGATTAAAATGCGGATTTCCGCTCGCCCTCATAAGCCCATTCGCATATACCCCGACCGCCCCGCTTCCACCGACCGGGACTCTCTGAACGCCGAATGTAAATGTTACTCACTCTTATTCAACGGTTTATATTTTGAATTATACACACTTTTTTCATAATGTCAATAATCTTCGGAAAAAATTTTCTCATTGAATTTTTATTCGTATGCATTCTGTTAAAATTATATGAAATTATTGACTTTGCAAGTTATTTTATTTATAATATCAATATTAATGCATACGGAGTGATTTTATGTCATCATCATCTAATATCAGAAAGCTGCTCGTTTTCTTATCGTGTCTTGCTTCTCTCGTTGTTTTATGCGCGGTTACGGCATTCGCGGAGGACTACGGTAACTTCAGATACATGAAGTCCGAGGACGAGTCTTACATAATCATCACCGGTTACAATTCGGACTCCGAAACTCCCGAGACGATTGATATTCCCGACGCTATCGACAATATCCCCGTTACGACGATATCCGACGATGCGTTTAAGAATAACGAGGCTGTCGGCGACGTGATTTTCCCCGATTCCGTTACGGATATCGGCACGGCTGCGTTCGCAAACTGCGATAATATCAAATACGTTATTCTCGGCAAGGGCGTTAAGACTATCGGCGCGTCCGCTTTCTACGAGTGTACGAATCTTGAAAGCGTTTATATGTTCGACGAGGTTGAGGCTGTCGGCGCAATTGCGTTCAAGGACTGTCCCGCGTTAAAGAGCGTCAGACTCGGCGAGAAGCTTAAAACAATCGACAGAGGCGCGTTCTTTAACTGCAATTCTCTTAAAAACATAACCCTTCCCGCGTCCGTTGCCGAGATCGGCGACCATGCATTCGGCGTATTCCAGGACGGAAACGTCGTTTCTCCCGAAAACGGATTCGCGCTCATTTCGTCCTCAGACATCGCAAAATCATACGCCGCCGGGGCTAAAATCAATATTAAAAACGCGGAAACCTGCGAGCATGACGGCGAATGGGCTGTCGTCAGAGTCGCTTCCGATTCCTACACGGGTTATGAATTCAGAACCTGCACAAAGTGCGGAATTCTCGAAATCAAAGAAAATCACGATATCCCCCCCGTCGACGACACCGGTGCGGCGGTAAGCATCAGCGTGATATTCGTTTTGATTATCGCATTCGGTATACTTATGTTCTTCTATGTTAAGAAGTCACACAAAAGACGCGACAAGGCTATTGAGGAATATGCTAAGGAGCATCCCGAAGAAGCAAAAAAAGCGCGCGAAGCTGAACAGGCAAGAAAAGAAGCCGGAAAAGCTAAAAAAGCCGCAAAAAAGAATAAATAATTCAAAATCGGAGGCCGATATAAAACATACGGCTTCCGATTTTTTTCACTTGAATATAGTATTTTTATGTGCTAAAATAAAAATGCAAAAAACATGAAAGGAATTTTGTTGCCATGAAAAAAATAACAGCAGTCATTCTCTCGTTTGTTATGCTCCTTGCGCTGTGCGTTCCCGCATTCGCCGCGACGGGCGTTTCCGCAAGAGAGATAATGATGGGAGATCTTGATTCGAATAAAAAAGTCAACGCGGCAGACGCTCGTCTTGCTTTGAGAGTCGCTTCAAAGCTTGAAGAAAACAAGTACGACCAGAACGCATACGACGCCGACGGAAACGGAAAACTCACCGCAGCCGACGCGAGAATCATATTAAGAGTCGCAGCAAAGCTTCAGAGCTTCGACACGGGCTTCGACGCCGACGGAGTTCCCAACGTTATCAAAGCTTTCAAAACAGGCGTTTTCGATATGGACGCGACGATGAAAGCCGAGGGTACCGAGATGGATATGAAAGTTACGCTCGCTGAAAACGGCGTTTACATGGATATCGGCGATTTCCTCGAACTCGGAACTATCACGGGCGTTCTTGTTATTGATAAAAATTACTACGCAGTCGGCAAATTAAGCGACGGTACGCGCACCGCGCTCATGATTCCCGAGAATATGATAAAGGACATGGGCGAGGATATGGACATAGCCGGTATGGTTTCGGAGATGTCCGAGCTGTTTAAAGCCGATTTCGACACCGTAAGCGAGGCTAAAACCCCCGACGGCAAGGATGCAATATGTTATTCGAAAACCGGGGAAAACGGACTTTACTCCGCATACTATGTAGATTATACCGGCAAGCTTCTCGTTTTTGAGGGCGGAACAATAAACGCCGACGGTACTAAGATCACGATAGATACCGTTATCACATTCAATTCATTCTCGGGAACGATCGACAGATCAATATTCGATATCAACAGCTACGTCGTAATGTAAATCAAATCAATACAATATACGGCTCCGACAGGTTCGAAAAACTTGCCGGAGCCTATTTTTGTCAGAATACGGTTTCTATTAATTTATATGCCCCGGTCGGAGAGTATGTAAATGAATCCATGTGCTCCCCGTCGAAGAAATACCGCGTATCGGTATTCGTATTATCGCCCGAAAAGCAATCGACGATTATAAGCTTGACTTTCATTTTTTCGGGTATAATGCTCTTTATAAACACGCCCGCGCTCATTCCCTCGGCAACACCCGGCGTTTTCTCCGCAAGCCCCGCGAAATTCGGCGTAAGCTCGACGAATATTCCGTAGTCCTCGACAGAACGGATTATCCCCGGCACAGTCTCGCCCACGGTAAAAAGCGACGCGTTTTCGCTCCACGTACCGAGCAGTTCTTTATGTGTAAGCGAAACTCTGCCGAAAGAATCAATCGACTTAACAACGGCTTTGATGACCTGATTTACTTTTAATCTTACGTCCGGGTGAGGAATCCGCGATACGGATATCCCGTCAATCGGAAGCAGAGCGGAAATTCCGCATCCTATATCGCAGAACGCGCCGAACGGCTCCAAATGCGTGACCTTAGCCTCGATAACATCGCCGGGACGAAGATTGTTTATGTATTTTTCACGGCATTCATCCTGAGCAAGCCGACGGCTCAACAGCGCGTAACGCCCGTTTTCGGATTCTTCTTTAATATCGACAACCTTAAAACATACGATTTTATTGACTCTCGAAATTATGGCAATATCCCGCGCCGTTCCCTCACGTATGCCCTCGGCACATTCTTCACGCGGGATAATTCCGCGCATGCATCCCAAATCGACGTGCAGATTGTGTTCGGAATCGCACAGGATAACGCGCGAGGACAGAATTTTCGAATTCAGCATGGCGTCCCTAACCGCCCCCGCCGTATAACATGACGGTCTGCCGTTTAGTCCCTCGGGCTTATAAATACTCATATATAAACTCCCTTTCTTGATAACCTTAAACCTCGTAATTAATGTATATGTGTTTCTTTCATAACATATCACAATAAGGGGCTTCACTTATGAAACGAATTGTGTTAAAATTAAAAGGGGTGATATAATGGACGTGCACATAGGAGATATTTTGGAAATGAAAAAACCGCACCCGTGCGGCTGTAAGGAATTCCTGCTGTTAAGAGTGGGAATGGATTTTAAAATAAAATGCCGAAACTGCGGACATGAAATCATGCTCCCCAGATCCAAAGCGGAAAAAAATATAAAGAAAATAACGAAAAAATAAGTATGAAATCTTCCTTTAAAAATAATTGTACCGCAAACCGAAATTAACCGGTTTACGGTACTTTTATTCTTATATTTTATAATCAGAACGTCGAGCTCATATCCGACTGAACCTGCTCGACAACCGTCTTTTTATACGTTGAATTCTTGATTTTTTCCTGCAATTTCTCGTAGTAAAGATCTTCGTCGAACGGAATTTCGACTGTTTTGTCAAGCCATGACGACAAAAATGCCGCGTTGGAAATGGTAAGTCCGTTTATGCCCTCTCTGCCGTCGGCAATAAGGGGTTCGCCCCTTAAAAGATGAGCCGCGAACGCGTTGACAACGCCGACATGCTGTTCGTTTTCACCGTCGGTTTCAACGTCCTTCCATTCGCATTTAATATTCGCAAATCCTTCGGGGCAGTTCTTTAAATTATCGCTGATATTTTCTGCAAGCTCACACATTTTAATGGTGAAAGCATTTTTTTCGCCGTCGTGCTCGCATACGATTTTCGCTCTGTCGAGCGTTATTTCGAGTCTGTTCGTTCCCGGGTAATCACCCGTCGTGGTGATGAATGTGCCCGTCGCGCCGTTGGGGTACTCGGCGTAAATCGTTACGTCGTCCTCAACCTCTATATCGTGCCATTTTCCCTCGTGACATATCGCCTTAATTCTACAGGGCATACCGCAGAGCCACTGCCATAAATCAAGCTGGTGCGGACACTGATTGAGCATAACGCCTCCGCCCTCGCCCGCCCATGTGGCGCGCCATCCGCCCGAATTGTAATACGCCTGCGTACGGTACCAGTCGGTAATAATCCAGCTTACGCGCTTCATTTCACCGTATTCGCCGGATGAAATAAGCTCTTTAATTTTTCTGTAAACGCAGTTTGTACGCTGATTGAACATTATCGCGTATGTAAGCTCGGGGTGCTTGTCAGCTTCTTTAATAAGCTCGCGAACCTGCTTTGTGTAAACGCCCGCGGGTTTCTCGCTCATGACGTGAAGTCCCGAATTGAGAGCCTTAATCGCAATCGGCGGGTGCGAATAGTGCGGAGTCGCGATAAGAACCGCCTCGCACAGTCCGCTTTCGATAAGCGAAGAAGCGTCGTTGAAGCAGACGACGGACGGAATCTGCTCTTTTGCATATTCGAGTCTTGCGGGATTGATATCGGCAGCGCAGGTTATCTCGACCTCGGGAAGCTTTGAGTCGGTATAATTCTTTATATGACTGCTTCCCATGTTTCCTACTCCGATAATTCCGAGTTTAATTTTATCAGGCATCGGTAAACCTCCAATATAATACATTATCAATTAATAATTATAAAAGCAATAAATCAATTTGTCAACAAACAATAATCCGACGGGCAGATTTTTGTTTGCATCAGTCAGCCGGCAGTGATTAGAAAAATTATACCTTATAAATTATTTTTTTCCTCTCCATATCGTCGATACATTCCTTGACGTCACGTTCGACGTCCTGTCTGTCTGCGTCGTATTCTTTCAATATCGCGTTCACTGCGTCATCTGTTTCCTTCCCCTCGGCGATACAGTCGTAAATAATTCTCGATGTGGGATTGAGCGCGTAAATGCCGTTAAAGCCCTCTATCTCCTTAATCGGAACGAGGACGCTCTCGCCCATTATATCCCTTAACGCAATCGAATCGGAAATTTTATATTTACTCATCATCCTTTACCGCCTGTCTTAAATAATTTATATTTTCATGATAAAATGACCGCGTTCTTCTGCACTGATATTCGGGAACAGTATCAAACCGTCCCGTCTCCGCCTTGCACGAAGCCGCGCATACGGAGCATATCGGCTTATATTTACATACCGAACACTCTGCGGGCAGGCGGATTTCCGCGATTTTTCCGCCTAATTTATTCCACGCCTCGATAAACGGAGAATTCAATAAATCCTCGTACGGCTCGTTCATCATTCCGCACGGCGAGAGCTTACCGTCGTACGTTATCCAGTACGAAGCCGTACCGGCACGGCACATTATTTTCTCTCCGCTCTCGTCCGAGCAGCCCGATATAAGACCGCCCTCAACGCGAGCAAGCGAGCCGACAGCTTCGGCTCTGATTCTGTAATGCTCCCTGTCGTAAACGAGCCTCTCACACTCGGCGGCAATCACGCCGGACATTTCGGGAGTCATCCTGTCGCCGTCCGAAAATTCACGCCCCGAACGCGCAGGCGGGAACATATAGCTTGCGCCCTCTATGAACAGATCCCGATTCCGGGCAAATTCATACACCTTTTGAATATCGCATGCGTTCTGCGGATTAATGCTCATATTAAGCTTGACCGCAATCCCCGCATCCAAAAGCATATCGACTCCCGCGTACGCTTTTTCATAAGCAGAAGAAACGCCCGTGACCTTTTCATACGTTTCACAGCTTGCGCCGTAGAGAGTGACGTTGACCCTCGCAGGCGGATACTCTTTAAATAAATTTATAATATCACGATTTATCAGCGTGCCGTTCGTATTTACGCACACCGAAATTCCGAGTTCTTTCGCTTTAATATAAATATCCCGAAAATCCGTGCGGATAAGCGGTTCCCCGCCCGTTATCAGCAGAAGAAGCGTCCCCGCCTTTTGCAGTTCGTTTAATATGCCGAATATTTTATCCCTCGGCATTTCGCGTTTTTTCGCTTCGGTGCAGTCCGATGTATGAATGTAGCACATACGGCAGTTTAAATTGCACCTCGGAGTGATTTCGAGCGTTCCGGACAGCGGAGTTCGGTTTTTTGAGGCGAGTGCAAAGAGATGTCTTAAATACGGAGGTTCCGTGCTTTTCATTTTATATCCGCCTTACTTGTTGAATCTATAAACGACTTAACCGCATTGACCGCTCCCTCGCCGGGCAGACACTTCAGACTGCACAACGGGACGTGTGATACGACATCCACGCACAGCCCGAGAGCGGTATTCTGATTTTCACGTCTGAAAGTGTCGAAAACGGCGCACTTCATAAGCGAAGCCATAGCGTCGACCGCTCTTAATTTTGTGATTTTATTCTCTTTTGCCTTTATCGGAAACGCGATAAGTTTTACGGGCAGATCGCGGTCAAGACATTTTCCCGACGTTCCCGCAACGGGCAGACTGCCCGCATAAACCTGTCCGTCTTTTAAATATACGAAGCACTTGTCGCCGTTTACCGTCACGGCGTTTTCATATTTTTCCCACAAATCCGCCTGCGTACTCTTGCCAGCGCCGGACAGCCCGGAGAAAAGCAGAGCCTCGCCCCCTATGTCGCAGTACGAAGCGTGGAGCATAAGCCGTCCGAATTTCAAAAACGCGCCCGGCAGATCCATAACCCGAACAAGATAATACATGTCAAGTATTGTATCCTTGTACCCCTCGTCGATTGTCAAAGTGTAAGAATCGGATGAATCATACGACAAATCGGCGTAGAGCTTGTTTTTGGCAATATCAAAAAAAATCTTATGATAAATGCCCCTGTAATCGGCATACGAATACGACGAATCGGGATTTTTCACTCCCTTTTCGGGTATACTCTCCAATTTTGCCGTCTTAATTTTGTAAACAATGTCGGCGCGCACGTTTGATTCGCATAAAAACACAGGCGAATGTCCGCTCTGTTTAATATCCGTATCGCTGTCGATTCTGACGTAAACACCCGCGAATTTAAAATCAAGAATCATAGTATCACCGTTATAAAATCAAACGGCGGGGACATAAAGATGCCGTCCGCCGTATAACTGTCTGTTAAATTATGCCCAGTTGAACGTCCATTCCTCGTTCTGCTCGCCGGTAAAGCCGACGGTAGCCTTGATAAAGCCCATACTGCCCGAACCCGTTACGACCATGGGAAGTCTGTACTTAATGCTGACGATTCTGTTATTTGAATCAATCGTCGCGGTGACGGACGAGCCCGTATAGGTAAAATCGCACGCGGTGATTTTAACGGAGCCGAGGTCGAGATTGTTAAGATTAAGATATCCTATAACGTTGCTCGTGTACTGCGGAACGGGAGAATCGAGAGTCGTTTTCTCCTCGACAAGAGTCACGTTTATAACCGTATTCGTTCCGTCGGAGGAGGCGGAGGCGGAAGCCACGCCGGCCGCGGGAAGAGAAAAATTCTTGTCAACGGGGGGAATCGAATTAAAGGTAATGCTTTCGCCCTTAGCGTTGGTTCCCGCGCCGTTTGTGAACGTAATGTCCTCCTCGGTCGGCTTGGTAAACTTATCTACGAGCGGGGTTATGATATTCTTGACGGTGTTTCCGCCGGGGCAGTCCGTAATTTCGACGGTGATACCCTCTTTATGGTGAGCAGTGCAGCTGCCCGTGCTTGATTTGGTCGTGTTCATGGCAAGAGTCAGCTTATCGATAATCTGCTGTGTGTTCCACGACGAGGGATCGCCCTCGGGAGAGGCGGCAGGAGTCTGAGCCTGATTTGCATTATCGGCGGGAGCCTGAACCTGGTTGTTTGCATTCGCATTCTGATTCTGCTGAACCTGATTATCGGCGGCGTTCTGCCGGACGTTGGGGGTCTGAACATTATTGTTCACATTTCCCTGCTGAATCTGTCCCTGCGTACCCGTTTCGGGCATGAAAATGAGATAAACGCCCATGCCCATGAGAATAAGTGAGAACACAAGACAAATACTTATAATAGCTTTCGATCCCTTTGTCATATTACTATCACTCCGTTATTTTGCGTATAAAAGATTTATTTTCGTCTTTTATGTCTTTTTATAATAGTCTATCATAATCTAAAAAATATCTCAACATATTTTTTTTGTTAAAAACTATCTCAGTGTATAATTTTTTATAAACAAAATATGAATTTTTATAAAAAAAGTAGAATTTGCTTATAAAAACGCGATAAAAGTTGATTTATTGACGACAAATTGTTAAAATATTAACAAGCAGGAGATGATTGTACATGACTAAAGTCACAATAATAGGAACCGGAAGCGTCGGTTCGACGATCGCATACACAATGGCGGTGCAGGGCATAGCCTCTGAGATTGTAATGATAGACATAAACAACACAAAGGCGTCCGGCGAGGCGATGGACATAAATCAAGGTACGCCGTTCATGTCCCCGGTAAAGGTTTACGCCGGAACCTACAGGGACGCAATAGCCTCCGACATAGTAATTATAACATCGGGAATCGCAAGAAAACCCGGACAGACGAGACTCGATCTTACGAGAACGAACGTCGGGATATTAAAAACCATATCCGCACAGATAACGAAGTACGCGCCCGGCGCGATTTATATAATCGTCAGCAACCCGGTTGATATTCTTACTTATGTATTCAATAAAATATCCGGAATCCCCGAGAACAGAATCATCGGTTCGGGAACGATACTTGACACGGCGAGACTCCGCTCGAGAATCGCGGATTATTATAATATAAATAAGCAGAACATACACGCCTGCGTTTACGGCGAGCACGGGGATTCGTCCTTCGTTCCGTGGTCTATGTGCTCGATATCCAATATTGAAATAGACAAATACTACGACTGTCTCGAGCTTAATAAGGACACGCCCATACCGAGACTCGACTACAACGAGGTTGAGAATTATATTAAGAAGTCGGGCGGAGAGGTAATATCGAAAAAGGGCGCGACCTTCTACGCCGTCGCAGTCTCCGTATGCCATATTGTAAAATGTATTTTCTCCGAGGCGGACACGTCGATGACCGTTTCGTCTATGATGCACGGCGAGTACGGAATCGAGGACGTTGCGCTGAGTATTCTGACGATAGTCGGCAAGAACGGAATAATAGGAAAAATCAAAACTCCCCTTACCGAGGAGGAACAGGCAAAGCTCCGTTATTCGGCTGACTGTCTGAGAAAAATTATAGACCAGATAGAAATATAACATCAATAAATACGGCGGATTCGCATGAATCCGCCGGCTTTATTGTTTCATTGGTTGGTGGTCAGTTGTCAGCAGTCAGAAAAGATTTTGTTCAAATTTCTATGATAATTAAATTAAAATTATTGTAAAAATTTGAATTGTGACGCATGTCTTTCCACCCCGCATATTTTGTTTATGCATTATAATAAATTATTGTTTACTCCGCAAGCGAGTTAAAAAATTCCTCATATGAATCGACGGCTTTGTATGAATCGACATTTTGCATATTGTCGGGTATTTTCGAATCGAATCCGTCGCATATAATACTCTCCAAAAGACGCGACTGCGCGTCATATACATTTATCTGGGTAACGGTATCGTTTACGTAATAAACTCTGTCGCTGTAACCGTCCGAATACGTAACGTCAAGACAGAATCCCGCTTCGGAATCGATCGTCGCCGCGTACAGTTTATAATCCTTAACAAGCGACATATCGAATATCTTTAATTTAAAGTCATCGGCAGTCATTCCGAGAGTCTGCATAAGCTCGTTCGTAACCTCAAGACGCGTCGAATTCTTGACGTTAACATAATAATTCTTTCCGCCGAATGAGCATACGCCTATCTTAACGCCGTTCTTATCCTCTGTCATAAAGTGGTTCGACCCGTCGACGGCAAGAGAAAATGTATCGGTCTCACCCGTAGACACGGAGTAAATTTTTCCGCTTAAATAAAAATGTCCGTTTAAAAATGATGTAAGAACGTCGGGCAGCGCGGACACAGAAACCGTCTGATCGGATTCGGCAATATCGTGACCTCCCGCAGATTTTAAGTCGGGGATCGTCGTTTCGGCTTTATTGTCGTTATTTGCGGCGGTCTCAGCGTAGGACAGATCACCCTTACCCGTAACAGTGCCGATTCCGTTCGGTTTTTTATTCGAATCGGGAGAAACAAGAAGTATCACGCCCGCGGCGGCGCAGACGAGTGCGACAACGGCGAGAATGATAATAAGCACCTTTTTCTTCTTACCGCCTTTTTTTGCACCCTTGCCCTCGGACTGAACGGACAGAACCTGCGGACGGGACTTTTTGTTGACCTCGCCGTAATTAACTTTTACTACCTCTAAAGTAATTTCCGTGATTTCCTCCGAACCGAGCGGATAAAGCTCGCGCGCGGGACATACCTTACCCGCCTCGCCCTCGATAATTTCCGATGTAATTTCTTTCGTCTTTTCCTCGCCCGAAACACTGTATTTAATACGGATATCGGCGGACGAAACGCTTTTATCCGAAATATTTTCAAAAACAAGTCCGACCGACGTTTCGTTCGTTTCGGTGTTTTTTATAAGCTGATACTGCTTTATAAATACGCCCTCGTCCGAATCCTTTTTGGAAAACGATTGCGTGCGTACGGTTTTAAAATTATTCTGCATAATATCACCCGATTCGATTGTAACATATAAAACGTGGAGCAGTCAAGAAAACAAACGATAATTTACACTCCAAAACGCAAACATTCTTTTTCAGTCTCCCGGACTGTTTTCTTAACGCCGCTCACCCTCTCAGGATTCAAATCCCTCCGCCGAATTCCAAATAAACATCCCCGCTGCCGCGGGGATGTTTTTTATGAAAGTAAAGACCTGTTTTGATACCAAATTCACACGGCACAGACCTTTTATTAAATGATTTACCCACCGTTAAAAGGTATAAATTGAGGAACTGCCCGACCGGAGGATAAAAATATCAATAGTGTGCAATCCCGCAAGAGCAGGTTTTGTTAATTTTAAACAGCTTCCAGAAAAAGCGCAAAACTTTATAAACAAACTTCGCAAGAGTAGACTTACTATGGCAGATATCGGAACAGTTTTTGTTCAACGGTTTTTCGCAGACGTCACAAATTCCGTCATTGTTTGCGTCGGTGTGTTCTTTTTTCGGAATTTCGACAGTCTCTTTATGTGCTTCGTTATTGATACAGGTCCGTACCTTTTGACCGGTGTCAACGCAGCTTGCAGGCGTTTCTACTACCCACTCGCCCCATACATGGGCGTCGGCAACCGTTTCAAGATCTCTTGTTTCAACATGGCTTCCGTCAAGCTCACAGGTTCTCTTTTCCGTTCCCTTAGTCGTGCAGGTCGCAGGAGTTTCTACCACCCACTCGCCCCAAGTATGGGCGTCGGCAACCGTTTCAAGATCTCTTGTTTCAACATGCTCTTCGTTAAGCTCACAGGTTCTCTTTTCCGTTCCCTTGGTCGTGCAGGTCGCAGGAGTTTCCACCATCCACTCGCCCCAAGTATGGGCGTCGGCATCAATCGCAAGTGCTTCGGAATAACTGTGACTGCTGTTGCGCTCACAGACATAAATCTTTGAACCGGCAGTTGTGCAGGTCGAATGAGTAACAACAGGCTCGCCGTAATCATGGTTGCTTGTGTTAATTTCGCCGTATTCCGCAAGGCAGATTTCGCAAACCGCCTTGTTTGTGCAAGTTGCCTCACCGCCGACACAATCGGCTGTTTTGGAGTGAGAGTTGTCTGTCATGCAGGTACAAGTATGCGTTCCGTTGCCGTTACTCTCCCAATTTCCCCAATCATGAATATGTTCTTCGGCTTGTTTTGCATAGTAATAAGTCACGTTCAGACCACTTGGGGTTACCATTTGGTCAAGTCCGTCCGCTCTGACGAAAGTATAGCCGTAAAGCGGAACAGTGTGCGTCGACCCATCAAATTTTGTCCCGACAGGAGCAGGAATCTCCGCACTGTTAGTATTAGGAATCCGGCTTCCGTCCTCTAAGCAATATTGAATTGTAACATTAGCATAAGTCTGATTTTCCGTAT
>OJAW01000154.1_pt1 | contig 54319 bp, 54 predicted proteins | sample 1589151 | NCBI WGS metagenome assembly OJAW01 (sample SAMN03283290) | human gut metagenome | biome: human-associated habitat; material: feces | host: Homo sapiens | place: Peru | collected 2012
AGAATCATCATTTAAAAAATTTTCAATATTAAACTTTGAGACATTATTAACGACATTTGTCTCGGAGTTATTCATTACAGCTTTTTTCTTGGATGATGATTTTAAATATTCTATGAGTCTATTAAATACCTCAACAGAAATAATACCATCTTTTTGTGCTTGTAACAAATCTAATTCATTAAAGTTCATAGTACTCTCCTGTTAGCCGTTATTAACGATCAAATTCTAGCACTCTGTTTACAGGTTGTCAAACATATATTTTAGGATCACTGTAATTTAACATATAAAACAAGATGTAATTAACTATGAGATGAAGATGTTTTTATGTCAATTTGTATTACAATGCTTATTTCTAAATTAAAATTGCTATTCTATGTAGAAATTTATTACTTATCAAGCATTATAATATCTACGAATAGTATCTTTTTGATAAGTTTTAAGCTGGTCTATTGATTTATCATCAAAAATTATTTCGTTCTCATCAATAAAAGAAACACAAGAAGTTAGCCATTCCAACTCCTCAAAATCAAATCCATATCTTAACAACATAATTTCTTTAGAATCATTTGTTCCATATTTTAAGTAATTAATCATTGCTAATGCCCTGGAATCTTGAGTTTTATCGTAATATATCTGAAACGTAGCCGAAATAGGATTGCTTAATGAAAAGGATAAAACAGTATCAAGGTACTCATAAGTATCGTATACTAATCTATCATAATCAAAATCTTTAAATGTTTCATTTTTGTCTAGTAGATTTTCATTAATTTCCGAAATAAATCTAGATGGCATGTTTTCAGTATCTTTTCCATATAACATTCTTCTTTTAGCGTTTGTTAAATAAAGAATATCTTTAGCTCTAGTAATACCTACATAACATAGTCTTCTTTCTTCTTCGATGTTATCTTCCATTAAAGACATATTATGAGGAAATACTCCTTCTTCCATACCGATTAAGAATACAACTGGGAATTCTAAACCTTTGGCACTATGAAGAGTCATCAATGTTACGACGTTACCATCTTCGGTATGATTAGATACGTCAGCTACTAGTGATACTTCTTCTAAGAAATCTCCTAAGTTGACTGAACCAGTTCTTTCTTCATATGATGCGGTTATGCTTTTAAATTCTAGTAAGTTTTCTAATCTTATTTCATTTTCTAGTGATTTAACTTGTTCTAATTCTTTTTTTAATCCGGAGTCTTCTAAAACCTCATCTATTAATTCGGTTAAAGATAAACTTTCACTCTTTTTAATTAATTTGGTAATTATTTCTTTGAATTCTAATTCTTTTTTAGTATCTAGAGCTTCAAACATAGTAGTGTTATTTTCTTTTGCTCTTTGTTCAATTTCTTTAATTGCAGATTCGCCAATTCCTCTTTTTGGGGTATTTATAACTCTTCTTAAACTTATTTCATCTTGAGGATTATAAATTAGTCTTAGGTAACTTAGTAAATCTTTGATTTCTTTACGATTATAGAAGTAATAACTACCAAATACTTTATAAGGAATGCCTTTTGATAGGAAGACATCTTCTACTACACGAGATTGGGCGTTAGTACGATATAAGATAGCAATATCTGAGGGATTATATCCTTTTGTTAATAAATCATTTATTTCATCGATAACTAAAGCAATTTCGTGTTTTTCATCATAGCTGCGTAAATATTTAATTTTAACTCCATCGCCTTTGTCTGAATAAAGTTTTAAGTCTTTTCTTTCTTTATTATGACTTATTACATCATTTGCGGCATCTAAGATGGTATTGGTACTACGATAGTTATGTTCTAATTTAATGGTTTTGCAATTTACAAAATCATTTTCAAAATTAATTATATTACGATAATCTGCTTGTCTAAATGCATAAATACTTTGGTTCATATCTCCAACAACAAAAATATTTTGATATTTATTTGCTAGTAGAACTGATAATTTATATTGAACAGGGTTAGTGTCCTGATACTCATCTATTAAAATATATTTAAATTTATCTTGATAGTGTTCTAGTGCTTCTTTGTTTTTTTGAAATAATTCTACTGGTAGTACTAATAAATCATCAAAGTCAACTGATGCACTGGTTCTAAGTTTTTCATTATATTTATGATATACTTCAACAACAACTTTGTCCATTGGTGTATTAAATAATTTATCTAATTCCATGTCGGATAACATTTGATTTTTAATAAAGCTAATTCTATTTCTTACATAAGAAGGACTATATTGTTTTGAATCTAAGTTCATATCTTTTAGGATTCTTTTTACAATAGTATTGGTGTCATCGCTGTCAATAATTGTAAAATTGTTAGGCAAATTAAAAAAAGTATTATTTTCTCTAATTATTCTAAGTCCTAAAGAGTGAAATGTTCCAATAAATGAATGACAATCACCAATAATATTATTTACTCTGTCTCGCATTTCTTTAGCGGCCTTATTGGTAAATGTTATAGCTAAAATATTATAATCATTTATTCCTTGATCTATTAAATAAGCAATTCTTGTAGTTAGAACTTTGGTTTTTCCTGAACCGGCTCCAGCCATTACTAGAACTGGTCCATCTACATGCATAACTGCTTCTTTTTGTTCTTTATTTAGTTTGTCTAATAATTCCATACTGCCTCACTATTTCTCTATAAATATTATATCATTTTATGAGGTTAATTTAAATGAAAAAAAGCCACTTTATTGTGACTTTTATTTGAAACGTTCAGGCTCTTTTAATGATCCTTGTGCAATTAATTTATATAACATTTTTTCATAGTTATTGGCTTGTTCGGTGTAAATTTGTTCATGTAAATCGTTCTTATTAATATTAATATTTAGATATTTAGCATTGCTTTGAGTGATAATTTCACACATTTGTAATCTTTTAATAATATTTTTATAACTAACATTATATATACGACTATAGATTTCAATTTCTTTTTGTTCAATTTTATTACGAAATTCACCAAATTCATTAATTAGAGATTGTCTTGGGATTAATAATGATAAAGCAAATCTTGTTGTAAGGGCATCTTTATTATTATAAGAAACCATTAGTAGTTCTCCTAAATATTTAGCAACATTATAGCGTTGTTCATAGCCATTGCTTGCTTCGGGAACTGCTATAATTGGAACATTGTTAATTGTTTCATAAAAGCCTATAAAACCTTCAGTGTCTTTGCTTTGAGGTATAGTTATAATCATCATATCATGGCTTTCTAAAAGATATATTAAATTTGAAATAGGTGCGTCCACGGGAATGGTAAAAAATATTCTTAATTTAGTTGCTAGACTTTCAGCTTCTTCTAGGGTATTAATAATATGAACTCCAAATTTATTTTGAAGTTTTTTATCTGAGATAGAAAGGATTTCAAAATAGTTATCAATTTTTTTTCGTAAAATGTTTTTAATTTTTTCTTCTTTAACGCTGGTTATGTTACTTTCTAATTTTAAATTATTAAATTTTATTTCATTATATTGTTCTGTATCCATTATTTCATTGATAGTTGTGTTATATACTTCAGCAAATTTTTCTAGCTTTTCAAAACTTGGAGATATTTGATTTCTTTCATATTTTAAAAGACCTGGTGCAGATAGTCCTAAACGTTTTCCAGCCTCTTGCATTGATAGACTATTTCTTAAACGTAAGATTCTTAAATTTTCACCAATTGTTTTTTTCATAAGACACCTCTGTTAATATTTTTCTTAATTTATTCTATCATATTAACTAGTTAAAATCAATAAATGTTTAAATTTTATTTTTTACTGTAAAATGGTTTACTTTCTAAAAATTCTGTGTTTATAATGGAGTATAGGAGTTTACGAGGTGTTTTGGTATGGAAGTATTAGTTATCAAGCTTAGAATTTACATTAGAGGAATGAAAAGAAAATGTCTTTCATATACAAGACTAAGCAATTTTTTAAAAGAAAACTGTGCAGAAATAGATACTGATAAAGTTATAAGAAAACTTATGGATGAAGGTATTATTTATTTAAATAATGGTTATTATTATTGTTATTGTAAGGATGTAAGAAAAGGTATCTTAAGAAAAACTCAAGCGGGTAATTATTTTATTGAAGAAAGTTTTTGTTCAACAGAGAGCAATAAATTAACTGTATTTGAAACTCATTTAAATGGTGCTATTCCTTTTGATGAAGTTGAATATAATGTTAATCATGCTGGAGACATTGTTGTAACTAAGATTCTAAAAAGAGGTATTCCTAATGTTGTATGTCAAGTTAGGGAAAATGAGGATGGTTCTTTATTTATTGAACCTAAAAGAATACGTGGTAAATTAAATATTAACCTTGATCCGAGCGTTGTGGAAATGATTGGTAAAGGTAATTATGCTTTAATTAAGGTTGATAAGGATATGATTAATGGTTCTTTTGATGGTGAATTTGTTAAAAGAATTTCATTAAATGGAACTGTTTCTGATGAAATTGCCTTAATTGCATATGCGAATGGATTTGAAGTTGAGTTCCCAGAAGAAGTTATGGAAGAAGCAAGAAAGATTCCACAAACTGTTTTACCTGAAGAAATTGAAATGTATAAAGATAATGACTTTAGAGATGAGATGATATTCTCTATTGATCCAGTTAGTGCACAAGATTTAGATGATGCTGTAAGTATTAAAAAGCTTCCAAATGGTAACTGGGAAATTGGAGTTCATATAACTAATGTATCTCATTATGTTAAGCCTGGTAGTCATTTATTTCAACATGCTGCTAAAAATACTACCAGTCTTTATGTAGCTAATACTGTAATTCCTATGTATCCAGAAATATTATCTAATGGTATATTTTCTTTAAATGAAGGTGTAGATAGATTAACTAAATCAATTATTTATGAAGTTAATCAAGATGGTGAAATTGTTAATTTTAGAGTTTGTAATTCAATAATTAATTCTAAAAAGAAAATGAATTATGACGATGTTAATAGAATTATTTTAACTGGTGAGGTACCTGTGGGTTATGAGCCTTTTGCAGAAGCAATTAAAGAAATGTGGATAGTTGCTCAAAAAATGATAGAGGCTGCTAAAAAGCAAGGAAGAGTTACCATTGATAGTAATGAACTATACAATGAATATGATGAAGATGGTAATATTATTGAAAGTGAAAAGAGACAAGCTTTACCGGCCCAACTAATAATTGAATATTTTATGGTTGGAGCCAATTGTAGAAATGCCGAATATATTGATCCAAAGTTAGTTCCATTTATGTATAGAGTGCATGAGGGACCAAGTGTTCAAAAAGTTAAAAAAGCAGAGACTATTATTAAAAGTATGAATATAGGAATAGATAATATTAAGGAATTATGCACACCTAAACGTATTAGAGAGTTTTTAATATCAATTCAAGAATCAGATAAATTTCCTCTTATTTCTAGATTAATTGGTTCATCTTTTGCTAAAGCTGGCTATAGTACGGCAAATAATGGTCATTGGGGATTAGCCGTTTCTAAATATGGTCATACAACAAGTCCTGATAGAAGATTTTCAGATACAAGAAATCAAAATCAATTGGATTTATTTAATGATATTCAAGCAGGAAAAGTTACATTATCTCCAGCTGATTATGAAAAACTTAAAGATGAAGTTCAGAAAGAAGCTGTTCATGCGTCTATGATGGAAGTTAAGGCAACCGTTATCGAAGAAGAGTGGGAAAGAACTAAAATTGTAAATTATATGAAACAATTTATAGGTTATTCTTTTATTGCAACTATTGATGATATTAATAGTAGATATATAGCCGTCACTACTGAAGATGGTATTAGTGGTATAGCTACTTATGATAAAGTTTTAGGTGATAATTATCAATTTCATGTGGGACATTTTACAGCAGTTGGTAGAAAAACTAAACAAAAATATAAAATTGGTAATTATGTTAAAGTTACAGTGGTAGAAGTTAATGAATTGTCTGGTACTATTATGTTTTCGATAGATCAAAATCTTACTAAGAGTATAAAAGATATGAGAAAAGGTGATGTATTAAAAAAAGAACGCTTATAGGCGTCCTTTTTAGTTTTCAATAATTTCTAATCCTTCGTTTTTAATGAATGAAATAAATTTTGTTTTGAAATCTAGTAACTCATCTGATGTTAATGTCTTTTCATTTGATCCAACTGTATAACGAATAGTAATCTTTTTAGTTGTTTCTTCTAAATAAATATCAATTAATTCTCTATTTATGATTATTGGACTAGTAAATTTATTTAAAGTATTATCTAAATTTTGGTAGAATGTTCCGCGTTTAGTTATGATTGTATAATCTAAATATGAACTTGGATATTTACTAATGTCTTGATATTGATATGTTACTGGTTCAACATTTTCATACTTTTCAAAATCTAAATCAATTACAATAAATGATTTTTTCTTTGATATAGCATTACTTACTTGCCTATTAAATACATTAATATGACCAATAATGTTATTATTAGCAATTATAGATAAATTTAACTCTTGATTATAGTAATTATCGCATTCATCTTTTAGGAATTTGATATTAACGTTCTTTAATTGGCTAAATAAGTTATAAACAATTTCTTTAGCTAGATAATAACCTTCTTTTAGATTATCATTGTTTCTTGTTAATAAAATACTTAGATGTCTTTCTTGATTTTCCCCTTGAACGGTTGTACCAATTTCGAATAAACCAAATTCATCATAAGTTTTAATGTTAATAGAAGCTGCTTCTAACATGCTTAATGATAAATCTTTTCTTAAGATATTATCTTCAGTTTTACCTAATAGTTTAGTATTATCAACTTCAACATTTATTTTCTTTAAGAATGATGTTTTATTCCATAAATATGTATGAATTTCACTTAAATTATATTTAGTAGCTAAATAATTTTTTACTTCATATTCAGTGTCATATGTTGTTTCTGGAGTACCGAAAGTCATAGCCATTTTTAATGGTACTTTATTAAAGTTTTCATAACCATAAATACGAGATATTTCTTCGATTACATCAGCAGCAATACTTATATCTTTAGTTGATCTAAAGGTTGGAGCGATTACTTCAAATGAATTAGTTTTATTTTCTACTTTAAATGATAGTGATTCTAAAATATCCATTACGGTTTTGTCGTCAATATCAAATCCCATATATTTATATAGATAACTTTTATCTAGAGTTATATGGTTTTCTTTTTGAACTGTTGGATAGATATCAGTCATAGCAGTGCCAAGAGTTGCATTTGGGTTTTCATCTTTTAATAGCTTAATGAATCTTCTGGTAGCAATAATTGCCATGTTTGGATCTAAGCTTTTTTCATATCTGGCACTTGCTTCAGTTCTTAGTCCTAATCTTATTGCTGTTTTTCTTACGGTTGATGCTTCAAAGCAAGCTGATTCTAAAACAATACTATTAGTGTCTTCTACGATTTCACTATCTAAGCCACCCATTACTCCGGCAACTGCAAAGTATTTACCATCATTTTTAATCATTAGATCTTGATTTGTTAACTTTCTTTCATTGCCATCTAGAGTTGTGTATGTACTTCCGTCTTCAGCTAGACCTACTTCAATATCTTTTACGACTCTTGAATCGAAAGCGTGCATTGGTTGACCTAATTCTAACATTAAGTAGTTAGTTAAATCTACAATTAAATCGATGCTTCTCATGCCAGCATAGTATAAGAATATTTGCATCCAAACAGGTGTTACATTGTTAGTTATATTATCTATTTTAGTGCCAACATAACGATAACATAAATCTGGATTATTAATTTTAATTTTTAGCTTTTCACCTTCGGTTTGATTTTCTACTAAATCAAGTGGTTTTAATTTATGACCAGTGATTGCAGCTATTTCCCTAGCAATGCCATAATGACCCCATAAGTCCGGTCTATGAGTTAAACTTTTATTATCAATTTCAACAATTATGTCTTCTACCGGGAATAGTTTTTTAAAATCCTCACCAATTGGAGTATTATCTGGTAATTCAATTATTCCTGAATGATCATCACTGATGCCAAGTTCTTTACCACTACACATCATACCATATGAATCTACTCCAACTAATGGTCTTTTACTGATTTCAATATCACCAATATGACCACCAATTTTTACACAAGCACTTATTAAACCAACTCTAACATTGGGAGCACCACAAACTATTTGAAGAATTTCTTTACCAGTATCAACTTTTAAAATATGTAATTTTTTTGATTCTGGGTGATCATTACATTCGATAATTTTAGCAGTTACTACTCCATCGAATTGATTTCCTTTGACTTCAACACCTTCTACTTCAGCGGTTCTAATTGTGAATTTATCCCAGATTGAAAGGAAATCTATATCTTCACTTTTTTCAATATGTTTTTTTAGTATATTACATGATATTTTCATATTTTCACCTACCTTACATTAAAGTTTTCTAAGTATCTTAAATCTCCTGAATTAAGTACTCTTATATCATTAATTTTATATTTCATCATTGCTAATCTTGTTAAACCAATACCAAAGGCAAAGCCACTATATTTTGTACTATCTATGCCACTTTCTTCTAAGACATTGGGATGAATCATTCCACATGGACATAATTCTAACCAACCGGAATTTTTACATGTTGGACATCCTTTACCATCACAGATTGTACATGAACAATCTAATTCAAAACCTGGTTCAGTAAATGGGAAATAACCTGGTCTTAATCTTACTTTAATATCTTTATGGAATACTTCTTTTAAAATTCCTTCCATGGTATAAATAAGATTACTAATTGAAATATTTTCATCAATTACCATACCTTCTAATTGGAAGAATGTATTTTCATGACATGCATCTAAATCTTCATTACGGAAGCATCTTCCTGGAGCACATAGTTTAATTGGTGCACCATGTTTTTGCATTCCTCTTACTTGAAGGGCACTTGTTTGAGTACGTAAAAGCATACCATTGTCTAACCAATATGTATCTTGCATATCACGTGCTGGATGTGTTTTAGGAACATTTAAAGCTTCAAAGTTATAATATTCAGTTTCCATTTCAGGACCAGATAATACCATGAATCCCATGTTTTTTAGAATGTTTGATACTTCTCTACCAACAAGTGTAACTGGATGCAAAGAACCATGTTTACATTTGCAAGGAATAGTTGGATCAAATGTTAATACTTCTTTACTATTTGATGCTTCTTCTAATTTAGTTGTAAATAATTCTTCAAATTCTTTTTTGATCTTATTAAATAATGGACCATATTCCTTTTTGTCTTCAACTGACATGTTTTTGATTTCTGACATGTAATTAGCTAATTCACTCTTTTTTCCTAAATATTTAGATTTAATATTTAAGAAATCATTTTCATTTTTGATTAGATTAGCTTCTTGTTTAGCTCTTTCTACTAAATCTTTTAATTGTTCTTTCATTTTTACCTCCATTAAAAAAATTCATAAACTAAAGGACGACTTATAGCCGTGGTACCACCTTAATTCATGAATTACATGCTCTTATTCGGATAACGCTCGTCTGCGATTAATGCTCTTATATTGAAATTCATTACATACTTTAATTTATAAATACTTTCAGCTAATAATATTTACTCTCTTTAAATTGGTATGTAACTACTTAGATATATTCCTCGCATTACAATTTTGATTTTAACATTAAATAGTCGTTAAGTCAATTGTTAATAAGCAGTATTTATGTAGGTTTTATAGTTATCATACGGTATTTCTTCATATTTTTCATTATATGGATGAGAGATTTTAATTTTAGTTGTATCTTTACTATATAAATTATTTAAATTATTTGTAGATATTCCAACTACTTCATTATTTTGATAATAAACAAAAGAAATTGATAGTTCATTTAATGTAAATTTTGAATTATTAGTAACATATACTTCGTAATTACCTTCAGCGTTGTGGGTTTCTAAATTTACATCATTTTCATAAGTATCTTGGTATTTAGAAATATTGGGGATAACTTCAATAGTTTTGGAATCAAAATTATTGGGTGTTTTAAATAATTGATAAACTATTTCATGATTAGGAGTAACTGCATTAATTGTTGATTCATCTTCAGATATTTTATTTTTATCTTTGTCATAAAAAATAGTTTTGATAATTAGATCTATATTTTCTTTATTCTTATTGGTTATAAAGTATATTAAACGATTATCTTTACCAGTTGCTTCTTTGATATTTATATTTCCTTTTAGGGAGTCATCGCCTTTTTTTGTGCAGCCAAATGTACATAATAAGCATAATAATATTATAAGTATTTTTTTCATTGTTTCACCTTTCTTTATTATACAAAAAAAAGACACATTGTGTCTTCTTTAATTAACAAATAATTAATAATAATACAACAATTATTGCTAACATAATAAGTAAGAATTTCCAAATATATTTCATCCATTCTTTATATGAGATTCCTAAGTATGATAATCCCATTAAAAGGATAGCTGAAGATGGAATGAAAAATCCTACATAACCATATGTTAATTGTAATATTAAAGCAATTTGATCTGTTAAGTCTGCAAATTTAGTTGTTAAGAATGTTCCAATTAAATTAACAGTATATGAATATTCTACAGTAAATGCTGATGTTAATAATCCTGAAATTGTAGTTAGCAATACATTAAATTTATCACTTAATGAGATAATCCAATTTACAATTGTAGGGATTACTGGGAACATAGCTGTGAATTCTAATGTTAAGTAAGATAATAATAGTAATACTACCATTTTACCTACTTTTTTAAATCCTTCACCATATGCTGTAATAAATTCATCCATACTGATATGATAAATCCATTTTACTAATAATGATGCAATTAACATAATGATTTGAATACCAAAGATATCCCAAGAACCAAATTCTTTAACAGCTCCTAAAATATATCCAAAGATTGGTGAATCAAATACTTCATATTTTAAAATGTTTTCTGTTGCTGTTTTAAACCAAGTAATGCCAAAGACTTCTTCCCATGGTAAATATGCCATGATAGAAACTATAGCTGTTAAAACAAGTACTATAGCTAAAGGCCATACTTTGTCTTTTTTAGTAACATCAGTTTCTTCAAACATATCTTTAATTTCTTCATTTTTTGTAGGTTTATATTTAACAAGACGTAATACAGTAAAGATATTAAATACAACATATGTTAAACCAAATACTAATAATTTAGCCCATAATAATGTACTATATTCTACTGATAAGTATTGAACATTAACTCCTACAATTTTAGTACTATATACTGTACCTAAAGCACCAACTAATATAGAACCAAATGTTGTAACGAATGCTGTAATTTTATCTAAGCCCATTTTTTTCATTATTGTAATAAAGAATGGAACAACAGCTATTAATAAAATGTATTCATTTGTTACAGCAGAAATTGCAGCAATAATGAATGAAACTACTAATGTGAATAATATTTCCTTTCCTTTAAATGTGTTTGCCATGTTTGCAGTTAATTTTTGGTATCCAGCAGTTTTAGATAATACTTGATAGAAACCACCTAAGACAAATAAGAATGTTACTAATACAGTGAAATAATACATTCCTAATAATCCGTAAGTGAAGAAATCAAATATACCAACTCTTGTTATATCATTTGAAGTTAATTCAGCACCAGAGAAATATCCTTGGGGAATAACCCATGTTAATAAAACAGAAATTAGTACCATGATACCAGCAATCTTAACTAAATCATGTTTTTCTGCAAATTTTTTCATTTCTAACCTCCTCTATTAACATTATAACATTATTAGATATAAATGAAAAAGTTTTTTTGCATTTTTCGACTAAAAAAAGCCTATAATTAGGCTTTTTTCTTCATTGTTGGGAATAATATTACGTCTCTGATGCTTGTTGATTCAGTAAAGAACATAACTAAACGATCAATTCCGTATCCAATTCCACCTGCTGGTGGCATTCCATACTCTAAGGCTTCAATGAAATCCATATCAATATCATTAGCTTCATCGTTGCCGAGTTCTCTTTCTTTTAATTGATCTTCAAATCTTTCTAATTGGTCAATAGGATCATTTAACTCAGTATAGGCATTTGCAAATTCTTTGCCACCAATAAATAATTCAAAACGGTCTACAAATCGAGGATCTTCTGGATTTCTTTTAGTTAATGGAGATATTTCAACTGGATGACCATATAAGAATGTTGGTTGAATTAAGGTTTCTTCTACGTATTTTTCAAAAAATAAATTGATAATATGTCCAACATTCTTTTGATGTTCCTCAACTTCAATATTATGTTCTTTAGCTAATTCTAAAGCTTCCTCTACTGTCATTTCTTTTTGAAAATCAATTCCAGTTTTTTCTTTGATAGCATCTACCATACTAATTTTCTTCCATGGGCCTTCTAAATCAATTTCATTTTCATTCCAGTTATATGTATATTTTCCAAATACTTCTTTAGCAATGGTTTTAAACATATTTTCTGTCATTTCCATCATGCCTTCTAGATTTGAATATGCTTGATATGCTTCCATTAAGGTAAATTCTGGATTATGCATTGGATCCATACCTTCATTTCTAAAGGTTCTGCCAATTTCATAAACTGATTCCATACCACCAACTAATAATCTTTTTAAAGGTAATTCTAAGGCTATTCTAAGATACATATCCATATCTTGAGTATTATGATGAGTTATGAATGGTCTAGCAGATGCTCCGGTTAAAAGGGTATTTAAAATAGGTGTTTCAACTTCAGTATATCCACGATTATCCATAAAGTTTTGTATACATCTAATAATTTTAGGTCTAGTAAAAGCTACTTTTTTAGAATCTTCATTCATGATTAAGTCAACATATCTACGGCGATATCTTTCTTCAATATCGGTTAAACCGTGGAACTTTTCAGGTAAAGGTCTTAAGGCTTTTACTAAATGAGTATATTCTTGACATTTTAAAGTAATTTCACCAGTTTGTGTTTTCATAACTTTACCAGTTACACCAACGATATCACCAATGTCAGCGGTCTTAAATAATGTATATGTTTCTTCTCCAACATCATTAATAGAAATATAAATTTGAATTTTTCCACTTTTATCTTGAATACTGAAGAATGATGCTTTACCCATTTTACGAATAAACATAATTCTTCCTGCTACTGTATAGACATCATTAATGTTTTCAAATGCATCGTGTTCTACATCTTGATATTTTTCTTTGATTTCTGCTGCTAAAGCGGTTCTTTCAAAGCGATGACCGAATGGATCAATTCCTTGTTCTCTAATTTTTTGAGCTTTTTCTCTTCTAATTAATTCTTGATCAGTAAATTCTCTCATAATAATCCTTCTTTCTAAAATAAAAAAAGTTAATGATTAAAGGGACGAATAATCGTGGTACCACCCTTCTTCAATCATTAACTGATTCTCTTAACTGATAACGGTAATTTACCGGATAACTCACTCCAAGGTTTTTATTCATATTACTTTACTATTAACTTACACCAACCGTTAACTCTCTATAAGTAAGACACAATATTACTCGTCCTCTTCTTTGATTTATGCCTAGATAATACTATAAAAAATATAATTTGTCAAATAGAATATTTTATTTTAATTTACATAATTTATATAGAGGTGATTTTAATGAATGGTGCTTATTATCCAAACGCTAATTATCAAGGAGATATGAATTTAAATAATGCTCCTATTGGTAATGATGTTGATAATGAACAAAGTTATATTGAAAATATTTTAAGATTAAATAAAGGAAAAAAGGCTAAGGCATATTTTTCTTTTCCAGATTCTAACACTTGGAGAGATAAAATATTTGAAGGTATTATTGAAGAAGCTGGTAAAGATCATTTAGTTATGAGTGATCCTAAAACTGGTAAATGGCAACTAATTTTACTAATCTATCTTAATTTTGTAGAGTTTGATGAAAAGATTGTTTATAATCATTCTTATTCAGAGATAACTTATTAGATTGTTTATTTCTTCTTTTAATGTTGTTTTAGAGCCATGACCAGGATATATTATTATGTCTTGGTCATAATTTATTATTTGAGAAATACTTTTTTGCATTTCTTGAAAATTTCCAGAAGGTAAATCATATCTTCCGATGCTTCCTTTAAAAATGAAATCTCCACAAAATAGATTTTTATCAAAGAGATAACTTACTAAATCACTTTTATGTCCAGGAGTTTTGATAACTTTAAAGGTGAATGAACCGATGGTGTTAATATCTTCTTTTAAGTTAGAGATATCATAGATGGGACAGTTATATTTTTCTTTTATAGTTGTTAATGCTCCTATATGATCAAAGTGATAATGGGTAATTAGAATACCAATTACTTCTTGGTTTATTTCGTTTATTATTTTATTTGGTTCATCTCCGGGGTCTATTATTAGAGTTTGATTATTTTTAGTCAAGATATAACAGTTAGTTTGTAATGAGCCTACTACGACAGTTTTAATTTCCATTTTTATCACCTTATTAAGTATAACATAAAATATTTGTATTTTTTTGAATTATTATATGATATAATTGTTTAAGGTGAAAGTATGGATGGTATTATGACTATACTTCTTACAATTGTAATATTGGTAGGAGTAGTTACAATTATTTATATTGTTAATTTTAATAATTTACAAGCTTATAAAATTAAGATTAATGAAGCAGAAAGTATTATTGATGATTTATTAAGAAAAAAATATGATAATTTATTATTAATTAAAGATGTTATTGTAGAAGAAACTGATATTGATGTAAAGGTTTTTGATGAACTAAAAAAAATTAAAACTATGAATATTTCAAGTTTTGATTTTGAAAGAAAACTGACAGAAATTAACAATTTAATTGATAAAATTAAATCTGATTATGAAAATTTAAATAGTGATGTTAGATTTAATAATTATTATACAGAAATTTATGAATGTAATGAAAAATTAGAAGCTACTAAGAGTTTTTATAATAAATATACTAATTTATTAAATAAAACAATTAAGAAATTCCCTTCAAACATTATTGCTTTTATTCATCATATTAAAGTACAGACTTTCTTTGATGGAAAAGATATGTTTGATGATGATATAAATGATTTTAAGTTATAAAAAAGGATTAATCATATGATTAGTCCTTTATTTTTTATCTTAAAGATTTTATTAAAATCGTTATCTATTTTTTGATGTTTGTTTGGTTATATTAATTAATTATTAAATTAGATAACCTATAAAATCTATTATTATCACCTTCTTTCTTGTAATGACAATTTAGTTATGTTTAATTTGGTTTATATAATATGATTCATAATTTACTCAGCATGAAGTAAGGTATATACTTACGAGATTTGGAGGTGCTGCAAATTAAATATAACTTTTTATTTGTATATTTTTAATAATCTATTCCATACTTTTTTCTCTTTTATTAATGTGTAATTATGAATAGTAGTATTATTAATATACTTGTTTATCTTTAAAATATTGGAGTGAATTATATTTTAAAGTTGTCATTAGGAGTGTTAATAGTACCGAGTAGTTGGGTTATTTTATAAGTAGGTTATATATTTACTATTAACTGGATATTAATCCTAACTCCTGTAATAAGGATATAAAAGTTATTTGAAAATAATGTGAAAATAAAAAGTTTTTTAAATGAAAAAAAAGACTTTACACAGTCTTTTATAATTGCCAATTAATCGGTTCTAATCCATGGGCATCTAAGAAAGCATTTGTTTTACTAAAAGGATGACTTCCAAAGAATCCACTACTAGCACTAAATGGAGATGGATGCGTTGATTCTAAAATTAGATGTTTTTTGTTAGTAATAAATTGTTTTTTACTTTTTGCAAAATTACCCCATAAGATAAATACAACTGGTTCTTCTTTTTGATTTAATACTTTAATAATATAATCTGTTAAATTACTCCATCCAATATCTTTATGACTATTTGGCATATCTTTTATTACGGTTAATGAAGAGTTTAATAGAAGTACACCTTCTTTGGCCCATTTTGTTAAATCACCACAGTTTGGTTCTTCGATGCCTAAATCGTCATATATTTCTTTATAAATATTTTTTAAAGATGGTGGAAGTATAACACCTTTTTGGACAGAAAAAGATAAGCCATGGGCTTGATTTTCTCCATGGTAGGGATCTTGACCTACTATAACAACTTTAGTATTTGAATATGGAGTCAATTTTAAAGCATTAAAAATATTATTTTGAGTTGGATAAATTGTTTTAGTTTGATATTCATGTTCTATGATGTGCCAAAATTTATGAAATCCGGGACTATTCCAAACTATTGATAATTTTTCATCCCAATCGTTTCCAATCATACTAATTTCCTTTCTTGATTATATAAATATAGTGCTGTTAATCCAGTTATAATTTGAAGTAAGCAAAAGATTGATGCTAGAAATAGATTTGTCGTTATTCCTACTGCAAATGTTACTCCACAAAGATATGTTCCTATAGCTCTACCTAGATAACTAATCATTTCCCTTAAATTAGAAAATGATAATTGTTCATTGCCATCAAATCTATTAATATATGGTGAATCGGTTGTGTTTATGTAACAATTTGTTAATAATCTAGTATACATTATTGCTGTTAAAATAGTTAATTTTGTAGGAATAAATACCGCTATCATATATAAAATATATCTTATAATAAATTTAATTGTAAAGTTTATATAGTTGGTTTTAAAAGTGAATTTTGCAAGAACTAGATAACCTAATAACACTGCTATTATTCCTGAAACCAATTTTATATTTGATGCAATTATGGGTTGATAATTGAAATTTTTTACTAGTATGGTTAATAATATTCCCATAACTGTATAAAATGATATTTGTCCAAAAATTAAAAATAACAAGTAAAAAATAGATATTTTATCATGTTTTAGTTCTTTAATAACTTTTGTTAATACCTTTTTATCTTCTTCTTCGATTTCAATATTATAATCAATCTGGGAAAATAGAATTCCACACATTATTATAATTATGAATGATATTAAGACGTATGAGTTATATGTAAATTTTAGCAAAAAGATTTGTTTACCGAGTAAAAATCCTACTAATATTACGCCAATATAATAGAAGCCATCATATATTAATGATTTGATAGCAAATGATTTATCATCCTTTTGAATGTTTGAAATTAAAGGATAAATTGATACTATTATTTCAGTATCAATACACCAGTCTAGCATTACTAAAAAGCGTATTAATACGTTTAATCCACTTTCATTTAAGAAAAATAGCAATAACAATATCACGGCTTTTATTAAAAACAATAAATTTGTAAATCTTTTGAGTTTATTTCTTCCAATCAAATTAGAACATAGAAATATTGTTGATACAGTTAGAATCGAACAAAGACTAAATACTGTACTAATTGTTTTAATATGCATATCATTTTCTGCTAACCATAGTTCTAGAAAATTGTAATAAATTCCGTCTGCTAGAGCTAATAAGGCGAGAATAATTAATATTCTTTTGATTGTTTTATTCATAATTACCTTAATACATTAATTTATTAGAAACTGCCCAAGGAATAAAATGATCTTTTATAGCAGTTGATAAATATGAATCATCATCTTCTAAACCAAACCATTTATATTCAATTATTTCTTCGTTAGGAATTAATTCAACATTTATTTCTTTTTTAGCTAACATCATATGCATTTCAATAGTTAATGATGGATCTGATAAAGCAGGTTCTCTAAAACATAGAATTTCTTCTAATTCAGTTTCTTCAATATCAAAGCCATTACCGATTTCTTCTTGAATTTCTCTTCTAGCAGCTTCTTTAAAAGTTTCACCTTTTTCAACTCCGCCACCTACTAATGTGTATTTTCCTTTTTTAGAACTTCTTTGTGACATACTTATTAATACCTTTCCGTTTTTAATAAAAGCAGTTCCAACAACATAAATTAAATCTTCCATTTTTACCTCACTTATGATATGTTTCGTTATTTATTATTTTAAATGCGCGATAAATTTGTTCAAGTAGTATTCCTCTAAATAAACCATGAGGAAATGTTAAATCGCTAAATGATATTTTGTTATCAACTTTAGATAAAACTGATTCATCAATTCCATCGGAACCCCCAATGATAAAGTCGATGTTGCCGTAAGTAGCAAGACTTTTATCAATAAAATTAGAAAAAGAAGGAGAGTTAAATTTTTGTCCATCTAAGGTTAACGCTACTTTTAATGAACGAGTATTTAACTTAGATAATATTCTTTCGCCTTCTTCTTTTTTGCTATCATCTTTTAATTCTATTAGTTCTATTTTGTGATATTTGTTAATTCTTTTTAAATAATCTTCTATCATATTAACTAAATATTTTTCTTTTAATTTACCTATACATATTATTCTTATCATACTTCTATAAGGTCCGTTCTTTCTTCTTGTTTTGCTACAACAATATTACTAAACTTAATATTATTTTCAGCAAATTCTTTATTTAATGTTTCTAAAGCTAATTCTGGTGTATTATTTTCTTCACTTAAATGGGCTAAGATTATTTCTTTAGTATTTTCACCAATTAATTTTGTTAAATAAAATGCACTTGACTCATTTGATAAGTGGCCAACATCGCTACTAACTCTAGCTTTTAACCATTTTGGATATCTTCCATGCATTAGCATTTCAATATTATGATTACTTTCAAAAATGTATATTGTTTTATTTTGAAGTTTTTTAAAATATTTTTGATTCAAATATCCAGTATCAGTTATTTGAACTACTGATGAATTTCCTTGAGTAATAATATAACCACGACTATCTGATGTATCATGAGATGTTTTAATATTATCTATAACTAAATCTTCTAATTCTAAATTATCTGTTAAAAATAGTATATTTTCATAATTTTTTAAATAATCTAAATCTTGATACATTAATTCAGTTAATATAATTTTCGGTTTATAACTTTTAACAATCGTTTTTAATGAACTAGTATGATCTGCGTGGGTGTGTGTAATTAATATATAATCAATATCTTTCAAAGATAAATTAATTTGATTTAATTCTTTCTCTAAATATTTTTGATTTTTTCCAGCATCAATTAGTATTTTCACTCTATCGGTGGTAATTAATGTAGAGTTTCCTTTCGATCCACTTGCTAATACGCTTACTAGCATGAAAATGCCGCCTTACATGGATTTAAGTAATTGTTATTTTGATCTAGGATACCAAAGTGTAAGTGGGTTCCAGTTGATGAACCACTATTTCCCATGTAAGCAATTTGTTTTCCACGAGTTACTTTATCTCCTACTTTTACTTTTAATTGTTTAGTAATATGGGCATATATGATTGTAAATTTTCCTCCATTATATGATACTCTTATGTAATTTCCCCAACTTTGTCCGCATCTACTTCCATAATATCCCTGATTTGGACATGTATTATTTGTAGCAACTACTACACCGTCTGTTGCGGAATAGATTGGAGAGCCAAAACCAGTACCTGAAATATCAATACCATTATGGTGTTTGCCCCAACGCCATCCGAATCTACTGGTAATAACATATGGACTTACTGTTGGCCAATACCAATCTTCGTTTCCGGTATTGATATAAGTGCCACCATAACTATATGATTTAGTTCCTCTTACAACTATTTTATTAATTGCAGGAGATATTTCTTCTGATTTAGTAATATATAATTGTTCAACAGCTCCGTTTTTGTATTGAATTCTTTCTGTAACTCTTGATAGACCATTGCTTCCTTCTTGAAGAACTTTTTGAGTTCCATAATATAGTGAACTATCTTCTTTATATTCAGTAGTATATTTATTAGTAATATCTTCTACTACTTCTACTTCATGTACTACATTAATAAGGGGTGAAATTAATCCGATTGATACTTCTTGATTTTTTGTTAATAAAATATTTTGACTTGGTATAGTTGGATTAGCGATTAAAAATTCTTCAATACTTAAGTTGTTTTTATCAATTATATCATCAATTGAATCGCCATCTTTAACGATATAAGTTTTTTGTTTTTCAGTAGTTCCAAATAACATATATTGACTTAAATCGGTTGAATTAGTAAATATTTGTTCTTCAGTACTGATGTAGGCTTTTCTTATTGTTACTTCTTCTTCCCAATAGATTGAATCTATTAGTTTTCCAACATCAGTTATTTCTTCTTGAGTATTATCTTTATAAGCTTGTAATTCAGTAGTTCCAACAAAGGCAGCTACCGTATTATAAAATGCATCTTCAAAATAATCTTTTTTTAGTGCATAAATTGTTATTGGTTTTTTATTTTCATCTTTATATTTTATTGTTACGGCATATCCATCAATTGTGAATGGATTTTTATTTTCAATAATATTATATACTTGTTCAGATGTTAATATATTTTCATGATAAGTTGATACTTTTTCAATTACTAATCCTGATGGGGGATATACTTTATCAACTTTATATTTATTTTTAATTTCATTTTGTTTATTATCTACTAATCTTAAAAATTCATCTTCTGAATTTAAATATCCAATAGATTCTCCATTTAGATAAACTTCATATACATCAACTGGAGCAGCTAATGTTTCTTTTTTAGCACCTATAAAAAATAATAGCATACTAAGTATTAAAGTCATTGTAATGGAAAGTAAAATATCTTTAGTTTTCATATTTATCACTTCTTTACTTGTTTTCTTCTTTTTTGATGTAGTTTCTAAAGTTGCTCATATCCCTTTCAAATAATAATTCGATGGTACCTGTTCCACCGTTACGATGTTTACCGATGATTAATTCTGTAATTGATACATTTGAACTATCACCAGCTGGTTTATTATAATAATCATCACGATATAAGAATGCAACAATGTCAGCATCTTGTTCTATTGAACCTGATTCTCTTAAATCACTCATGATTGGTCTTTTGTTTTCACGTAGTTCAACACTACGAGATAACTGTGCTAAAGCAATTACTGGTATTTTTAATTCCATGGCCATCGTTTTTAAGGAACGAGATATTTCTGATACTTCTTGTTGACGATTTCCTTCGTATTTAGCACTACCTGTAATAAGCTGTAAGTAATCGATTACTACTAAGCCTAAGCCTTTTTCTTGGGTAGCTAAACGACGACATTTGGCTCTTATTTCGGAAATAGTCATACCTGATGAATCTTCAATATAAAGGTTAGTATCTCCAAGTTCGCTCATTGCTTCATTTACTTTTTTCCAGTCGTTGTGTTCCAAACGGCCAGTTTTTAATTTATTTTGTTCTATTCCTCCGGCTGCTGCAATCATACGTAATGCAAGTTGTTCTGCACTCATTTCCATATTGAATATTGCTACTGCTTTATCTGTCTTTTGTGCAGCATTTACTGCTAAATTTAAACCAAATGCTGTTTTACCCATGGCAGGTCTTGCTGCTAAGATAATTAATTCATTTGGATGAAAACCGCTTGTTAATTTATCTAAATCATAGAATCCTGAAGGTATACCAGTTATTTCATTTTGATTTTTAGCTAAACGTTCAAGTTCTTGTTGAGTGCTACGCATTACTTCGCCAATTGTTTTAAATTCGCCAGCTTTTCTTGCTTTTGTTACACTAAATATTTTTCTTTCAGCATCATCAATTAAATCATTGGTATTTTCTTCTTCATCATACGCACTAGATGTGATTGTATTGGTAACATCTATAAGTTTTCTTCTAAGTGCTTTTTCTCTTACGATATCAATGTAATAATCAACATTAGCTGCGGTTATTACTGAATCTATTACTTCACTTAAGTATTCAATTCCACCAATAAGGTTAATTGATCCTTTTTTTTCAATTTCATTTTTTACTGTTGCAGAATCAAGTGGTATTTTACTTTGATGTAAAGATTTAATTGCATCAAAAATTCTTCTATTAGGCTCGCTAATAAACATATCTGAATCTAACTCTTCACACACTTTATCTAGCGCATAATTGGTTAGAAATGAGCAACCTAAAACAGCCATTTCGGCTTCTAAATTTTGAGGCAATTTTCTTTCTGCCATATTACACCTCTTTAACTACTACTTTTGCTTCAGCTTTAACTTTTTTGTGTAAGTTTATTTCAACTAAATGTGTCCCCAATGTATCGATTGGATTTGTTATATTAATTGTTTTTTTATCTACTTCTATTTTTAGTTCTGCTAATTTCTCAGCAATTTGTTTTGAAGAAATAGTACCAAATATTTTACCATTTTTTCCAGTTTTTGCATTAAAAATTAGTTCTTTTTTTTCAATTTTTGCTTTTATTTCCTTACATTTCTCAATTAATGCCTCTTCGTCGGCATTTCTTTTGGAAATTTGGTTATCTAAAATGTTTTTACTTGCAGGTGTATATTTTACTGCTAATCCATTTTTAATAAGAAAGTTTTGAGCGTATCCATCACTTACTTCGATAATTTGATCTTTTTTTCCTTGTTTTTTTACGTCCTTTAATAAAATTACTTTCATGATATAAAACTCCCATCTAACCAAAGTTATTATAACAAATAATTAAAAAAAAAGATACCCTTACAGGTACCTATTAAATGATGGTTATTTTACCAGTGGTTCCATTCATTTCTAAAGATTAATCCTTCTGGTGTGAGCTCATAAATTTCATTACATACTTCATCAATATATTTACGATCGTGACTTACACTAATTATTGTTCCTTTAAACTCTTTTAAAAGTTTTCTTATTACAGGGTTTGATAATGGGCTTAAGTTTCTAGTTGGCTCGTCTAAAATTAAAACATTAGATTGATCTAAGATTAGCTTTATTAGCAATAGTTTAGCTCTTTGACCACCAGAAAAATTTTCAATTTTTCCTAAAACTTCTTCTTTAGTAAATTTTAAACTTCCTAGATATGTTCTAACTTGAGTTTGAAAATCTTTTGATTTATCATTTTCTGTCAAAAGTTCGAGTGGAGTTTTATCTAAATCTAATAGTTCATCATAATTTTGTGACATATATCCGACTTGTATATCTTCTCTAGTTTTTAAATCTTCATAAATTTTTTTTAGAAAAGTGGTTTTACCAGCACCATTTCGGCCAATTATTACAACATGTTTACTGCCAAATATGCTTAAACTAACATTGCGTGACAATTCTTTTTCTCCTTGAACTAGAGATGGTATAGAAATATCTAATACCATTTTTCCAGATGGAATTTCTTTAGTTACAGCGTTTTTAATAGTGATTGCCTCTTCAACATCTGGTATTTCAGTGAAATTTTCTTTTTCTCTCTCATATCTTTTTTCTTGAGATTTTAGTGATTTCATTTTTTTCTTTAGTAAAGCTGCCCCATGAGGGTCTGCTCTAGTAATATTTTTCTGCTGATATTCAACCTTTTGATAAACTTCTCTAAATCCAGCCATCTGTTTATTGTAATCACTTTGTTCTTTTCTTGCAACCATTTCTTGATGTGATAATGTTCTATTTCTTAACTCTATATAGTCTTTGTATCCTTCATAACTGACTGTATGTCTACAGTCAGTTTTTTTCTTTGTGGATTCTAAATGGATAGTTCCAGTAGCCGTGTTTTCTAGTAGGGTTTCATCATGGGAAACATATAATATGGCTGCATCAGAGTTATTTATGAAATTTTCTAACCATTCTAAAGTTTCAATATCAATGTCATTGGTTGGCTCATCCAGTAATAAAACATCAGGTTTTTTACACAAAATTTTAATAATTTGAATTTTGACTTTCTCACCACCAGACAAAGTTTTTATTTTCCTATCTTCTTCTAGCATTTCATCGTCCAATCCAAATTTAGCAAATAAACTATAGATGTCAGTTAGATAGTTGTAATTATCAAAATTAACGTCTTCATTTGGATTATTTTTTAGAAAATAATCTATTACACTGCTCTCTTTCCATTTATCTTGAAGAGATTGTTCAAGGTATCCAATATGAAGTCCTTTTGTATTTACTTGTCCAGTTACTGTTGCGTATTCCATTACCGTTTTTTGATCAGTAACTAATTTTAATAAAGTGCTTTTGCCATTTCCTTCTTCTCCGATTATTGCCATTTTTTCTTTAGGGTGTAACACAAATGTAAAATCTTTAATTATTGGTCTATTATCTTTTTTTATAATTATACTAACTTTATTAAATTCCAGCATTTTAGTTCTCCTTATAATATATTTTCTACTTATTAAATGCACAAAAAAATAGAAGGCGTGCTTCTATTTTACAAATGGTATTAAAGCCATAAAACGTGCTCTTTTAACTTGTTTAGAAATATATCTTTGATGTTTAGCGCATGCTCCAGTCATTCTACGAGGCATAATTTTGCCTTTATCATTAATATATTTACTAATTATGTTAACATCTTTATAATCAACGTCTTTGCCAGCACACATTTGACAAATCTTTTTCTTTTTACGATAAAATTCAGCCATTTTTTAATCCTTTCTAAAATGGTAAATCGTCATCACTAAGTACTACTTCTGAACCAAAGTCTTTAAATGGATCTTCGGTTATATCAGATGTTTCGATAGGATTTGAATTTACATTTTGTTGTGGCATTCCATCAGATGAATTACCACCATTTTTACTGCCTAAGAATGAGATATTGCTTGCTGCAACTTCCGTTACATAAACCTTTCTTCCATCTTGGCCATCATAATTTCTTGTTTGGATACGACCAGTTACTCCAACTAGTGATCCTTTTGTACAAAATTTACATAAATTTTCTGCTTGTTTTCCCCAGATTACACAGTTAATAAAATCTGTTTCTCTTTCGCCATTTGCGTTAGTAAATTGACGTGAAACTGCTACTGTAAAAGAACAAGTAGTATTACCAGTACTTATAGTTCTAAGTTCTGGATCTTTTGTTAGTCTTCCAACTAAAGTAACATTATTCATTTATTACTCCTCATCTAGTTTAATAATTTGATGTCTTAATATGTTTTCATTAAGTCTAGCTTTACGATCAAATTCAGCAATTGCTTCATGACTAGCTTCAACTGTTAATACATAATAAAAACCACTAATTTCTTTTTTGATTGGATAAGCTAATTCTCTTTGTCCCATATCTTTAGAACCTTCTACTTTACCTTTCATGTCAGTAATAATAGATGTTAGAGATTCAACTGTTGATTTAACAACTGATTCTTCTAAAGTAGTTTTTACGATAAACATAATTTCGTATTTGTCCATTTTTCTATCCTCCTTCTGGTCTATTCGGCTTTGTATAACAAAGCAAGGAGCTTTCGCTCACGCAGTATTATAGCATACACTTTAATTATATGCAAATAAAAAAGTGTTAATAAATTAGCACTTTTAAACATTAAATCTAAAGTAAACAATATCGCCGTCTTGCATAAGATATTCTTTACCTTCTAAACGCATTTTACCAGCTTCTTTTACTTTTAATTCGCTGCCGCATTCTTTTAAATCATCAAATGACATTATTTCGGCTTTAATGAATCCTCTTTGAAAATCCGAATGAATAATTCCAGCACATTCTGGTGCTTTCATTCCTTTTCTAAACGTCCATGCACGGCATTCATCTTTTCCGGATGTAAAGAATGTTTGTAATCCTAATAAATCGTATGTGGCAAATATTAATTTATCTAGACCACTATTTGAAATACCCATTTCTTTTAGGAATTCAATTTTGTCATCGTCATTCATTTCAGCTAGTTCACTTTCCATTTTTGCACATACAACTATGACACTGGCATTTTCTTTTGAGGCATATTCCGATACCATATCTGTATATTTATTGTGTCCTAAAATAGCATCATCTTCGTTAACATTGGCCATATAAATAATTGGCTTTAATGTTATTAAGCAAAATGGTTTTAAAACTAGTAATTCATCTTTATTAAATTCTAATCTTCTTAAAGGAATATTATGCATAAGAGCATCTTCACATTTTTTTAAGGTTGCAAACTCTAGTAATTCTCCTTTATCTTTAGTCATTTCACATTTTTTAGCTATTTTACCAATTCGATTTTGAACTATTTCTAAGTCACTAATTGCTAATTCTAAATTAATGATTTCAATGTCTCTGATTGGATCTATTTGTCCTTCTACATGAATAATATCTCCATTTTCAAAACATCTTACTACTTCAACTATAGCATCTACTTCTCTAATATGACTTAAGAATTTATTTCCTAATCCTTCTCCTTGAGATGCACCTTTTACTAGACCAGCAATATCAGTAAATTCATAAGTTGTAGGTATTGTTCTTTCTGGTAGATATAGATTTTCTAAATATTCTAATCTTGAATCGGGGACAGTTACTACTCCAACGTTTGGATCTATTGTAGCAAAAGGATAGTTTGCAGCTAAAATATTCTTTTTAGTTATGGCATTAAATAATGTACTTTTTCCGACATTTGGTAATCCAACTATTCCTGCTTTTAACATTTTTATTTCTCACTTTCTAGGATTTCTTGTTTGATTTTTTCTAAATCTGGTTTTACTCCTCTTTTATATAACACTTGGATAATATCCATTCCTGGGCCACGGTTTCCTTCAATTAATAAAGGACCATTGTCTGTTATGGCTACATCCCAACCAACGATGTTTACTTTATCATTAACTTTGGCTGCTTGGCAAGTCATTTCGACAATTTCTTTCCAGTAAGGTATTTTAAAGCCATCTACTTTTACATGAGTTGCAGCTGTATATTCACTTTCATTGTTTTTCTTGTCAATTGTAGGGCCTTCTAATACTCCCTTTTCAATGTTAACTTTTACCCCACATCCGCCTTGGTGAAAATTATCAACAATTGATTGGCCGGAACCAATACGAACTACAGCAAAAATAACTTCAGCTTTGCCTTTGATACATTTAGTAACTACTCTTACTGTGTTTATACTGTTTGGGCTTAGTTTTGACCATTCTTTATTTTGAATTACTAATTCTTCAATAAGACAATTATCTTTTTTTAGATTTTCATAGAATTCATTTATGTCTTTAATATCTTTTGTATCTATTTTTTCAACATTAGCTCCACCTAAACCAGTTATAGGTTTTCTTACTACTGAATCATGACTTTCAATAAACTTTTTTACTTTAGGTAGACCATCATCATAACTTACACATTTTCTTTTGGTAAATTCTTTAAAATTTTTGTGAAAATTTACTTTATTTGAGAAAAATGGTGCATATTCCCAGTTGGCTGCTAAACGATAAAATTCATGTTGATATCCAATCGTTGCATATTTTTTTCTTTCTTTCCATGATTTGTCATAAAATTTATAGTTCACATAATCTTGTAAGCCTGATTTACAAACTAAGCAAGATAACCCGGTATCAATAAACATTAATACTGGACTTTTACCATTCTTTTTTGATAAAGTTTTTAAGTCTTCATAGTACCTTTTATAGTTTCCTTTAATGGCAAATTTTAATAATCCCATAGTTATCACTCCTATGTTTTAGTATATCATATTTTGAAAAAAAGATTGACATAACGTCAATCTTAATTTGCTTTTCCAGTTAATTTAACAGTTAAAGTTTCTTCTTTTGTTCCTCTTATTATTGTTACTTTAACTTTATCGCCAACATTATATGTGTATAAATAGTATTTTAAGAATGATGAATTTTTGATATCGTGATCGCCAAATTTAGTAATTACATCTCCTTGTTTAATACCAGCGTTATCGGCAACGCTTCCTTTTTGAACGTATGCAACTACAGCTCCTTCTTTTATAGATGAATTAATACTAAATCCGTATTGGTACATAGCTTCAGTATTGTTAATGTCAACAAAGCCTATTCCTAATAATGGCCTTTCAATTTTTCCATCTTTAATAATGTTTTCAGCAACTTTAGTAGCATCTTCAATTGGAATAGCAAAGCCCATTCCTTCAACTCCACTACTTACTAACTTCATATTAGTAATTCCAATTACTTCTCCGTTAGAGTTAGCAATAGGTCCACCTGAGTTTCCTGAATTTATTGCGGCATCAGTTTGAATAACTTTCATAACCCAACTATTTGTATTATTACTTCCTGATTTTACTTCTACTAAACGGTCTTTACCGCTTAAGATTCCTCTAGTTACTGTCCAAGAGTATTCTGATTCTAAAGGAGCACCAATTGTAAATACTGTATCTCCTAATCTTGCTTTTTCTGAAGAACCTAAGTCTGCAACTTTAATAATTTTATCTTTATCTATTGATAATACGGCAATATCAGCATATTCATCTGACCCAACTACTTTTACATCATATGTCTTATCATTTGTAAATTTAACTTTTATTGTTTCATATCCTGATACGACATGATGATTTGTTAAGATATAAGCTGTATTACCTTCTACTTTATAAACAAATCCTGTTCCACTACTTTGTAAATATCCTTTTTTGTAACTTCCTACAACTACAACTGAGTCATATAATTTTTCAACTGCATCTGCTATCCCATTTTCATTTATTGTTACTTCTTTTTCTAGCTTATTAACTACTGTTTGGTTAAATAAACCATGTTCAGTAATGAAGTAATACATTACACCCGCACCTAATAATAAACATACTATAACGATTATTGGTATGATTATTCTGTTATTGTTTTTACTTTTCTTTTCCACATTTTCACCTTCAATAATTTAAAATATCTTTGTAATTTACCGGAAATCCCATAATTTCCAATACTTTATTTACACTTATTGTGTGTAATTTTCCTGCAAGTATATCTAACTCATAACTAAATTCACTAACTAATAATCTAAATTCATCTGGTCTTAATAATCTTTTTAATATTATTATTAAAGCAAATAAATCATCTTTACCATAAATATACTCTCCATCTAGAATTGGAATATCTAGTGCTGCATGATATTTTGTATCACCAATTTCTTTTTGAGTTCGATGATCTAACAAGATATCTTCATGAGCACATAAATTACGGTAATTAGCAAGTATTGGTAAATATGTTATAAGATTTTCGACACTTACATTGTAAATATCTGATATTGCTTCTTGATCTGCTCTTTTCATAATGGTAAATAATTCACTAACTATTCCGAACGACAACACTTTTACTACTACCCATAATGGGACATATCCATAATTATTTATATAATGACTGGTAGCTGCATGTTGTGCGCCATTAATTCTAATCTGTCTTTTCATCTTTTTTAACAAGTCATTAACTTGTCGTTGTTTTTCGGGATTACTAGTAAAGTTAGAACTTTTTAAATAATCTTTTTCACGATAACCATATTGTTTTGATAATTGGTAAGAAAAAATACTTTTCATGTTATTTTCAATAATAAGTAAATTTTTAAATACTATATTTCTTATTTGGCGATCGAAATTAAATACTGCATACAATTCTTTAAAATTTGTATTTGGAAGAAATTGTCTATTAACAATGCTTTTAAAAAATAAGTAACGATATCCACTTAAAAAGAAATAATTTTCCCTTATCAAAATATCTTTAGCAAAATCAATATCATCTATAATCATGCCTTTATTTTGAAGTATTAATATTTGCTCATCAATTGTTCTAAATACTTTTACTTTCATTATTCCACCTATTATAGAATTATATCACATATTGCACTTAAATAATACTTGTTTAATATGAAAAATTTATGAAATATTAACTAAAATACTTAATTATTGATTGAGTTATAACTGCAGATAATTCTTTTTGGTATTTGGGATTTGTTAAATTAGTTAAATCTTTTTTATTTGATAGAAAGCCACATTCAACTAAGATTCCAGGGATGTTTAACTTATTATACATATAAGTATTGGTAGTTATTTTTATTTTACGTTTTGAATTTGTAAATTTATTTAAGTCTTCTTGGATTATCTTGGCTATTATTTCGTTTTTAGAATTTACATTTGAATAGAAAACTTGAGGACCATAATATTTTGGATTGGAATAATTATTTTGATGAATTGAAATATACATATCAGCATTAGAATTATTAATTAATGCGATTCTGCTATCAAAATCACTTTTTTTACGCCTGGTAGCATTTGGTTTACTTAAATCAGCATCATCGGTTCTAGTTAATAATACTACTGCTCCAACTTTTTCTAATTCTTTTTTTAATTTGTAAGTTATTACTAAATTGATGTCTTTTTCTTTTATTTCATTTGCTGATGCTCCAGCATCTTTACCACCATGTCCACTATCAATAATTATAGTTTTCCCAACAAGGGGAAATGTTGCTTCATTAGCTTTAACTTTAAATATTGTTAATATTATAAAACAACTAATTAATAAAACTATTAATATTTTCTTCATACTTTATTGTATTAAAAAAATGACAAAATAATGTCATTTTAATTTTTTTTCTTTTTTTAGAGTTACATTTTTATTTAATGATTCATATGTATCAATAATTGAAATAAAAGCATTAGGATCGATAAAACTTATACCTTCTCTAATACGGTAATAATCTTTTGTGTCGATTACTGACATAATAATTTTGCTTTTTTGATTTGAATATCCACCTTTTACACTAAATTCTGTATAGTCATAGTTTAAATCATTAATTATATAGTTTTTAACTTCTTTTTCTTTTTCTGTTATGATAAAGAATGTTTTTGAGGAACTAATACCTATTTTAGATTTTGTGGCTAAATAGTGAATCATAAATACAGTGATAGCACTATATACCATGAAATTAAAATCTAATGTAATAAATGTCAGAATTAAAATAATTGCTTCAATTATATAAGTAAATATTCTATTTCTAACTTTTTGAATACCATGAATTAAGTCTTGAATGATTTCTAGTCCACCAACACGGTATCCTTCTTTATAAATCATATTATTTCCATATCCAGTTAGGAATGCACCAGTTATAACTGCTATAATTGTTTCCATTTGTTCCATTATTTGAATATTATTATATTGATCAAAAATATATATAAATATTGGAATTAAAATACTAGGAATTAAATATCTTTTTACTTCTTTAGTACCTGAAATTATATAGCAAATAGTTAAAAAGAAAAGATTAAATATTAAAATAAATATTGATGGTTCACAATTAAATTTAAAGTTTAATAATTCGCCAATGCCAAATATTCCATTTGATACTATTTTGTATGGGAGAAATATAAAACTATATGATAGCGCGATTATTAGTGATCCTATGACTAAATTAAAATACTTTTTCATTTTTTACCTCTTTATTCTTAAATAAGCTTCCATGAATGGAAGTATATTACCATTTAACACCCCATCTGCATTATAATCTTCATAATTTGTTCTAACATCTTTTACTAGTTTGTATGGTTCTAATGTATAATTTCTTATTTGACTGCCAAATTCAATGTTAATATGACTTTTTAATTTATCAATATCTTTTTCATTTGATTGTTCTAATAATTGTTCTAATTTACTTGTTAATACTGACATTGCAGTTGCTTTATTTTTTATTTGGCTTCTTTCATTTTGACATGTTACTACAATACCGGTTGGAATATGAGTGATTCTTACAGCTGAATCAGTAGTATTGACTCCTTGCCCACCTTTTCCACTACTTCTATATACATCTACTCTAATATCGTCAGGATTGATAGTAACATTAGTTGTTTGCTCTATTTCAGGAATAACTGTTACAGCAGCAAATGATGTGTGTCTTCTGGCATTTGAATCAAATGGACTAATTCTTACTAAACGATGAACGCCTTGTTCTCCTTTGAAATATCCATAAGCATGATCACCGCTTATTTTTATTGTAACACTTTTGATGCCAGCCTCTTCTCCTTTTTGGAAATCCAGTTCTTCATATGTGTAATTATTTTTATCACAAAACATTTCATACATTCTTAATAACATGGATGCCCAATCACAAGCTTCAGTACCACCGGCACCAGGATGAATTTCTAAATAACAAGAAAGATTATCATATTTTCCATTTAAGAGCATTTCAGTTTCTAATTTTTCGTAATCAGATTTAATATTGTTAAAATTTTTTTCTAATTCATTAACCTCATTTATATCGTTATCATTTAGGATTGACAGTAAGTCTAATGAAGAAGCAATATTGCTTTTTAATTCATTAAATTTATTTACTAGTTTTTTTAAATTGGTTAATTCATTGTTGATTTGATTTGCTTTGGTTGGATCTGACCAAATTCCTTCTTCTTGTAATTTTTGTTCTAATTCACTTATTTTAAGATTTTTATTATCTAAGTCAAAGTGACCTCCCAAGTGAGATTAGTTTTTCATTAATTAATAAATATTCATTGGTTAAAGTTATTTTATCCATTGTTTTCACCTCTTAAAGTATAACAAAAATATTTATTTTGATAAAGTTTATTTTAGTCACAATTGTCTTTTAATGATAATGGAATTTTATAAGTAGTTATTTTACCATTTTTATCAGTAGCATTTATAAGTAATGATAATGTATTTTCTTTATAATTATGGCAAGTTCTAATGTAGTTATCGATGTGAAATGATGTGTCTGATAAAAATTCTTCTAATAAAATTGGATCATCTTGATTATATATAATTGAATCAATTTTTGTTTCGGTTAAATTATTTGTTTCGTATAAAATACATTCTATTTCGGTATATTCAGTATTATCGGTTCCCCCACAATAATTAATGCTAGATATGTATATTGATGATTTCTTATCATTATAAGCGATACTGCCTGTAATATTGAAACGATCGCAGTTTGCAGTAAGAGTTTTAAATTCAAAATTATTATTTTTATTTATTACTATTATGGTAATTATAAAAATTATAATTAATAAAATTACAGCAAATATTATATATTTAATTGATTTATTCTTGATTGGGGTTAGATTGCCATCTAATAAATCATTGATATCAATATTATAATCATTACATATTTGTTTTAAAAGTGACATATCAGGTAAATTTTTACCATTTTCCCATTTGCTTACTGCTTGATATGTTACGTTATATTTTTCAGCAAAAGCTGATTGAGTTAAATTGCTTTTTTGACGAATTTCTTTGATTGTTTTGCCAATTTTTTCTTGGTTCATATAATCATTCCTTTGCTGATAATATTATACCATAAAAAAAGAGTAAATAATTACTCTTATTAAGTTAGATATATATAGTTGTTAAGCCAATTATCAAATTTTGTCTCATCTTGATATATTTCATAGTCTGCATCACTCTCAGCATCTAGATATGTTATTATTTTACCATTTTTAATAATAACTACTGATGGGGCAAATTTTACTGTATCAGAAATAAATGTTTTTTTCATTTCGTCATAAGTTAATGAATATACGTCTAATTTGTATTTTTTGAATACATTTTTAAATATATCTTCACATGGAGTTGGAAATGTACAAAAGTAATTATATGTATATACAATATAACTTTCTTTTTGCTCTTCTAAATCTTTGATTGTTTCTGATGTCGCTGAGATAAATTCTCCTTGGTTATAATATTTTTTATCAAGATAGAATTTACTAGATTTGGAACAGCCGGTTAATAAAATAATTCCAATTATAAGTATTAATATTCTTTTTTTCATGTTATGCCTTATGAAGTGAAGTAAAATCTATATCATGATAATTTACTTTCCAAAAATCGTAAGTTGGTTTTGAAAAAGATTCGTTTTTTACTTTAACATTGTTATCACCATTGTAATACCAATATCCACCAATATTATAAATTTTATCTTTATCCCAACCTAAGGCAATAAGCATTTTCTTTGTGTCTCCAGCATAACCACCAGCACCACACATTAAAAATATAATCTTATCTTTAGGAAATAAATATTCTAAAATTTGCATTGATTCTTTATAATTTGCTTTGTAAGAGTTATCTTTTAAAGTGAATAATGTTTTACCTTGATAAGTATTACCGATTTGTTCTGGTAAATTATTAACGTTAACTAAATATGGATATGGTACAACTTCAAAGCCTTTTATAAATCCTGAAAGATATGAATCACCACCTATTTCTTCATAATTAGCTGGATCTTTTAACATTCTAACATCACGATAAACACTGTCAGCTCTATTTAAGTAGTTGTCAATATTTGATTCATTGATATTTTTGTCGATACCAAAATCTCCTCTTAAGCCTGTTGTTACTTCTGGTTTTGGTAATTGTTTAATAGTATTTTGTTTTTCACTATTAGTATTAATTATTATGTAGGTTATTAAACCAATAATTATTAAGCCCATAACTATAATAATTATTTTGGAATATTTTTCCTTTTTCATAGTTACTCCTTTCTTGAATTAAATATATATTATTTTTAAAATATAATACATATATTAAGAGTTGAAAAACTCAACTAGAGGTTGAGTTTGATTTCTTTACATAATGCTTTTAAATGTTTAAAGCTTCTAATAACATCAATAAAGATCATAATATAGAAGCATAGTAAAAGTATATATATAAGTGGATTATTATGAATGGTTATATAGTTTATTATTTTTAAAATTTTGTCTCCTAAAAGAAAATAATATAAAACACTTACTAAGGCCCATATTAATGAATACAAGGGACATATTACTCCTTTATAATTTCCCCATTCATTACTGTAATCCCAAAGTTTTTTAGGAGTATTTATAAACATAAGTCCACCAATTAATTCAATAAGTACCATAGATACAGTCATAGTTATAATAGATAGATATGCTGGGAGATTATATTTGTTAAATAAGTAATATATTAGGGTTAGTAAACATAATCCAAAACCATAAATAGGTAAATATGGTCCATGTAAAAATCCGGGATTATTCCATCTTCCATGAATTATTTTTCGATAAAACAATTCTATAATCCAACCTACTGTACTTCCTAAAAAAAATAAAAATAAACAATTCTCAATTAGATTCATTAAACCACCGTTATACTTCTATGATACCCATATTTTAATAATTATACTATTACAATTTTAAAATATTAAATTATATACTACGAAATTATTAAATTAGTTGTTATTTAATTCAATTGTGTTGGTTGCTGTTTCACAAGGTTGAACCTTATTTTCACAACCAGTTAATACTACAATTGATGATAATAATACACTTAATAATAATATCTTTTTCATTTGACACCTGCCTAGTAAATTATATCATATAATAATACAAAACATTAAATCATTTATGATATAATAATTATAATAAGGAGCGTGTATGAAAAAGAAGAAAAAAGATTTGGAAAAAGAAATTGAATTAGCGAAAGAAGAACTGTTCGTTCCCAATAAAAAGAAACGAATTTTAAAGGGTATTTTTACAATATTATTATTTATAATTGTTTGTTTTTTAGCTTTTATTTACTTTTTTAAAACGGATGATAAAAATGTAGATGTTAAATCTAGAGATAAACAAGTATTCTTTGATGCTCTAGCATTAGAGATGGCTATCAATGAAGAAAGAAATATTAATATTAATGTTAAAGATGGTTTAAATGCAAAGGATATGGTTTTTACAACTGATGATGATAAAGTTTCTGGTAAGTGTGAAAATACTACATGTAAAATTAAAGCTAATAAAATTGGACTTAGTAAGATAACAGTTAGTATTGGAAACGAGAGAGATACTATTCCAGTTAGAATTGTTAAAAATAAAAAGATTTATGCTTATACTTATGGAAATTCTTATAATAATTATGGAATGTATGTATCTGGTGATGAAGATAGTGAAGGTAAATTATTATATACCTATACATGTAAATCTTTGGATTGTAAGACAATTACATATTCATATAACATTTTAATTAAAGACAGTGATGGTTATCATTTAATTAATCCTAAAACAAAAAAAGAAATATTTACTAAATTAGATTATAATAAATATGAAAGAATAGATATTGTTGATAGTAATAGTACTATATATGGTTTTGTATTAAATGATAAATATTTTTATTCTGTTAAAAGTAATAAAAATACAATTGAAATTAATGATAAGAAAGAATATTTTGTTATTAATTATACAGGTTATCCTTTAAATGTTATTTTGGTTCAAGATTCAGAAGCAGGAATAACTCATTTATATGATATGGGAAATGGTAATCTTAGACATACTTTTAAGACTATATATAGCGTCAATAAGTTACAGTTATTTGGTAAGGATTATATAATTACAGAATCTGATGAATATTACTCAATTTATACTTCTGATTTTAAATTAGTCTTTGATAAAGTATTTAATTATAAAATTACAAATGATAAACTTTATATCATATTTGCTAATAAATTAAATAAATATTATGCCTATGATAATAATTTTAATGTTATTTTTGAAAGTAAATCTTATAAAATGGTTGATCAATTTGTAGAAGATTATGTTATTGTTATTGATAATGAAGATTATTTGAAACTAATTAATATAGATGAAGTAGATGTTCATACTTTTGTTAAATTGAATGATAATATGATATATCATAATTTGTTATCTGGATATTATGAAGAGAATAATAAAAATGGCATTTATGTTGTTGTTGAAGATGATACTTTAAATCATGATGATGATAAGTTATCACAAGGATATGAATACTATTATATTCCTACAACTAAAGAATCAGGTAAGATAAGAACAGAAATAGGTGGTTATGCTAAACCTATCTTGTATTTATATCCAACTAAAGATAATACAAGAATTAATGTTAAATTTGAAAAACCAGAATTACTTACTACAACATATCCAAAATATATTAAAGAATGGAATGTTAATGCATATAAGGATGGTACATTATATGATTTAAAAGGCAAATCTTATTATGCTTTATATTGGGAAGAAGCTACTTATAAAAAGCAAGATTTTAAGACTGGTTTTTATGTAACTAAAGATAATGCTATTGAATTTTTAGAAGAAAAACTTTCTTATATTGGATTAAATGATAAAGAAAGTAATGAAATGATAATGTATTGGTTACCTATTTTAGAAAAAAATGGTAAAAATTTAGTTTATTTTGAATTAACTGAAGAAAGAAATGAATTTAATAGACTAATTATTAATCCTAATCCAGATAGTATTCTCAGAGTAGCTATTCATATTAAGAAGGTTAATAAAAAGACTTCAATTAAAGAACAAAAACTAACTCAATTTGATAGAAAAGGCTTTGCTGCTGTTGAATGGGGAGGTGTTAATTATTAATGAAAAAATTATATGATAAAAACATTATATTATTTATTTTATTAATATTACTTGTAGGATTTTTAGGATTAGACATCTATAAATATTATAATTATTTTGAAAGTAAAGAAGCTAATACCTTGAATGATGTTTATGATACAATGAATAGCCTAGATAGTTTTACAACTACTTATACTGCAACAATGGAACCTACTATCAGTACGTATAAATATGATATGGCTAATGGTGTTATTGAATTTACTGAAAATAATCCAGCAACTATTGCTATTCCAACCAATAATTATTATATAAAATTTAAAGGTAATAACTATTTCGTAAGTGATGGCAAAGCTGATAAAATTTATACTCCTTTTTCAAATGATTTGAATTTTTTAAAAGAGATTGAAATGGATAAGAAAAAAGAAAATGGTGTCATTTTAATAAAGAAAAATAGATTAGGGATTATAGAAATAAAAATTAATGATAAGAATCAGTTAGAATATGTTAAGTATTCATTTGATAGTAATGATAAATATAAAGCTACTAGAGTTTATTCAGATTATAATAATACTGTTATTGAAGTCCCTTTTGATAATTTACTCGTAATAAAATAAGCCTTTGGGGCTTATTTTTTTTGATCATAATCATCTAGAAAACTATTATAAACTCCGTCTTTTTTAGTTCCTAGAACACAATTTAAATTAATGTTGTCCAGTGATTTAAAAATATTATAATCGATATCTTTATTTTTCTTTCTTAAGGTTTTTATTAATTCTTTCATTTCTTTTCTTTTACTTGTTCCATCATTTATTAGCGAACAGCCTTCTGTAAAACGACAAGCACAATTTATGAATGTTAATTCGTTATAGTTTCGCCAAGAAATAATAGCATCTTCTTTTACTAAATATAGAGGTCTAATTAATTCAATTCCTTCATAATTATCAGAATGTAGTTTAGGCATCATTGTTTTAATTTCTGAACCGTAAAACATTGATAAAAGCGTTGTTTCAATAACATCATCAAAGTGATGTCCTAAAGCTATTTTATTACATCCTAATTCTTGAGCTTTATTATATAAATAACCTCTTCTCATTCTGGCACATAGATAACATGGGCTCTTTGAATCTACATTAGCAACAACATCAAAGATATCACTATTAAATATTTCAATAGGAACATTTAATGTTTTAGCATTATCAATTATAAAGTTTCTATTATACTCATTATATCCAGGATCCATAACTACATAATGGGCGGTAAAATTAATTTTACCATGACGATTTAATTCTTGGACGCATTTAGCCAGAAGAAATGAATCTTTTCCACCACTTATACAAACCATGATGTTATCATCTTCTTCAATTAAATTATAATCTTGAACAGCTCTAACAAATTTACTCCATATTTCTTTACGATATTTTTTAATTATAGAGCGTTCGATTTCTTTATATTTTTCCATTTGTTTCATACTCCTTATATAAGTTGTCTATTTCTTTTAGAAAAATGTTAATTTCTTCTTCGGTAGTAAGTTCTGATAAACTAACACGAATAGATGATGTTGATAGTCCTTTAGCATTGGTTAAAGCATATACTAATTTTGATGGAGTTTCGATTGGACAACAAGATGTCTTGGTTGAAACATATATTTCTTCATTTTCTAAATAATTTTGAATATTTATTGATTTTATTCCTTTAATACTAAAATTAATGGTAAAGGGAATAGATGCTTCCCTGCTGTTAATTGTTATATTTTTATATTTTTTAAGTTTATCTTTTATAGTTTTATTTAATTTTGATACATATTCATAATTTTCTTTTTCATTTTTTAACGCTAAACTTAGGGCTTTATCGCAAGCAACTATGGAAGCTAATTCTGGAGTGCCACTTCGATAGATTGTTGTAGATTTTCCACCATTAATTTGGGGTTTTAAACTGATATTTTGTTTTTTTATTAAAATACTTATTCCTGGTAATCCGAAAAATTTATGAGGTGTGATTGTTACTAAATCAACATTTGAATAATCAATATCTACTTTGCCAATTGATTGGGAAGCATCTGAATGAAACATACAATTAGGATAGTCTTTTAATAATTTTCCAATTTCTTCGATTGGTTGTTTTAGTCCTATCTCACTATCTACTGAACATACACTAACTAAAATAGTATCTGGTCTAAGCATTTGTTTTAAAGTTTCTATATCAATTAATCCGTCATGATTAACAGGAATTAATTCAACTTCAAATCCTTGTTCTTGCATAGTTGTTGCAGAGGCAATTATTGAATTATGTTCTAGAGCACTTAAAAGAATGTGTTTTCCTTTATTACGATATCTTTCACATATACCTTTTACTACTAAATTATTTGATTCACTAGCTCCTGAGGTGTATATTATTTCTTCTTTATTAACTTTTAAGTTACTTGCAATATTTTGGGTGCACTCATCAATGATATTTTTAGCTTCTCTTCCTAATTTATGTGAAGAATTAGGGTTAGCAAAATATTTAATTGAAGCATCATAAAATGTGTCTAAAACTTCTTTTTTTACTGGGGTGCTGGCAGCATAATCTAAATAAATCATAATGTCCTCCTTTTTAACAAAAGTATTATAACATATAATTTTATAATTAAATAAAAAACTCATATAAATGAGTCTTGCTTGTTCTTAGCTACATATTTCGCTACTAAAACAATTCCTATTAGGTTAACACCTATAGATATTCCTACTAATAAACCAGAAACAAAATCATTAATATTTTTCCTTTTTTTATTTTGAGATGGTAAATACAGTACCATTCTTAAAATTATTTTCATTTATTTCTTCATTATTTAAAACTAAATATGTTTTATTTTTATATTTATAATTACTTAAATATTTATATTTTTCTAGTGATAGTTCTTTGTCAGTTGCAGTTGCATATTTATCTCTGCTATAATCCGTTACTAAATATAAAAAATCATTATAATATAACAAATCATAAATTAGTAAATCTCCTTCAATAGTTGTTTCTATAATTCTAATGAAAGAATTTTTATGATTGTTGTATTCGTTTAAGAAATCTTCATACTCTTTTTTATTGATAATTTTATTTGTTAAGATTAAGCAATTATCTTCTTCTGCTTGAGTAACAGTATAACTTGATGGAAGTGAATTAATGTTTTTATTTTGTGTTAATGAAATTTGATAGAATGTTTCAATGTCAGTTATTTCTTGAGGTTCTGATGGCAAATCGTATTTCATAAACCATGAGCCAAATTTAGAACCTTTATTATTTGAGAATGGTTCGACGGGGGAAACATTTACATATCTAATTATTTTATATCCTAAACCATAATATGTTACTTTTGAGCCATCTTTGTTAATTACCTTTATGCAGTGTTTTGGTTCTTTATTGTTGTTATAATTTTTTAAATCCATAAAATATGTGGAAATTGATAAAGTTATTAACAATATTATTGCAGTTAGTAGTATTTTTTTTCTTTTCATTTAATCACCAATTTAATTATATAAAAAAGAGATATTGGTGTAAATACATCTTTTTATATATATTCCTTTCGATAAATAGAATGCTACCCTTGCTTTTGATTAACCAATATAGAAAGCAATATGAGTTATGTTGCTAGCTAGTTCTTCTTTGGTAACTCCATTATTTTTAGCATTTTGTAAGGGATATTTCTTAATGATTCATCGTTGTGTTCTTTCGTTACACGCGAATTAGAATCATTATAATTTAAATCGGCTTATGTGTATTATTTTTTAGGTTCAATTTTAAAGACATCAGTATTTAAATTTTCAGCAATGATTTTAGCAACTTTTTCAGTATGTACTTGAGCTGTGTAATAAACAACATTGACTTTGTTACTTTATATTTAAATTATATTACCTGGTTGTAAATACCGTTCAATACATTATTTACTATTGTTTAAAAATATATAATTATTAAAAAATATCGCTTATTTTGAGCGATATTTATTTTAATATAATTTAGAACCTGCGGGAATATTTTCATCTACCATTAGTAAATTTAATATTTCTTTACCATTTTCGGTATGTACAGCAGAAATTAACATTCCACAAGAATCGATTCCCATCATTTTTCTTGGCGGTAAATTTAAGATAGCAATTACATTTTTACCGATAAGTTCTTCTGGTTCATAGTATGCATGGATACCACTTAAAATAATACGATCATTTTCAGTTCCATCATCTAATGTAAATTGTAATAATTTTGTACTTTTTGGTACTGCAACACAATCTTTAATTTTTACCACTCTAAAGTCAGATTTACTAAATGTTTCAAAATCAACATACTCAGTAAATAAAGCTTCAGTTTCAATTTTATTTTCTTCCATGTTATCACTTCTTTCTTAATAAGAATATTATAACATGAATTAGAGTTATTTAGGTGATTTTAAAAAATTTTTACCATCTACTATTCTACCTATTAGTAAAGACGCAGATGCATCACCAACTACATTTAAAACAGTGGCTGGAGCATCAATGATTGTGGCAATAACTGCTAAGATTGGTAACGCTGATGTTGGAAATCCTAATAATTGTAATATAAACATTTCTGATATTGTTCCTCCACCAATTGGAACAGCAGTAATTAATAAAGTTGCTAGAATTGATGTAATAATAATTGTAGATAAGCTTGTATTTGTTTGAAATAAATAAACAAGAAACATTATTTTAAAAACACTACCGATAACAGAACCATCTTTATGAAAACTAGTTCCCATAGGAATTGTTGTTTCAGCTACATCGTCAGAAATGCCCATTTCTTTTGTACTTTTAATATTAATAGGTATACAAGCTGCTGATGAACAAGTAGCAAGTGCAGCAAATGTTGAAGGAATAATAGATTTCCAATATATTTTTAATGCTTTGGTTCCTCCAGCTATTAAAGCATAAATACTATAAACTACTATGTATACAAATAAACATATAAAAGTATAGATAATAAATGTTTTTAAGAACCCTACGGCAATAGTACCACCATATGTTCCAATTAATGATGCAATATAACAACCAAGTCCAACTGGTGCATAATACATAATTATATTAACTGTATTTATAATAATGTCATTTAAGCTTAAAATTATTTCTTTTACTTTTTCACCTTTAGATTTACTTTTCTTAACTGCAAAGCCAAAGATTATAGCAAATAATATTATAGCAATTATACTATCCTTACTTAATATTTTATAAAAGTCATTAACTGTTAAAAGATTAGCTGTTCTTTCTAAGATATTTAATTTTTCGGTATTGGTAATACTTGTATCTAAAAGATTCATAATTTCTGATTGATTACCACTATCAATTATTTTAATAGCACGAGTGGTTCCAATTCCTATGAAAGCTGCAACAAGTGACATTAAAAGAAATACTAAGATTATGACAATCATTATTTTTCCTAGTCTTTTAGGATTTTCCATTTTAATGATAGAACTAGATATTGTTAAAAATACTAATGGAACTATAACGACAAACATTAAATTAATAAAGATATCTCCTAAGGGACTTAAAATAGCTGCTTTTTCTTTAAAAATAAGACCTACTATGGTGCCTAAAATAATACCTCCAATTAGAATAATTGTACTTTTATAATTTTTTAAGATTTTTTTCATATGTCCTCCTATTTAAATTATATATAAAAATAGGTATTTAATTAATCAACATTACTATTCAATAATTTTCAATAGTATTCATTTATTCTTCACTAATATGATATAATTTAATTATGAAAAGAAAATATGTTAAATTGAATGATGGATATAATCATTTATCTTTGGGGAATATCATTAATGTGATTAAAGATGAGAGTATTAATAAGAATAATGCAGTACAATCTAACATTTTTTGTGTGATATTTAATATTAATGATGTTAATGAATCTACAGTTAATAACTATTGTATTGGATCAAGACGTATAAATGACGAGTATAAGCAAAAATATATTATATTAAGAAATCGTTTTGAAAAAGATAATGATGTTTTTTTAGCGATTGTTAAGGATATTTTAACAATAGTACGTGGGACTATTTATGACATTAATGATATAAATATTATTAATAAGAATAAAGCTTTAGAATATATTTGTAAGAGATTATATAATATTGCTAAAAATGATGTTTATATCTTAAAAGAATATATGAATAATTTTACTTTACTTTATAATAATAAAAATTATTATGGGTTATTATTTTATTTTATTGTTTATGCTATTTTGATTAATAAGCAACCTTTATATGAAGATGAAATAAATAGAAATGTTATTGAATCATTGCTAGATAATACAGAAATATCAGTTAATGATTTAAAAGAGTATTTAGTATTAGAAATTAATGGAGGAAGTAATTTTGATTATTCTCTTGTTAATTTAGCTAAAACTGGTAATGCGTATGCAAATTATCAATTAGGAATTAATGAATATAGAGGATATTTTGATGGTAAACCTAATTATGAAAAAGCTTTTAATTATTTTAAATTAGCTGCTTTAAAGAATCATCCTTCTGCTTACTGGCAAATGGGTAATATGATTAAAAATGGAATAATTGGTAATTTTGAATATGATATTGCTGTTGATTACTTTAATAAGGCAAAAAAGCTAGGAAATATAGCTGCTATTAATTCTTTAGGAATAATGTATATGAATGGTCTAGGCGTTAAGAAAGATACTGAAATGGCTTTAAAATTATTTAATAAGGCTGCTGATATGGGATATGCTTATGCTTATAATAACCTGGCTAATTATTATAGAAATATTGATAAAGAGAAAGCTTTTATTTATTTAAATAAAAGTGCAAATATGGGTGAAAGCTATGCTTGTAAAGAATTAGGTATAATATATTTAGAAGAAAAGAATTATGTTGAAGCATTTAAGTTTTTTAATATGGCTATTGAATCTTCTTCTAAAGAAAGAAATTTATGGGCTTATTACTACTTAGCTAAATATTATTATTTATGTGGCTCGGTTCAAGTTAATTTAGCAAAAAATATAGATAAAGCTATTGAATACTTTAAAAATTCAGATATCTTTATTGATTCGTTATGTGAATTATTATTAATATATTATAGAAATAATAATTATGATTTAGTATTATATTATAAAAATAAAATTGAAAGTCATAAAGACTTTAATGTAACATATAAGCAAATGATTGAGGAATACTTAAATAACATAAAAAATAAAATTGAGATTGCTATACCATAAAAAAACTTCATTTTAATGAAGCTTTTTTATTTTATTTCTGTTAATCTACTAAAATCAATATTATGATATGGAACCTTTGAAAAATCACACTTTTTTGATCCTTCTATTTTTGTAATAATTGCATTTTTGCCATCATAATTCCAATAGCCACCAACATTGTATATTTTATTTGTGTCCCATCCTAATGCTCCAAGCATTTGTTTGGTGAAGTTTGCATATCCTCCTGCTCCACACATTAAAAATATAGTTTTATCTTTTGGAAATATATATTCTAGAATCTCTAATGATTCTTTATAATTTGCAACATATTTTCCATTTTCTAATCTATACAATGTTTTTCCTTTATATAGTCCGGTTACATTTTCACTCTTTTTTTGGTCTATATACTCTTGTGGAAATTCAGTTAAGTAAGCATATGGTACTACTTCAAAGCCTTTTACAAATCCAGTTAAATCTCTTTCTCCACCTTTATTTTCCCATGTTGCTTTGTCTTCTAACATTCTTACATCTCTGTATGCTACATCTGGTCTACCAAGGTAGTTATCTATTGTTTTTTCATTAATATTTTTGTCAATGTCATAAACGCCCCTTAAACCTTCAGATTTTTCTTGAGCTGGAAGTGGTTTTAATTCCTGACTATTATTATTTATAATAAAGTAAGTTCCAACTCCTCCAATAAGTAATCCAGCTATAATTGCTATTATAATTTTAAAAATATTTTTCATAATGTTTCTCCTTTCTTTAAAAGAATATCATTTATAATTTAAAATTTATATAAATTTTAGGTTGAATAAAACTCAACAATTAGTTGAGTTTTTTATTTTGTATTTTTATTTTATATTTATTTTAAATGAATACCATGATGTTCCTCACTTTATAATAATAAAAATTATTATGAGTTATTATTTTATTTTATTGTTTATGCTATTTTGATTAATAAGCAACCTTTATATGAAGATGAAATAAATAGAAATGTTATTGAATCAGTGTTAGATAATACATAAATATCAGTTAAAATTAAAAATAAGACTATGTTAAATATTCCAAAATAAAAACCTCATTTATTATGAGGTTTTTTTATTACTTTTTAAATGATTTATAGTGTGGTTCTTGATTATAATTAAACCTTGAGTTATATGAAATTAATTTTTGATAATCTTCTTCTGACATTACTCCATTATTATAAATACTTAAACTTTGTTGTTCGTGATGTCCAATTGACTTAGCTGTTTTGGTTCCAAATAATAAATACTTTCTTTGAAAAGACAAGGTGATTAAACTTGATTCAGAAGGATTTGTACTTCTTGTGATATTCCAAGTTGTATCAAAATAATAGTATTTACCATCTATTAAAACTTTATTCCATGCATGGTTGCAACCAAACACTGATTCTGTTTCGGTATATAATGTGGGATTGTTTAACAGCATAGTTGATAAATTAGTGATGCCAACACATACGCCATAACCAAGATTATTTACAGTTTCTACTAATCCTGGATTTAACTCAGGATATGATTGAGTTACAAATGTTCCTCTTGTGGAAACTGATTCATGTCCTTCAATAAATTGGGTTTTACTTTGAATGTAATCTGATACTAGATATACTTTTTCAGTAGTATCTTTAGGATTATGTCTTGCAAGATTTTGCAGTGTTACTTTTATTCTTTTTAAATTTTCTAAAGTAAGTGTTGTATTATTATTGGAATAATCTGCTTCGTAAATTTCACCAGGAATAGATGTTCTACTACTATAAGTATCTATTATATTATTAAATTTAACACCCCACATAAGATATGTTAATGGAATGCGAACTTTTATATTTTTTAACTTAGTTAAATCTATATATTCTCTTGATACTCTTAAACCATCATCTACTAGTGAAATTTGGTTAGGTACTTTTTCTTTAAGAATATTATCTAAGAAGATTACACTATTATAATCTAAACACCAAATAGTAATTTTTTGTGTATGTATTAATTCGATAAGTTTACTCATATCTAAATCTAAGTCTTTTTCTGATAAAACAATACTCCAAATTTGATCGGATGGAATGTCTTGAGTTAAAAATTCTTTATACGTAAATTGTCTTTTAATTTTAGTAAATTGTTCAAGTTGTGTCTTTCTTCTTTTTGGTAGTTCTGGCATACTAAAATCCCCCTTTTTGAATAGCGCTTATTATAACAGATTTTGTTTTAATTATCAAATTAACAATCAATAAAAAAAGTTAACACTTTAGTTAACCTTCTAATCAGTTTTTACTAATGATTTATCGTTAGTTAGTTTTTTTCGCATATTGTTTTTGGTTTCAATGTCCAAATTAGGCATTGTAGATAGTTTTAGCATGAAAGTGGTTGGTGCTTCTTGATCATATGATTCTTCAGAATCTGCTATAATAGATGGTTCTGCAAAATAATAATCCTCTATTTCAAAACAATTTTCGTATGGAAATAGTATTAATCCATCACTAATAATTATATCATTTGGATATTTTTTTAAGCTTTCTTCTCCTAGTGTTTCGGAGTCATAATCAAATAATAAATATCCACTTGTATAGTTATCACCAGTAATCATGTATCTTTCAAGATTATAATATCTATCTAATGCTTTTAGAGCAGTGGGATTGTTTAAATTTTTTCTTCTAATATAAGATAAAATTTTCCATACTGTGAATGTAGGTAATTTCTTTAATTGAATATTTTTTTGTCTTCTTTCTTCTAATAATTCTATTGCATAACCAAATGCATCTAAATAATTTTTATCTTTTTTTACGGCTTCAATATGTTTATAAAGAGCTAATTCTTCCATTTCACTGTCACTAAATAAAAATTCTTCAAACATTGAAACTATGCTGTCTTCAACGTTTGCCATTAAATAATATTTTTCATCATAGATTTCTTGTTCATATTCTTTTATAAGATTTTTTAATAATCGAGATATTTCCTCATTTTCTTGGCAAATGCTGTTTTTCTGAATAAGATTTCTGGTTCTTTCAATTCTTGATAAGATAGATTTCTTTTCAACACCTCTACCAATACATAATGCTAAAATAAGTTTTTTATTTTTATATAAGTACATATATCTTTTTACTAATTCATCTTTTGCTGTAATTGCTACCATTTTTGCCTCCATTATAATCTTTTTGAACTTTTTGGGGAAATAGAACTATTTTTTGTTAAAAATTTTTCTTTATTGCTGACATAATAATAACTCATTAAAATATTATCATTTTCGTCATAATATAATGATTTTTTCATTCATAAACATATATCTTAATACTTCTAGTGCTGCTTCAGTACATAGCCTTGGCCTTGATATTCTAGATTAATAAACCACCCAACATCTCTGATTTCTGGATTATCGAGATATTCATCTTTAGGATTAGCATATTTTATTACTAGCTACCTCATTTTAATTATATTTCGTTTAAGAGACATAAGTAAAGAAATGATATTACAAATATTTTTAAATAGTAGATAATTAAACTATTTATAGTTCTATAAGATTTTATTTTTTTCGTTAATAAAAATATGTGGTTCGTATATATTTTTATATTTATCTATGGTTTCTTTTACATTAAACCAATAAATATTTGTTAAGATTCCATCGGATGGATCTATTTCGGTTCTTTCAAGTTTACCACCAAGTGCTTTTAATGTTTTATCTGATCCAATATTGTTAACATCACAATCTAGCATTACTTTATCTAATCCTAGTTTTGAAGCTTCAATCATGCCTAAATATAAATTTATTTTATTATAGCCTTTTCTTCTTTCGGTTGGTCTGATGCCGTAACCTATATGGCCTCCAAATTGTAGCATTGCTTCACTTAAATTCCATCTAACATTAATTGCACCAATAATTTTGTTATCGTTTTCTCTGATAAGCAAAAATGTTTTTGATTGACATTTCCCAATTTTTTCGGCATATTCTTTATTTTCCATATTTAAACATCTTTGTAAAGCTTGTTCAAAAGTGTAGCCATCAAATATTTTTCTTAATGATCCGATACCATTAGTTTCAGAATTATATTCTGCAAGCTCATTAATATATTCCATTATATCGTTTTTTCTTTTCATTGAAGGTTTTTCTAAATAAAATTTTTCCATTTCTCTTTTACGCTCCTTCTTTAACATTTAGTATATCGATATTTAATTAAAATGTTGGTTTTTATGAATTATGAATTACTATTTACCACAGCAATTCTTGTATTTTTTTCCAGAGCCACATGGCTAGCATTTTTAAGGCTTTTTACCACTGCCCACTCGTTAAATTCCTTTAAAAATGGGGTTTTTATTACCTTCATGTTTCAGTTTATTTCGGCTAATCTCTAGCAGAGCGGCTCTAAATGTGGCTCCAGAATTGCAAATTTTCCACATCTTTTTATTTCTGATCTTAAATACAATATACTCTTCAAGTTCAACTAATAAGTCTTTGACATCTCCTAAATACTTATTTTCATATTCTACTATTTGCATAAATTAACACCTCTATTTATTATTAAAAATGAATACATCCTCTATTCCATCATTTTTAGTTATATAATTACCATTTGTATATTCTGATATAATATTCTTCCAAAATGAATGTGCAATAGGATTATTCTCCATCGGTTGAACTTCCCAATTGCCCTTAAATTTTTCAAATATTTCATATGCAACCTTTTTTCCAATATGATTTCTTCTGAATCTTGGCATTATTAGGAACTCAGCAATGCATTTACCGTCTTTATTAAATTTCAAATTCTCGTTTACCATAACCATTCCTACATAGGCATTTCCACTTTTAATAAAATATGAATTTCGATCATTATCGGTAAAATAATTATCAAACCATCTATATTCAAATATACAATCTTCATTTATGTCATTATCAATGTATTGCGAACCGTCATATAAAGCATACTGTAATAATTTATATAACTTTTCTTTTTCCTCTTGTTTTACATCAATTATTTCATAATTCAATTTAATCACCAACTTTCATACATAATTATACCATGAAAACATAATAAATTTTACTTGTTTAGTCCAATATTTAAATCAAAATGGCTTCAAAGTGGCTCCAGCCCATATTTTGGGCAATTTTTTGATAAAAAGAAAAACTCGCGTTTTCCCTTATTTTATCGGGGGTTGCGAGTTATTTGCCACAACATTGCTTATTTTTTTTACCACTTCCACATGGCCTTTTGTATTGGAAATTTTAACAGCTTTTGGGAACACTTGGCTTGTTAATTCGGCACTTGACTGCACTTGGGAGCACTCCGTAGCACAACGTATCTAAAAACGTATCTAAAAAATAACAAATTTTAATAAATTACAATTCTTGTATAATTAATACTTTTTATAATTTTTACCATTTGAGAAATTGTTATTTAATGTATTATATACTTCTTTTAAATGTTCAGTATCAAGAAATGGTAATTCAGTTATAATTGTATGTACCATTCTTGCTTTATCTTCATTACTGAATTCAACAAATTGATCTGGATCAGATAAAGGTTCTTCGCTTCCCTCTTCTGTGCGAATCGTATAATCAAAATCTTTGGGCGAATATCTTCTAGCTGATTCGCTTATTGAAACTTGTTGGCCTTCAATAAATTCAGAATTTTCATACCCTCTTTGTGGAATAATTAAACTTTCTGCATCCTTTGCTTTTGGCGTATGTTTATATTTTCTATACATAGAGAATACAAATTCTAAATTATATTTTCTTATAAAATTACTAAGTAATATTAAATCTGTTTGAAGTCTTGTATTATATCCTAATTGTTTAGCTAATTCTTTATCATAAAAGATCATACCACTTGAATGTTCAATAATTCCTATTCTTTCAAATGAAAATCCTTTCATCTCTAATTTTTTTGGATTAATAACAGGCTTTAATGTCCCATCTAAAATTGCCTGTTTAATTGTTGTTTCTCTTTGTAACATTTTTTCCAATACTTTAAACAAATCTTTTCTATCTTTCATCAAAGTTCTTATACTATCTTCTGTTGGAAAAACACTTTCAAATAATCTCATAGATGCATCATCTTTAAAATCTTTCTCATCTAATCCCATTAAATGAAAAAATCTAGTTGGTGAAATTGATATTCTTTCAGTTCGACCTATGCTACTATCTATAATCCAAATTTTATCTCTATATAATCTATCATATAACTCCATATTATGTTCAAGTGATTCAAAAATTTTATCAAGTCTATCTTCTGTAATTCTATATTCAGTCTCAGTTAAATCATTTGGTCTTTTAGTAGATAATCTAAGTGTATCATCCGAAATAGCAAAGATCTTTTTTTGAGAATAACTATCTAATAAATCATACATAACATCATATAATTCATATTGTTCAAATAAGTTAGATATTTCTTTATTTGCTAACAATAACATCAATATTGATTCAACTTTATTATCTATATTCGTTTCCATCAATTGTTCAATATTAGTTTGATATCTATTAATTAAATAATTATCACATATCTTTAATACTTGCGCTAGTTCATGCATCGTAACAATTCTACCCATCTTATCAACTCCTTTATAAATTATACCATAATTTATTGTTAAAAATTTTGATATAACTGCTTTTGCATCTTCGAATCTCCTTGCTAAAATCATCATATCAACTAATCTTTCATAGTCATCTCTTGTATATGCGTAGAAAGAATGAGGATACAACTCGTTTACTTTTTTTTAACACGATATTGCTAAATCATAGCTTTTATTATTTTTATACTCTGCAGCTTTTCTACTAAGTATTTGTTCTGGCATATATACAACACTTTCACCACCATCAGAATATTTTTGAGCTTCAGTTATAGGTATAGACATTATTCCATCTATAGTTGTTAAATCATATTTGCTATTAAACTTATTGATTTTTTTATTAGTGTAACTATCATATCCTGTTTCATAATTTTTATTATTATGATTTTTTTTTTACTGTATCATCAATTAATTGTTCAGGTTATACATTATTACTTTGTTTATTCTTCTTTTTATTCTTAATAATCAATATAATAACTATCGGTGATAAAAAGATGCACCCTGTTATAATGACCGCTAACATATCTATTATAGTAGAAACAATAGCAGGATAATCAGTAATAATTATTTCATATATATTTTCATTATCATTTTCATCTAAAACTATTAATTTTATCTTGTCATTTTCTTTCAATGATTCTAGTTTTGTAATCTCTTTTTCGTTTAAATATATTTTTAGTTTTGCCTTTGCATCACTTAACTCGTATGAATAGTCTAGGGATGTTTCATTCTTTAATTTAGTTAAGGTAGCTTTGTTGTTTTCAAATTCAACTTCACTAGATCCTAATACAAATTTTTTAATTGTAGCTGTTCCCTTGCCTTTAGTTTTATTAATTGTTAAAGTATAATTCTTTTTGTCACCATTTTCGGCAGTAACAACTATATTAATTGTATTTTCACCCAGTGATAATTCTTTATTTTCAAATTCAACTTTCGCTTTTGAATCATTTGCTTCTATTTTAATGTCAACATGTTTTTTTTCTGTTTTAAAATTCATAATATCAGAAACAGTTATTTGTTCATCATCTATAGATACTTCTTTTATAGAATTATCTTTACTTTTTTCTATAACTACCTCTTTTTGGCTGTTATTTTGTGTATTATTGTTTGAATAATTATTACCATAATTGCTTCTTGTCCCACCGTTTCCGGAACTGTTCGATGAAGAGTTGCTGCTACCATCCGTTGCTCCAGCAGTCCCCTCATTTTTGTTATAGCCAGGACATGGATCACTATAAATTGCTTCTCCATCAGCATAATAATTATTTCCGTTTGTCACCGCCACATGCCAATGAGTTTCGCCATGACCATCACTGTGCATTCCATATGTGACACCATTTGGACAAGTTTTTATAGAATTTTTTCTTAAACCTCCACCTGTTGCATTTACTGTAAGTGGTAAAAGTCCTAGAATACAAATTCCTAATGTTAAAATCCTTTTCATTCTTACACCTCTTATAATAATTATAACATAAATTATTGATATAATTTTGATTGTTACAACTTTTAAATAATAAATTACAATTCAGATAATTTTTAGATAAGTTTTCCAATTCGAAAACGTCGTTCTAATATGCGTTTTAGCCTTATTTTATGAGGATTTGCAAGGATTTAATAACTTATCCAAGACAAAAGAAATGTCTAAAATTACATAAATATTGTAATCATAGAAAAACCCGCAATTCCTTATTTTATGCGGGTTTTCAGGTTTATTTACCACAACATTGCTTATATTTGCGTCCACTGCCACATTGCCTTTTATATTGGAGATTTTGGCAGCTTTTGGGAGCACTTGACTCGTTAATTCGGCACTTGGCTGCACCACAGAGCACTCCTTAGCACTCGGCAAACCTAGCAGAACTTATCTAAAAACCTATCTAAAATAATTTGATTATAATTTTTTACAATTTTTCAATAAATATCATTTTATATTCTTAATACTTATCAATTTGTTTGTATCATCAAAATATAACCTAAATGTTTCACAGTAATTCCATTTGCCATCAAAAAAATCGATATCATTATACTTATATGGTCCTGCATATGAAATTTCACACCACTTACTAAATAATGAGGCTAAAGCAGTAGAATGGCCTACTATTAATATTTTCTCTTTTTTATGTTTTTCTAGTAATTCCTCAAGAGCTTTTTGTTCTCTTAATATTACTTCATTTATGGATTCACCATTTTTTAATTTGTAATCAAAATCCTCAAATTGTTTTTCTCCAAAATCAGAAGGTAATTCATCCCAGCTATTTATACCAAATTTTCTTTCTCCAAATCTTTCATCAATTTTTATCTCATCAGCAAAATACTTAGCTGTTGAAATGGCTCTAACGTAATTGGAAGAATAAACACAATTAAAGTTTTTTAGTTCTTCTAATTGGCTTTTTTCTTTTGCTATATTCTCTCCATTAACAGTTAAAATCCATTTTTCGTTTTGTAATTGTAATGAATCAGTATTATTTATATTTTGGGGTTTCATTGCTTCTGAGTGTCTCATAAAGTATATTGTTGTCATTCTATCAACTCCTATATAAATTATATCATATATCTATTCTAATATTTTTGATATTGCAACTTTTATATAATTTATATATGCTTATGTGAAATTTTAAAATTTTCTAAATTTTGAGTTTCGGATGAATCATATTCTTGTTGTTTAACGAGTTTTTTGTGTGTTGGAAATAATCCACCACAGACTGTTGAGATTTGATGAATATCAGTAATACTTCCATCTGATAAATAATTTGTTCTAACTCTTTCTAGATTGCAATCTATACCATCAGTCAATGACCAATATGATATACCATCAAGTTGTACTCCTGATTCTCTAATAATATCTGATATTTCTACAATTTTTTGATGTTTATATGAATAAACTTGCTCAAGTGTAACATCAGGATTATTGCCAAATACTCTAGGTATTTGAGTTCTACCTAACGACATATCAAATTCAGTAATTTGAATTTTCTTTCCTGTTCTTTCTTGCAAAATTCTAAAATCTTCAAAACAACGTCTAATCTTATTTTCATCTTCACCGATTGTTATATGCATCTGTGAACCCAAAGTATCAATAAGTCCAGGACGCTTAGAATCGATTTCATCTAACACTTCAAATACTTTTTTTCTTCTTTCATCATCTTCTAAGAATGGTTCGTTATATAAGAAACTTATGCCATCAGGTTTATGTTGTAAAGCATAATCAAAAGCTGGTAGAAGTTCATCCATGGTTATACTATATTTACTTTCCCATATATTATAATATTCTCCATTAGCATTTTTTTCAAAACTAACAATTTCATTAAATAAATCTACTGCATTTATTAATGGTATATCTTGTCCATTAACATTAAGCCTATGATTTTGATTATAGTCATTTATAAAATTAATACTTTCTTTAACATAATCTTTTATAATTTCTAATATTTCTTCTTTAGATTTTCCAACAAATAGACTTTCCATACCATCTTTTACTAACAATGAATGATATCTAACTTGTTTGCCATTTCGATATGCAAAATCTAAATCTCTTTTTGCAAAATAAAAATCAAATCTTTTATCAGGATTATTCTCATCATATAAATCATTTACTACATTATATATTCTTCCAGATCCTATTAACATACTATTAAAACTATCTAAGTTAC